>Ga0182008_10001604_pt1 | contig 15037 bp, 9 predicted proteins | sample Sormic07211129_1_FD_120482 | JGI IMG/M metagenome (GOLD analysis project Ga0182008, IMG submission 120482) | Rhizosphere microbial communities from Sorghum bicolor, Mead, Nebraska, USA - 072115-129_1 metaG | ecosystem: Host-associated > Plants > Roots > Rhizosphere | place: USA: Nebraska...
ATGGACCCAATGGACCCAATGGAGCCCATCGGCAAGCGGCCGCCGGTGGCCGTCACCGTGTGCTGTCCCAGCCCGAAGAGCGCGTGCAGCACGGTCTGTCCGGCCGCCAGCAGCGCCGCGATACCGGGCATCGAGCGCTCGCGTCCGGCGAGCGGCGCCGCGACCAGGAAGACCCCGAGGAACCCCGCGCCCAGCGTCCACGGGGGAACCGTGGCGCAGGAGGCGAGCGCGTGCCCTCCCGCGGCCAGCACGACACAGACCGCGGCGAACACCGCGGCCCGAAGTATCCGGACGTCTCGTCCGGAGCGCGCCGTGCGCTGGTGGGGGTCGGTCATGGCGGCCCCATCATCGCACTGGCCCTACCGCCCCCATATGGCAGGTCCGCAAGACGGCATCCGTTCCACAAGATGCCCGATGGGGCAGAAGATCACTATCTGGTGTGAGCCACCCACACGTACACCGATTCGATCCTAGATGCATCGACCATATGGGCGGCATCACGTCAACTCCGTGCTTACACCCGGGTACGCGCGGCAATAAGAAACGGTATGTCGAGCCGCGGCCGGGAGGCTGGAGCATGAGCATCTGGTGGTCACTCCACTTGCGGCGTGAAGCCGCCAGCGTGCCGCTCGCCCGGCGGCTGCTGCTCGGCACCATGGAGACGGCGGGCGTTGATCCGGACATCTCCTACGACCTCTCCGTCGCCCTCAGCGAGGCCTGCGCGAACGCCGTCGAACACGGCGGGGACCGCGCACCCGGCGCACCCTCCGAGGCGTACCGGGTCACCGCCTATCTGGACGGCGAGAAGTGCCGTATCGAGGTCACGGACTCGGGCCCCGGCTTCCCGGACCAGGAGCCCGCCCCGGCCACCCACACCGAGGCCGAACACGGCAGGGGCCTGTACCTGATCCAGGCCCTCGCCGACCACGTCCACATCGGCGACAAGCCGGGGCGGGGCGGGACGGTGGTGAGCTTCGACAAGGTGCTGAAGTGGCGGGAGGACGCGCCGTTGATGGCGGTGTGAGGGCCTGCGGCGGGGGTGCCGTGGGGGTGGGACGGTGGTCGGCACACGAACCCGCGCCGACGGCATGACTGCGTCGATGCGGGTCTGCATACTGGCCAGACGGCGGTGACGGCACACCATGTGCTGCAGGGGGACTGTCAATGGCGCGGACGGTGTACGCGGGGGACGGACGGCGGCTTTCGGTCGAGGAGACGGGGGACCCGGAGGGGCGCCCGGTCTTCCTTCTGCACGGCACTCCCGGCAGCAGACTGGGGCCCGCGCCGCGGCCGTCGCTGCTCTATCGCATGGGTGTTCGGCTCATCACGTTGGACCGGCCGGGATACGGCGACTCCGACCGTCGGCCGGGGCGCACGGTGCGGTCCGCGGCCGAGGACGTGTGCCTGATAGCCGATGAGCTGGAGATCGAGCGGTTCGGAGTGGTGGGCCGCTCCGGCGGTGCCCCGCACGCGCTCGCCTGCGCGGCCCTGCTGCCGGACCGGACAGCACGGGCCGGGGCGCTGGTGAGTCTCGCGCCTCCGGATGCCCATGACCTGGACTGGTTCGACGGCATGACGGAGGGCAACGTCGATGCCTACGTCAACGCGGCCGCGGGCCGGCACCGGCTCTCCGCGGCCCTGGGCAGCCGTACCCGGGCGATCCGCGAGAATCCCGCGGCCTCCGTCGCCAAGATGCGCAGCGAGTTGCCCGAGTCCGACCGCTGGATCGTCGCGGACGCCGGCATCCAGGCCATGCTGGAGCGCAATTTCGCGGAGGGGCTGCGCAGTTCGGCCGACGGATGGGTGGACGACGTGATGGCGTTCAGCACCAGCTGGGGTTTCGAACTGTCCGGGATCACCGCACCCGTCTACCTCTGGCACGGGGAGGAGGACATCTTCGCCCCGGCCGAACACACCCGCTGGCTCGGCCGCAACATCCCCACGGCTCGCGTGGAGGTGGAACGGCACGCCGCCCACTTCGGAGCACTGCGCGTGATGACCAGGATCATCGGCTGGGCCGCGCAGCACAACACGGAAGGACCGTGAAGGACATGGCACGGGGGGTGGGCCCCGGGGCCCACCCGTGATCACACCTGCTGCGGCTCCAGATCTCGGTCGACGCGGCGCCATGCGATCACCGACTCGCTCACGGGATGGGAGTCTCCCAGCCGTCCGACCAGCTCCGTCTCCGCCTCCTGGTGGAGTTGACCGGCCTCGGCGTCCCGGTGGAGCGCACGCAGGGTGATCGCGAGGTTCCCCATGCTCACCCCGGTGTCGGGGTGGAGGTTGCCGAGGCGCTTGCGCAGGCCGGTCACGGCCATTCGCTCCCAGTGCTCGGCTTCTTCCGACCGACCCAGGTCGGCCAGCGTATTGGCCAGGTTGCTGCCCGCGATCAGGGCGGCCGGGTGGAGGTTGCCGAGCGTGGCGGCGAGGGAGTCGCGGGCCTCCTCGGCGAGTTCCGCGGCCTTGGTCGCATCGCCCAGGGCGCGGTAGTAGGTGGCCAGGTTGTTGATGCAGAACATCGTGAACGGGTGCTCCGCACCGAAGGAGTTCCGGTACCCCTCGAGCACCTCCTCGACCTGCTGCACCGCTCGCCGCGCCCCGTGCTCGGCGTCGGTGGCGAAGTAGTCCGCCGCGAGGTTGAGCCCGCAGGCCAGTTCCTCGGGGATGGAACGCCCGTACCGGTCCCGGTAGCGGGCGTGGGTCTCCCAGGTCTGTTCGCTCAGGTGCAGCGCCTCCTCGAGCCGGCCCGACCTGCGCAGCGACACAGCGAGGCTCTTGTCGACCCGCAGCACTTCGGGAACATACGGGTTGAGCACGTGCCCGAAGGACTCCCGCACCTCGCGGAGGATCTCCACCGAGGCGTCGTACTCACCGAGTTCCCGCAGATCACGAGCGTAGTGACTGCGGGTGGTGAGCGTGTAGGGATGCAGCGGCCCGTCCAGAGCGGTACGGCGGCGCACGGTGTCCTCGTCGAGGCGCAGGGCGGCCTGGCTGTCTCCGGTGAGGCGGTGGTCGATGGCGAGGTTGTTGGCGGAGCGCAGGGTACGGGAGTGGTCCTCGCCGAAGATCTCGCGGAATCCGTTGTAGTTGCGCTGGTCCAGCTTCAGCGCCTCGTTGAATCGGCCGAGCGCCCGCAGGTCGGCGGCCACGTTGCCAGAGGTGATGAGCAGGGACGGATGGCCCTCGTCGAGGAGCCGGCGCTGTTGGGCGAGGGTGTCCTCGTCCATCTCACGGGCGGCCTGGTACTCGCCCTGGGAGCGCAGGATGTTGGCCAGTTCGAAGCGCAGGTTGAGGACCTGTTCGTCATTGGAGTCCGGGAACTCGTTGCTCCAGAACTCGTTGAGCTGGGTGCCCAGGGTGCGGGCCAGATGAAGTTCGCCGCGCTTCCACAGGTAGCGCATGCGGTCCACCATCAGCTGCCGCGGTTCCTCCTCCGCGCATTCGCGGATGTTCGAGGGGACCAGGTGCGGCCAGATCACCTCGAACTCGGGCCACTTGGCCGGGTCGTCGACCGCGTCCTCCGAGGGCCTGATGGCGGCGAGGATGCGGTGCACCTCGTGGACGGTGTCATCGGCGACGTCCGCCGGCATGCTGTCGCGTACCGCGGCCTGGACCAGCCGGTGCACCTGGATGGAGTTGTCCGTGGAGTCGACCTTGGCCAGCGCGAACCGGTTCAGCGCCTGGGTGACCTTGCCGAGCATGTAGCGGGCGCGCAGGTCCTTGTCGTAGGGCAGCAGCGCCTTGATCATGGCGTCGCTGCTGACCAGGGTCATCGAGATCGGCTCGGCGGACAGGAAGCTGCACAGTTCGAGCAGCCGGGCCGCCGCGGGCGACTCGTGACGCAGCCGGGCGATCGAGATGTTCCAGGTGGCGCCCACGGAGGACGGGTACTCCACGGCGTCGACGGCGGCGGGCACGGACAGCACGCGGGTGCTCTGCTCCCGCAGCTGCTCGATGTACTCCCCGACGGGGGTCGCCGTCGTCTCCAGCCAGGCGGCCGCGACCTCGATCGCCAGGGGCAGGTCGCCGACGGCGTCGGCGACCAGTGCGGCGTCCTCCTCACGCAGTCCCGGTACCCGGCGGGTCAGGTGCTCGACGCTCTCCTCCCGGGTGAAGACCTCGATCTCCACCGGCCGGACCTGGGTGGAGGTCGGTTTGGTGCGGGTGGTGACCAGGAGATGGCCGTAGACATCGTCCGGGATGGGGCCGGTCTGGTCGCTGAAGTTGTCCAGCACGTAGTCCAGGTCCTCGACGTTGTCGAAGACGAGCAGCCACCGCTTGTAGGGACGGGCGGTCCTCAGTGCCTGGAGCGCGGCCAGGGCGGCTTCGGAGACGTCGTCGCCGATGTTCGGGTCGAGCCGTCGACCGAGGTCGGCGAGTTTGGGCGCGACCAGGTCGGGCTGTTCGGCGTCGACCCACCACACGAGGTCGTAGTCGGCCTTGAAGCGGTTGGCGTACTCGCGGGCCAGCTGCGTCTTGCCCACTCCACCGAGGCCGTGCAGCACCTGGGGCAGCCGCTGTCCGACAGCGACGGCCACGAACTGCCGGCGCACCTGCTCCAGGATCGAGGAGCGGCCGGTGAAGAACGGGTAGCGGGGCTGGACATTGGACACGCTGGTATTCGTGTTGGGAAAGCGTGCGCCATGCGGGCGGGCGGCGGTCTGGGGCGATCCGGGCCGGCCCAGACCGGTGAGCAGCGTGCTGGTCGCCGTCTCCTCGTCCAGCCGGGCCAGGTCGATGGTGGTGCCCCGGTTCGCGTGGGGGATCTGCTGCACGTCCCCCACCCGCACCGCGACCGGCTGGTGTTTCTCCGAACCACCGGAATGCACGGCCGCCTCCCAGGCCGCCCTGGCCGTGCGGGAGCTGAGGAAGGTGGGGGAGACCACGGCGAGCACCCGGTGCGAGCCACCGGAGACGGCCTCGCCACCGACCTCCAGGGTCGTCATCGACCGCACGTCCTGGGTGACCACCTCGAACCGCGCCTCGCGCAGCACCGACTCCAGCCAGTCCACCCACAGCCGGTCCTCGGAGACGTACTGGAGCAGCAGCTTCGACGGGGGGAGGGGCCGGCGCCGGGTGTAGGCGGCGACGTACTGGTTGCGCTTGACGTCGTTGAGGGGCGGCAGCGAGGTCACCCGGCCCGCGGTGACGACCGAGGTCAGCCGCTCGCAGGCGGACAGCATGGAGCTGGCGACCTTGGGAGGATCGCCGAAGGGCGCGAGGATCTCCTCGTAGGCGTAGTAAGGACGGTAGGGGATCTCCACCGAGCCCCAGTAGGCGTCCAGTTCCTCGGGGTCCAGGCCGCTCGGCAGACCTTCGAACCGCTCCCTCGCCAGTGCCCGGCCGGCGTCCACCTTGTCCTTCTCGCCGTCGTCGATGCGCATGGCGACCGGCAGGATACGGATGCCCTTCTCGCCGTACCGCTCCTGGATGTCCTGGGCCATCTCGGCGGCGCCCTCGATGCTCTGGTCGCTGAGGGTGTAGCAGACCACCAGGGTGCTGGGCATCTGGACCGTGCAGATATCGGCGAGATCGCTGTGACCGGTACGGCTGTCGATCAGGGTGAAGTCGTAATAACGCTCCATGTCGGCGCGCATCGCGTCGAAGAACTGGCCGCCCCCGTAGCTGCTGTAGAAGCGGTCCCAGTCCATGTTGCCGACGATCGGGTAATCACGGTGCCGCATCCCGGCCGACAGGAAGTCCAGGCTGCCCGGCTTGGGGAAGGGCCAGTCCAGGGAGAGGGCGTGCGGCCGGACCCGGGCATAGTGGCGGTGCCAGTCCGGTTCGCGCTCCGGCAGGTCGCGCAGCGCCTCACGGCGGTAGTCGTCGATCAGATTGATCAGGCCGGGGGTGGCCCGCAGTAAGGAGGGCTTGAGGAAGGGGTGGAAGAACCTGTGCAGGCCCGGCGCTTCCAGATCCCAGTCGACGGCGAGTACGCGATATCCGTTGGCGGCCAGGATCCACGCCACGTTGGCAAGCGCCATCGTCCGGCCGGTGCCGCCCTTGTACGAGTAGAAAGTGATCACTGAACCCTTGCGGTTCTCGGCCATTGGAACCCTCCGCTGTCTCGGCCTTGCTCTTCCCTGGTGCCGTGTTGCGGGTGCGGTGTGCCGGTATCGCCGCGGAGCGCCTAGCCGGGATACACCGGCCTGCCCCGCCAGGGGGGATCCTTCGGCTGCCCCTTCGGGGGAAAGGTTTTGGCGTGGGCCTGGTGGAAGAAGACGGCCTGTCGTACCGCCTTCTGCAGTTCGACCGAGAAGCCCTCCAGGGTGCGGATGCCGTTGTTCGGCGACCGGTAGCCAGAGCCCACGCCCTGCCGAGAGACCAGGAGCCGGTCGATGAGGTCCTGCAACTGCTCTTCGCGTTCCGGGGAGATGGTGTCGTCCCGGTACTGGGGGATCATCACGCTGATCCAGGGGCGGTGCTGCTTGGACAGCTGTGCCATCAGCTTCTGGACGCGGGGCGATTCAAGGGCCCATCGGTCGAGCAGCAGCAGGACGGGTGCGGTGGGCCGGTCGGTGGTGAGGAGTCGGTCGGCCTCGGTCTCGAAGTCGCTGACGTCCACTTGATAGTTCATCGCCCTGATGAGGTCCGCGGCATGTTCGACCAGCGGGCGGGACGACACGGGACGGAAGGGGTTCCAGTCGGCGGGGGTCTCCCCGTAGCAGTCGGGCGTGCGGCCCGGGGGCAGGTCCGCGAGACAGTGGGCGATCACGGTGACGTCGAACCCAGGAGGGTGTGCACCGTCGCCGAACGCGCTGGGCAGGGACTCGTAGTGTGGGTAGATCTGCCCTTCCTCCAGACCGATGGTGCGGCTCACCCGGACGATCCGCTGGGCCAGGCGGTAGACGGCGCGTTCGTACTGGTCGCTCAGATAGCTGAGTTTGATCAGCCCGTAGAACCCCTCCGCCGCGTAGTCCGTTCCGAAGTCGGAGTGGTGGAACTGCAGGTCCTTGGCGACCTGGGGCAGTTGGGCGGGTTCCACGGGCACCCATAACGCGGGGATGATCGCGCTCTCCGGTGACTCCCCGAGCCGGGCCCGACGGTGGATCTCGCGCTGGTGAAAGGCCCACCATTCGCGGCCGCACTGCTCACTGATGAAGTACCTGGGCGAGTACAGCGGCACGAACACCTGGCACCGGGCGAGATTCTCCGACAGCTCCTCGGTCCACCGAGTCCCCAGCTCGATGCCCTGGTCGAGGAAACCGACCCGGGCTCCCTGCGGTAAGGAGGTCATCTCCATGATGTGGGAACACAGGCTGTCGTACAGCTTCTTCACCCAGGCGTTGGGGCCCGCGGCCTCGGATTCGTACGGTGGTGTGTGCGCGTAGCTCAGAAAGAAGTACGGCCGCTTCCTCCTGGAGTCCTCTGCGTCCACTGGCACGAATACCCCCCGATACACGCCGCTGGAGCTTCAGTGTAGGAACCACGTCCTCATCAGCGGAATGGTGCGGTGAACTCGCCTTTACCAAATGGGAGATGACGAGACCAGAACGCGTCAGATCACGACCCGTCCCCGGTGTTCCTCTGCCGCGCGGTGGGCCTCGGCCAGGGCCTCCGCGCTCACCTGGTCGGTCAGGCTGTCGGCCAGTGTCTCCCCCATGCCGTTAACGAAGCGCTCGCCGAGCGGGGTCAGGGCACCGGAGGAGGCAAGAGTGCGCACGGCCTCCGACGTCTGTTCGCGCCATCGCGCGAACTGGACCTCGGCCGCACGGGATTCGGGGCCGTCGGTCGTATGCAGGCGGGCACGCCAGTAGTCGACGACGGCGATGTGCGCATAGGTGCCCTGGAAGAGGCCTTCCAGGGGACGTGGATCCGGGCGCCAGGGCGCGTAGAAGAGGCGGTCGCAGGATGGGTCGTACAGGTCCGCCATATCCAGTACGGCACCCAGCTTGACGTGCTGGAACTCGTGGACGAGGAGACACGCGAGGGTTTCGGGCGATCCAGGCCGAGCGATCCCGACCGCGCCGAAGGCGTCCCGCGCGGCCGAACTGATGTCTGCGTTCGTCGACGCTCCTTGCAGGGGCGTGACGACACCGAGTCCCGCCGCCAACCCCTGGGCGTATGCGGGCAGTTCCCGCTGGATCCACTTCCAGGCCGCTGCTAGATCCTCGTGCCACCGCTCGGCCGCCGCCTCGGACAAGCGAGGCTCCACGGGGTACCCGTGAACGTCCCGCCAGGGATCGGTGTCCTCCAACGCGACCGCCCAGCCGCCCAGTTCGAACCGATGCCGGGACAGCCACGCCGGATCGGCCGCGTCCTTGGGCCCGACCAGGTGCTCTCGCGTCCCGACCCGGACCACGAAACCGCCGTCGCCGCTCGCAACGACCTGGGCCTCGGCGGCGTCGGCCACCACCAGCGCGCCCAAGGTGGGCAGGCGCACCACCCCCGCGTCCACCGGAACGGTCACCGTGCCGCTCTCCCCGGCCCGCAGCAGCACCGCCGCGGCGATCTCCGCCACCCCCCGCATCGCGATCCGGGCCGCCGCCTCGCCGCCGTGCAGCACACGTTGTGCCCAAGGCCGCACATAGGGGTGAGCCAGCACCATGTCCACGGACCCCGGAGCCTTCAGGTCGAGGACCGTCAGCGTTTCCCAGGCGGCGACACCGGTCGCGCTGTGCGGTGTCTCGTGCCAAACGGCGGCGAGGAGTTCGCGGTTGATGGTGAGTTCGTGGCGGACCAGCCGCTCGACGGCGTCGAAACCGCCCCTTCCGGTGGCGAGTTCGTCGAGGTGGACGTCGGTCAGGGGGTGCTGGGGCTCTGGCATCTTCTGGGCTTCCCTGTCGCGGATCCCGGTGATCAGGTGTTTCAGATCGGTACAGAACACAGAGGGGTTGGTGAACCCGCCCTCGCCGTTCTCCGTGCGATAGCGGTGTGCGTACAGCCCTCCGCCGCAGGACCGGACGACCGGGCAGGCCCTGCAGGTGCCACACAGGCCGTCCAGCCCCAGCTGCCGGGCCACGACCCCGGGGTGTGTCGCCATCTCGTCCAGCGAGTTGGTCTGCACGCTCATCCCGGTGGCGGGAGCGCCGTCGTACGCGGTCTTGAGGCTGTCCGCCAGCTCCAACGCGCCGTCGGTCTCGATCACCGCCAGTTCCACGGGGGCCAGTCCCAGGGACTCGGTGAGACTGCTCGCGCCGCGCAGGGTGCGCAGCACGGAGTCGAGGACACGGACCCCCATCGGGCGGCCTTCGGCCGTCCAGCGATCGTGAATCCGAAGCAGCCAGTCGCCGTACGCCGTCGCGGATCCGCCATGCCGTGGTGGGGGCTCGTCCCAAGTGGCGTGGGGAAGCAGGAAGTCGATGCGGGGAGGCGCGAGTTCGGCGAGGGCGGTGTAGACGGTGTCCGGATCGTTGCGCAGATCGATCGTGCAGAGGATGCCGGCGAAGAGGTGCCGGTAGCGCGGCTGCTTCAGCAGGGCGATCGCGCGAAGTACGCGGTCGTGGCTGCTGCGCCCGTTGCGATAGCGTCGATGCAGATCGTTGGCTGCCCTGTCGCCGTCGAGCGAGACGCCGACCTTGATGTCGAACTCGGCGAACAGATCGCAGAACTTCTCGTCGAGCGTGACGCCGTTGGTGTGGATGCGCAGATCGAGCGCGCAGACGCCGTCCAGCGCGGTACGTAAGCTCTGGACGGCGTGGCGCAGTCGCGCCCGCCCGGCGAGGAGTGGCTCCCCGCCGTGCAGGACGACGTAGACCGTGTCGAGACGATGCGTTCGGGCGTGCTCGGCGATGCGCCGGGCGGTGAGATCCAGGACCGGGCCGGAGATCACCACGGGTCGGCCTTGCCAACTCTGGTCCGCGTGCTCGAAGACATAGCAGTGATCGCAGGCGAGATCACATCTGCTGTGCACCTTCAGCACGAACTGGCTCAGGGGATGTGGTGAAGGCTCCATGAGCGCAGTGTTCGATTCCTGCCCGAGATTGTCTCTGTCAGACGGCTGATTGGAAGGCCGCGACCGAGACGCGTGCGGGGCCTCGGTCAGGGGTGCCATGGGAGACGACACGGGTGAGGGCGCCGGAACCAAGACCGTCGGTGCGCGCGGCGAGCCGGACGAGCGGGACCCGCTCGAACTCGACGGCGGACGGCTTCCCCGGCTCTTCAGCCGAGGCGTTGGTGAGCGTGTTCATGGGGCGACCTCGTTCTTCCCTGTGTCCGGACTGGACGCGCACGCGGGCAGGTGGCATACCGCCCAGAACTGGACATAATCACGACTTGGGGCTTCCCGCCCGGCGAAACACGCTCGCGCGTTCATGGCGCACGTTTGTGGTGCCTTTCGGGGCCCAATAATTAGCACAACTCGGGGTGGTGAGGGAGGGGCGCGCAGGGCGCCAACAACCCTTGCTTCAGTGGCAGTTCAGTCGATCAGCATCTCATGCCGACCACCTGCTTCCGCTGGTGCTTGAGGGGCAGAAGTGATTTCGAAGCCTCACCCGTCCGGGTGATTGAGCCTCACCCGCCAGTGACGTCACCGAGGGTAATTTGCCGAATTTTTACCCATGGATGCGATTGGAGGCGGCGAGCGCCACCCGCGCGCATTCACCTGTGCGAGCCGTGTGCGTGCATCGATGCGCCCGGCGCTTCACTCTTCGGAGGGGCTCGGGCTCCTCGCCGTCCCCAGCCTCCGCACAGCGAGCGGGCCCCACTCGCCCGTGGCGAGGTCCGCGTAATCCCGCCCCGCGACGACCCGATCAACTCACCACAACCGGCGCCGCCCCGACCCCCTCGCCCACCCGGCCCGCGGCCCTGCGCGCCGCCGGCCCCATCGCGTACGACGCCGCGACCGTCGCCCCGCCCAGCACCAGCCACCCCAGCGGCCCCCACCCCACCAACAGCGAGGTCAGCACCAGTGGGCCGAGTGTCCGGGCCACGGTCACCCCGGTCCCGAAGAACCCCTGGTACTCGCCCACCCGGTCCCCCGGCGCCAGCTCGAACGACATCTGCCAAGCGCCCGCCGACTGCCCCATCTCGGCCACGACCTGAAGGACCGATCCCAGTACCAGGACGCCCACCGCCACCCACGGCGACGCTCCGGCCGACAGGGCGAAGGCCCCGCACGCCCCGAGCATCACCCACCCCGACCGCCGCACCGCACGCGCGGCGGACGCGAGCCCGGTGATTCCCCGTGCCGTCCGCACCTGGAACGCCATCACGCCTCCGGTGTTGAGCACGAACAGCCCGGACACGACCCAGGTCGGCGCCGCGGTCCGCTCCGCGATCCACAGCGGCAGCCCCAGACTCAGCACCGGCATCCGCAGCAGCAGCACGGTATTGAGCAACGCGACGACCACATACGGCCGATCCCGCAGCACCCCGAGCTTGTCTCGATCCCGCCCACGCCCCTGACCATCTCCTGTCCCAACCCGTGGCACCCCCACCAACAGCACCCCCGCGCACACCAGAAAGCTCACCGCGTCCAGCGCGAACACGCCGAGGTACGCCCCCCGCGTCCCCGCCTGCAGCGCCAGTCCGCCCAGGCCGGCCCCCACCGCCAGCCCGGCGTTCAGCGTCGCCTGCAGATGCGCCAGCAGTCCCGTCCGCTCCCCGGCCGGCACCAGCCGCGCCAACAGTGCCTGCCGGGCCGCCGCCAGCCCCGACTGCGCCGTCGCGTACGCACAGGCCGCGAGGACGAACGGCACGAACCCCCGCACCACCAGGAACGAACCGACCGCCAGCCCGGTTCCCGACGCCAGCAGTACGGCCGTCCCCCGCGCCCCGCGCCGGTCGGCGACCCGCCCCAGCGGCACCCCGGCCAGCGAGCCGACGGCCCAGGCGAGGGTCAGTCCGAGCCCCACGCGGGCCGGGTCGAGGCCGATGACGTGCGTGAAGCAGAGCGCCGAGGTCACGTAGTACGCGCCGTCGCCGATCGAGTTGGCCAACTGGGCCAGCACCAGGACACGTTGCGGACCCGCGGGCGGTACGAGACGAGAGGTCATGAGTACGAACCTACGGGCGCAGTGGACTCACCAGCAGACCCAATTCGATACTCTGTCACTGGTCCAATTCGGGCACCGCCGGTCGGCTTCAGCCCCCGTCGAGCACCTTCCCCAGCACCTCCAGCGCCTCCGGATACACCCGCTCCCGAGGCGTCCCGTACCCCACGACCAGCCCCTGCGGCCGCCCCGCGCCGGGTACGTGCCAGTGATCGCCGAGGCGCCCCAGAGCCAGTCCCTCGGCTTCGGCCCGCTCCAGCACCTCCGCCTCGTCGGCGACCTCCACGAGCGCGTGCAGACCGGCCGCGATCCCCCGCACATTGCGTCCGCCGAGCCGGTCCAGGAGCTGGTCCCGCCGTCTGCGGTACCTCAGCCGGCACGCGCGTACGTGACGGTCGTAGGCGTGGCTGTCGATGAGTTCGGCGAGCGCCAGCTGGCCGATGGACTCGGTGTGGTGGTCGCTGTGCAGCTTGGCGTCGGCGACCGCGTCGACCAGGTGCGGGGGCAGCACCATCCAGCCGAGGCGCAGGGCGGGGCCGAGCGTCTTGGAGGCGGTGCCCAGATAGACGACCTGCCCGGGTGCCATGCCCTGCAACGCCCCCACGGGCTGCCGGTCGTACCGGAACTCCCCGTCGTAGTCGTCCTCGACGATCAGCCCGCCACGCGCGCGTGCCCAGTCGGTGAGCGCCCGGCGCCGCTCCGGGTGGAGTGTCACGCCGGTCGGGTACTGGTGGGCGGGCGTGACGACGGCGGCCGCGCAGTCCCCCAACTCCTCGACGCGCACACCCCGTCCGTCCACCCGTGCCGGAACGACCCGTCCGCCGTTGCGCCGCACCACCTCCCGGTGGAAGGCCAGCCCGGGGTCCTCCATCGCGATGTCCCCGCCGTCCAGCACCCGCGTCAGGAGCGCGAGCCCCTGTACATACCCGGAGGTGATCACGATCCGCTCGGGCGGTGCGATGACACCACGGGCCCGCCCGAGATACCCCGACAGCGCCGTCCGCAGCTCGATCCGGCCCCGCGGGTCCCCGTAGTCGTACGCCAGCAGCGGCGCCGTCGCGATGGCCCGCCGCAGTGCCCGCAGCCAGGCGGCCGCCGGAAACGCCCCGACGTCCGGGCTCCCGGGCCGCAGGTCGAATCGCGGGGTACGCGCGTGTGCGGCCGCGTTGGGCGCCTCGGCCTCGGCCGAGGGCAGCTGCGCGACCTGCGTCCCCGACCCCTGCCGAGCGGTCAGATACCCCTCGGCGACGAGCTGGTCGTAGGCGGCCTTGGCGGTTCCGCGGGAGACCCCGAGCTCGGCGGCGAGCCGCCGGGTGGCGGGCAGCCGGGTGCCGGGTGCCAGCCGCCCGTCCCGTACGGCGTCCCGGAGCGCGCGCTCCAGTCCGACCCGCCGTCCGTCCCCGACATCGGGCTCCAGATGCAGGTCGACTCCGACGCCGGACCAGAAGTCGTCCACGAAGACCTTCCCCCAGGTACGTGTGTTCAGGCACATGAATGGCCGGGCACCCCACTGGTACCCGGCCATCGGTCTCGTATCAGCCCTTGAGCGAGGCCATCCAGCTCTCGACCTCGTCCGACCGCCGAGGCAGCGCCTCGCTCAGGTTCCGGTTCCCTTCGGCCGTCACCAGGATGTCGTCCTCGATGCGGACGCCGATGCCCCGGTACTCCTCGGGCACGGTCAGGTCGTCCGCCTGGAAGTACAGCCCCGGCTCCACCGTCAGCACCATCCCGGGCTCCAGCGTCCCGTCCACGTACGACTCCACCCGGGCCGCCGCGCAGTCGTGCACGTCCATCCCGAGCATGTGGCCGGTCCCGTGCAGGGTCCACCGCCGCTGCAGGCCCAGCTCCAGCACCCGCTCGACGGGCCCCTCGACCAGCCCCCACTCGACCAGCCGCTCGGTCAGCACACGCTGCGCCGCGTCGTGGAAGTCGCGGTACTTGCCGCCGGGCCGCACGGCCGCGATACCGGCCTCCTGGGCGTCGTACACGGCGTCGTAGACCCGCTTCTGGACCTCGCTGAACCGGCCGTTGATCGGCAGTGTGCGCGTGACGTCGGCGGTGTAGTACGTGTGCGTCTCGACGCCCGCGTCCAGCAGCAGCAGGTCGCCGGAGCGCACGGGCCCGTCGTTGCGCACCCAGTGCAGCGTGCACGCGTGCGGGCCGGCCGCGGCGATGGTGCCGTAGCCGACGTCGTTGCCCTCCACGCGCGCGCGGAGGAAGAACGTGCCCTCGATGTAGCGCTCGGAGGTCGCCTCGGCCTTGTCGAGGACCTTCACGACGTCCTCGAAGCCGCGGACCGTCGAGTCGACGGCCTTCTGCAGCTCGCCGATCTCGAACTCGTCCTTGACCAGCCGCGCCTCGGAGAGGAAGACCCGGAGCTCCTCGTCCCGTTCGGCGGTGACCTTGTCGGTCAGGGCCGCCTCGATCCCGGCGTCGTAGCCGCGCACGACCCGGACCGGGCCGGTCGCCTCGCGCAGCTTGTCGGCCAGCTCGCGCACATCGGACGCGGGGATGCCGTACAGCTTCTCCGCCTCGGTGAGCGAGTGCCGGCGGCCGACCCACAGCTCGCCCTGGCCGGAGAGCCAGAACTCGCCGTTCTCGCGGTCGGAGCGCGGCAGGAGGTAGATCGTCTCCTTGTGGCCGTCCGCGGTGGGCTCCAGGACCAGGACGCCGTCCTCGGTCTGGTTGCCGGTCAGGTACGCGTACTCGACCGACGCGCGGAAGGGGTAGTCCGTGTCGTTCGAACGGGTCTTCAGGTTGCCCGCGGGGACCACCAGACGCTCGCCCGGGAAGCACGCGGACAGCGCCGCGCGGCGGGCCGCGGTCTCGGCCACCTGGGCGATCGGCTCCAGGTCGCGCAGCTCGGTGTCGGCCCAGCCGGACTTCATGCTCTCGGCCAGCTCGTCGGACACGCCCGGGTACAGGCCGTTCTTTCGCTGCTTGATCGGCTCTTCCGGGCTCTCTTCCGGGGTCTCCGGGAGCTCCTCCGCCACGGTCATCCTCCTCGATACGGCACTGGACCCCCTCCATCGTACGGTCGTACGGAAGGGGGCCCAGAGCCGGAAGACCTGTTACCGACGGCAGCGTCGCGCACGCGCCCG
>Ga0182008_10001607_pt1 | contig 14998 bp, 8 predicted proteins | sample Sormic07211129_1_FD_120482 | JGI IMG/M metagenome (GOLD analysis project Ga0182008, IMG submission 120482) | Rhizosphere microbial communities from Sorghum bicolor, Mead, Nebraska, USA - 072115-129_1 metaG | ecosystem: Host-associated > Plants > Roots > Rhizosphere | place: USA: Nebraska...
ACGACCCATCCAAATGTTACCCTTGATGTAACTACCGGAAAGGTTAACGTTGCACCGAACACGCCTGCGGGTAGCTATACGTTGGTTTACCAGATTGAAGATAAGCTGAACCCTGGTCAGACCAAAACGGCTACGGTGACCATTACGGTTGGTGCGCCTGTACTGGCTGCCACAAACGATTCAGGAAATGCAAACGGCTTTACCGGTGGAACGGCAGTTACCAATGTACTGGACAACGATACCTACAATGGAAACCCTGTTACGCTGAATGAGGTGAAATTAAACCAGGTTTCAACGACCCATCCAAATGTTACCCTTGATGTAACTACCGGAAAGGTTAACGTTGCACCGAACACGCCTGCGGGTAGCTATACGTTGGTTTACCAGATTGAAGATAAACTGAACCCTGGTCAGACCAAAACAGCTGCCGTAACCATCACGGTTGGTACGAATACAATTTTGGCTAAAGATGATGTGGGAACAGCAAATGGTTTTACTGGCGGCGTAGCTGTTGAAAATATCCTGGTTAATGATCAGTATAATGATGTATCAACTGCGGCAATCGCTACCGTAATAATCAATCAGATTTCTACTTCAAATCCAAAAATTAACATTGATGCAGCAACTGGCAAGGTAAATGTTGCGGCCGGTACGCTTCCGGGCGTTTATACGTTGACTTATCAAATTACCGATAAATTGAGTGTAACGAAAACTTCAACAGCAGTGGTAACGGTAAACATCCCGAACTGGATAACAGACCTGCAGGTGAGTAAAACAGCTAACGTAGCCGGTATTGAAAACAATGGTAATATCAGCTATACCATCACAATTAAAAATAACGGACCTGCGACAGTATTAAGCGGCGAATCTGTAGGATTGATTGAAAATCTTCCGGCAGGATTAGAAAATATAAGTTACACTGCAATTGGCGGAACCTATAGTTCAACAGGAAAAACCTTTACCCTTTCAGCTGATCTGCTGGCTGGACAACAGGTGAGTTTAACAGTTAATGCCCGTGTAGCGGCAACATTTACTGGGGCAGGCCTTGTAAATAGTGTATCATTAAGTCCAACCGCTACATCAACTGATCCAGATCAGACAAACAATCAATCAACCGTTACCACGTCATTGTTAAAAGGAAAGATCGCCTTGATTAAAACAGGTATTTTAAGTGCTGATGGTAATAATATCACTTACGCTTTCAAGATTACAAATGTTGGTGATGTAGAATTAAGTGGTATTGTATTAACGGATGCTAAATTGGGTTTAAATAAAACTTTCCCTAATGTATTGGCAGTAGGAGCAAACTTTACCTATAGCCAGGTTTATACTTTAAGCCAAAGTGATAAAGATGCTGGCATAGTGACCAATACAGCTGCTGTAAGTTCAAAAACACCAGTCGGAAATGCCATTACAGATATTTCGGGAACTGATTATTCAAATGATAACCCTACCGAAACCCCTGTTTCAGGTAGTCCGAAACTTACTTTCACTAAAATAGCTAGTGCAGCAGGAACGAAAATAGGCGAATCGATCAACTATACGTTTACTGTTACCAATACAGGAAGCGTTACATTAAGTAATTTAACTGTAACTGATGCCGCTGTAGATGCTGGTTCGATCAATCCTTCCAATATTTCTACTTTAGCGCCTGGTGCCAGCGTAACGGTTACTGCTAAACATACTTTAACCCAAGATGATATCAACCTCGGTTCATTTACCAACCAGGCATTGATAAAATTAACAGACAACAAAGGCAATTTGATTAACCAATTGTCTGACGACCCGTCTACACCTGCACCTAATGATGCTACCGTAACTCAATTAATTCCATCGCCTGGTTTTACTTTAACCAAGTCTGCTACAAACAGTGCAACTAAGGCTGGCGATGTAATCAATTATAACATTGCCTTCAAAAATACCGGAAATGTAACTTTAACCAATATTGAGTTGGTTGATGCAAATGCCGATGCAGGCAGCTTAACACCTTCAAATATTGCCTCAGTATTACCAGGTGCTACGGTGAATATTACGGCTAAGCATACAGTAAAACAAAGTGATGTAAATGCCGGTGGTTTCAGTAATCAGGTCAGTGCAAGTGCAAAAGATCCGAAAGGTAATACAATTGCGAAGGTATCTGACGATCCATCGACTCCTGCAACAGATGATGCAACTTTTAGCCAGATAATGCCTAATCCATCAGTCAGGTTTACAAAAGTGTTTGCTAATGCTGCAGGTGTGGTTAAAGTAATCGAGTACAGTATTCAGGTCACCAATACCGGTAATGTAACGTTAACTGATATTGTGGTAACCGATGAGGGGGCAGACGCGGGTAGTATTAAACCGGCGATGATCAGTAAATTGGAACCTTCCGAAACTGCCTTGATTTTGGCCAGACATACTTTAACACAACCCGAAATTGATAATGGCAGGTTTGTAAATCAGGCTAATTTAGTTGCCAGATATTCCGGCTCAAATAAATTAAGTAAACTTTCAGATGATCCGAGAACTGTAGCGCCTGATGATCCTACCATATTCCTTATTAAAGAGGCACCAGGCCTTACATTGGTTAAAACAGGTGTTCTAAGTGCAGATGGAAATTCGGTTACCTATACTTTTACGGCAAAAAATACCGGTAACGTTACGTTAAACAATTTCAGTTTGCTTGATCCGAAAATTTCATCAACACTTACTTTCTCACCAGCAAGTATTGCACCTGATGAAACAGCGGTGGCCACAGCTGTTTACACCATTACGCAGGCAGAGAAAAATGCAAGTTCGGTGAGAAACACGGCTACGCTTACAGCGAAAACACCAGGCGGAGCGTCAATTTCGGATATTTCGGGAACTGATGAGGATAATGATTACCCTACTATTTTAGAACTGCCAAAAATTGTAAGTTCAAAAAGCGTAGTTGATGCCAATAACAATGGCAAAGCCGAAGCAAATGAGGTTTTAACTTATACCATTACGGTTAAAAATAATGGAAATACCGCCAGAACCGGTGTAAAAATTACCGATCCAATTCCGGTCAATACGAATTACCTGGTTGGAAGTGCAAACAATGGAGCGGCTTTAGTTGGCAATGCATTAAACTGGAACAATTTAAGCATTCCGGCTAATGCACAAGTACAGGTGAGTTTCAAAGTCACTGTAAACGCTGTTATTCCTTCAGGCATATTGAGCGTAAGTAACACCGCTACTGTAACCGATCCTGCAAATACGTTAACGCCATTGAGTCCTTCTGTATCCATTCCAACCGAAGGAATGTTGGAAGGAAGTAAATCAGTTACGGATAACAAAGGTAATAAGGATGGTAAAGCACAGGCCAACGAGATTTTGACATATTCGCTCCAGGTACGAAATACAGGTGGTTCTGCATTAAATGGCGTAACCATTACCGATGAACTTCCTGCAGGTTTAACTTATGTTCCTAACTCTATTTCCGGTTATGGTACCGTGACGGGCAATAACTTGAATTGGAAAATTAACATGCAGGCCAATTCGAGCACAGTATTAACTTTTGATGCAAAAGTTGCACCGGATGTAAATAGCTACAACACGATAAAAAATGTGGCTGTAATGACGAGTGCAACCGGAACAACAATTAGACCAGAGGTACTGATGGATATAGATAAATCAGCTGATTTAGTTATCACAAAAGAACTGTTAACCAAAGGCGATATCAAAACAGGTGATGATGTGACCTATAAAATTACGGTAACCAATAAAGGTCCGAATAGGGCAACGGGAGTTACCGTTACAGATAAATTGTCGACCATTATTGATGCCCCTAAAGAAATTACGGTTACTGTTGGTGCAACAAGTTATACAGCTACCAGCAGAGATTTAGAGTGGTTGGTGGGAAGTTTAGCGCTAAATCAGAGCGCAACACTAACCTTCAAAGCAAGGACGCTGGCTTCAGGTACATTAAATAATTCTGCAAGCGTAAAAGCAGATCAGCCTGACCCAATATCAAATAACAACTTGGTAAAGGCAGATGCAGCCATTATAACAGGAAGTGATTTATTAATTCCAAATTTATTTACACCAAATGGCGACGGTATAAATGACACATTCGAGATTAATGGCCTTGCAGAATTTGCTGAAAACGACCTTACCATTGTAAACAGATGGGGTAACGAAGTGTTCCGCGCCAAAGGTTACCAGAATAATTGGACAGGTGAGGGTTTAAATGAAGGAACTTATTATTACCTGTTACGCGCCAGAAAAGGCGGAAGTAGCGAATGGAAAGTATTTAAAGGTTATATCACCCTAATCAGGGCATTTAAAAATTAATGGTGAAGAAAGATATGATGAAGAAACTAATCGTATTATTAGCAGGTTCGTTTTTGTTGCTTACGCGGTCGGCATCTGCCCAGCAGGATGCCCAGTATAGTCAATACATGTTCAACGGGATTTACATCAACCCGGCTTATGCAGGTTACAAAGAAGTACTGAATGTGCACAGTTTTTACCGGAGCCAGTGGACAGGCATTACCGGTGCGCCGAGGAGCATGTCGCTGGCTGTAGATGCCATTGCAAACAGCGGCAACGTTGGTTTGGCCCTTCAGGTGGCCAGTGATAAACTGGGTGCACAGACCAACCTGAGCATTTACGGCAACTATGCCTACCGCATTAGCATGAACGATGATGGAAGTTCAAGATTGGCATTAGGCCTTGGAGTAGGGATGGTGCAGTTGGGTATAGACGGCTCGCTGTTAAATCCGAACAACCCTGAACCCAACCAGCCTGTGGGCATGCAGAGTACCATTGTGCCCGATGCGAGGGCAGGGGTTTATTTTGCCAACGACAAGTTTTATGCTGGTTTTTCGGCCGATAACCTGATTGCCACCTATATCAATATCGACCGTTATGCATTTATTCCACAGCCCAAACCACATTATTACCTTACCGCAGGTGCACTGTTCCCGCTTTCCGAAGATTTTCAGGTTAAACCATCCTTTCTGTTAAAAGATGACCGTGGAGGGCCAACAAGTTTGGATCTGAATGCCTTTCTGATGATTAAAGATTTCATCTGGGTTGGCGGTTCGTACCGCACCGGTGTAAAACTGTATGATAAAAGCTACCTTCAGCGAGACCTGTCACAGCGCAACGCTGCCGTGGCAGCGATACAGATTTTTCCATCTGAAAAGCTGAGGATTGGATACGGTTATGACTTTTCAGTTGGCCCTTTACAGGGCTACAGCGGCGGAACGCATGAGATTTCTATCGCCTATTCTTTCATCAGACAGAATATAAGATTGGCAACACCCAGGGTGTTTTAGCAAAATTTTTAAAATACGTATAATAATATTTACACATTTTCAAGAAAAATTCATTACAATTGCGTAGAAAAAATAACTTTTATTAACTCACACGATATCCTTAAAAATAATGAAAACAAAAAATGCCGTAAGCACTTTTACAGTGCTCATTGCCGATGATCACGAGATCATTCGCCGTGGTTTAAAAGGTTTGATATCAGACTTTTGGCCTGGTGTTGAAATCATCCACGCGTCAACTCTGGAACAGGCTCTTGTAGAAGTAGAAAAATCACCTAGCTTAATCATCATTGACGTAAACTTGCCTGGAGGTAATAACCTTAAAGTAATCGATCAGATTAAATTGGTTCAGCCCAATGCTAAAATTCTTGTATTTTCTTCTTTGAATGAAAATATTTATGCTGTACCATATTTGAAATCCGGTGCTTCTGGTTACTTAACCAAAAATGCTGAAGAATCAGAAATCGTAACCGCAATTACTACAATTCTTGCTGGCAGTCGCTATTCGAGCAGAAATGTTAAAGAAAATATGTTCAACAGCATATTGGGCAATGATGCCGATAACCCTTTCACTAAACTTTCAGGTAGAGAACTTGAAGTGGCTGAGCTTTTAACAAAAGGCATAGGTGTTTTGGAAATCTCCAATCAGTTAAATCTTCAAATGGGCACAGTAAGTACCTATAAATTGAGACTTTTTCAAAAGCTCAAAATAAAAAGTATAATAGAACTGGCTGAAAAGATGAGTATCTATGAAAGATAAAAAGAGTGTAACACTCTTTTTATCTTTTTTAAGCTTTTTTGTTTTTATTTACAGTGCCAGGTCCACTTTCTCCTGATTCGTTGGGGGCAGAGCCAGCCTGGCCAAACTCATCCGAGGCTCCTTCTCCGTTCTGATCAAAAGATGCCTTTTCTTTGGAGCTTCCTTTACTTTTATGTGCTTTCTCAGCAGCATCTTTATTGTCTTTCGTTTTCATAGTATCTAATGTTTATTACTTAATCAACACTTTTTAGCGTGCAAAGTTTTATTGAAATTCACTGATGGCTCATCCTTTGCTGCAAAGCCGCACCATACTAATGTACCAGTATAAAACTGTATGATAAAAGCTACCTTCAGCGAAACCTGGCACCGCACAATGCTTTCGTGGCATCATACAGATTTTTCCAGCTGAAAAGCCAAGCATCGAATATGGTTACGACTTTTAAATTTGCCCTTTAAAAGTTTACAGCGGCGGAAAGCAGGAGATTTCCATCGCTTATTTGTTCATCAGACAAAATATAAGATTGGTATCACCCGGGGGTGTTTTAAATTGACTAAATTTCGTATTTTTGACCAACTATCCAAACAACGCGATGAAGAAAACTTTAACAGGTATTTGCCTTTCTGCCTTTGGTTTATGTGCATTCAATTTCTCGGCAAATGCCCAGTATGTACTAAAAGATGCTGATAAGGAATACGAACTATTTAATTATAGTAAGGCAATAGATTTATACGAACAGGCCTATAAAAAGAAAGAGACTTTACATACCGCAGAACGTTTAGCGAATGCTTATGCGTTAGTGTATAATTACAAACAGGCAGAAAGCTGGTATGCCATTACCACTAAAATGCCAGGCAGCAGCACGGAGAATATCTTGGCTTATGCCAAAGCTTTACAACAAAATTCTAAGTACAGCGAAGCAAAGGTTCAGTACTTGAATTACATTGATAAAAAGAAGGATGTTTCAGAAAAGCAGCAAGCCGTTTGGATTGCATCTTGCGATTCGGCTTTAAAATGGATCAAAAACCCAAAGAAAATTGAGCTCTTCAACCAAAAGAGTTTAAATGGCCCGCAATCAGATTGGGGTGCCGTAAAATACAAAGGCGGAGTTGTGTTTACCTCAGACAGATCAAATAGTAAACTAACCGTTCCAGAAAATAGGCCTTTTTTAAAATTCGACGGATCTAAGGAACCTGATAAAAAAATATATGGTTGGACTGGCAACGGATACTTGAAGCTCTACTTCAAGCCCTCGCCAAATGATAGCCTCCAGCTATTTCCCATAAAGGCAGGTACCAGTTACCACGTGGGTTCGGCAAGCTTTACGGCCGATGGCAAAACCATGTATTTTACGTTAACCCGTATTACCGACGAACTAGAGCGTTTAAAAAAACGGCCAACAACCGTTAATGTTGAGATTTTTAGCAGTACAAAAGGTAGCGATGGCGTTTGGGGCAAACCAGTTCCATTTGCTTATAATAATGTAAATGCCTATTCTGTGGGCGACCCTTTTATTACGACTGATGGAAACAGCCTTTATTTTGCTTCGAACATGCCGGGTGGATTAGGGGGAACCGATATTTATGTTTGCCTAAAAACAGATGCTGGTGATTGGGGTAAACCCATTAACCTGAAAGAAATAAACAGCGAAGGGAATGAACGCAGTCCGGTTTTTGACGAAAAGGACAATTTCTATTTTTCAAGCGATGGCAGGGTTGGCATGGGAGGATTGGATGTATATCAAGCTTTAAGAGAAAGTGGCAAGCTTGGTCAGATTGAAAACATGGGGTATCCCCTCAATTCGCCACAAGATGACTTTGGCTTTAGTTTAAACGAAGAAGGGGGAATTGTTTATCTTTCTTCTAACCGTGAAGGAGGTTTGGGTAGCGATGATATCTATACCATCGATCACAAAATGATCCTCGCTTTCAAATTAGAAGGCAGGGTGTTTAATAAAGATAACAACCAGCCCATTGCAGGTGCATTGGTAACCCTGGCAAAAGTAAATGGTTCCAGTTTAAAAACTGAAACTGATGAAAATGGCGCATATCGATTTAATTTATCAAAGGAGTCTGAATACAACGTTTCGGCAGAAAAAACAAACTATAGGTCTGATGTAGAAAATCTGGCAACCATTGGTTTAACAACTTCTGGTGTATTGACGCAAGACCTCCATTTAGAACCTATTGTAATCAATAAGGAAATCAGGCTGGAAAACATTTATTACGATTTCGATAAATGGAATATCCGTCCGGACGCTGCGGTAGAACTGGATAAACTGGTTAAAATCATGATCGATAATCCAACCATCTGGATCGAACTGGACTCGCATACGGATAGCAGGGGTAAGGATGCTTACAATCTGAATCTTTCACAAAAACGAGCTGAATCTGCTGTAGCATATATTATTTCGAGAGGGATCAACAAAAACCGTATTGCTGCTAAAGGTTACGGCGAGACCCGTTTATTAAATAAATGCAGTAATGGAGTAGCGTGTAGCGAGGAAGAACATCAGTTAAACAGAAGGACAGAATTTAAAATTGTTAAACAGTAAACTAATTTAAGATTAACAATATATTTTATGTTTTTATTATTTGCCTCCGATGAAAATCGGGGGCATTTTTTATTTACAGGACGGCGGAATTTCACTAATACCTATTCGATAAAAAGGAATGCTTTAATGATGCTTTCATTTTGGGTTCATCATCTAAATCTACGCTGCTTCCAATGCATTTAACTAGATGATTTTTACTGCTAAATAAATTAGTCTTAATTTACAACCTATGCCTCTTAAATTCGATTAAAACTAAAAATATTAGTATTTTTGATTTTCAATCATCCTTACAATACGAGCATGGATAAAAATAGCCAGATTATTCATATGGATCAGGATGCATTTTTTGTATCTGTAGAAATCAGAAAAAATCCCAAGCTGTTGGGGAAACCTGTAATTATCGGCGGCGGCGGCGATAGGGGTGTGGTGGCTTCATGTAGTTACGAAGCACGCCGGTACGGTATACACGCTGCAATGCCCGGCAGAACGGCAAAATTATTATGTCCGCAGGCGATATTTTTAAAAGGCGATATGGAGGAGTACTCCAAAGCATCGCATGATATTACAGAAATTATCGCCGATAAAGTCCCCCTTTTTGAAAAAGCCAGTATTGACGAACATTATATCGATATGACGGGTATGGATCGCTTTTTCGGTTGTATGAAATTCGCTTCAGAACTGAGGCAAACCATTATGAAAGAGCTGCAATTGCCAATTTCTTTCGGCTTGTCAATTAATAAAACCGTGGCCAAAATAGCCACGAACGAATCTAAGCCTGATGGCGAAAGGCAGGTTACCTTTCCTGAGTTGCGGCCCTTTCTCGATCCTTTAGCTATTCATAAAATTCCGGGTATTGGTCACGCTACCTATAAAAAACTAAGCGAAATGGGGGTTCGTAATATCCTTACACTTACGCAGATTCCGCAACAGCTGATGTTTAAAATTTTGGGGCATCACGGTTTAAGTTTGTGGCAAAAAGCAAACGGAATTGATCTTTCGCCCGTGGTGCCTTACCGCGAGCGAAAATCAATTGGTACACAAGCCACTTTTGAAAGCGATACCATGGATATGGCAAAATTAAAAGCCATTATAACCGGAATGGTTAGCGGACTAACCTTTCAGCTGCGTAATCAGAAAAAACTAACTGCCTGTATTACGGTAACTGTGCGTTATACCAATTTCGAAACCGTTACCCAGCAGGAGCGGATTCCTTACACCTCGCTCGATTCATTTCTGATCAGCAAAGCGCATGGCCTGTTCGAAAAAGTATATTCAAAGCGAATGCTGTTGCGGTTGGTAGGCGTAAAACTTTCGCATCTGGTAAGTGGTTACGAACAGATTGGTCTTTATAATATTGCTGAAGAAGAGTATAGTCTTTGCCAGGCCATGGATAAGGTGCGTAACAGCTATGGTGCCGAAGCAGTGGTAAAAGCCTGCATTGTTACCCAGCCACCCCGCGATGAAAAAGGGAAAGTGATCAAATACAATCCCCGCAAAAAGAAAATACTGATCGAGAATACCGAAGAAGCAGGAAAAGATCCTGAAGTAAGAAAACGTTCCAAAATCAGGAGTTTTATGAGCGAAAAGGGAACAACAGGTAGCAAATCTTACGAATAGGTTATGTTTTTGAATGTACATTCCGCTTACAGCTTAAAATATGGTACGCAAAGCATTAACCAGCTTATCGCTACTGCGCGGCGTTTGGGTATCCATCAAATGGTGCTTACCGATATCAATAATTCAAGCGGAGCAGTAGAGTTTATTCGCGAATGTTATCAACAGGGTGTTGCCAAAGAAGCCGATGAAATACACAAGGGCAATATTCCATATCAGATTAAGCCTGCAGCTGGTATCGAGTTCCGGATCGGTAACAGGTTATTGTATGTCGGCATTGCCAAAAACAGGGAGGGCATGCGCGAGCTCAATACGTTTTTAAGTCGCCATAATATCGAAAACATTCCACTGCCTGAAACTCCGCCGGCGATGGAAAATGTATATATCATTTATCCCTTTCAAAAGTCTTTTAATGCAACATTACAGGCAAATGAATATGTAGGGATCCGTGGTAAACAGCTAAATCTTTTGTACAGGCACCCGCTTTTGGCCCGGAAAGAAAAACTGCTGGTTTGGCACCCCGTTACGGTAGGCGACAAAATAACTTATCGATTGCACGAATATTTAAGGGCTATAGAACTTAATACCCTGTTAAGTAAAGTATCAGAAGAACAGAAATGCGATTTCGATGAATTTTTGATTCCCGAGGCTGAACTTACCCAGCAATTTGAACAGTACCCTTTTATTGTTCAAAATACCCAAAAACTCATCAATAGTTGCGATTTAAGCGCATATTTTGAAGATAGTGCCACACCCCGCTCAAAAAACAAGTTCCATTATACCAAAACAGGTGCAGAAGGCGACAAAAAAATGCTTCGCCGGTTGGCCATTTTAGGGCTTAAATATCGCTATGGTGAAAACAATGAAGAGGCCCTTAAAAGGTTAGAAAAAGAACTCCGTATCATCGAACTAAAAAACTTCTGCGCCTATTTTCTCATCACGTTCGATATTATTCGGTATGCCATGAATAAATGTGGTTTTTACCATGTTGGTCGTGGTTCGGGTGCCAATAGTATTGTGGCCTATTGCTTGCGCATTACTGATGTAGATCCGATTGATCTTGATCTGTATTTCGAACGTTTCCTACACGAAAAACGTACCAGTCCGCCTGATTTTGATATCGATTTTTCCTGGGACGAAAGGGAAACCATACAAAACTATATTTTTAAGCGCTATCCCAAATGGCATGTTGCTTTTTTGGGTACCATGAGCACCTTTAAAGATCGGGCAATTATCAGGGAAATTGGTAAGGTTTTAGGTTTGCCAAAAGATGAAATAGACAGTTTTACCGACCCTGCAAAGGAGCGCGAAAATTTACTTGATGCCACTTACCAAAAGTTATTGGCGGTGCACCAATACATGAAAAGTATGCCCAATCAACGTTCTATTCATGCCGGTGGGATTTTGATTTCTCAGGATCCGATCACTTATTATACAGCTTTGGATATGCCGCCAAAGGGTTTCCCAACGGTACAATGGGATATGTACGAAGCAGAAGCCATAGGTTACGAAAAGTTTGATATTTTAAGTCAGCGGGGTATTGGGCATATCCGCGAGGCGGTGCAGCTGATTAAGAAAAACAAGCATAAAGATATCGACATTCATGATTTTAAAAATTTCAAAAAGGACCAGAAGCTGAACGCCATGCTGAAAGAAGGGCAGCCCATCGGGTGTTTTTATATCGAATCGCCCGCTATGCGGCAATTGCTGAAAAAACTAAAATGTGATAATTACCTTACCCTTGTGGCGGCCAGTTCTATCATCCGTCCGGGTGTGGCCAGTTCAGGTATGATGAAATCATATATCGAGCGTTACCATGCGCCTGATAAAGTGGAGTACCTCTGTCCGGTGATGAAAGAGCGGCTCAGCGAAACCTACGGAGTGATGGTTTATCAGGAAGATGTGATCAAAGTATGTCATTATTTTGCAGGCTTGGATCTGGCTGATGCCGATATCCTGCGCAAGGCGATGAGTGGAAAATACCGTTCAAAACTGGCTTTTGATGAGCTGGTGAGTAAGTTTTTTGCCTCAGCCAGAAACCAAGGACATTCAGAGGCGCTCATTACCGAAGTTTGGCGACAGATTTCATCTTTTGCCGGTTACAGTTTTTCCAAAGCACATTCGGCTTCCTTTGCTGTTGAAAGTTACCAGAGTCTTTACCTTAAAACCTACTATCCCATGGAGTTTATGGTGGCCGTATTAAATAACTATGGTGGTTTTTACAGTCGCTGGGTTTACGTATATGAACTGCAAAAAACAGGCGCCAGGGTGCATTTACCCTGTGTTAACCAGAGTGATGAAGTGGTGAATATTAAAGGAGAAGATGCCTATCTCGGATTTATTGCCATCCAGGGTCTGGATGAAAAGATCATTAAAATTATTCCACAGGAACGTGCGGCAAATGGTTGGTATCTTAATCTCGAAGATTTCGTGAAACGGACGTGTATATCATTAGAGCAAGCCATCATTTTGATCCGGCTTGGCGCATTACGGTTTACCGGCAAAGATCGTAAAACCCTGCTTTGGGATGTACACAATTACCTCGGTTTCAAACAGAAAAAAGTAAACCACGCCGAACTTTTTAAATTGAGTTATAAAACCTATCAGCTGCCTGCTCTGGCAGATTCTGAATTGGAAAATGCTTACACAGAGCTGGAGTTACTCGGGTATCCGCTCAGTTATAAAATGTTCGATTTTCTGAAAACCCCTTATCGCGGCGATATTATGGCAGCCGATATGCATAAATATTTAGGTAAAACAGTAAGAATGGTGGGTAATTATGTATGCGAAAAAACGGTACATACCATTAAACATACCAAAATGTGGTTCGGCACTTTTTTGGATGCCAAAGGCGATTTTTTTGATACTACCCATTTTCCAAATACCACTCCCGTGTATCCTTTTAAAGGAAAAGGCTGTTACCTTATTTTGGGGAAGGTAGTAGAAGATTTTGGTTTTCAGAATATTGAGGTGTTAAAGTTCGCCAAATTAGATATTCAGATGAATCCAGTAGCGATGAATTAAAAAATTAAATGAGGATATGGGTTTGAAATTGGCGAGAGATTGGTATTCAATAGTGATTTACCCTGATGCAAAAATGATTGATCAGGTTGCTGACTTGAAAACGCAACTGGCCGACAGGATTGGATGGTATGCCAGCAGGAATTCGAAGGCACATATTACGGTTGCTGAGTTTACGGCAGACCAGTATGAACTGGCTTTTTACATCCAACAGATTGAGAAATTTTGTTATACCCAAAAACAGCAGGAAGTTGGTTTTGATCAGCTAAGTTTATCGAAATTTAGCCATGCTGCCGTTTTGCTTCCAGATGAATCATCCAAACCCTATCTAACATATCTTTTGCGAAGGCTGAGGAATCAGCTCCAAACAAGCTATACCATACATGGCAGTAGTGCACATATCTCAATTGGTCGGAAACTAAGTTCAATGCAGATAGACCGTGCTGAAAATCTGTTCAACAGTATTAATTTAAGGTTTAATTGTGATACCGTTGCCCTTCGTAAATTCATTGAAATGAAGAGACAGTTTGAAGTGATTAAAACCTTCAATTTTTTTTGAAATCGTCTAAATGACGCTCAATATTTACCATTTTAATTGACTTTTTTTTAAGCCGAATAATATTTGGGATATTTTTTATGATTTTATTTAAATCTGTCATTCGGAGCCTGGCAAAGAATCTTTTTAAACCAATATAAAAATCACTGCCATGTTAAAAAAGTGAAGTTATTCAGCTTATATATCATTTAAATGCCTGTATGGTTAAAAGAATTTTTAATCCTATTACTGATTAATCGTAACTACTTTTTAATTGTGAGTATTTAAACGAGGGCATAATAACTCAAAGATTATATCGCTAATGGCTTTTTTCAACATAATTTCTATATTTAAACTCATGATCCACTTCAAAGCAGAAATAGAACGTTTCGAAACCATGGGCGAAAAAACCGGTTGGAGTTATGTGTTTATTCCAGCTGCTTTAGCAAATGAAATTAAACCCGATTGTAAGAAGAGTTTCAGGGTAAAGGGAAAGATAGATCAGTTGGAGATTAATGGCATGGCTGCTATACCAATGGGGGAGGGCGATTTTATTGTTGCCTTAAAAGGCGAAATCCGCAAAAAACTAAAAAAAGAAGCCGGAGCAAATATTGAATTGTATTTGGAGGAAGATAAAGATTTTAAAATCGAAATGCCTGAAGATCTTGAAATCTGCTTGTCAGAAGAGGCGCATTTAATCCAAAACTTTTTAAAGCAACCTAAATCGCACCAAAACTATTATATCAATTGGATTAACCAGGCTAAAACCGAACCTACGCGTACCAAAAGAATTGTCATGACTATCAAGGCAATGGATAAAGGACAGGATTTTGGAACGATGATCAGAGAATCTAAAGGGAAGTCCTAGTTATTAGTCGTAAGTCCTTAGTCCTAAGTCGGAAGTGAATAGAACCAGGCGATGTGAATTTAAGACTCTGGATTCTGGACTCCTGACTTCCGATTCCCGACTCCTGTCTCCTTTTTATAATTCCTAAACCAACTCGAAACTTTCATCTGGATTACGCCCAAAAAAGCTTCCCTGAAGATGCGGGTACTCATTTTCGATGTTCCTTCGGTACGATCGGTGAAGATAATGGGAACTTCAACTACCTTAAAGCCAAATTTAATGGCGGTAAACTTCATCTCTATCTGAAACGCATAACCAACAAACTTAATTTTATTTAGCGGAATGGTTTCCAGCACAATTTTACGGTAACATTTAAAACCTGCA
>Ga0182008_10001608_pt1 | contig 14995 bp, 17 predicted proteins | sample Sormic07211129_1_FD_120482 | JGI IMG/M metagenome (GOLD analysis project Ga0182008, IMG submission 120482) | Rhizosphere microbial communities from Sorghum bicolor, Mead, Nebraska, USA - 072115-129_1 metaG | ecosystem: Host-associated > Plants > Roots > Rhizosphere | place: USA: Nebraska...
ATCTAGCGCTTTACCATGCTGCTCGGGACTATCCCGGCGGCGCCGCTGCAATTGCCGCCACCACCGGCAGAAACGCCACCACGCTGCAGCACAAGCTGTCTCCCACCCACCCCGGCCACACGGTGAATATTCAGGAGTTTGGCGAGATCCTGGAGCTGACCAAGGACCGCCGCATTCTGGATGCGGTGCACGCCATGGTAGGAGACACCGCCTGGCAGGAGCTGGCTGAGGCATACACCAACGATATGCCCGAGACTTTGACCACCGGCATTGCCGCCTATTTCCGGCAAGTCGCGGACCTGGCTGATACCTGGGCCAAGAGCATTGGCGATGGCAAGGTCGATGATGGTGAGCTGGCCGAGATCCGCTTCCAAGTGTTTCGCAGTATTCAAGGGCTGCTGGGGATGTTCAACCGCGCTACCTACGTCAACCAGACGACGCGGGGTGTTGATCGTGGCTGATATTGCTGACTTTGCTAACGACTTGGTGCAGGAGCGTCTAGATCAGGCGCTGGCTGCACGGAACGCCGCCAAGCCTGCCTTGGCGGCGCATTCATTTTTGTTCTGTGAAGGCTGCGACGGACCTATTCCGGAGCCGCGTCGGTTGGCTCTGCCGGGTTGTACCCAGTGTGTGATCTGCCAGTCCATCGACGAAGCGCGGGAGGCCCGGCATGCTCGATGAGGTATTGAATCAATTCGCAGACTACGGCCTTGAGCCTGAACAGCCGCTGATTTTTGGCAAGCTCACCAGGTGCAAGACCGCCCAGGACAAGGGCAAGGAGAAAAACGGCTGGTACGTCGTTCACGAGCATCACACTGAGAAGAACGAAACGCTGATCTTCGGTAGCTTCGGTGACTGGCGCTCGGGCGAGTCTCAAAAGATCAAGGTGAAGGCTGGGCGCATGAGTCCGGAAGAGCGCGAAGTCATGCGTGCTCGTCAGGAAGACGCCAAACGTAAGGCCGCAGAGGTATCTGCCAACGCGGCACGGCGAGCAGCCAACCGTGCAGCCGGCTTGTTCAAGCGCATGCCGGAAAAGGGCAAGAGCGCCTACCTGGATCGAAAGCAGATCGTTGGGTTCAAGATTCGTTATGCGCCACGTACCGGCGCATTTTTGGTGCCTATGTGCAACGTGCGGGATCAGATCGTCGGCCTGCAGGTGATCTTCCCGGCAAAGCAAGAAGACACCGGTCGCGACAAAGCCTACTGGCCCTACGGCATGTCGAAAGAGGGCGCTTTTCATTTGATCGGTCCGCACCCCGAGCCGGGGGAGCCAGTACTCGTATGCGAGGGCTACGCCACAGGCGCCAGTCTACACATGGCGACCTCTCTTACGGTCGCCATTGCCTTCGATGCGGGCAACTTGCTACCTGTCTCCAAGGCCATGCGGGAGCGTTTCCCCGGGTGCCCGCTGATCCTCTGCCGGGATGATGACTGGAAGACGAAGCGTCTGAATGGTGATCCATGGAACCCTGGAGAGGAAAAAGCCAACAATGCTGCGTTGATCGTCGGTGGCCAGATAGTCGCGCCAGTCTTCTCGGGCGAGCGGGAAGACAAATGGACGGACTTCAACGACCTGCACGTTGCCGAAGGCTTAGAGGCGGTCCGCCGCCAAGTGCTGGCGGTGGTCAAGCCTCCTGCAGCTGGTGGCTGGAAGGATCAATTGGCCCGCACTGAAAACGGTTCTCTGATCGCGCACATGCAAAACGTTGAGTTGATCCTGGGCAATGACGAACGCTGGGCAGGCGTTATTGGTTACAGCGTGTTCAGCTCCAAGATCGTCAAGCTGCGGTCCGCGCCCTTTGGCGGCGGTCCCGGCGACTGGGCAGACATCGACGACATGCGAGTGATGAAATGGCTCGCGCAGCAATACAACCTGCGGGTCAAAGCGTCCCATGTGATCGAGGCGGTCAGTGTGGTTGCCCACGACCATTCTTTTCACCCGGTACGTGAGTATCTGGAGAAGCTTGAGTGGGACCGCGTCCCTCGGCTAGAAACCTGGCTGACGGACGTGCTTGGGGTCCATGCCAACGAGTACTCAGCCAAAGTAGGTAAGCGCTGGCCGATCTCGGCGGTGGCTCGGGTGATGCGCCCTGGCTGCAAGGCCGACTCGGTGATGATCCTTGAAGGCGGGCAGGGTGAAGGTAAGTCCACGGCCATGGGCGTTCTAGGTGGCGAGTGGTTCATGGACACCCCTTTTGCCCTCGGCGACAAGGACAGCTTCCAGGCGATTCGCGGCAAGTGGATCGTCGAACTGGGGGAGCTAGACAGCTTCAACAAGGCTGAAAGCACCAAGGCCAAGCAGTTCTTCTCCGCATCTACTGATACCTACCGCGAAAGCTACGGCCGCAGAACGAACGATGTGCCACGCCAGTGTGTGTTCGTGGGCACCACCAACCAAGAGGAATACCTCAAGGACGCCACTGGTAACCGGCGTTACTGGCCAGTGTTCTGCAACAAGGTCGACCTGGAAACGCTGCGTGAGATTCGCGACCAGCTGTGGGCTGAAGCGGTGTTCTGCTTCGAGGCCGGCGATATCTGGTGGGTGACGAAGGACGAGTCTTGGATGTTCGCCGAGGCACAGGACGAGCGCTTTGTTGTGGACGAGTGGGAAGGTCCGATTCTGACCTGGTTGGAGGAGTCGCAGATCGGTGAAACCGCCACCGGCAACGAGATTCTGACCCAGGCCCTCAAGTTGGACTACGGCCATTGGGGTAAGCCCGAACAGATGCGGGTCGGCGCGATCATGCACCGTCTGGGCTGGCGGAAGAAGCGCATGCCGGCGTTGGCAAAGAGCGGTATCCGGCAGTGGGCCTATCAGAAGCCTGCGACGTGGGGGCGTGTGTCTGCGTTACAGGCGCCCCTGGTAGAGGAGCCTTGCTTTGATTAAGCGTATTGATGAAATGCTTAAGCTCTGGGCGCAGGATCTGCATTCGCCGATGACTGTGACCTACGGCGGATCGACTGGCGGCAACATGATCGCCATGTTGATGGAGTGCAAGGGCGAGCTGATACGCGGAACTCGCGGCAGCCGGGTGCTGCTGGATGAGTCGGCGGATATCGAGCTGATTGTTCACAAGCACTTGCCGCCCCGGCTTGCCTTGGTTGTGTTGGAGCACTATTGCAACCAGGAAAGCTTCCTTTCGCAGAAGCTACTGCACTGTGCATGCAGCTCTCGAACCTACTACATGCGGTTGCACGAAGCCCATGAGTTCATTCAGGGCATGCTGATGGGTAAGGCTGCATGAACCCTGGCATCACTCCGCGTGCCGCTGTCCTACTGTCCGGCCTTGTCCGACTGCTATTTAGTGCAGTCGGACAGTTGCAGGCCGCGTCGTTGCTGGGCTGTCCTACTGTCCAACCTCTGCCCGCCCCATGCACACGTAAGCATAGCGGGCACGTAGTCGCGCCTATGGCGCGCACGCGTGCTTTTAGTTTTCTCTCTATACACAAGAAAAGAGTAAATAAAGTAGGACAGTAGGGCAGAGCCTCGAATTTAGGCGCCTGTAGCTGTCCTACTTAGACTCTGAATAGTGGGACAGGTAGGACAGGGCAACAGAAGCGATAGCCGATTGAATGCGTTGTACCCCTGTTGTACCTGCGTCACACCCACGTTGCACCCGTATTGCTCCATGGCATTAAAACTAGCTTGCTGCCAGTAAAATCCACCTGTAAAAAGTACCCATCTTCGATAGGTGCGACCGCAGAGAGCGGCAGGTACCACACACCAAACCCGGCCATTGCGCCGGGTTTTTGCGTTTATGGGGTAGGGCGATGACGAACGAGCAGCAAGCGCTGGCAGAGATGCCAATCTGGTTAGTGATCGTCCTGGCCTTGGTCGGTGGCGTGTCGGGAGAGATGTGGCGCGCCGACAAGGACGGGGCGCGGGGCTGGGCGTTGTTGCGACGACTCGCGCTTCGGTCTGGTGCCTGCATTGTCTGCGGGGTGTCGGCGATGATGCTGATGATCGGCGCGGGCATGACGATCTGGACGGCCGGCAGCTTGGGTTGCCTGACCGCGATGGCCGGCGCTGATGTTGCCATCGGGTTGTACGAACGCTGGGCCGCCAAGCGGCTGGGCGTCTCCGATGGGCCTCCTGCCAGTGGCGAACAGGGGTGAGGAACTGCGGCGGGACGCCGAAAACCGCCGGGGACCCTGGGGTTATTCGGGGGGTACGGGGTCGGAAACCCGCGGGATCTTGTTAGCAGCAGGGTATGCAGCTTACTGAAATTCAATCCATTGAAATTGAAAGGTTTTCATTGAAAAGCCGTTGAAAAGGAGGGCTTTATGACAGAACCAATGTACCTGTCAAAGAGCGCCTTCGCGGCTCGGATTGGCAGGGCACCCAGCTACATCACTTGGTTGAAAAACAACAACCGCTTGGTGCTGACCGCTGACGGTAAACAGGTTGATGTGACGGCCAGCGAAGCGTTGATTCGCGACACTGCTGACCCCAGCAAGACCGCCGTCGCCGATCGCCACCACCAAGACCGGCTTCAGCGAGACGTATATAGCCAGCTAACCAGCCAGGTCGAGCCGACTTCAACGGCTGCGCCCCCGCTCTTGAGCAACCCTGCGGGGCAAGTGCCCGACTTCCAGAAAGCCCGGGCACTGCGCGAACATAACCTCGCTCAGCTCGCCGAGATCGAGCTGCACAAAGCCAAGGGCTCACTTGTCGCCCTAGCAACGGTCAAAACCGGCGCCTACAACGCCGGCCGCATGCTGCGCGACCAACTGCTCGGCATGCCTCCGCAACTCGCTCCCGAACTGGCGTCCATGACCGACCCTTGGGAAATCGAAAAGCACCTGACGGCGGCGATTCGTCGCTCACTGGAAGACGCTGAACGGATGTCGTCAGCGGACCTTGAACACGCACTGACCCCGAGTTAAGCCCATGCCCACGGAATATCCTGACGGTGCAGAGGTGTACCGCGAGGCGTATTTCCGTGGGCTGCGGCCCGATCCTGATGTCTGGATTGATCAGTGGGCCGACGAGTACATGCGGATCCCGCGTGACACCGGCGCCGCTGAGCCCGGCCAATACCGCACCGCGCGTACGCCGTATGCCCGAGAGCCGATGCGTTGCCTGTCGCCGGCTCACCCCTGCAAGCGCGTGGTCACCATGGTGGCCTCGCAGCTGATGAAAACGCAGATCGCTTTGAACTGGATCGGCGGCCTTATCCACATGGCGCCGTCCAACATCTTGACACTGTTGCCGAGCCTAGGTCTGGCCAAGCGGGTGTCGTCGCGGATCAGCAAGACGATCAAGGCCACGCCGGTATTGCGTGAACGCGTGGCGTCCAGCCGAGCGCGGGACTCGCGAAATACGATGGACACCAAGGAGTTCGAGGGCGGTTCGCTGTACGTCACAACGGCCGGCTCGGCGGCCAACCTGGCCGAGCTGTCCGCGCGCTATGTATACGGCGACGAGATCGATCGTTGGGAGGTGGACATCGGTGAAGAAGGTGACCCGATTGAGCTGGCCGAAACCCGAGGCAGTACCTTCGGCCGCAACGCCAAGTTCTACTTTTCCAGCTCGCCGACGATCAAGGGCGCCTCACGGATCAACGACCTGTTCGAGGGAAGCGACCAGCGTTACTACTATGTCCCGTGCCCGAGCTGCGGTCACATGCAGACTCTGGAGTGGGAACGGCTGCATTACTCGAAAGACTACAGCGTCGTGCATTACCAATGCGCCGGTCCTGATTGTGACGTCTTGATCGAGGAGTACCACAAGGGCGAGATGCTCGCCAAAGGCGAGTGGCGTGCCCATGCCCAAGGCGACGGTGAGACGATCGGCTTTCACCTGAATGCGCTTTACTCACCGCTGGGTTGGATGGACTGGAAGTCACTGGCCAAGCAATTCGAGAAAGCCAAAAAGGCCCAGGCGAAAGGCGACCTTGAACCGATGCAGGTGTTCTACAACACCCGTCTGGCCAAGGTCTGGGACGCGGCGCAAGAGCAAACCAAGGCCGATGTGCTGCGGCAGCGCGCACGGTTGGAGTCCTTCACCCTTGGCTCGCTGTCGGCCGCGGTGTTGATGATTACCGGCTCCGTCGACGTTCAGGCCAATCGCCTGGAGTTCATGGCAATGGGGTGGGGCGTCGGCATGGAGCGCTGGGTGGTCGACTACCAGGTGGTTGCGGGCGATCCCGCAGACGAGCGTACCTGGGCGGCCTTGGACGAATTGCTCAAGGCCAAATACCGCCATCCGTGCGGTGTCGGCTTGGGCATTCTGGCAGTCGCCGTTGACTCCGGTGGTCACCACACGGACGAGGTCTACCAGTTCTGCCGCGTGCGCCGCTGGCGCAATGTGTTCGCCATCAAGGGTGCGAGCAAACCCGGTAAACCGGTGATTGCTCAGCGCCCGTCGATGGTCGACGTCACCTGGAAAGGCCAGACCGAACGCAACGGCGCTGAGCTGTGGTTCGTCGGTACCGACACGGCCAAAGACTGGATCTACAACCGCTATCCGTTTGAGTCCGGACCAGGAGCATTGCACTTTGCCAATGACCTGCCCGACGACTTCTTCGATCAGTGTGTCGCCGAACGCAAGGTCGCGCGCTACATACGCGGCCACAAGCGCATCGAATGGGTCAAGGGCAAGGCCGAGCGCAACGAAGCGCTCGACTTGATGGTGTATTGCCTGGCGATGGCGCATTACCTGGGCCTCAACCGTTACAAGGAACACGACTGGGAGCGCGTGCGTCAGTCCTTGGCGCAGTCGGGTCTGTTCGACGACGCCTTAGGTATCAAGCCCGTTCAAAGTGACCGCGTCACCGCCCCAGCTGCACCCGCTGCTGCACCGCAACCAGCTTCGCAACCCACTGCTCCGGTCGTGCAACCGCGACCAGCAGCACCGCCACCTCAACGCCGCAGCTCCACCAGCGGTTACCTGAAGAGACGCTGATATGTCATTTACCCAGAAGCACCTCGACGCGGTTGAGGCGGCCATCGCTCGCGGTGAAAAAGTCGTGCGCTACACCGACCGTACCGTGGAGTACCGCACCGTCGACGAACTGCTCAAGGCGCGCGAAGAAATCCGCTCGTCGTTGATCAGCGCAGCCGGGCCACGCTCTCGAGTTATTCGGCTGTATCACGGAGGCAAAGGACTCTAATGGCCCGTCACTTTCCGACGCTTACCCGTAACGGATTCGTGTTGCCGTCAAACATCAAGGCCAGTTACGAAGGCGCCGGAGAGGGTCGTCGCTCCACTGGCTGGGATGCGCCCGACAACGGGATCAACAGCATCAACACCCCGGCGTTGCGCAATCTTCGTTCGCGTTCTCGGGCAGCGGTTCGTAATGACCCGTATGCCTACAACGTCATCGATAAACGCGTCAGCAACTTGATCGGCACCGGCATCACACCGCGGCCTAAAACCAACGACGAGATCCTGCGCCAACTGCTGCAGGAGCTCTGGGACGATTGGGTCGATGAATCGGACGCTGATGAGCGCACCGACTTCTATGGCCAGCAGGCGCTCGCCGCGCGAACTGTGGAAACCTCGGGCGAATGTTTCGTCCGGCTCCGACCGCGCGGGCTTGACGAAGGGCTTGCGGTGCCGTTGCAGGTGCAGATTCTGGCCCCGGAATTCGTGCCACACGACAAGTTCGAGACCACCAAATCCGGCAACCTCATCCGCGCCGGGATTGAGTTCACTCCGAACGGCAAGCGGGTCGCGTACTGGATGTACCTGTCGCATCCCCGTGATGCGTCGTCGCTCAACGCCGGTTACAACCAGTTGGTGCGGGTACCGGCCGCGCAGGTACTGCACATCTTTGAGCCAGTCGAACCCGGCCAACTGCGCGGCGTGCCGCGCTTGTCGCCGGTGCTCAAGCGCCTACGCAGCCTCGACAACTATGACGACGCGGTGTTGTTCCGCCAGGAAGTGGCCAACCTGTTTGCCGGTTTCATAAGTCGACCAGCCCCGGAATCCGGGCTGGTGCCGAGGGATCCGGTCACCGGCCAGCCGCTGGGTATGGATCGCGACGGCTTTACGCCAATGGTGGCGCTGGAGCCCGGCACTATGCAGGAACTGGGACCGGGTGAAGAGGTGGAATTCTCCAAACCGCCAGACGCCGGTAACAACTATCCGGACTTCATGCGGCAACAACTGATGGCCGCGGCAGCGGGTACCGGCACGCCTTACGAGATCCTTACCGGCGACATGCGCGAGGTGAATGACCGGGCGCTGCGGGTCGTGCTGAATGAGTTTCGCCGCCGATTGGAACAGCTGCAATTCAGCGTCTACGTGCACCAGTTCTGCCGACCGGTTCGCGCCGCGTGGATGGACATGGCGGTGTTGTCGGGCGCCCTGGTGCTGGACGACTACACCAAGCGTCGCCGTGAATACCTGCGTACCCGCTGGGTGCCGCAAGGTTGGGCCTATATCCAACCGGTGCAAGACGTTCAAGCCCGGCGGATGGAAGTGCAGGCGGGCTTTGCCTCGCGCAGTGAGATGGTGCTGCGCACCGGTTACGACGCGGAAACCGTCGACGCGGAAAACGCCGCCGACCTACTGCGGGCCACCACGCTTGGCCTCAATTACAACACTCTCGACGCCGTCGTTACCAATGACGACAAGGAACAACCATGAGCAAAAAAACACGACCGCGCGTTTACAACCGGGCTGGCAAGCAGGTACCGGTGCAGGACAAAACCTGGTACGCCGTTCACGCCAGCGGCGAAGCCTCTGAACGGGTGATCGAAGTTTTCGTCTACGGCGAAATCGGCGGCTGGGGTATCACCGCCAATCAGTTTGTGCAGGATCTGCGCGCGATGGATGACGGCGTCTCACCCGTGATCGCCGCCTTCAACAGCATCGGCGGTGATCTGTTCGATGGCCTGGCCATGCACAACGCACTGTCACGCTTGGGCGAGCGTTGCACCGGGCGGGTGGATGCGTTGGCGGCCAGTGCGGCCAGCGTGGCGGTGTGCGGTGCGCACCGTGTGGTGATCGCCTCCAACGCCATGTTGATGATCCACAACCCGTGGACCTACGCCGCCGGCGATGCCGAGGATTTTCGCAAGGTGGCCGACGTACTCGATCAAACCATGGAGGCAATCATCGCGGCATACAAGGCCAAGGCGCCTGACATCGATGAGGTCGAGCTGCGGCGACTGGTCGCCGCTGAAACCTGGCTGACGGCAAACGAGGCGGTGGCCTTGGGCTTGGCCGATGAGGTCGGCGATGGTGTCACCGTCAAGGCCTGTCTCGGCCAAGGGGCCGTGCTGCAGCGGTACCAACATGCGCCGGCTGAGTTGCTGGCCCAGCTAGACGAACCACCTGAGCCGGATCCCGACGTGGAGCTCGACAAGCTGCCGCCGGCGCCCCCCGTGACCGACTCAGCCAAGCTGGCCTTGATGATCACTCAGCGTTGTGCCGCGGCTGGTATCAGCAACCTGGTAGAGCCGCTGCTCAGCTCCACCAAGCTGGAAAGCGAAGCCATCGTCGAGGCTGGGCTGACACGCGCCCAAGCGGTGAATGACCTGTGTGTGGCTGCTCGCCTGCCCGAATTCAGCGTCGGGTACGTCGCTGCCGGTCTGGACGTTGCGGCGGTTCGAGCACGTCTGTTCGACAAGATCGTCAGCAGCGGCAAGGGCTTCGAAATCGACAACAGCCTGCCGCTGGACGAAGACCTGCCGCACAAGGTGCAGGCCAAACAACCCGATCCCAACTCGATCTGGGCCGCTCGACAAGCCGCTCAATCCGGAACTGCGCACGGCGCGAAAGGAGCAAGACCATGACCATCCAAAAAGAACCATTCCACGCTGGTGAGTTCCTGTTGTCGGAAGGCGCGGGAAACATCTCTCGCGAGTCCATCAATGTCGCTGCCGGCCCAGCACTGTACCCGGGCCAGATCCTCGGCTTGGTGACGGCTTCCGGTCACTTCGCGCCGTACTCCCCGGTAGCCGAAGACGGCAGCGAGACGGCCGTCGCCATTCTCTTGGGTCCGCTGGGCGAGTCCGATGTGGTCCGCCGGGGCCGCGCGGTGGTGCGACTGGCGGAGGTCAGCGAGGCGCATCTGACCGGGCTCGACCTCGACGCCGAAAAGGCGCTGGCCTCGCACTTTCTGATCGTCCGATAAGTCGATCAACCCTGTTTATCCACCCCGCTTTTGAGCGGGGTTTTTCATTTCTGGAGAGTACCCCATGGCCGATATCGCCATTTTTGACGACGAAGCATTCACCGTTACCGCACTCACCGCCGCACTCAACGATCAACCCTACCTGCCAGGTCGCATCAGTGCCCTGGGTTTGTTCCGCGAGGAAGGTGTCACTACCCTGACCGTACAGATCGAAAAGGACGGCGACACCCTTGCGCTGGTGCCGGCGGGTGAGCGGGGCGGTTCTGGCCTGGTCGTCGCAGCCAGCAAACGCAATCTGATTCCGTTCAACACCGTGCACCTGCCTGAGCGTTTCACCATCAAGGCCGACGAGATTCAGGGCATTCGCGCCTTCGGTACCCGCACTGAGCTGCAGGCGGTACAGGACGTGGTCAATGCCCGGTTGGCCAAGGCGCGCCGTCAGTTGGACGCTACCCACGAGTTCCAGCGCATGGGTGCACTCAACGGCCTGATCCTTGATGCCGATGGCTCGACGGTGCTGTTGGACCTTTATGACCGATTTGGTGTGCAGCGTCAGAAGCTGCCGATGGGCCTGGCCGACCCGAGCACGGAGCTCCGGGTGAAATGCGGTGAAGCATTGGATATGCAAGAAGATGCCCTCGGCAGCGTGACCAGCACCGGCTCCCGCGCTTTCTGCGGCAAGAACTTTTGGAACAAGCTGATCGTTCACAAGTCGGTAAAGGAAACCTACCTTAACAGCCAGCAGGCGGCGGCTTTGCGGGGCGATGCCCGGGAAAGCTTCGAGTTCGGCGGCATTATCTGGGAGCGCTACCGTGGCAAAGTCGCTGGCGTGTCTTTCGTCCACGACGACAAGGCGCTGCTGGTCCCTGAGGGGGTGCCGGATCTGTACATCTCGGTGTTTGCACCGGCTGACTACATGGAAACGGTCAACACCCAGGGCATCCCGTACTACAGCATGATCGAGCCGCTGCCGTTCAACAAAGGCATAGCCGGTGAAGCCCAGTCCAACCCGTTGCATTTGTGCACTCGACCTCGCGCACAGATTCTGCTGGAGCTCTGACCGTGGGTTTTCGTGACCTGGTCGCCGACGTCGACGCGGTGGTGTTCGAAACATTGGGCGACACCGCGATCATCGAGGGTCGCGAACAGCCGGTGTTTGGCATGTTCGCCGCGCCCTGGTTACAGCCCAAATTCGGCAAGCTCAACACCGGGTTGCGTGAGCCCAGGTTTGAAATCCGCGTCAGCGATTCACACGGCCTGGAGCAGGGAATGTTGGTCACGGTCGAACTGTCCGCGCTGGATGGCGGTGGCGATTACGACCTGCTGCAGCTGGAGCCGAGCGGTGATGGTCTGGTCGCATTGATCCTAAGGATGCGCGCATGAGTGTCGGTAGCTACTTCAAACCTTCGGCTGGTGGCGGGATGATTTCTATCCAGTCTTCGACGGCGGACCTGAAAGCGTTCGAGGACTTCGCCAAGCTCGTGCCCAAGGCCGCCGCAGCCGCGCAGCGTCGGGCGATCAACAAAACGTTGGGTTGGCTGCGTACGCACATTGCCCGGGCCGTCAGTCGGCAGGAACGTATCGCCGTTGCTGCGGTTCGTCAGCGCTTGCGCAGCTACCCGGTCACCGGCGGGGCCACCAGCGGCAAGTTGTGGTTCGGTTTGAATGCCATCGAGTCCAGTCGGATAGGTCGGGCACGACAGTCAGGTACCGGCGTGTCGGTGGCCGGTCGACGTTACCAGGGCGCCTTTCTCAAGAAGGTCTACGGCAACAAGCCCGACATCTGGATCCGCACCGCGAGCAAGCACTTCAACGCGGACGATTATCCCGATACTGCGGTGTCTTCAAGCCGGGGCGTCAGTTCGGGGTGGGTGGCGGAAAATGGCGATCGCTTTCCGCTGGCAAAAGCCAAGGTGTCACTGGAACAAGCCCGCCCGCACTTCGACAGTTGGGTCAAACGCGCCGATGCGCGCCTGCTGGAAATCTTGCGGCAGGAATTCAACTTTGAGCTGCAAAAGTATTTGAAGGGGACGACCAATGGCTGACGAGCCTTTTAGTCTTGACCATCTCTACCGAGCAATTGAGCAGCACCTGAAGGCTCATCTGCCGGGCGTTCACGCGGTGACAGCGTGGCCGAACATCAAGGATCGCGTTGCATTGCCGGCGGTGTTCATTGAACTGGCTGAGATGGAACCCGGCCTCGACATCGGAACGGGGCAGACAACCGTTATTTGCAAGTTCGAGGCCCGGATCATTGTTGACCCGATACGCCCCCAGCATTACCAGCAAGCCGCGCACCTGGCGGCGCAGCTGGCTGTCTTGTTGCGACTGCAAACGTGGGGGCTTGAGGTAGAGCCTGCCGAATTTGTCCAAGCAATGCAGGACTGGACCAAGCCGGAGCTGGATGGTTACGTGGTCTGGTTGGTGGAGTGGACGCAGCAGATCTACCTCGGCGAAGAAGAATGGCCGTGGCCGGATGAGCCGCCGGGGTCGCTGCTGTTTGGCTTCAACGATGTCGGCAAGGACGAGTTTTTCAGGCCCGAGGAACTGCCGTGAGTTACGCCAGTGCCGAGCACGACCGCATGATTGCGGCCATGCTGATTCCGTGTGCAGTGGTCGGTGTGGATCTGGCGGCGGGTATGGTGCGCGTCACCAATGGCGAATGGACGAGCGCCTGGGTGCGCTGGCACAGCCTGGCAGCGGGGAAGGCGCGGCACTGGCGGTCGCCGAGCTTGAACGAGCAAGGGGTGTTGTTTAACCCCAGCGGCCAAGCCGGCGTTGGCACCTTTATCCCGGGGCTGTACGGCAATGCCGGCGCGCCGCCGGATAACCGCGATCATGTGGAGGTCTGGCGCTTCGATGATGGTGGCTCGCTGGTTTACGACTGGCAGGCCAAGTCCTACACCATCACCCTGCCGAGCGGAACGGTGACGATCAAGGTGGCAAGCACCGAGGTCGTCGTTACCGATGCCGCTGTTACCGTAACGACGGGAAATGTCACCCTGAAGGCGGCGGTGACCATCGACGGTCCGTTACACGTCACGCAGAGCATCACCAGTGCCGGTGCGATCATTGACGCCGGTGGTAACAGCAATCACCACACGCATTAATTTCAACCAACAACAGCCCGCCGCGTGCGGGCTTTTTCATGCCTGGAGGAACTATGGCCAAGACCAACGACAACCCTGTCAGCGATGAGCAACTGATCATTGTCCCGGCACCAGAGCTGCGGCTGAAGTTCCGCGACAAGGTCTATACGTCTCGGACGCTGATCATCCCTAAAACCGGCCGCACGTTGCCGGTGGCCAAAGGGCTGGTGGAAGTTGCCACGTCCGATAGCGAGGCTCTGAGCTTCCTGAAAGCCAACGAAGAATTCGAACCGTTTAGGGAGTGACGTAGATGATCGGAATGGATCGCCACACCGGCCAACCCATTTCCGGCATCGCGCATCTGCGCCAAGGCATTGCCGACATCCTGGGCACACGGGTGGGCAGTCGCCGGCACCGGCCGGAGTACGGCAGCAATGTCCCCTTGTACGTCGACATGCCGGTGAACGAAGGCTGGAAAAGCTCGGTGCAAGCTGAGGCGGTCCGGGCAATCAGTCGTTGGGAACCGCGCGTCAAGCTGGAGCGCATCCGCGCGCTTTCGGTGCTGGGCGGGCAAATCAATCTGAGCATTGCCGGCGAATACCTCGGCGACCGTTTTCTGTTTGAGGTGAGCGTATGAGCATCGTGGATCTGTCGGCCCTGCCGGCGCCGGACGTGTTGGAAGGGCTGGACTTCGAAGAAACCTACGACGAAGCGCTGACCACCTTTCGCGGCTACATGGGCGACAACTGGAGCGCGCCGCTGGAGAGCGATCCGGTGGTGAAGTTGCTGGAGGTGGCGGCCTATCTGAAGGTCGGGAACCGCGCCCGGGTCAACGATGCCGGCAAGGCGTTGTTGCTGGCCCATGCGATCGGCCCGGACCTCGATCAGTTGGGCGCGAACTACAACCTGAAGCGCCTGGTGATTCAGGCGGCGGATCTGGCGGCGGTGCCACCGGTGCCCGAGGTCAAGGAGCTGGACGACCCTTTTCGCGAGCGCATCCAGTTGGCCTTTGAGGGCCTGACCACGGCCGGGCCGCGTAACAGCTACATCCTGCACGCGCGCAACGCCTCGGGGCTGGTGGCCGATGCCACGGCCGAAAGCCCGGCGCCGTGTTACGTCACGGTCACGGTGCTGGGTTCTGAAGGGCGCGGCGAGGCCAGTCCCGCGCTGTTGGACACGGTCAAGGCCGCCCTGAATGACGACGACGTGAGGCCGGTGTGCGATCGGGTGACGGTGCAAAGCGCGGAGATTATCGAGTATCGCGTTGACGCCATTTTGCACATGACCGGCGCCGGGCCTGAGGGGGACGCCAGTTTGGCCGAAGCCAAAAAGCGCTTGGCGGCGTGGATCAATCCGCGCAAACGCTTGGGCGTCGAGGTCGCGCGGTCGGCGATCGATGCGCAATTGCACGTTGCCGGCGTGGCCCGGGTCGAGCTGGTCGACTGGGTGGACTTGGCGCCGACCAAGGCGCAGGCGGCGTGGTGCGTGGGGTATGAGGTGAAGCTGGCGGGGGCAACATGAAAAGTCTGCTGCCGAGCAATAGCACGCCACTGGAACGCGCCCTGGAGCGGGCGTTTTATGAGCGGACCATTGTGCCGCTGCGCACCCTGTACAACCCCGACTCCTGCCCGGTCCATTTGCTGCCGCATTTGGCGTGGGCGTGGTCGGTCGATCGCTGGGACTATCGGTGGTCGGAAGCGACCAAGCGCGCGGCCATCAAGGCGTCTTATTACATCCATGCCCACAAGGGGACCATCGGCGCATTGCGCCGGGTAGTCGAGCCCCTGGGTTATCTGATCGAGATCATCGAGTGGTTCA
>Ga0182008_10001609_pt1 | contig 14989 bp, 11 predicted proteins | sample Sormic07211129_1_FD_120482 | JGI IMG/M metagenome (GOLD analysis project Ga0182008, IMG submission 120482) | Rhizosphere microbial communities from Sorghum bicolor, Mead, Nebraska, USA - 072115-129_1 metaG | ecosystem: Host-associated > Plants > Roots > Rhizosphere | place: USA: Nebraska...
CCCCCGGGCAACCGTCTGCGCGTGGCGCTGACCGGCCTGACCATCGCCGAGTCGTTCCGCGACGAAGGCCGTGACGTGCTGTTCTTCGTGGACAACATCTACCGCTACACGCTGGCCGGTACCGAAGTGTCGGCACTGCTGGGCCGTATGCCTTCCGCCGTGGGCTACCAGCCCACGCTGGCCGAGGAAATGGGCCGCCTGCAAGAGCGGATCACCTCGACCAAGGTCGGCTCGATCACCTCGATCCAGGCCGTGTACGTCCCTGCCGACGACTTGACCGACCCGTCGCCCGCCACCACCTTCGCCCACTTGGACTCGACCGTGGTGCTGTCGCGTGACATCGCTTCGCTGGGCATCTACCCCGCCGTGGACCCGCTGGACTCGACCTCGCGCCAGCTCGACCCGAACGTGGTCGGTGAAGAGCACTACAACGTGGCCCGCGCCGTGCAAGGCACGCTGCAGCGCTACAAGGAACTGCGCGACATCATCGCGATCCTGGGCATGGACGAACTGGCTCCGGACGACAAGCTGGCCGTGGCCCGCGCCCGGAAGATCCAGCGTTTCCTGTCGCAGCCCTTCCACGTGGCCGAAGTGTTCACCGGCTCGCCGGGCAAGTACGTTCCGCTGTCGGAGACCATCCGTGGTTTCAAGATGATCGTGAACGGCGAAGCCGATCACCTGCCGGAACAGGCTTTCTACATGGTCGGCACGATCGACGAAGCCTTCGAAAAGGCGAAGAAGATGGCCTGAGGCTTCGCAGCCGACCGCCGGGCTTCGTGGCCGTGCTCACCGTACTCCGGTACGGTTTCGCGCGGCGCCACTCCCGACGGCCGACTGCCTGCTTTGCTCCACTTCTTCAACCTAAGGAAATCAGATGGCCAACACCATTCACGTCGACGTGGTCAGCGCGGAAGAGTCGATCTTCTCGGGCGAAGCACGCTTCGTCGCGCTGCCCGGTGAAGCCGGCGAACTCGGCATCTACCCGCGCCACACGCCCCTGATCACGCGCATCCGTCCGGGCGCCGTGCGCATCGAGACGGCCGATGGCAACGAGGAATTCGTCTTCGTGGCCGGCGGCATCCTGGAAGTGCAACCGAACAGCGTCACCGTGCTGTCCGACACCGCGATCCGCGGCAAGGACCTCGACGACGAGAAGGCCAACGCCGCCAAGGCCGCCGCCGAGGAAGCGCTGAAGAACGCCAAGAGCGACATCGACATCGCGATGGCGCAGTCTGAACTGGCCGTGATGGCCGCGCAGATCGCTGCGCTGCGCAAGTACCGCCAGAAGAAGTAAGGCGCCCTCCGGGTCGCACCACGCCAAAGCCGCCTTCGGGCGGCTTTTTCTTTGCCTGTCCATCTTCGACCTGAATATGTTCTAAGTTGGACCTTGTCCGGCTGAAGCCGCCCCACTAGTATTCGCCATCTTCTGGCCACCGATGCCGGAAGCGACAAGACGGAGACAAAGACTTGGAACGCTGGAGCGGGCTCACGGCCGATGAGATGCAGGTGCTGGAGACGACCTTCTGGTCGTCCGGCGGCTCGCGCCATGGCGTGGCCGAACGGCTGGGCTTTTCCAAGAGCAAGGCCAACGGCCTGATCGCCGGCCTGGTCGAGCAGGGGCTCCTGGCCGAGGCCGGCCTGCAGCGCTCCTCGGGCGGCCGCCGCGCCGAAAACCTCCAACTCAACGGCGCGCTCGGCGTGCTGATCGGCATCGACATCGGTGCCACCAGCCTCGACATCGCGGTGCTGGGCCCGGACCTGCAGCCGCTGGCGCAGCACACCGAGGCGGCCGACGTGCGCCAGGGCCCGGGCGTGGTGCTGGCCCGTGTGCGCGTGCTGATGCGCGAGCTGCTGGCGCGCAGCGGCCACGGCGCGAAGCAGGTGCTGGGCATCGGCATCGGCGTGCCCGGTCCGGTCAACTTCCAGATCGGCCAGCTGGTGAACCCGCCGCTGATGCCGGCCTGGGACGGCTTCTCGATCCGCGACGCGCTGCGCGAGGACTACGCCGCGCCGGTCTTCGTCGACAACGACGTCAACCTGATGGCGCTGGGCGAGCTCTGGCGCCTCAAGCGCTCGCTGCAGAACTTCCTCGTGATCAAGGTCGGCACCGGCATCGGCTGCGGCATCGTGGTGCACGGCGAGGTCTACCGCGGCGCGGCCGGCTCGGCCGGCGACGTGGGCCACATCTGCGTCGACCAGGAAGGCCCGCGCTGCCATTGCGGCAACCTGGGCTGCGTCGAGGTGATGGCCGCGGGCCCGGCGATCACGCGCATGGCGGTGCAGGCGGCCGAGGCCGGCGAGAGCGAGCTGCTGGCCGAGCGCCTGCGCGCCCAGGGCCGGCTCGACGCCGTCGACGTGGGCCATGCGGGCCGGGCCGGCGACGCGGCGGCCAACGGCATCATCCAGCGCGCGGGCAACCTGCTGGGCCAGATGCTCGCGTCGGTGGTCAATTTCTTCAACCTGTCGCATGTGTTCATCGGCGGCGGCATCACGCACATCGGCCCGCTGTTCCTCGCGGCCGTGCGCCAGAGCGTCTACCAGCGCTCGCTGGCGCTGTCGACGCGGCACCTGGAGATCCAGTACACGCCGCTGGGCCCGCAGGCCGGGCTGATCGGCGCGGGCGCGCTCGCGATGCAGGAAACACTGAAGGTCAGGGGGATCGCACCATGAGCGTTGAAAGCACGGGCAAGGCCGGCGTGGCCGTCGCCTTCGACCAGATCGTCAAGGCCTTCGGCCCGGTGCAGGTGCTGCACGGCGTGAGCTTCGCGCTCGAGCCGGGCCGCGTCTACGGCCTGCTGGGCGAGAACGGCGCGGGCAAGTCGACGCTGATGAAGATCCTCGCGGGCTACGAGCAGCCCACGGGTGGCGTGCTGCACATCAACGGCCAGCCGCAGCAGTTCGCGAGCTCGCGCGATGCCGAGGCGCTGGGCATCGTGCTGATCCACCAGGAGTTCAATCTCGCAGAAGACCTGAGCGTCGCGCAAAACATCTTCCTCGGCCATGAAAAGAAAATGTCGCCCCTTGGCCGCTTTTTCAAGGCGGCCGTCCCCCGAGGGGAGCAAGGAAGCTTGGGGCGGCCCGGCGCTTCCTTGAAAGGCTGGCTGCTCGACGACGCGTCGATGGAGCGCGACGCCGCCGCCGCGCTCGCGGCCGTCGGCCTGCAGGTCGACCCGCGCACCAAGGTGCGCCGCCTGATCGTGGCCGAGAAGCAGCTGGTCGAGATCGCCAAGGCCATCGCGCGCCGCGCGCGGCTGCTGATCATGGACGAGCCCACCGCCACGCTCACGCCCGGCGAGACCGAGCGCCTGTTCAAGCTGATCGCGCAGCTGCGCGCCGATGGCGTGACCATCGTCTACATCTCGCACAAGCTCGACGAGGTGGAACAGGTGACCGACGACGTGATCGTGATGCGCGACGGCCGCTTCGTCACGCGCTCGCTCACGTCCGAGGTCACGCGTCACCAGATGGCCAACCTGATGGTGGGCCGCGAGCTGGCCGACCTCTACCCGCCGCGCGATGCCGTGGTGCGCGAGGTCGCGCCCGCGATGCAGGTGCGCCACTTCAGCGTGCCGGGCTGGGCGCAGGACGCGAGCTTCGAGGTGCGCCCCGGCGAGATCCTCGGCTTCGCCGGCCTGGTGGGCGCGGGCCGCACCGAACTGTTCGAAGGCCTGATGGGCCTGCGTCCGGGCAGCGGCACGGTCGAGATGCTGGGCCGGCCGGTGGTGCTGCGCAACCCGCGCGACGCGGCGCGGCACGGTTTCACCTACCTGAGCGAAGACCGCAAGGGCAAGGGCCTGCACGTGCACTTCGGGCTGCGCCAGAACCTCACGCTGATGGCGCTGGAGCGCTATGCGCAGCCCTGGCTCAAGCCCGATGCCGAACGCGCCGCGCTGGCCGAGGCGGTGAAGGACTACGGCATCCGCACCGGCGACCTCGATGCGCGCGCGTCGTCGCTGTCGGGCGGCAACCAGCAGAAGCTGGCGCTGGCCAAGGTGCTGCAGCCGCGGCCCAAGGTGGTGGTGCTCGACGAGCCGACGCGCGGCGTCGACGTGGGCGCCAAGCGCGACATCTATTTCCTGATCCAGCGACTGGCCCGCGAGGGGTTGGCCGTGATCGTCGTCTCGTCCGAGCTCATGGAGCTGATCGGCCTGTGCCACCGCGTCGCGGTGATGCGCGCGGGCCGGCTCGTGACCACGCTCGATGCCGAACATCTCACCGAAGAAGAGCTCATCGCCCATGCCACCGGAACAGCCGCCAATGAACAACACGCCCACGCCTGAGGCCGCCGCGCACCGCGCCGAATCCAAACCCGGCTGGGCCGCGCGCCTGCACGGGCTCGGTCCGATCATCGGCCTGGTGCTGCTGTGCATCGCGGGCACCTTGCTCAACGGCGACTTCGCCACCGTCGACAACGCGATGAACGTGCTCACGCGCACCGCCTTCATCGGCATCATCGCGGTCGGCATGTGCTTCGTGATCATCTCGGGCGGCATCGACCTATCGGTGGGCTCGATGGCCGCATTGATCGCGGGCAGCGTGATCATGTTCATCAACTGGGCCGGGCCGGCCACGGGTTCGCCATTGATGGCGGTGATGCTGGGTGCCGGGCTGGCGGTGATGCTGGGCGCGATGTTCGGGCTCGCGCACGGCCTCCTGATCACCAAGGGCCGCATCGAGCCCTTCATCGTCACGCTGGGCACGCTGGGCATCTTCCGCGCCTACCTGACCTACTTCGCCGACGGCGGCGCGCTCACGCTGGACAACGAGCTGTCGGACCTCTACGCGCCGGTCTACTACGCGAGCCTCGCGGGCATCCCGGTGCCGGTCTGGGTCTTTTTCATCGTGGCGGTGATCGGCGGCGTGATCCTCAACCGCACCGCTTACGGCCGCTATGTGCAGGCCATCGGCTCGAACGAGCAGGTGGCGCGCTATGCGGCCGTCGACGTCGACCGCGTGAAGATCCTGACCTACGTGCTGCTGGGCGTGTGCGTGGGCATCGCCACGCTGCTCTACGTGCCGCGCCTGGGCTCGGCCTCGCCGACCACCGGCCTGCTGTGGGAGCTGGAGGCCATCGCCGCGGTGATTGTCGGCGGCACCGCGCTCAAGGGCGGCGCGGGCAGCATCACCGGCACCGTGATCGGCGCGATCCTGCTCTCGGTCATCAGCAACATCCTGAACCTCACCAGCATCATCAGCGTGTACCTCAACGCCGCGGTGCAGGGCTTCGTGATCATCATCGTCGCCTTCCTGCAGCGCGGCCGGCGTTGACCGGCTCCATTTCCCGTCCGTTCCATCCGTTTTCATCACAGGAGACAAAAGCATGAGCTTCCAACACACGAAACGCATCGCCCTCGGCGCCATCGCGGCGGCCGCCGCACTGGCGCTGATGCCCGCCATGGCCGCGGAGAAGGTCAACCTCGGCGTGTCGATCCCGGCCGCCACGCACAGCTTCATGGGCGGCATCAACTACTGGGCCAACCAGGCGAAGAAGGACCTGGAGAAGGAACACAAGGACCTGAAGATCACGATCAAGACCGCCAGCGGCGCGCCCGAACAGGCCAACCAGCTGCAGGACTTCACGACCGTGACCAAGATCAACGCGCTGGTGATCTTCCCCTTCGAATCGGCTGCGCTGACCAAGCCGGTGGCCCAGGTGAAGGCCAAGGGCGCCTACGTGACCGTGGTCGACCGCGGGCTGACCGACACCAGCGCGCAGGACGCCTACGTGGCCGGCGACAACACCGCCTTCGGCCGCATCCCGGCCGAGTACATCGTCAAGCAGCTGGGCGGCAAGGGCAATGTGGTGGCGCTGCGCGGCATCGCGACCACGCTGGACAACGAGCGCATGGACGCCTTCAACGCGGTGCTCAAGGCCAACCCCGACGTCAAGCTGCTCGACGCCAAGTACGCCAACTGGAACCGCGACGATGCCTTCAAGGTCACGCAGGACTACCTGACGCGCTTCAAGAACATCGACGCCATCTGGGCCGCCGACGACGACATGGCCGTGGGCGTGCTGAAAGCCATCGAGCAGGCCAAGCGCGAGGACATCAAGATCGTGTTCGGCGGCGCGGGCGCCAAGGCCATGGTCAAGACCATCCTCGACGGCAAGGACAAGCGCATCGGCGCCGACGTGAGCTACTCGCCCAAGTTCATCTACGACGCGATCAAGCTCACGGCCGAAGCGCGCCTCAAGGGCGAGAAGCTGCCGGCCACGACGATCATTCCTTCGGTGCTGATCACCAAGGACAACGCGAAAGACTTCTACCACCCCGACTCGCCGTTCTAAAAAGCTCGCCCCCAGGCTCCGCGCACTTCGTGTCGCTCCTCCCACCCCCTGCCGGGGGCAACACCAGCGGCCCGGCAAAGCCGGTTCCGCGGTGTTCCACGAAGGAGACAGAGAAGGGCGGGGCCACTGAACCCTGATGGATCGATGAGTACTCCCAATTCCTCGCGCAAGCTGCGCTACGCCATGGTCGGCGGCGGCCGCGATGCCTTCATCGGCGCGGTGCACCGCCACGCCATCGCGCTCGACGGCCAGTGCGAGCTGGTGGCGGGCGCGCTGTCGTCCAACGCCGAGAAGGCGCGCGCTTCGGGCCGCGACCTGTTCCTGGCCGAGGCGCGCAACCATGGCGACTGGCAGGCGCTGCTGGCCGACGAGCTGCAGCGGCCCGCGCACGAGCGCATCGATTTCGTCGTCATCGTGACGCCCAACCATGTGCACTTCCCGGTGGCGCAGGCCTTCGTGGAAGCCGGCTTCCATGTCGTGTGCGACAAGCCTTTGGTGCACACCCAAGCCGAGGCCGATGCATTGGTGCGCGCGGTCGCGCGCCAGGGCACGGTGTTCGGCGTGACCTACAACTACAGCGGCTATCCGATGGTGCGCCAGGCGCGCGCCATGGTGCGCGCCGGCGAGATCGGCGAGGTCCGCAAGGTGATCGTCGAGTACAGCCAGGGCTGGCTCGCGACGGCGCTCGAGGCCGGTGGCAACAAGCAGGCCGGCTGGCGCACCGACCCCGCGAAGAGCGGGGCGGCGGGCGCCATCGGCGACATCGGCTCGCATGCCGAGAACCTGGTCGCCACCGTCACCGGCCTGGAGATCGCGCAGCTGTGCGCCGACCTGGGCGCGCTGGTGCCGGGCCGCGCGCTCGACGACGACGCCAACCTGCTGCTGCGCTTCTCGAACGGCGCGCGCGGCGTGCTGGTGGCCTCGCAGATCAACACCGGGCTGGAGAACGACCTGCGCCTGCGCGTGTCGGGCACGCTGGGCACGCTCGATTGGCGGCAGGAGCAGCCCAGCGAACTGGTGCACCACCCGGTCGACGGCCCCAAGCGCATCCTCACGCGCGGCTCGCCCTGGCTGCATGCGGCGGCGCAGCGCGCGAGCCGGCTGCCCAGCGGCCACCCCGAAGGCTTCATCGAGGCCTTCGCGAATGTCTATGCGGGCGTGGTTGCGGACATCCGCGCGCGCCTCGAGGGCGTGGCGGCCGATCCGCTCGCGGCCGACTATCCGCGCGTGGAAGACGGCGCGCGCGGCGTGCGTTTCATCGAACGCACGGTGGCCTCGGCGGCCAGCGCGGCCAAATGGACCGCCTGGTGACGCACTGACTCAGGCCGTCTCGCCCGGCGCCGCGCGCACCGTGTCGCGGCCTGCGGCCTTGGCCGCATAGCAGGCCGCGTCGGCGGCCTCGATCCACGCATCGACCGAGGCCGTGTCCTCCTGCAGGCTGGCCACGCCGGCACTCGCGCCGACCCGGAGCATGCCCTGCTCCCAGGGCAGGGCGACCGCGTTGATGGCGCGCCGCACGTCGTCGGCGATGCGCATCGCCGTCGCATGCGGGCAGCGCTCCAGCAGCAGCGCGAACTCGTCGCCGCCCATGCGCACCGCGAGGTCGCCCGCGCGCACGCAGGAGGCGATGGCGGTGGCCACGGTCAGCAGCATCAGGTCGCCGGCCAGGTGGCCCGCGGTGTCGTTGACGGGCTTGAAGCGGTCGAGGTCGATGAACACCAGCGCGGCCGGCAGCGAGCGCGGCAGGGCATCGACCAGGCGCTGCGCCTGCAGCGCGAAGGCCTTGCGGTTGGCCAGGCCGGTGAGCGGGTCGTGCGTGGCCGACCATTCGAGCTGCTCGCGCGCGGCCTTCTGGGCCTCGATGTCGTTGAGCGTCCAGATGGTGCCCTGCGCGCGGTCCACGTCGTCGACCGGCTTGCTGCGCAGGGCGGCCCAGAAGCGCGTGCCGTCGCAGCGCAGCAGCTGCCATTCGCCCGCGTACGCGAGACCGGCGCGGAAGGCGGCCTGCTCGTGCGCGCTGAAGGCCGCGAAGTCCTCGTCGGAGCCGAACAGCGCACGCACCGGGCGCACGAGATGCGCCTCCTGGGTGCCGGCCATCAGCCGGCAGAACTCCGCGTTGACCAGTTCGAATTTCGCGCCGTGCACGAAGGCGATGCCCATCGGCGCCGCGCCCATGACCGAGCCCAGCCGGCCCAGCACCTCGGCGTTCTGCTGCTCCAGCGTGACCCGCTCCATGCCCACGCGGCGCAGCACCCGGCTCAGGCTGCCGATCTCGCCCGAGGCGACCGGCCAGCCGGCGTGGGGCTGCAGCAGGCCGTCGAACAGATGCTGGGCGCGGTGCTCGAGCAGCGTCAGCGGCCGCAGCAGCCGCCAGAGAAAGAGCAGCATGGCGCCCGACAGCAGCACGACCAGCGCCGCCGCGCCGATCAGTGCGTTCCTGCGCGCGTCGCGCAGGGGTGCGAGCAGCTCGGCTTCGGCACGGGTGCGCCAGATCATCCAGTCGGGCCCGGGCACGCCCGCGGCGCTGACCACCTCGCCCGTTTGCGGCAGCACCAGCCCCTGGGGTTCGACGGGCGAACCATGGGCCACCCAGGCGGCGAAGGCCTGGTTCAGCCGCGCGTCGTCCGACAGCAGCGTCATGATCCGGCGGCGGTCGGGGTGGGCCAGCACGCGGCCCTGCCCATCGGTCACCACCACGATCGCCGAGGCCTCGTTGCCTTGCGCGTCGACCAGGCCGTCGAGCAGGTCGCGGCCGCTCAGGCGCAGGGAGCCGCCGAGCACCGCGTAGATGCCGTCGGCGTTGCGCGCCGGCTGCGTCAGCACGATCACCGGCTCGCCGCTGACCTTGCTGGGCAGCGGCTCCGACACCAGGGAGCGGCCTTCGCTCAGGGTGCGACGGAAGTAGTCGCGGTCGTTCAGGTCGATGCGCGGGCGGCTGCTGCCGGTCTCGTCCACGAAGATCCGGACCTCGCCCGCGGCCGTGGCCGCGAAGAGATTGCTGTAGAGGTTGCGCAGCACCGGCTGGCCTTCGAAGAAGCGGGCGATGCCCGCGTCGTCGGCCAGCGTGGCGGCATCGAGCCGGAAAGCCACCGCCTGCAGCGCGCGCTGCAGACCGACCACGCGGCGCGACAGCAGGGCCGCGGTGCGCGCGGCCTCGCTGACTTCGCGCTGGTGCTCGGCCCGCAGCGTGTCCTGCTCGGCACGGCTGATCAGCAGCACCGCGGTCAATCCGATGCCCAGCACCAGGGCCGCGATGCCGCCGACGGTGATGCGCGCCTTGAGCGATCCCATCGCACGGCGCAGGCTCCTCATTCGGGTGTTCGTCGCAGTGTGTGGCATGGCAAGGACGAGGATTCGTTGGAGGGAGGACCACCGCCCGGTTGCGGCAGGCGACGTCGGCCATTGTGGCCGGTCATCGGCGGATCGGGTGATCCGGGCCGGGCCGGATGCGCGTAGGCACCTGCCCACAGCACTTCGCGGCACAGCGTGCGCCGCGCCATGGCGGGGGCCGCCTAGGATCACAGCCCATGAGCTCGCCGTCTTCCGCCGCCGCCGCCGCACCGCGCACCGACGACCTGGTGGTCGCGCGGCCCGAGGGCCTCTATTGCCCGCCCGGCGATTTCTACATCGACCCCTGGCGGCCCGTGGACTGGGCCGTGATCACGCATGCGCATTCGGACCACGCGCGCGTCGGCCACGGCCACTACCTCGCCCACACCGACAGTGAGGGCACGCTGCGCACCCGGCTCGGCGCCGACATCGCGCTGCAGACGCTGCCCTACGGCCAGGCCATCGAACACCACGGCGTGCGCATCTCGCTGCACCCGGCCGGCCATGTGCTGGGCTCGGCCCAGGTGCGGCTCGAACACGGCGGCCGCGTCTGGGTGGCCTCGGGCGACTACAAGACCGAGCCCGACGGCACCTGCACGCCCTTCGAGCCCGTGCCCTGCGACACCTTCATCACCGAGTCCACCTTCGGCCTGCCGATCTACCGCTGGCCCACGCAGGCGGTGCTGTGCGCGGAAATCAACGACTGGTGGCGCCGCAATGCCGACGAGGGCCGCGCCTCGGTGCTGTTCTGCTATGCCTTCGGCAAGGCGCAGCGCATCCTGCACGGCGTCGATGCGGGCATCGGGCCGATCGTGGTGCATGGCGCGGTCGAACCGCTGAATGCGGTGTACCGCGCGGCCGGCGTGGCCTTGCCGCCCACGTTGCGCGTGAGCGACCCCGGTGTCGACGCGCCACTGCTCAAGCGTGCGCTGGTGCTGGCGCCGCCCTCGGCCCAGGGCACGCCCTGGATGCGGCGCTTCGGCAACTACGTCGATGCCTTCGCCAGCGGCTGGATGCAGCTGCGCGGCACGCGCCGCCGCCGCGGGGTGGACCGCGGCTTCGTGATGAGCGACCACGCCGACTGGCCCGGGCTGCAGCGTGCGATCGCCGGCACCGGCGCCGAGCGCGTGTTCGTCACCCATGGCAGCGTGGCGGTGCTGGTGCGCTGGCTCACGGAGAACGGGTTGGAGGCGCAGGGCTTCCAGACGGCGTATGGAGACGAGGATGGCGAGGAGGGGCCGGCTGCCGCGGCGCCAGTGCGCGACGGGGAGGCCGTGAGCCCCCATCCCGCCCTTCCCCCGGAGGGGGAAGGAGACATGCCGTGAAGGCCTTTGCCGCGCTGTACCGCGAGCTCGATGCCACCACCTCGAGCCTGGCCAAGCAGGCCGCGCTGCAGCGCTACCTGCACACGGCCGCGCCCGAGGACAGCGCCTGGGCCGTTTACTTCCTGGCCGGCGGCAAGCCGCGCCAGCTGGTGCCGACCAAGCTGCTGCGGCTGCTCGCGCAGGAGGCCGCGGGCCTGCCCGAGTGGCTGTTCGACGAAAGCTACGAAGCGGTGGGCGACCTGGCCGAGACCATCGCGCTGCTGCTGCCGCCGCCCACCGAGACGCACGAACTCGGCCTCGCGGCCTGGATCACGCAGCGCCTGCTGCCGCTGCGCAAGCTGCCGCCCGAGGCGCTCGTGGCCGCGCTGCGCGCGCAGTGGCCGCAACTCGCGGTCGAGGAACGGCTGGTGTATTTCAAACTCATCACCGGCAGCTTCCGCGTGGGCGTGTCGCGGCTGCAGGTCACGCAGGCGCTGGCGGCGGTGGGCGCGCTCGATCCCAAGCGCGTCGCGCAGCGGCTCATGGGCTACACCCACATCGGCGGCCAGCCGAGCGCGGCCGACTATGCGGGCCTGATCGCGCCCGAGAACGGCAGCGAGCTCAACCAGAAGACCAGCGGCCAGCCCTATCCCTTCTTCCTCGCGCATCCCTTCAACCTGCCGCTGGAACAGTTCGATGCGGTGCTGGGCCCACCCTCGGACTGGATCGTCGAGTGGAAGTGGGACGGCATCCGCGCGCAGCTGGTCAAGCGCGCGGGCGTAATGTCGCTGTGGTCGCGCGGCGAAGAACTCGTGACCGACCGCTTTCCCGAGCTGGCGCTGATGGGCGAGGCGCTGCCCGACGGCACGGTGCTCGATGGCGAGATCGTGGTGTGGCGCAAGGACGAGACTTCGCCGGGGGGCGAAGGCCGCGTGCAGCCCTTCGCCGAGCTGCAGCGCCGCATCGGCCGCAAGACGCTGGGCCCCAAGCTGCTGCGCGAGATCCCGGTGGTGCTGCTGGGCTACGACCTGCTCGAATGGGAAGGCCAGGACAGGCGTGCGCAGCCGCAGCAGGCACGCCGCGCACTGCTCGATGCGTTGATCGCGCAGGTTCGCCATCCGCAGCTCATCGCGAGCCCGTTGCTCGAAGGCGCCGATTGGACCGACCTGGCGCGCCAGCGCGAGGCCGCGCGCGCGATGGGCGTCGAAGGGATGATGCTCAAGCAGCGCCACGCGCACTACGGCGTGGGCCGCACCAAGGACGTGGGCACCTGGTGGAAGTGGAAGATCGATCCGCTGAGCGTCGACGCGGTGCTGATCTACGCGCAACGCGGCCACGGCCGCCGCGCCAGCCTCTACAGCGACTACACCTTCGCGGTCTGGGACGGCCCGCCCGATGCACCCGAACGCAAGCTGGTGCCCTTCGCCAAGGCCTATTCGGGCCTCACCGACGCCGAGATGGGCCGCGTCGACGCGGTGATCCGAAAGACCACCATCGAAAGCTTCGGCCCGGTGCGCAGCGTCAAACCCACGCTGGTGTTCGAACTGGGCTTCGAAGGCATCGCGCGCAGCCCGCGCCACAAGAGCGGCATCGCGGTGCGCTTTCCGCGCATGCTGCGCTGGCGCGAGGACAAGCCGGTGGAGGAGGCCGACACGCTGGAGACGCTCGAAGCGCTGCTGCCCGCGCAGCGCTGAAGCCTGCTAGCCACCCCCGAACAGCTGCGCCACCGTGCGCCGCAGCCAGGCATTGCCCGCGTCCGCATGGAAGCGCTCGTGCCAGTGCTGCTTGACGGCGTAGGCGGGCAGGGCGAAGGGAAGCTCCATCAATCGCACCGGCTCCTGCGTGGCCAGCACCTCGCCCAGCACGCGCGGCACGATCACCACCAGCTCGGTGTGGGCCACGATGCGCGCCACGCTCAGGAAGCTCGACAGCCGCGCCACCACGTTGCGCTGCACGCCCAGGCGCGCCAGCGTGGTGTCGACGATCGCATGGCCGGTGCCGGAGGACGAGATCACCGCATGGGCCTCGGCCTCGAAGCGCTTCTTCGTGAGCCGCGCGCCGACGCGCGGGTGGTTCCGCGCCACCAGCGCCACGAAGTTCTGCATGAACAGCGTCTGCTGGTAGAAGCCCGCATCCAGCTGCGGCATGAAGCCCACCGCCAGGTCGACCTCGCCGTCCTCGAGCCGGCGGCCGCTGGCCGTGGAGATGATCTCGGTCTCCAGGTGCACGCCGGGCGCCACGCGCCGCAGGTGGTCGAGCAGGCCGGGCAGCAGCACCACCTCGCTGATGTCGGTCATGCAGATGCGGAAGTTGCGCCGGGCCTGGGCTGCGTCGAACACCGCGCGGCTGCCGCGCGCCGCTTCCAGCTGGGCCAGCGCCTCGCGCAGGTGCGGGTGGATGCGCTGGGCGTGCGGTGTCGGCTGCATGCCGCGCGCGGTGCGGGTGAACAGCCGGTCGTCGAAGTGCTCGCGCAGCTTGTTGAGCATGGTGCTGGCCGCCGCCTGCGCCAGCCCCAGCTGCTCGGCTGCCTTCGACACGCTGCCGGTCTTGTAGACCGCGTCGAACACGGCGAGCCAGTCGAGATCGAGTTTGGACATGCGGGCGGCTCCTGAAGGCGAAGCCCGCATTATCGAAAAACGAAATACCGGGTATCTGCTGCAGGGCTTGAAGCCATAGTGGGGGCGGCGAACAATGGCGGACCCGGCACCGCAGCCGGGTCGACCCAAAAGAGACAAGCCCCATGAACCACGCCTCGCCCGCCGACGAACGCCGCGCCTACTACGAGCGCATCCAGCCGCTGCACCTCACGCCGCTGTGGGAGTCGCTGCATGCGCTGGTGCCGCGCGAGCCGCAGACGCCTTGCGTGCCCGCGCTCTGGCGCTACGACGCGATCCGGCCGCTGCTGATGGCATCGGCCGAACTCATCACCGCCGACGAAGCCGTGCGCCGCGTGCTGGTGCTGGAGAACCCGGCCATTCCCGGGCGCTCGTCGATCACGCAGTCGCTCTACGCGGGCCTGCAGCTGATCATGCCGGGCGAGGTGGCGCCCTCGCACCGCCATGTGCAGTCGGCGCTGCGCTTCATCGTCGATGGCAAGGGGGCCTACACCACGGTGGGTGGCGAACGCACGACCATGCACCCGGGCGACTTCATCATCACGCCCTCGTGGGCCTGGCACGACCATGGCAACGAGGGCATCGAGGGTGTGAGCGAACCGGTGGTGTGGCTCGACGGCCTCGACATCCCGATGGTACGTTTCTTCGACGCCGGCTTCGCCGAGAACGACGACGCCAAGGTGCAGCACGTGGCACGGCCCGAGGGCCACAGCCTGGCGCGCTTCGGCCACAACATGGTGCCGGTGCGGCACGACCACAGCTCGGCCACCTCGCCGATCTTCAACTACCCCTACGCCCGCAGCCGCGAAGCCCTGGCTCAGCTGCAGAAGCAGGAAGCGCCCGACGCCTGGCTGGGCCACAAGCTGCGCTACATCAACCCGCTGACCGGTGGTGCGCCGATGCCGACCATCGCGACGAACCTGCAACTGCTGCCGCGCGGCTTCGCGGGCAAGGCGCACCGCGCCACCGACGGCGCGGTCTACAGCGTGGTCGAAGGCCGCGGCACGGCCGAGATCGCGGGCCAGCGTTTCGACTTCGGCCCGCGCGACACCTTCGTCGTGCCCTCGTGGGCGCCGCTGAAGCTCGCGGCCGCCGACGAGGTGGTGCTGTTCAGTTTTTCCGACCGCCCGGTCCAGCAGGCCATGGGCGTGCTGCGGGAAGCCTTCCTCGAAGACTGAGCGCTTCAGGTCTCGATCCTTTTCATCTTTCATGCGCCGCCGCGTGCGGCAGGAGCCCCCATGTCCTTTGCCTTCACCCCACCCGCGATCGTCGGCCTGCCCATCGCCGGCAGCGACGATCGTTTCCCCGTGCGCCGCGTCTACTGCGTGGGCCGCAACTACGCGGCCCATGCACGCGAGATGGGCTTCGACCCCGAGCGCGAGCCGCCCTTCTTCTTCTGCAAGCCCAACGACGACGCCTCGGTGGTGCCGGTGGCCGAAGGCGAGACCGGC
>Ga0182008_10001610_pt1 | contig 14983 bp, 16 predicted proteins | sample Sormic07211129_1_FD_120482 | JGI IMG/M metagenome (GOLD analysis project Ga0182008, IMG submission 120482) | Rhizosphere microbial communities from Sorghum bicolor, Mead, Nebraska, USA - 072115-129_1 metaG | ecosystem: Host-associated > Plants > Roots > Rhizosphere | place: USA: Nebraska...
GCGCTGCTCCTCGACGGTGCTGCGCATCCGCAGCAGACAGTAGGCCCCGGTCGCCGCACACACCGCGACCAGCAGCCAGCCGGGCGAAGCCGGTCCGTGCACGTGCACCTCCCCGCTCGACGGTCTCGACAGTCCGTCGATGCCCGCACCACGCGGCGCGCACGCAAGCGCAAGGATGTACACGGGGAGCATTCGAGGGAGCACGGCGGGTGAGAGCAGGTGCCGCGGCGGTACGGCAGTGGCGGCTGCACAGGAGCGAGAGACGCCCCCGTTGGCGTGGTCCCTTCGTGCTCCTCAGGTTCGACCAGGCCGGTTCGGCTCGTCGGCCGATGTATGAGATGCCGAACGGAAGAGGTTCCCGTGAAGGCCGAGACGCTCACCGTCGACCTGGGTACGGAGACCGGCCCCTTCCATGGCGGCGCAAGCGGCACGCTGTACGGCGTCTACGGCGACGGCGTACCCAGCCGCACCGTCATCGAGGGCATGTACCTCCGCACGGTCACCACCAAGGCCCAGGACGGCGTCCAGCACCCCGGCGCCGACGCCCTGGAGATCCTGCCGCCCTTCGTCGCGGCGGGCGGCAAGGACGTGTACATCTACGTCCCCGACCTGCACCGCGGCTTCCCCTACGAATGGCCGGGCGCCACCGGCGAGGAGAAGCTCGCCACCTATCTGGACCGGCTCCGCCGCCAGGTCGAGCAGGTGCGGACGCTGGGCGCCCTCAAATCTCATGTGGTGTACGTCCCCTTCAACGAACCCGAGGGCAACATGTTCGGGACGGGCGAGTGGAGCTACGACGGCGTCTCCTGGCCCCGAACCCGGCCCGTACTTCGCCGCCTGGACCGCCGCCCACCGCCTGATCCGGGAGATCGACCCCGGCACCCGTATCGCCGGGCCCAACACCTGCGTCCTCCAGCCCGACGTGATCACCTGGCACGAGCTGTCGTCACCGGACGAGGTCCGTACGAACGTCGCCAAGTACCGTGCGATGGAGCAGGAGTTGGGCATCGGGCCGCTCCCCGTCAACCTCAACGAGTACGCCCACGACTACCATCTCTCCGTCCCCGGGCAGATGATCCAGTGGATCGCCGCGATCGAGGAGTCCAAGGTCGACGCCGACATGGCGTACTGGAACATCGCCGGCAACCTCAACGACTCGGCCGTGGAGGCACCCGCTCCGCACCCCAACGTGCCGTACACGCTCCAGGGCGTCGCCGCGCTCGACCGCGGGAAGCGGCAGGCGCGGGTGCTGTTCGGCGGACCTGGTCCTCGAAGGCGTCGAGCCGGACGTCTTCGGCACGCGGGTCCGTCTGCGACTGCAGGAGATCCCCTGGACCGGCCAACTCGGCGCCTCCGCACAGCCCTTGCGGCTGCGGGACATCGAACTCCCGGTCGTGGACGGCCGGGTGCGGTTGCCGCTGACCGACCTCGACGAGATGTCCGCCTACCAGCTGATCCTCGCGCCGGGCGGCAACGGGGCCTCTCCTGGTACACCGGTGCCGGCGCGGCGACCGCCGCGTCCCCGAGGTGCGCGACCGTGTATCCGACCGCCTCCCGCAGTGGGTCCGTCTCGGCACGCCGGCCGAACAGTTCCCCGTAGAACCGAGGCAACCCCCTCCAGCACGCCGAGCCCTGGCCAGGAGCCCGGCCGTCCGGCACGGCCCCACCGGGTCAGATCCCCGGCCGGTACCGGATCGGATGGTCCGCCGGCACCTCCACCAGCACGATCGGTGTGCCGTCCGGATCCGCGATCCACATCTCGATCAGCCCCCAGGGCTCCCTCACCGGAGGGCGCACGATCTCGACCCCGGCCCCGCGCAGTTCCTCGTGCGCCGCCGCCAGGTCCGCCACCTGGAGCCACAGCCGTACGTCAGGGGACGCGGCCGGCTCGGAGCGGCCCGAGAGCTCCAGGAAGCCGCCGCCGAGGAAGTAGACGGTGCCGCGCTCGGGGCCGGTGCCGAATTCGCGGTAGACGGACAGGCCCAGCTGCTCGCCGTAGAAGCGCCTGGACCGGTCGGGGTCGGAGGGCCGGAGGAGGATCCGGCCGCTGAGAACATGCACCATGCATCGGCAGCCTAGTGGCGGGGTTACCCTCAACGGTGCCCGCGCCGCGCCAGAGATCGGAGAGCCGCACGCCATGGACACCGCCGCCACCGCAGGACTGACCTTCCGCGACGCGACCGACGCGGACGTGGACGCCTTGGTCGCGCTCATCGAGTCGGCGTACCGCGGGGACGCCAGCCGGGCCGGATGGACCACCGAGGCGGACATCCTGGAGGGCCAGCGCACCGACCCGGAGGGTGTGCTCGCCGTCATCAAGTCGCCGGACAGCCGGCTGCTGACGGTCGAGCGGGACGGCCGCGTGGTCGCCTGCTGCCAGCTCGAACACCGGGGCACCCACGCCTACTTCGGGATGTTCGCCGTGAGCCCCGCGCTCCAGGGCGGCGGCCTCGGCAAGGTGATCATCGCGGAGGCGGAGCGCATGGCCCGCGAGACCTGGGGCGTCGACGAGATGCACATGACCGTGATCTCCGTACGGAACGACCTCATCGCCTGGTACGAGCGCCGCGGCTACCGCCGTACGGGAAGGATGACCCCCTTCCCGTACGGTGACGAGCGCTTCGGTGTCCCGCAGCGCGACGACCTCCAGTTCGAGCTGCTGGTCAAGGAGCTCGGGTGATCGTGGATCGTCAGGCCGTGAAGCGGGCGGTGCGCTTGATCTCCGGGTAGTCGGTGGTCGCGCCGTCCAGCTGCAGGGCCCGTACGAGCCGCAGATGGTCCTGGGTGTTCACCACCCAGCCGATGACCCGCAGATCGGCCTTGCGGGCCTGTTCGACGATCTCCAGGGTGAGGCGGCGGATGTTGAGGCAGAGTGTCCGCGCTCCCGCGTCGACGGCGCGTTCCACGATGTCGGTGCCGTAGCGGCTGCCGATCAGCGCGGTGCGTACGCCGGGCACCAGACGGCCGATCTCGGCGACCGCCTCGTCGTGGAACGAGGAGACCTCCACCCGGGAGACCAGGTCCCGCTTGAGCATCACCTCGGCCAGCGCCTGTGCCGCCTGCACGTCCTTGATCTCGGCCTGCAGCGGTGTCCGTACCGCCTCCAGGACCTCCTCGAAGACCGGCACCCGCTCCCCGCGGCCCGCGTCCAGGGCGCGCAGTTCGGCGAGGGTCTTCTCGGCGATCGGGCCGGTTCCGTCGGTCGTGCGGTCCACGTCCGTGTCGTGCATGACGACGAGGGCGCCGTCCTTGCTCAGATGCAGATCGAGTTCGATGACGTCGAGGCCGGCCTGCTGGGCGGCGACGAAGGAACGGAGGGTGTTCTCGGGTTCGGTACCCATGACTCCGCGATGACCGATGGTAAGGAAGTTCAAGGTTCAACTCGCTTCCGTCGACGGCGGCTCGGAGCGCGCGCGGACCGGAGCGGACGGTTCGCGCGGGCAGATCCGCAGCCTAACGGCCGCGCCCTGCGATGAACCCCTGCGTACACGGGCCATCGGCGTGGCGTGTGGGGCGCAGCTCGGCCCCTGGCACCCGGAGCGCTCACCCGGGCGTGGGCGAGTCCCGTGGGCATTGACCGATGGCTGGTACCCGACGGGGGCGCATGTATACCCGGGGCGGCGACTTCGGCGGTATCCGACAGGAAAAAGTTCGGTGACGATGCGAGGGGGCAGGATAATTTCCCGAGGCCGCTCTTGCTGAGAGAAAGGTTGTATGTATACGGTCTCCTTACGCGAGGTTCTCCCGTGGAGGATGGGACATGACGGAAATTCTTGTGCAGGCGGCATCGGGGGACCAGGTTCCTCCCGCGACCAGGGTGGTCGAGCACCCGGCGTGGCCGGTGCTCAAGGATGCGGTGGAACGGATCCGGCCATGGCAGTCCAAGGACGGGTCGATCGACTTCTCGGCCGAGGGCGCGCCCTCTCCCGCCGACGCCGAGACCGTCGTACGGCGTGTCGTGGACGCCGTGGAGGAGCTCTCCCCGCTGCTCCCGCACGACCGCGCCTACCACGAGGCCCTGGTCAAGGACCTGGACCGCTGGATCGTCGACGGCTTCCAGGTGCCCGACTTCCTGGACTCGCTGCTGGCCTTCCAGCCGGCCGCGGACCGCGCGGACGGCCTCCAGCACCTGGTCGTCTTCCCGATGTACACGCAGAACGGCAACCCCGACCGCAACTTCGAGGCGGTCGTGCTGCGCATGGTCTGGCCCGACTGGCTGGCCGAGCTGGAGCGCACCCGCTATGACAACCCGCTGTTCTGCGGCATCACGTTCGAGGACTTCACCAGCGGTTACGACACCAACTCCGCGGTGCTCTTCCCGGAGACCATCGCGGTGCGCGAGGCGCCGGAACGATTCTCCTGGGGTGGCATCTTCTGCGACCGTGAGGCCGCCCGCTTCCGCCGGGTCACCGACGCGGCCGTCGACATCCTCGGCCTCGACCTGCCCGAGGACATCGCCGCGATGGTCCATGACCAGAAGCGCTGCGAGGAGGCCTTCGTGCTGTGGGACATGGTCCACGACCGCACCCACAGCCACGGCGACCTGCCCTTCGACCCGTTCATGATCAAGCAGCGCCAGCCGTTCTGGATGTACGGCCTGGAGGAGCTGCGCTGCGATCTGACCGCCTTCAAGGAGGCCGTGAAGCTGGAGGCCGACGGCGTCCCGCAGGCCCGTGACGTGCAGTACGCGGTCCTGTTCGACCGGATGTTCCGCTTCCCGGTCACCGGTGAACGCGTGCGCAACTACGACGGTCTCGGCGGCCAGCTGCTCTTCGCCTACCTGCACAAGCACGACGTGGTCCGCTGGACCGACAACAAGCTGCACATCGACTGGCAGCGGGCCCCGCAGGTGACCAACCAGCTCTGCGCGGAGATCGAGGACCTCTACCGGGCGGGCATCGACCGTCCCAAGCTGGTGCACTGGTTCGCCGCGTACGACCTGGTCTCGCGCTACCTCGCCCCGCACCCGGGCTCCCGCTGGGCCAAGGGCCCGGACGCCCTGGACCTGAGCCAGCCGCCGCGGAAACTCGTCGATGACGTGCTTCCGGACGAGTTTCCGCTGAGCATGTTCTATGAGGCCCTCTCCAAGAAGCTCAAGGGCGTGATCGCCTCGACTCGTGGCATCACCGGGGAGAGCGCCGAGCAGGTCGCCGCGTGAAGGACCGCGGCACCGAGAACACTGCTCAGCAAGCTCAGGAGGCGAAGAACATGGCGGGGAACGGAGCTCTCAGCGGTGCGGTGATCGCGGTGGCCGGCGCGGGCGGACCCGCCGGACGGGCGACACTGCTGCGGCTGGCCGAGGCCGGCGCGACCGTCGTCGGCGCGGACAACGACCCCGAGCGGCTGGCGGAGGCGGTGGACGCGGCGCGCTACGCCTCGGGCGGCGCCACCGTCACCGGCGAGCCCGTCGACCTGCTGGACCTGGATTCCACCCGGGACTGGGCCATCCACATCGAGAAGGACTTCGGCCGTGTCGACGGCCTGGTCCACCTCGTCGGCGGCTGGCGCGGCAGCGAGACCTTCATCAAGACCAGCCTGGACGACTGGGACTTCCTGGAGCTGCTGCTGATCCGCACGGTCCAGCACACCTCGCTGGCCTTCTTCGACGGGCTCCAGCGCAGTGACCGCGGACGGTACGTCCTGATCAGCGCGGCCGGCGCCACGAAGCCCACCGCGGGCAACGCCTCGTACGCCGCCGCCAAGGCCGCCGCCGAGGCCTGGACGCTCGCGCTGGCCGACGCCTTCCGCAAGGCCGGGGGCGGCGAGGGTCCGACGTCCGCGGCTGCGATCCTGGTGGTGAAGGCGTTGGTGCACGAGGCGATGCGCGCCGAGCGCCCCAACGCGAAGTTCGCGGGCTTCACCGACGTCAAGGACCTCGCGGAGGCCATCGCCGACGTCTGGAGCAAGCCCGCCGCCGAAGTGAACGGAAAGCGTCTGTGGCTGACCGACAAGCCGTGAACCCCCCGAAGACCGACGCCCGTCGCCACCACGACCCGCAGGTCCGCGGCTTCGCCAGCGACAACTACGCCGGGGCCCATCCGGAGGTGCTCGCCGCCCTGGCCCTGGCCAACGGCGGGCATCAGGTCGCGTACGGCGAGGACGACTACACCGAGAACCTCCAGCGGATCATCCGCAGCCATTTCGGCGCCACGGCCGAGGCGTTCCCGGTCTTCAACGGCACCGGCGCCAACGTCGTCGCGCTCCAGGCGGTCACCGACCGCTGGGGCGCGGTGATCTGCGCCGAGAGCGCGCACATCAACGTCGACGAGGGCGGCGCTCCCGAGCGCATGGGGGGCCTGAAGCTCCTCACGGTCCCGACCCCGGACGGCAAGCTCACGCCCGACCTGATCGACCGGCAGGCGTACGGCTGGGACGACGAGCACCGTGCGATGCCGCAGGTCGTCTCGATCACCCAGAGCACGGAGCTCGGCACGCTCTACACGCCGGACGAGATCCGCGCGATCTGCGAGCACGCGCACGCGCACGGCATCAAGGTCCACCTGGACGGCTCCCGCATAGCCAACGCGGCCGCGTCCTTGGACGTCCCCATGCGGACGTTCACCAACGCGGTCGGCGTCGACATCCTCTCCCTCGGCGGGACGAAGAACGGCGCGCTGTTCGGCGAGGCGGTCGTCGTCATCGACCAGGACGCCGTCAGCCATATGAAGCACCTGCGCAAGCTGTCGATGCAGCTCGCCTCCAAGATGCGCTTCGTCTCGGTGCAGTTGGAGGCACTGCTGGCGAAGGACCTGTGGCTGCGCAACGCCCGCCACGCGAACGAGATGGCCCAGCGCCTGGCCGAGGGCGTCCGGGCGGTGCACGGCGTGGAGATCCTCCATCCCGTCCAGGCCAACGGCGTCTTCGCCAGGCTCCCGCACGACGTCAGCGAACGCCTGCAGAAGCGGTTCCGGTTCTACTTCTGGGACGAGGCGGCGGGCGTGGTGCGCTGGATGTGCGCGTTCGACACGACCGAGGAGGACGTGGACGCGTTCGTGGCGGCGCTGAAGGAGGAGATGGCGCGCTGACAGGCCACCTCGCGGGGAGACTCTCGCGCGCATAGATATGCGATCACCCGCAAATTAATTGACTGTCGGGTGATCGCTTTCCTATGCTCTGCGGGCATGGAGCTGATCCAGAACACCCCTGACCTGTCCGCGTATCTGGCCGCTGACGAGGCCGTTGACCACCATCACGAGCTGGTGCGCGCGACCGCCGCGCGCCTGGCCAGGGACGCCGAAGACTCGTATGCCTATGCGCGCCTGGCCTTCGAGTTCGTACGGGACACCATCCCGCACTCCCAGGACTCCGGCGACCCGCGCGTCACCTGGCGCGCCTCCGACGTCCTCGAACAGGGCACCGGCATCTGCTACGCCAAGTCCCACGCCCTCGCGGCCCTGCTCCGCGCCGAGGACATCCCCACGGCCCTCTGCTACCAACGGCTCGCCCACGACGACGGCGAGGGCCACGCCGTCCACGGCCTGATCGCCGTCCGCTTCAACGGCGCCTGGCACCGCCAGGACCCCCGCGGCAACAAGCCGGGCGTGAACGCCCGGTTCTCCCTGACCGGCGAACAACTGGCCTGGATCCCCGACCCGCACTCAGGCGAAACGGACTACCCGACCCTCCACGCACAACCGCATCCGGCAGTCCTCAACGCCCTGAAGACGGCCCGAGACAGACGGCATTTGTGGGAGACGCTGCCCGAGGCACTCTGAAGGGCCCCGGTTCGACTCCTGGGCGACATCCGCCCGCTCCCGTTTCAGGGGGAGTCCGCCGCCTTGACCTCTTCCGGGGTCGGGGCCGTTCCGCCCAGGTGTGCCGGCATCCACCAGGTGTCGGTCGCGTCCTTCGGGCGGACGGGGTAGGCGCGCTGGGCGGCTTCCAGGAGCTCCTGGACTCGTTCGCGCAGACGGCGGGTGATGGCGCCCGCGTACTGGTCCTGGGGCGCTTCCACGGGCTCGCCGACGCGGATGGTGATCGGGATGTGGCTGCGCTTGAAGTTGCGGGGGTGACCCTTGGTCCACAGGCGCTGGGTGCCCCACAGGGCCACCGGGATCAGCGGGACGCCGGCTTCCTGGGCCATGCGCGCGGCACCCGACTTGAAGCTCTTCAGAGTGAAGGACTGCGAGATCGTGGCCTCGGGGAAGACGCCCACGATCTCGCCGGAACGCAGCGACTCCAGTGCGCGCTGGTACGCCGCCTCGCCGTTCTTGCGGTCCACCGGGATGTGCTTCATACCGCGCATCAGCGGGCCGGAGATCTTGTGCCGGAACACCGACTCCTTCGCCATGAAACGAACGAGACGTTTCTGCGGGAGGGCCGCCAGACCGTCGAAGACGAAGTCGAGGTAGCTGATGTGATTGCTCACCAGCACGGCGCCGCCCGAGCGCGGAATGTTCTCCGATCCCTTGCAGTCGATCTTGAGGTCCCAGACCCTGAACAACGTTTGGGCGAGACCGACGACGGGACGGTAGACAAGCTCAGCCATGGACGGGGTGGACCCTTCTCTCTGCCTGGGAACGGGTCTCCTGGGCGGAAGTTACGGAGCCGTAGGTTTACGGCATCTCGCAGATCGTGCCCGAAGAACGGCCGGGGAGCCAGTCCAAGTTCCTGTGAACGGCGGAGATACTCGTCACGTAGGCCGCGGTGGTCCACCTCGTGCTTTTAACAGGCCTTTACTCGGTGCGCACCGACGCCCGCCGCACCAGCAGGTACATCTCGCAGCCCAGGCAGTACCCGAACGTGGCATTGAGGAACGCCGCCGCGAGCGCCGACCCGGTCGCGGCGAGGCCCAGCCAGTCCGGTCCGAGTGTGAAACCGACGAGGCCCACCCCGGCGAAGGCGAGCCCCACCGCCTGCGCGAACCGCGGCGGCTCGGGCGACTCGAACTCGGTCGGCGGGCCGATCCGAGGCCGTACGATCTTCCGGAACAGCCAGCCGTACGGCGACCGGCCCACCCCGCCCGCCGCGCCCAGCGCGAACGCCAACGTCTGCCAGGCCAGCAGCCAGGCACTGCCGGTGATCAGTACCAGGGCCAGCACCAGGGTCGTCACGGCCGCCCCGAAGCGCGGGCCCCTCACATCGATGTCCATGAATCAAGCATTCCGCAGCAGAAACGATTCAGGACGTCGGGAATCTTTGCAGTCCTGTGAACGCTGGAGGAGTGGATGACCGGACTCGTGGTGTGTGTGGTGGTGCTCGCGGCGGCGAGCGCCTACGGAGTGCTGCACCAGCGGCGGAACGGGAGGGTACGCGTGCGTGGGCGCGACGACGGGAAGCGGCTCGGCGCGGCCGAGTTGGGTGAGGCGCTGGGCGAGCGCGCCACCCTCGTCCAGTTCTCCAGCGCCTTCTGCGCGCCCTGCCGGGCCACCCGCAGGATCCTCGGCGAGGTCGCCGGCATGGTCCCCGGTGTGACCCACGTCGAGATCGACGCCGAGGACCGGCTGGAACTCGTACGCGAACTCGACATCCTCAAGACCCCCACCGTGCTGGTCCTCGACGCCGGCGGGCGGGTCGTGCGGCGGGCCACCGGCCAGCCGCGCAAGGCCGACGTCGTCGCCGCACTGGGAGAGGCGGTCTGACGGCTGTGAGCCTGACGGTGAGGCATCTCCCATATGTCGGAACGTACTTGACTGGGCGCACCGCCTATCGTCAGCCTGACCGTATGCCACGGGAACTCCTTCTCCACGGGCGGCCGCACGTCGACCTGGCCCGTAACGCGAGCGCGCGCTGTCCGAGCTGTTGAGCAGCCACGACTCCGCTCGCCCCGCCTCGCAGAAGGACGATTCCATGACGGCCACGCCCGACCTCGGCACCCGTTCCCCTCAGCTCGCCTCGCCCGACCTCCTGCGCTCCGTCTTCCGCCGGCACGCCGCGGGAGTCGCCGTGATCACCGCGCGGGGGGACACCGGCCCGGTCGGCTTCACCGCCACCTCCCTCACCTCCGTCTCCGCCGACCCGCCGCTCCTCTCCTTCGGTATCAGCCGCCAAGCCTCCAGCTGGCCCGCGATATCGGAGACCGACCACATCGGCGTCCATGTGCTCGGCGACCACCAGCAGGAACTGGCCGCCACCTTCGCCAGGAGCGGCGCCGACCGCTTCGGCGCGCCCACCGCCTGGTCCGAGGGACCCGAGGGAGTCCCCGTCCTCGACGACGTCCTCGCCTGGCTGGTGTGCCGGATCGTCGGCCGTGTGCCCGCCGGGGACCACCGCATCGTGCTGGCCGAGGTCGTCCTGGGCGATCCCTCCGGCCCCGGCAGCCCGCTGCTCTACCACCAGGGCCGGTTCAACGGCCTGCGTGACTGATCGTCCACGGCTCGTCCTGCGAAGCCGTCGAGTTCCGGTTACGCTGCGTTGCAAAGGTCACAGTTCAAAGCGCTTGCTTAGCGGGAACGAGATCTGTGTACTGGTGAGTAATATTTCGCTCGGAGCGCGGGCCGCCCCGATCGGGATCGGCCGCTTGAGGCGCCTATGCTGCCTGAAGGTGGGCAGCACCGAAATGACGATGCAGTAGGAGAGCCGGCGTGAGCTTGAGGATCGTTGTCACTGTGAAGTACGTGCCCGACGCCACTGGCGACCGGCACTTCGCCGATGACCTGACCGTCGACCGGGACGACGTGGACGGTCTGCTCTCCGAGCTCGACGAGTACGCGGTCGAGCAGGCGCTGCAGATCTCCGAGAACTCGGACGACGATGTGGAGATCACCGTTCTGACGGTGGGCCCGGAGGACGCCAAGGACGCGCTGCGCAAGGCGCTGTCGATGGGTGCGGACAAGGCGATCCACGTCGAGGACGACGATCTGCACGGCACGGACGCGATCGGCACCTCGCTGGTGCTGGCGAAGGCGATCGAGAAGGCCGGTTTCGACCTGGTGGTCTCCGGTATGGCCTCCACCGACGGCACCGCGGGTATCGTCCCGGCGCTGGTCGCGGAGCGTCTGGGTGTCCCGCAGGTCACCCTGCTGTCCGAGGTCTCGGTCGAGGACGGCACGGTCAAGGGCCGCCGCGACGGCGACGCCGCCTCCGAGCAGCTGGAGGCGCAGCTTCCCGCCGTCGTCTCGGTGACCGACCAGTCGGGTGAGGCGCGCTACCCGTCCTTCAAGGGCATCATGGCCGCCAAGAAGAAGCCGGTTCAGTCCTGGGACCTGTCCGACCTCGACATCGAGGCGGAGGAGGTCGGCCTGGAGGGCGCCTGGACCAAGGTCGAGTCGGCGGCCGCGCGTCCGGCGCGCACCGCGGGCACGATCGTCAAGGACGAGGGCGAGGGCGGCAAGCAGCTCGCCGAGTTCCTCGCGGGCCAGAAGTTCATCTGAGCCCCGCAGTCGCCGACCGCCCCTCAACTTCTTTTCGCAGGAGAGCAATCCCATGGCTGAAGTTCTCGTCTACGTCGATCACGTGGACGGTGCCGTCCGCAAGCCCACCCTGGAGCTGCTGACCCTGGCCCGCCGTATCGGCGAGCCCGTCGCCGTCGCGCTCGGCAACGGCGCCGCCGACACCGCCGCCGCGCTCGCCGAGCACGGCGCGGTGAAGGTCCTCACGCACGACGCCTCGGAGTACGCCGACTACCTGGTCGTGCCGAAGGTGGAGGCCCTGCAGGCCGCCGTCGCGCAGGTGTCCCCGGCCGCCGTGCTCATCCCGTCCTCCGCGGAGGGCAAGGAGATCGCCGCGCGTCTGGCGCTGCGCATCGGCTCGGGTGTCATCACCGACGCCGTCGACCTGGAGGCCGGTGACGAGGGTCCGGTCGCGACCCAGTCGGTGTTCGCCGCCTCCTTCACCACCACCTCCCGTGTCATCAAGGGCACCCCGGTCATCACGGTCAAGCCCAACTCGGCAGCCGTGGAGGCCGCTCCGGCCGCCGGCACCGTCGAGGCGCTCGCCGTGACCTTCTCGGAGAAGGCCACCGGCACCAAGGTCACCGCCCGTACCCCGCGCGAGTCGACCGGGCGTCCGGAGCTGACCGAGGCCGCGATCGTGGTCTCCGGCGGCCGTGGTGTCAACGGCGCCGAGAACTTCGCGATCATCGAGGCCCTGGCCGACTCCCTCGGCGCGGCCGTCGGCGCCTCGCGTGCCGCGGTGGACGCGGGCTGGTACCCGCACACCAACCAGGTCGGCCAGACCGGCAAGAGCGTCTCCCCGCAGCTCTACATCGCCAACGGCATCTCCGGCGCCATCCAGCACCGTGCCGGTATGCAGACCTCCAAGACCATCGTCGCGGTCAACAAGGACGCCGAAGCCCCCATCTTCGACCTCGTCGACTACGGCGTCGTCGGCGACCTCTTCGACGTCGTCCCCGCCCTCACCGAGGAGATCAACGCCCGCAAGGGCTGATCACCCCCCGGCCGGCCGAGGCCCCCGTGACCGCGCGAACGGTCACGGGGGCCTCGCCTCATCCCAGGCGCAAGGAGGCGAGGACGGGAAAGTGGTCGCTGGGGTACTGGCCGTTCAGGGAGAAGGTGTCGATCGACGCCTGCTCGACCGTCACCCCGGGTGAGACGAAGATCCAGTCGATGCGGTCGCCGTTCGGCTTCGGCGGCCGGTATCTGGGATGGAACGTGCCGTAGAGCGGGCCGCGCCGGGCCGCCGCGTCCCAGGCGTCGACGAGGCCGGTGCCGACCATGGTGTCGTAGGCGGGGTTGGCGTGGGCGTAGGCGTTGAAGTCGCCCGTCACCACGACCGGCGACGAGCGGCCGAGAGCGGCGAGCCGCTGGACGATGAGGGTGGCGGCCCGCTCACGGGCGTACTGGCTCGCGTTGTCGAGATGGGTGTTGAGGACGTAGAACTCGCGTCCCAGGTCGTCGAGATCCCGGAACCGGACCCAGGTGGCCGTGCGGGGGGTGTCCCCGCCCCAGGTCTCCGAGCCGAGCACGTCGGGGGTGTCCGAGAGGGCGAACGTGTCGTGCTGGACGGGGGCAAGTCGGCGGGTGTCGTAGAAGATCGCCGTGGACTCGTCGCCGCTGACGCGCTCGCGGCCGGTGCCGATCCACGCGTAGCGCGGGGCGAGGGCGGACTGGATGTCGCGCAGCTGCTCGTAGAGGCCTTCCTGGGTGCCGAAGACGTCGGGGGCCGCCCGGCGCAGCAGCAAGCCCGTCGCGGGACGGCGGTCGGCCCAGCTGTTGGGTTCCTCGGCGCTGGCGTAGCGCAGGTTGAAGGTCATCACCCGCAGGGGAGGTACCCGGTGTCCCGAGACCGGTGCGCGGAGCATCTGGGGTGCCTGTGCCGAGGCGGACGAGCCGGTCGGGGCGGAGATCGCGGCGGCGCTGGAGAGTGGGACGGTGACCGTCGCGGCCAACAAGGCCTTCAGGCCCAGTCGGCGGGTGACGCGGCGCTGGTCGGGCACAGGGACTCCTTCGGTCGCACGGGCTGGGCGAGTCGCGCGTGGGGGGAGTTGTGCGTCGAGCAGTGTGATACCCGGGTGTACGTGGTGCCCGAACATGCCGGGTTCGGGGCGCGGTCGGCCGTGGACACGGTGTTGACCAGCCCGATGGGGCACGGATACCTTCGTTCTACGGATTGTTGATTCCGTAGAGCGGAAAATCGGAGGGTATGGGAATGGGTCAGGGCCAGCAGGAGAAGGTGTCGACGAGCCTCGCGGGCGCCGTCAGCGAGGAGATCAGCGCCTCCCTCGCCCCGGTCGACGCCGAACTGGAGCGCCGCTACCCCGGTGACCCCGGCACCCGTCAGCCCGTCCACACCGTCTACGTGCCCGGTGACGCCTTCGCCGCCGACACCGTCCGCTCCTGGGGCGACCGGGCCCTCGCCTCCCTCGACGAGCACGCCCCGGACGCCGCTTCCCTCGCCGCGGTCCTCGGCCTCTCCGACGACCTCGCCGAACCCGTCCACGCGCGCGTGCGCGCCAAGTTGGAGCGCGAGCCCATCGAGGACCTGCGCGTCGACTTCGAGGACGGCTACGGCCCCCGCCCGGACGCCGAGGAGGACGCGACGGCGGCCCGCGCGGCGCGGCTGATCGCGCAGGCGTACGAGAACGGGACCGCCGCCCCGTACATGGGCATCCGCATGAAGTGCATGGAGGCGCCGGTACGCGACCGGGGCATCCGCACGCTCGACATCTTCCTCACCGGGCTCATGGAGGCCGGCGGGCTGCTCGACGGGCTGGTGCTGACCCTGCCCAAGGTGACCTACGCCGAGCAGGTCACCGCCATGGTGCGACTGCTCGAGGAGTTCGAGAAGGCGCACGGCCTCGAAGCCGGCCGGATCGGCTTCGAGATCCAGATCGAGACCAGCCAGTCCATCCTGGCCACCGACGGCACCTCCACCGTCGCCCGGATGATCCAGGCCGCCGAGGGCCGGGCCACCGGACTCCACTACGGCACCTTCGACTACAGCGCCTGCCTCGGCGTCTCCGCCGCCTACCAGGCCAGCGACCACCCGGCCGCCGACCACGCCAAGGCGGTGATGCAGGTCGCGGCGGCCGGGACGGGGGTCAGGGTCTCGGACGGCTCCACCAACGTGCTGCCGGTCGGCCCGACCGCCCAGGTGCACGACGCCTGGCGGCTGCACTACGGCCTCACCCGCCGCGCCCTCTCCCGCGCCTACTACCAGGGCTGGGACATGCACCCCGGCCACCTCCCCACCCGGTACGCGGCCGTCTTCGCCTTCTACCGCGAGGGCTTCGAGCAGGCGGCGGCCCGGCTCGCCCGGTACGCCAACCGGACCGCAGGCGATGTCATGGACGAGCCCGCGACCGCCAAGGCCCTCAGCGGGTATCTGCTGCGCGGCCTGGACTGCGGCGCCCTCGACATCGCCGAGGTGGCCCGCCTGACCGGACTGACCCGGGCTGACCTGGAAGGCTTCGCGTCGCCCCGGCGCGGCGACCTGACGGCGTCCGCCAAGTAGCAGGCCCGTCACAGGAGTCACCACCCGCTGGCGTTGTCACCCCCGCCCCGTAGTCTGTACAGCACGCATTGACATGTCACAGGAACGGGGCGGGCAGTGTCTTCGGGGGAGACCTCAGGCGGGAACAACC
>Ga0182008_10001611_pt1 | contig 14976 bp, 7 predicted proteins | sample Sormic07211129_1_FD_120482 | JGI IMG/M metagenome (GOLD analysis project Ga0182008, IMG submission 120482) | Rhizosphere microbial communities from Sorghum bicolor, Mead, Nebraska, USA - 072115-129_1 metaG | ecosystem: Host-associated > Plants > Roots > Rhizosphere | place: USA: Nebraska...
ACGTCAGGCCGAGCACCTGCAGGACGATGCTGACAATGCCTTGGAGGTCGAAGTTCTCCGGCAGCTTCAGGCCGGCCCCGCCCAGTGCGCCGAAGAGCCAATCCATGAGGCCCTTCTTCAGATGCGCCCCAATGTTCGCCATAAAGTTCTTCAGACCGAGCATCACGCCGTCGACGAGGTTAGTCAGGAAACCGACGGGGTCGGCAATGATGTCGCCGATGACGTTGGCCGCTTTCGCCAGGACGCTGAGCAGCATGTTCTTGAAGGCGAGGATCTGCTTCACCACGCCGACGGTGGCGTCGAGCGCGCGCTGCCACAAGGTATTGTTGGCGTCCCGAAGTTCCTGCTCGCGGGCTGACATGCGCTCGTACGAATCCTGGTAGCGCTGCGTCAACTGCGCCACCAGCCCGTCGCGGCGCTCGTCGATCTGCGCGTTCATCGCGTCGAAGTCGCCGGCCACGGCATCGCGCGCCTGAAGCCCCGCCTCGCGCAGGTGCGCGTCCAGGCCGGCAATCCGGTCGTCCACGGTCTTGCGGCCGAGCGCGACCCGCCGCTTCGCCTCCCGGACCTTGGCATCCACGACATCCGCCACCGTCTCGATCGCGACGTCCACCCGCGCGAGGTAGCGCTCGCGCGCGACCGCCAGGGCCTGGGCGATGTGTGCCTCCCAGTCTTCGCCCCAGGTGGTCAGCCAAGTGCCGAGGCCACCCTTGGCGTCCTCTAACGCGGCCTCGTACTCGGCCTCGGCCGCCTTCAGGCCGTCCTCGAACAGCCGCACCGACTCGGACTCCAGCGCCGCCAGGATCAGCGCCACGTCGTTCTTCGTGGAATCCTTGATCGCGGTGATCTCGGCGGCGACCTGGCGGCGGCGCTCGGCGTCCTTGTCCACGACGCCTTGCTGGCGCCCGCCCACCTGCGCCAGCTTGCCCAGCCGCGCCGCGTGCAGCCCATCGAGCCCGCGGGCGATCACCAGCTCGGCGCCTGCGCGCGCGGCGGCGTGCTCCTTGGCCTCGCCGGCGCGATAGCGGGCCTGTGCCGAGCCCTCATGCCGCTCGGCCGCGCCGCGCGCGTCGGCCGCCGGCGCGAAGACCGGGTCGGACGCGCCGCTCAAACGATCAGGCGAAACGCCGGCCTGGGCCAAGGCCGCGTCGGCGGGCGCGCGGTCAGCGCGGTAATCGAACTGCTGCGGCGATAGCGGCGCCGGCACCACGGGCGCGGCAGACACGGCGCCGGGACGCGCCCCGACGGGCTCCACGCGGAGCGCAGCGGCGGGCGGCGCCGCTTGCGCAGAGGCCGGGGATTCGGCCGCGGCGGCCGTGGCCATCGGGCCGGCAGCGGCACTGCGTTGCTCGGTGAGCTGGCCGCGCAGGACGCCGCTGGCTTGCCTGCCGCCGCCTTCCATGACGGCCTCCGCCTCGGACGGTGTCTTGGGTTGCGGGGTCGCGTCGCGGATGGCCTGGCGCAGCTGCCCCTTGAACGCGCCGCGGCGCAGCGCTTCAAGCTGGACGGCGTCCATCGCACCGACCGTCTGCGCGGCGGCAGCGCGCGTCTGCTCGGTGACCGGCTGCACCGCGGCCGCCTGCGCGGACGCGACGGCCGCGGCCGGTGGGCCATGCCGCGAGGCGGTGGCGGCGCGCTGGCGGACCGCCGTGACGACGGGCGCGACGGCGTCCTCCGGCGAGTGGGCGGCCGCCGCGCGTTCAGACGCGGCGGTGCCTGACGGGGCCTCATTGACCGGCGCTGCCGCCGCGTTCGCTGCCGATCGCTGGATGGCGGCGGACTTCAGGCGCTCGACAACGGCCTGCGCCATGTCGTTGCCCAGCCGGCCGCGCAGCACCTGCGTCGAATGCGGCGCGGCCACGGCCTTGCCCCGCGTCGCCGCCACCGCGGCCACGGCCGCAGTAGCGCGCCGCGTCGGCGCGGCGGGCTGGCGGACGGCGCTGCGGGCGGGCACGGCAAGCCGGTCGTCGAGCCGGTCCCGGGGTCAGGCGGCGCCGTAGGGCTTCGGACGGACAAGGCGCCGCGGCTTGACCTTGTCGTTGACCTTCAGCGGCTGATCGGTAGAAGCCGGTACCTCGATATGCGCCAGAACCACCCCGCAGTCGTGCGTCTCGCATCCGCAACTGAAGGGATCCCCCGGCGGGACGACCGCACCGCCGGCCGCGCCGGCAGCCGGGACTTCAGCGCTGCGGCATGCGCCTTCCGGGCTCTTCTCGGCCTCGACGATTTCAATACGGAAGCCTTCGTGCAGGCGCGTGGACACGGTCTGCGCGCTCTTGTCGCAGCCGCTGTCGCAGGACACCTCGCGGGGCCGGCTCGGGCATTCGTCGTAGTACAGCGTGACCCACAGCGGGTGCGTGAAAGTCGTATCACAGCCGCCCAACGCCAGGGTCTTCGGCGCTTCGACCTCGATCACGTGGCCGGCGCAGTCGAAAGCCACGCCGGGGCTGACGATGACGTTGATGCTCGTGCCCTCCAACCGGTTCGCTTCGACCTTCAATCCGCACACGATGCCTGCGCCGAACACGGATCGGAGCAGCAGCCTCACGACGTTGCGCGTGTACGCGACGCCCGCGTTGAGGTCATCGTCCTCGAGCAGTTGGCCCGACGCGAAATTCGGGCGCGACAGGCTGCCGCGCCCGTCTGCCTTGGCGATCATCTTGGTCATGTGGAAGTCCTCTATAGGGTTGACGTCGCGCGCGGTCAATCGTCGCCGCCGCTTGACGACTGCTTCTGGATCCAAAGCAGCGATCGAAACGTACCGCCGGGGCTCCCGTTGCCGCTGGGCGCCGGGTCGCGCTGCGACAGCGCAGTACCTCGTGCATTCGCATCAATCGCCTGCCCTCTGCAGTCGAGGATGTAATCCCCGTGGACCAGGATCTCCATGCGGAATTTCGCACTTCCAAAGATGTTGGCGCCGCCGACAACTTCTCGAACCCACCTTGGATTCACCTGCAGCGTCGCCTTTCGTGTCGAGTTCTGTGGATCACCGGCGGACGGCGGGTCAAGGTGTAGGGCGACCACCGGGAGATGACGCACATCGCGCCAACCGGTGTCGGCCCCGATCACGATGAAGTTCAGCGAGAAGCAGTCTGGCATCAAGGTCGACCGGTCGACCGGGCCGGTAAACGTAATCCACAAGCCAGTCGATGCGATGTTGATTAAAGGGTCGTTGTCGACGATAGGTAAGCGCTGCGCTCCATTGATAACGACACATTCGTCGAACGCGGAATCTCCGGCCGCGCGTTCCGCCGCCCATTGGTTCGCCTCATTTCCCATGGGTGCCTGTGCGGTCGCTTCCGGAATCGCCATCAGGTTCCGAAAGTCCTCGTATGGAATCGGCGCGCTGCAACGTTGACGGTGGTACCTGGACCAGCTGATCTCCTTGATCCTCGTCAGATCGCAGCCCCGGATCAGGTCATAGAGCATGTCATTGCGCTTGAGAACGCGACGCGGCGAATGGTCGTCCTTCGGCGTGAGCGTGAGCGCCTCACAACGGTTGCCATGGCGCTTCGCCGTGACGATGGCCAAGGGCACACCCGCGTCGAGATCCACAAAGTAGCGGCCCCACTCGTTGCCGAGCTTGGTCTCATCCGCCACCGAGGTGTGGCGAGACCATTCCACGAGTTGGCGATGGGGCCCGCGGTCACGGCCCTCGCGGGCGTCACGCTCGTACTTGCCCTCCTTAGGGCAGGGATCCTCCCCGCACCGTGTGTCGCTGCTGACCGCGCGCAAGGAGAACATCACCGTCTCGTCGATGAACTGATGTTCGTGCCGATGGCATCCGCAGCCATCATCGACCCGGGCATCGACCGCGTGCCTCTCCGCATAGTGGATCGACAACAGATAGTCGCTGACTCCAAGCGCCATGTCCTGATGATCAAGCTCGATGGCATCGAATTTGTCGCCGGTCTTCACCGCCAGGAACACATTGCTTCGATCCAAGGTCACGCCTTGCGCACCGACCTCGATCTCGCGGCCCTTCTTGTCCAGCGCGAGCCCGCGGCCGACGGACCACGTCGCCGGTGAAGCCCCGTCCTGCCCTGTCTCCAGCAAAAGTCCGAACGCGATGCCCCAGCCCATCACGCTGCGCGTGAGGAGCCGCCGTCGCTGGATGAAGTAGTCCTGCTCGGTCTGGTAGGCCGAGGCCGTCATCACCTTGCTGCGATAGAAGCGGTTGCGCCTCCCGCGCACGCGCGTCGCGGCGTCGAAGTGCTGGTCTTGTTCCTGGTCGTGGTCTTGCGTGTTGTCGGGCATGTCGTTGCTCCTTCGGTAAGCGTGTTCTCAAAGTCGCCGTGGTTTCGCGGCGTCATCGCAATCGGAAGCCGAGGCTGATCCCGGCGTCGTCCAGCCGACCCTGCGAGCGCCCGCCGAGCGCCGAGCGTCCGACCACCTGGTCCTCGCCCAGCCGCCCCGGCGTGAGGCCGTCCAGGCGCCACACATCGCCGGTCTCGCTCGTTTCACCGTCTCCCGCGAGCACGCCGTCCGCGCTCGTGCGCCAGTGCAACTCCGCCCGCACGCCCGCGGGCAGGAACTGCGCCAGCAGCATCGGCAGCACACTCGCGAGCTCCTTCTTCCGCTTCGGCGTCGTGGTGATGTCCACATGGACCACGGCCGCCACCGCCCGCAGCGGATCACCCACAACCGCCGGCACCGCGCCCGCGCCCGGCAGCCTGGCGAGGCCGACCCTCGCCATCTCCCCCAGCGTCGCCGTGGCCCGCGGCGCCCCGGCGATGACCAGCGGCAAGGCCGGCCCCGGCCCCGTGCGGCCGCCCAGCGCGTCCGGCGGGTGGTCCACCATCAGGTCCTCGATGCCGATGCAGCTGGACGCGCCCAGCAGCGCCTGCAGCAGCCCGCGCAACCCCTGCCGCGTGCCCCGCGACGCCATCAGCCCGCCCGCGGCCTTCAGCAGGGCGCGCTTGTCCGCCGCCGCCAGCCGCTCATCCCAGGGCAGGCCGAGCCAGCCGGCCAGCTCGTCCAGGCGCGCCGCCGGCGCCGTCTCCGGATCGATCCCGGCGCCGATCGCGCCGATGCGTTCGTCCAGGCCCTGCGTCATCGTCTCGATCACGCCCACCCAGCCGCGCAGCAAGCCCTCCGGATCGCCCTCCCGGCAGCGGAAGATTTCCGGCAGATGCGCCATCAGCGAGCGGTCGGGATAGCGCACCGCCAGCGCCTCCAGCTCGGGCATCGGCACGCCGGGCGGCATCACGATCTCGATGCCCAGCCACATCCAGCGCTGCTGCAGCCTGAACAGCGGCACGGCGATCTCGCCGTCAAGCTCGCCCGGCCCTTCCATGCTGAAGACCGGCAGCCGAGTGAAGCCCGCCCCTTGCGATCGCTGCCACAGCCGATCCCAGCGCTGCGCGAACGGCAGGTCCGCCCGTTCCAGCCACGCCCGCACATCCCGCGCCTTCAGCTCGTCATCCGTCCCCGCGGCCTCGACCATGAGCCGGGCCCCCGGCGGCAGCGACAGCCGCAGCTCCGCGCGCAGCCATCCCCGCCCTTCGGCGCCCGGCGGCGAATCCAGCACCGGCGTGATCAGCCGGCCTTCGGCCATCCGCCGGCCGCACGCCGGCCCGCCGTCGAGCCGCCACAAGCCCTGCCGCGTCGCGATCCACACCACATCGCCCTGCACGGCCAGATCGCTGAACACCGCCGACTCCGGCACCACCTCGGACGCCGCCTCGTTCGCCATCTCCGTCGCCGCCTCGGTCCCCGCCTCGTGCAGCACGTCGCCGTCGGCGTCGAGAACCATCAGCGCGCTGCGCATGCCGCCGTCTGCCGACTGCACCAGCCATAGCGCGATCCGATGGCAGCCGTCCGAACTCATGCGCTTCACGCGCCAACCGGGCGCCAGCGTCTCCACCGGGCGCTCGACCACCGGCACCGGCTTGACGGCCGAGGCCATGTCATCGGCATCCGCATCGCCGTCGAAAGCCATCGGGCCGAGCCGCGCCCAGCTCAGGCTCGCGCCATCCTGGGAGAGCAGGACCAGCGTGCGCCCGCCGTCCACGCTCACCATCTCGCGCGCCGCCTTCGCCTTCTCGGGCTGCCAGCGCTCGACGACGCAAGCCGCGGCGTTCACGCGCTCGAAGCGTTGCCCGGCCGGCCTCGCCGCGTCGCCCCCGGCCGTGCCGAACTCCGCCAGCACCCACAGCCCGCCGCCACCGTCCCCGGCGATATCGACAATGCGCCGCGGCGCGGGCGTGCACCGGTCGGCCAGGCGCAGGTCCAGGTCGCTGCCCAGCTCGAAGGGCGAATCGGCCGCCAGCGAATCCGCCTCCACGCGCTGCAGCCACAGGCTCTTCGCGCCGAAGCCCCACAGCCCCTCGCCCTCCAGGATCCACCGCGGGCTCTGCGCCAGCAGCCGGTCCGCGGCGACGGATTGGAACTGATGACAGTCGCTCGCCATGCCCCCTGAGGTCTGCAGCAGGCATTCCGAATGCGTGTCCGCGTGCGTGCTCCAGCGCACGCCCCGCCGCCCCGCCGCCACGCGCAGCAGCTCGCCCCGCACCGCCTGCACGGCGTGCGTGCCGAGCGGCGGCTCCACGCGCAGCCCGCCCTCATTCGTCACGCCCAGGCGGTGACGCACGCAGCGCTTCCAATGCGCCTGCGTCGTGAATCGATAGGCCTTCAAGCCGGTCACGCTCATGGCGTCCTCCCCGGTCCGCGGGTCACCGTCAGGTCCCGCCGGTCGATGACCAGCTTGGGCAAGCCGCTCAGCCCCAGCCGAAGCGCCCGGCCCGTCGGCAAGGGCCGCCCGCCGACGACCAGCTCCATCGCCTCCACCCGCAGCACCCCGGCCACCTGGCGCAAGCAGCTGCGCACCTGCAGCGGCGTCACATCGCGGCCGAAGGGCCAGGCGCGGATCTCGCCGTCGTCCAACGGGGACAGCTGATCGCGCAGGCAGGCCATCGCACGCCGCGCCACCTGCTCGGGATCGGCCTGCGCAGCGGCTTGCAGCGTCGCGCGCACGCGCAGCTCCACGAAGCGCGGGCTGATCACCCGCAGCCGCTGGCCCAGCGGCAGGCGCGGCGCCAGCCGCCGCGCGATCTCGTCGAGCCAGCGTGCGGATTCCGCGCCGCCGTCGCGCCCGTCGGCCCCATGCCGGCCGGCCGCCACGAGCACCCGCAGGCCGCGCGGACGGGGCGGCGTGCCCCGCTTGAGCGCCGGAATCGGCAGCTCCGCCACGCGCGCCACGCCCAGCCCCGTCAGCGCGAGCGCCGCTGCGCCCAGGTCCGCGCTCGTCACCAGAGGGCGCGCTTCCCGGACGCGCTCCCGCGCCCGCCGCCGCAGTTCCGCCAGATCGTCCACCGCCCGGCCGCCGCTGACCACGGCGATATTGCTGCCGAAGTCCGCCTGCACGCCCGGCACCCGCCACATCAAGCCGGCGGGCAGGCCGCCGCCCGCGCCCTTCGTCGTCCAGCACGCGACCTGCAAGCTGGCACCCGGCGGGAACGCGCGGCCGTTGAGCCCGTTGCCGAAGACGAGTTGCCCGGCTGCAGTGTCCACGCGATAGACGCGGCACTCGGGGCTGCACGCGGCCAGATCCTCGACCCGCGACCAGGAAAGCATGTGGCCGCTGCGCGCTTCCGATTTCACTTCGAGCGTCGGATCCCCGCGCTCCACCATCGCGCCCGCCGGCAAGGTCCAGCTGCGATCCGGCGCGCCGGTGCCGAAGTGTTCGACGCGCAGCGCCACCTGCTCGCGTTGAACGATGGGCACCACATTGAGATCGACCCGGCGGATCACCGGCGACCGCAGGAAGCCGCCCTGCGCGCCGCGCATGACCAGTGTGAGCGGCGCCTTCAGCACGCGCCGGGGCTTGCAGGCCACCAGCACGACGCCGCTGCGCAGCAGGCCGTGGGTCGTGTCCTCGACCACCGTCAGCTCGCGCTCCTCGCCGCCGCCGCGCAGCAGCACCCGCAGCGCAGCGCCTTCCGGGCATGCCGGCAGGCACGCGGCGCCGAAGAGGTCGGGATCCGCCGCGTCCAGGTCCTCCTCGGCGCCGTCGCGCGGACGGCCTTGGCCGTGGCTCGGCAAGGCGAGATCGAAGCCGATGGACAGCAGGGCATCCGCCCCCAGCGGCTCGTGCGGATCGCCCGGCACGGCCGGCCAGTCGCCGTTGAGTTGAAGCTCCAGACGGTCCTGCGGCAGCGGCGGATCGCTGAAAGGCGTGAAGCCCACGCCGTGCAGGCGGTTCACATCGGTGACGTCGTCCTCGCTGCCGTCACCGCGGCAGGCTTTCAGCAGGGCGATGCGCTCGCCCTGCCACAAGAGCAGCGAATGGCTGCAGCAATAGGGCGGCGCTTCCGCGCCGGGCGGCCTCACGCGCTGGTCGGCGGCGAGGACCCGCGCCGCGGGCAGCGGGTCGGTCGGCCAGACCAGCCCCTGCGCCGGCGCCGCGCCGCGCGCGCGCACACCCAGCAAGGCGGCAAAGGCCCGCCGCTCGTCGCGCCGCACGCGGCCGAGGCTGTAGATCTGCGCCTCGGCGATCCAGGCCAGCAGCTCGGTGAGCATGATCCCCGGGTCGTGCGCGTTGTGATCCGTCCAGGCCGGCGCGAGCGTCGGAATCAGCGAGCGCGCCAGTTCCGTCAGCTCCGTGTAGCCGATGTCGTCGAGCTGGAGGCGGACGTCCTTCATGGTGCCAGCTCCGGTTCGCGCGATTTCATCGTGCACCGGACGTCGTCGGCGGAGACCACGGCCAAGGCATCGGCGGCCAGGCGGGGCGGGGCTTCGGGAGCGTCATCGCGGGAGGCATCGGCGTCGGCGTCGGCATCGGCATCGGCATCGGCCGCCACGGCGGTGATCGTCACGTCCTCGATCTCCTCCACAGCCGCGAGCGGCGCCAGCACGGCAGCGATCTCGTCGCGCGTGGGCCAGTGGCCGACCGGCCAGCCCCGCCCGTCGAGCCCGCCGGTGGCCGGATCGAGCAGCGCCTGCACGCGCAGCCGCGCCTGGCCGTCCACGCCGCCGCCATGCGCGAGGCGGTCCACCACGAGCCGGATCTCCACGCGCAGCGGCCGCAGCACCGGGCCACGAATCTCCAGCACGTCCGGCGCCATGAGCGAGGGGAGCGAATGCGCGGCGAGGAAGCGGCGCAGCTCGCGCAGGGCCGCCTGCGTGGGCCGCGGGTCGCGGCCGCGCATCACGACCACCAGGCGCAGCGCGTCGCCCTCGGTCACGGGCGCCGCCTGGGCGATGTCCGGCGAGAACTGGCGCGCGAGCGCGGCGAGGTCATCGGGCGAGATCGCGCGGCCGCGCAGGCGCAGCGTGTCCGGCGCGAAGCGCATCACGTCAGCGGCGTCCTGCGGGTCGGTGCCGCCGGCCGCGCCGTCGGGCGCGATCACGGTGTCCACCCCGCGCAGCGGCGTGACGAGCTGGACCTGCGTCCAGGCGGTGAGCGCATTGGCCGCGGCGCCGCCGCCGTGGCGGTAGAGCCGCGCGAGGATGGTGTCAGCACCGGGCGGCGGAATGCGGCCGTGGCGCCCGTCGCCGAAGCGGATCTCGCCGCTGGCGTCGTCGAGGCTGTAGACGCGCTCGTCGGGGCCGGCATCGTCGGTGTCGGCCACGCAGGTCCAGCGGATCCAGGGCCCGCGGTTGAACGCGATCTCGTCTTCCACCAGCGTGCGGTCCAGCGCGCGCAGCCGCTGGAGCGCTTCCTCGCCCAGGCGTTCGCGGACGCGGAGCTCCAGGCTGCCCGCGATCACCGGCGGGCGGGCGAGCACCACGCGCTGCAGCGGCGAGCCGTCGGAGGAGCCCAGCCATTCGTTCTCTCGCGTTTCGCAGGCAGACGCCCAGGTGCCGTTGAGCCATGCGCCGAGCACGACCGGCGGCCAGAGCCCGGGCGCATCCGGGTTGGCCTGCAGGCGCAGCCACCAGGCGGTCTGCCCGAAGAGCTGCGAGGACTCCGGCGGCTCGCCGATCTGCAGCACCACGGTGCCGCTTTCGGTGAGGCCGCGCGTGCCGTCGTCCACGGGCACCTGCTCGAAGCCGCGCCGGCGCAGGACGCTGGCCGACAGGGGCAAGGCGCCGCCGGCGTCGGGGCGGTCCTCCACGAGGAACAGCAGGCTGACCGCGCTGCCCGACGGCGGGCGGTCCAAGCCGAGGTAGAGGGCGGGCTGGCCGGAGGTGGCCGGGGCGCCGTCGGCGTCGAAGCGCTGGAGGGTCTCGCCCAGGGGGACGAAGTAGCGCAGCGTGGCAGGGGCGGCGTTCGTGGCCTGGTCGGCGTTGTTGGCGGCGGTCTGGTCGATGAGGGCGCCGCCGTCGCGGGTCAGGACGAGGTCGGGCAGCACCTCGTCGGCGAGGTCGTAGGCGACGTCGAGCTTGATCACATAAGGCGCGCGGATCGTGGCGGTGTTGCGGGTCACGGTCTGGCCGTCGCCGGTTTTCGCGGTGGTGAGGGTCACCGACTCCTCTCCGTAGTTGCCGCCGACCAGGCGCGCGCGGATCCAGTGGTTCTTGCGGCCCATCACGTCGGTGGGGGCGAGGTCGTCGGGGACGTCGAATTTCACCGCCCCGGTGTTGATGAGATGGCGGGTCACGTCCTCCACCCCCTTGATTCGCCGCCAGGCCTGGCCGTCCCAGTATTCCCAGGACAGCGAAGGATTGCGACGATGGGCGCCGCCCTGGAGCGTCCACTCGCGGAAGGGCTTGTTCGAGTAGGTGGTGAGGTTGATGCCGGAGCCCGCGTTCGGCGCGCCCTTTCGGCTCTCGGGCGGCAGCAGGATCCAGGTGCCAGGTGAAGCGGCGCGACTGAGGGAGAAGCTGGTGTGCCGCGGCGGGGTCCACCCCTCGAGTTCCAGCAAATCGACGACGTCCAGTTCGGCCGGTGGGTCCGTCGCGCGGAGGTACAGCGCGGGACGCAACGCGGACTCGAGCCCGCAAACCTTTCTCGCATGCCAGTAGCGCGTGATCGTGGCCGTCTTCGCAAGGACCGGGCGGAACTTCACGACCCTCCCGTCGTCGGACATCTTGGCGACCTTGACCAACTGCTTCTCGCCGTCCAGTTCAATCAGAAGAAGCTGCCCGGCCGCGATCGCGATCGTGTCGGATTTCGAGCGGGTCAAGGATTTGACTGTGTGCTCCAACGGCTGGAAATCCGCGGACTCTTCTTCCAACAGCGCAAGCGCCGTGGCGCTTTCTGACACTCGCTGCTTGAAACGCACCACGGATCGCCCGTCTGGTATCGGCAGCAACGCCGCGACAGGCTCGAACTTCCTGCCGTTTTCGGTATTGAGTACGGCGAGCAACTTCTCGGGGTCTTCGATGGCGGAAACGTTTTCCTCGCACCGCGCCGCATCGACCAGCGGGACGCTCATGAACTCCCGCTTCGTCCACCGCTCGGCCCGCGTGACGAAGCCGCTCGCGTTGTCACTCGGCACGATCAGGTCCTCCCCCAGCACGATGGGCGCGGCGCTCATGACCTTGGATTCGGCCGGAGCCGCGCCGCGCATCCATCCCCGCGGATCGCTGAACGGCGTCCAGCGGACCGGGTAGCGCTGCTCCTTCTCCTCGACGACGAGGTAGATCGCGAGTTCGTCGGCTTCGCCCTCCAGCGGGTGCTCGAGGGCATAGGCACAGGTATCGCCGACGACCTCCACACCCTCCTGCTTGGCCTCCTCCACCTCCACCTCCACCTCCACCTCCACCTCCAGCTTCGCCTTCGCCTTCGCCTTCATCCGGATCGCCAGGAGCGTCTTCTTATCGCTCTCCCACCCGACCACGTGCAGCAACCCTCCACGCATGAAGGCCAAGGGCGTGAACTCCAGGTCGAAGCGGTGACCGCCCGCAACCGTGTCCCACCGCTCCGCTCCGGCGGGCGGGGACGAGAGGAGATGCAGCGCTCCGCTGCCGTCCAAGGCGATGAGGCGCTGGTCCTGCGACGCGTCTTTCTCCGTGTGCACAGGAACGATCACGCGGATGCCCCCGAGTGGCTTCGCCGGGGCCACCTCCGGCCATTGCGCGTTGCCTTTGGCCGGCCGCGAATGCACCGTCCCGCCCTGCAGGACATACACCATCGGCACGCCCGGGCTGGGCGCCAGCATCAAGATCCTGCAGGACCCGCCGCCTGCGTCGTCGGGCTTCGCTGGCGGCACCAGAGGGAATCCCAGCCGTGTCCATTTCCCTTCGGTGTCGGGAACGCCCTGCTCGTAGAGCCACGCCTCGGAACCGCCGTCGGCGCCGACCTCGACCGCGCTGGCGAACGCAATGCCGTCGCTGGCCACGGCGCCGAGCCCGTACGCCGGCGACAGCTGGATCGGCAGGTCATGATCGTCCGCAAGCACCACGCGGTCCTGCGGGGTCAGGACGGCCCGGCTGCCGGGCTCCCCTTCCACGGAGCGGGTCGCCTTCAGCCGGATGAAGCGACCGTCGTTGCCGATGCCCATCAGCAGATCCACCTTGACCTTTTCATCGGTCCCCATGGGCACGGCCGTCAGGGGCGTGCCGAGCTGGTCGTCCACCGCGAAGTAGAGCGTGATCGTGGCCCTGGCCTTCGAGAACGCTTCCCCGCAGCCAAGGTAGAACGCATCGAACTGCCGCGGCTCGCGGCCGAGCGGATAGAACGGTGCGTCCAGCACCAGCGGCGCCGTGTTGGCCAGGCCATCGAGCTGAAGCGACGTCCGGCCCGCGCCGGCGGGCCGTTGCCGGTCGTCCGCCACCGGCGCGGCGGCTCGCTTCGCCTTCTCGGCTTCGGCCACCTGGGCCTCCCCGGCCTTCAGCAGCTTCGTGAAGGCCGGGGGCCATTTCTTCGGATCCCCCTTGACGCTCAGCCTCAGCCGCGACGTGGTGGCGCCCTTCGCGTGCTTGAGCGCCGGCGCCGCGCGCGTGGCCCGCAGCCAGCGGCTCCGGTGTCCTTCCAGAGCCAGCACATCGATCGAGCCGGGCTCCTTCATTAGCTTCAGCGGCACCGCCCCCGGCACCGGCTTGAGCAGTTGCCATCCCGCCGGCGCGTCCTTGCCCAGCCGATCGAGCTTGCCCCAGTACCGCCACTCGGCGTCCGCCGCCACGCCCCCGTCCGCGCTGACCACGATCAGGGCCGCGCCCTCGATCTTCAGCAGGTCGCCGGCGCCGATGTACAGCGCGTGGTCCTGCGAGTTGATCCAGTCCGACGCCGGACGGAAGGCGCGCTCCAGCGTCAGCCGCTGCCTGGCCGGCGTCGGCGCCGCCAGCGCCGGCGACAGCCGCACCATCCGCACCTCCACCTCCACCACGCGGTGCAGCGTCTTCGCGGGCGTGCGCACCAGCGCCCCCGGCGCCAAGCCCTCCGCGGCCTCCACCTGCACCCACTCATTGCCCGCGAACGCGTCGGCCTGCAGGACCCAGCGGCCGGCCGTCGCCTTGGGCGCCTCCATCGCCAGCACGTCCGGCGGCGGCAGGTAGAAGGCGTTCTCCGCCGGGTCGGCCGCCACCAGGTGCTGCAGGCGACCGGGCAGCACGCGCAGCGGCTGCTCGGTCTCCAGCATCACGGAGACGCGATCGCGCGTCTGCGCCTGCAACTGCACGCGCGCGCCGGCATCCAGCGGCTCCGCCGTCGCTCCCATGCCCAGCACCACCGGCAGGCGCGCCGCGCGCGCCCCCGCGCCTTCCAGGCCGATCCAGTGGATGAAGGCGCGCAGGCTCTTCTCCGGCACGCGCTTCAGGCGCTGGTTCACCTCCGCGCTCAGCCGCGCCGCGATCTCCAGCAGCGCCAGCCCCACATCCCGCTCCCCGCCGCGCGGCCGCCAGGCCGGCAGCCAGCTCCGCGCGCGCGCTTGCAGGTCAGCCAGCAGCGCGGCTTCGCTGGGCAGATCGTCGTCACGGGGCCCGGGCCGGCGTTCGCTCATGACCGGCTCCCCGAGTTCGAGCCGGTGCCCGCTTCACGGAAGGCGAAGGGGTAGACCACGTTGCCGGTCTGATTGGTCTGCCGAACGCGGTAGTTGAGCTTGATCATCAGCATGCCGACGCTCAAGTCCGTCTGGTCGATCTCCACGTTCAGCACTTCGATGCGGGCCTCGAAACGCTTCATCGCGTCGCGCACCGCGGCGTCGATGCGCGTCATGAGCGCCGTGTCCACCACTTCAAAGGTCAACCGATGGATCCCGCAGCCGAAGTCCGGCCGCCGGACGCGCTCGCCGGGCGTCGTGCCCAGGATGATGCGAACGGACTCGCGGATGTCCCGCTCATGCTCGGAGAGCGCCACCCCGCCCGTCCTGGGGTCCAGGCGTATCGGATACGCCCAGCCCCGCCCCATCCAGTCTTTTTGCGGGTCCATCACATCACCCGATGAGCACCGTCGCGGCGCCGCCGACGATTGCGTTTGAGCCGCCGGCCTCGATCACGCGGTCCGACTGCCGGGCCGCGAACAGCCCGCCGATGCGGACAGTGGCGCTGCCCACGGCCACCGTGCCGCCCACATGCGGCTGCGGCCCGTTGGACAGCGGGCACAGGTGCATGTCCGCGCCGACGCGCCAGGCCGGCGCACCGGCGATCAGCACGGTCGGACATCCGGCGCCGGTCAACGGCGTGCCGTGGCTGGTGGGGTCGCCCACGCGGGCTGCTGGCAGTCCCATGTCCGCTCCTCAGTTGATGTTGACCATGGCGCCGTTCAGGCCGAGCAGGCCGCCGGCCTTCACGTCGACGGACCCCGTCGCCTCGATGCGCACGGACGCGCCCTTGAGCGTCAGCGCGCCGCTCGCCTCCACCGTCAGCGCGCCGCTGCGGCTGTCGATGCGCAGCGCGTTGCCCTGGCCGTCCTCCACGCGGATGCCCTCGTCGTCGAGCACCACGCGCTTGCCGTCGTCCAGCGCCAGCCGGACGGCGCCCTTCGCGCCGTCGTCGAAGACCAGCACATGCCCCTTGCGGGAGCGGATCACCCGCCGGTCATTGCGGCCGTCGTCGTTCGACTCCGGCGGACGGTCCACGCCGTTCCACAAGGCGCCGATGACGTAGGGGAAGCGCAGGTCCCCGCGCTCGAAGGCGACCAGCACCTCGTCC
>Ga0182008_10001615_pt1 | contig 14928 bp, 14 predicted proteins | sample Sormic07211129_1_FD_120482 | JGI IMG/M metagenome (GOLD analysis project Ga0182008, IMG submission 120482) | Rhizosphere microbial communities from Sorghum bicolor, Mead, Nebraska, USA - 072115-129_1 metaG | ecosystem: Host-associated > Plants > Roots > Rhizosphere | place: USA: Nebraska...
CCAGCAGCATCGCCAGCGCGACGCCGACCACCACCGACAGCGCGAAGCCGCCGAGCGTGGTGAGCAGGGTGTAGAGCGTGTGGTCGAGATACCAGTGCCATTCGCCGGCAAGCTCGCCCAGGATGGCCGTCGGCGGCGGCAGCGTCACCGGCCGCACGTGCAGCACCCGCACCAGCACTTCCCAGACCACGAGAAAGGCGACGATCGACATCGCGCCGAGCAGCCATTGCCTGGCCTTGGCGATCCATGGGTTCATCAGGCGGCCTCCTCGATGGCCTGGGCGGGCTCTTCGTTGATGAGCCCCATCTCGTGGAACAGGTCGCGGATGCGCCCGGTGTAGGCGCCGAACTGCGCCGTCTCGCGCACCGCCAGCCGGCGCGGACGCGGCAGGTCGACCTCGATGATGTCGGCGATGCGCCCGGGCCGCGGCGAGAAGACCACCACCCTGTCGGCCAGAAATACCGCTTCCGAGATCCCGTGCGTCACGAACATCACGGTGTTGCGGGTCTCGAGCCAGATCCGCTGCAGCTCGACGTTCATCTGGTCGCGCGTCAGGGCGTCGAGGGCACCGAAGGGCTCGTCCATCAGCAACAGGCCCGGCTGGTCGATCAGCGCACGGCAGATCGCCGCCCGCTGCCGCATGCCGCCCGAGAGTTCGCGCGGATAGCGGTCGCCGAAGTCGGACAGGCCGGTGAGCCTCAGCAACTGCGCCATCGCGGCGCGGTAGGCCTGGGTCGGCTTGCCGGCGAACTCGATCGGCAGCAGGATGTTGCGCTCGATGGTGCGCCATTCGAGCAGCGCGTCGCGCTGGAACACCATGCCCAGGTGATCGGGCGGCCCGGCCACCACGCGGCCGTCGACGCTGAGCGTCCCCTCGGTCACCGCTTCGAGCCCGGCGACGCAGCGCAGGAAGGTGCTCTTGCCGCAGCCGCTGGGGCCCAGGATGCTCACGAACTCGCCCGGCCGGATGTCGAGCGAGATGCCGTCCAGCGCAGTCAGCGCCCGCTCGCCGGAATAGACCTTGCGCACCCGGTCGGCATGGATGGCCGCCGCGTTCATGGCGCGCCAGCCGTCTTCAGCACCACCGGCCGCACCAGCCCCGGCACGAAGAAGTCGTTGCCGTCCTTGATCGACTTGATCAGCCCGGCATCGGTCAGTGTCTTGACGGCGGTGGTCCAGTCGGCGGCCACCGGCACGCCGGTCGGCTGTCCGGCCGCGGCCGGCGACTGGAAGAAGGGCCGCAGGGCATCGATCTGCGCCCGCACCACCTTCTTGTCGAGCTTGGCCTGGGGCCGCTGGGCCACGATGGCATCGACCGCCTCGTCTTCGTGCCCGTTCAGCACGTAGGTCCAGGAGGCCGCCACCACGCTCGCGAACTTGCCGATGGCGGGGCCGCGCGACGCGAGCTTCTCTTCGGTCGCGAACAGCCCGAAGCTCGGCATGTTGAGGTTGTAGTCGGCAAAGCGGATGGCGTCCGACGGCCGGGTCAGCGACACCACGGGCAGGAAGAACGGGATGGTCGAGAAGGCGGCGTCGGTGCGGCCGGCGGCATAGGTGGCCGCCTTGCCCGCGGCATCGACACCGATCAGTTCGAGCTCGCTGCGCTTCAGGCCGCCGGCGGCCAGGAAGGCATCGATGAACGGCGCTTCGAGCGAGCCCGCGGTGTAGGCGACCTTCTTGCCCTTGAGGTCCTTGGGCCCGTGGATGCCACCGTCCTTGGGCACCAGCAGGCCGACGTCGCTGAGCCGCGCGAAGACCGCGACCGCCTTCACCGGCACGCCCTTGTCGCGCGCGATCATCATCGACGCCAGCGCCGCATGGCCGACATCGAACTGGTCGCCGCCGCCGACCAGCTGCACCGTGGTGACGGAGCCGTTGCCGTCCTCCAGGCTGACGTCGAGCCCGGCGGCATTGAACCAGCCCTTCTGCTGCGCCAGGTGCAGCGCGGCGTGCACGCCCCAGGGCGTCCAGTCGAGGCGGACCTTGAGCTTCTCGAGCGCCTGGGCATGGGCGCCCGCCATGGCACCGAGGCCGATGCAGCACGCGAGCGCTGCGCGAAGAGTTCCAGCAAGCAAGCCATTCATCATCGTTTCTCCAGGAGCAAAGGGACCAATCGACAGACAAAGCTGCGCCATCGGCGCGAGTCCTGCGAGACGCGCCGCGGTGCGGGGAATGGGGAACCGAAGTGGCGGCTATCCGACCTGGTCGCCGCGGCCGAACCAGCGGCGGATGCGCGACCACAGCACGCCGACGCCCATGCTGAAGGCGTTGAGGCGCGCCGGCGGCAGGGGCGCGCCGGCGGATCGCGCGGGGTCCATGCGCAAGGCCACGTTCTTGCCGAACTCCTGGATCAGGCGGCCGACGAAGTCCTTGACCAGGCCGGAGCGCGAGAACTGCGCCAGAGGGCCTTGCAGCGAATAGAGCAGGTCGACGTCGACCCGGGTCAAGGCCGGCGAGACCTCCGTCAGCCGGTAGGCCACGTCGCCGTTGGCGCGCGACTGGCTCAGCGAATCCTGGCCGGCGCCCTTCAGCACCGCGCTGCGGGTGCTGTCGTCGCGGTCGAGCCGGGCAGCGCCGTTGAAGCTGGCCGACATCGGTCCGAACTTGATCGCCACCCGTCCCTTGACGCGATCGCCATTGTGCTCGGTCAGTTCGGCGCCTGGCAGGCAGGCGGCCACCGCCGGCAGGTCGGCCATGAAGCGCCAGACGTCGGCGGCCGGGAACGGCACCGTGAACTGGCCCTGGATGCGGGTGCCGTTGGCCGGCGCGGCGCCCTCTGTCGCAGGCGCCTCGCCGCGCGGCACGGCGGCCACCGCCGCCACGCCGGTGTCGGCCGCCTCGAAGGCCGTGAAGCCCGGCGTCGATGCGGGCGCCGATGCACTGCAGGCGTGGCCCGGCATCGCAGCGCGCAGGGCGTCGATCCCGGGGTGGGCGCCGGCGCGGCATTGGGCCAGCACGTCGCGGATCGCCGCCACGATGCCGACATAGCCGGTGCAGCGGCACAGGTTGCCGGAGAGTTCGAGCCGGACCCGGGCCTCGTCGGCGTCGGGGAAGCGCAGCACGATGTCGCGCGACGTGGCCAGCATGCCGGGCGTGCAGAAGCCGCATTGCAGCGCATGGTGGCGCGAGAACGCGGGGCGCAGCAGCGCCATCACCGGGTCATGGTCGTAGCCTTCGACGGTCGTCACCTTCCGGCCGTCGCAGGCCACCGCGAAGGCGATGCACGAGCGCACCGGCCGGTCGTCGACGAGCACCGTGCAGGCGCCGCAGACGCCATGCTCGCAGCCGAGGTGGGTGCCGGTCTGGCGGCCTTCCTCGCGTACGAAATCGGCCAGGTGCATGCGCGCGGGCACGTCACGTCGGAGCGCGTGCCCGTTGAGTTCGAGGGCGATGGTGGTCATGTGGAAAGTTCCGGAACGAAGATCTGGTGCAGGCAGCGCTCGACCGCCGCGACCATCAGTTTGCGATCGACCGCGTCCTTGGCCGGCAGCGCCGCGGCGACCGCCGATCGAAGCGTGTCGCGCGACGGCATCGCGGCGTCGCGTGCCACCTGCGCGGCAAGTGCCGGCAAGGCCTGCGGTGCGCCATCGAGCGCCCCGAGCACGATGCGCGCGAGCTTGCGCGACGGATCGAACACCGCCGCACAGCTGGCCTCGGCGAATTCGCCGGTCTTGCGGCAGAACTTGAAATACCCCCAGCGGGCCGCGGGACCGAGCCTGGGAACGAGCACTGCCGCCAGCAGTTCGCCGTCGGCCAGGTCGGTGGTGTAGGCGCCTTGCATGAAGCGCTCCATCGGCACCCGGCGCATGCCGGTGGCGGAGGCGATCTCGATCTGTGCGCCCAGGGCGGCCATCGTCAGCACCCAGTCGGCCGCCGGGTCGGCATGCGCCAGGCTGCCCCCGAGCGTGCCGCGGTTGCGGATCGCCCGGTAGGCGATGCCGCCCGCCACCGACTGCAGCAGACCGTCGCGCAGCAAGGGGTGGACGCCGTCCTCGATCTCGGCATGCGTGACGGCGGCACCGATGCGCAGCTGGTCGCCCTCGGCCGCGACCTGTCGCAGCTCGGCCAGCGCCGAGACGTCGACCACCTGCTTGGGCCGGGTCAGGCGCAGGTTCAGCATCGGGCCGAGCGATTGGCCGCCGCCCATCACCTTGGCGGCGCCGCCGCCATCGACCAGCGCCCGCAAGGCGTCCTTCAGGGTGGCGGGGCGTTGGTAGTCGAAGCTCGCGGCTTTCATCGGGGGCTCCTCATGCGGCTTTCCGGTTGTCGACCACCTGCGCCGCCTCGATGGCCTCGAGCAGGCGGCGCGGGGTCAGGGGCGTGCGCGAGACTTCGGCGCCCAGCGGCCGCAGGGCGTCGTTGACCGCATTGAAGATCGCGGCCGGCGGCGCGATCGCCCCGCCCTCGCCCATGCCCTTGGCGCCGAACTCGGTGTGCGGCGACGGGGTCTCGAAATGGTGGATGCGCATGGCCGGCACCTCGGTCGCGCCCGGCAGCATGTAGTCGGCCAGGGTGGAGGCGAGCGGCTGGCCGTTGCGGTCGTAGGGCGTCTCCTCGTAGAGCGCGGTGCCGATGCCCTGCGCCACGCCGCCGTAGGTCTGGCCCTCGACCACCATCGGATTGATCATGGTGCCGCAGTCCTCGACGATCACGTAGTCGAGGATGTCCACATGGCCGGTCTCGGGGTCGACCGCCACCGTGACCGCATGGGTCGCATAGGTGAAGGCGCCGGTGTCGACCTTGGGCTTGAAGCCGGTCGTGACCTCGAGCCCGGCCGCATCGACGTCGGCCGGCAGGCGGTCGGGCCGGAGGTACCAGGCCTGCGCCACTTCGGCCACCGGCACGCTGCGGTCGCCCACGACGATGCGTCCGCCGGCAAGCACGGCGGCGTCTGGCGTGGCGCCCAGGAGGTGGGCGCCGATGTGCAGGATGCGAGGCGCCAGCGCCTTGCAGGCCCGCGCCACCGCACCGCCGGACATCACCAGCGAGCGCGACGCATAGGTGCCGGTGGAGAACGGCGTCTGCCCGGTGTCGCCGTGCACCAGCTTGATCAGGCCGATGTCGACGCCGAGGATCTCGTGCGCGATCTGCGCGAAGGTGGTCTCCATGCCCTGGCCATGCGAATGCACGCCGACCCGGATCTCGAGCCCGCCGTCGGGTGTCATCCGGACGGCGGCGGAATCGAAGCCCGGAATCACCGGCGTGCCCCAGGACGCGAACACCGACGTGCCATGCGCCGACTGCTCGGTGTAGGTGGCGAAGCCGACACCGACCAGCCGGCCGTCGGCCCGGGTCTCGCCCTGGCGGCGGCGCACCGCCTCGACACCGATCATGTCGCGTGCCTTGACCAGGCTGGCCGGATAGTCGCCGCTGTCGAAATGCTTGTTGGCGACGTTGACATAGGGCATGGCCGAGGCGGGGACCAGGTTCTCGAGCCGGACCTCCCAGGGCTCGCGGCCCACCGCGCGCGCGATGGCGTCGAGCGTGAGTTCCATCGCGAAGCAGACGCCGGTGCGCGCCACGCCGCGGTAGGGCACGAAGCCCGGCTTGTTGGTGGCCACGCATTCGGTCACGCAGCGGTAGCCGCGGAAGGCGTAGGGGCCGGGCAGGTTGCCGACGGCCTGGCCCGGTTCCAGCCCGATCGTGAACGGCCAGACCGAGTAGGCGCCGCCGTCGATCGTGATCCGGGCGTCGAGCGCCAGCAGCCGGCCGCGGGCGTCCGCGTAGGCGGTCATCTGGTAGCTGTGCTCGCGCGTGTTGGCGCCAGCGATGAGGTGCTCGCGCCGGTCCTCGATGTAGCGGAAGGGCTTGCGATGGGTCTTGGCCAGCCATGCCACGCAGAGCTCTTCCTGCTGCAGCACGCACTTGTAGCCGAAGGCGCCGCCGACGTCGGGCGAGATCACGCGCACGCGGCCCTGGTCGAGCCCGAGACACTGGGCCAGCACGGTGCGGATCATGTGCGGCACCTGGGTCGCACTGACCACCACCAGCTGGTCGGCCTGGTGGTCCCAGTAGGCGAGCACGGCCTTGCCTTCCATCGGCACCATGCACTGGCGCGCCAGCGAAACCTCGCGCCGCACCACCAGCGAAGCCTGGGCGGCGTGGGCCTCGAAGTCCTTGTCGGCGTGCAGCGTGACGAAGGTGTTGTCGCGCCATTGCGCGTGGATGCGCTCGCCGGTGGCGGCGCGCGAGGTCTCGGCGTCGGCGTACACGGGCAGCTCGTCGTATTCGAGCTCGACCTGCTCCGCCAGGTCTTCGGCCTCGGCGCGCGTGCGGGCGAAGACCATGGCCACCGGCTCGCCGACGAAGCGGACCTTGCCCGCCGCCAGCGGCGGCTGGGCCGAGGACTGGTAGGTCGGCAAGGTGGAGTCGGCCACGATGTCGAGCGCATCGGCCATGTCCTCGCGCAGCACGACGCGTTCGCTGCCGGTTGCGGGCCGCCGGGCCGAGACGATCCGGGCGTGCGCCAGCGGGCTGCGCAGGAAGGCGACCTCGCAGAGCTCGGGCAGGCTCATGTCGGCCACGAAATTGCCCTTGCCGTGCAGGTGGCGCGCGTCTTCCTTGCGCAGCACGCGGGCGCCGACGCCTTGCGCGTTCGGGTCGGCCGGAGGGTGGGAGTGCGGGGTCTGCATGCTCAGGGTTTCCTGCTGTCGAAGGGCGAAGGGGCATCGTCGCCCGGATAGGCCGAGCTGCTGCCATCGCCCGTGTGCGGCATCTCGATCTTGATCGTGTCGAGGTCGATTTTCGCCGCCTTGTGGACATTGCCGGTGACCATGCCCGGGAAGGCGATGACCAGGCCGACCATGGCCAGCTGGATCAGCACGAACGGGATCGCGCCGCGGTAGATGTCGCTGGTCGGCACCTCCTTGGGCGCCACCGAGCGCAGGTAGAACAGCGCGAAGCCGAACGGCGGATGCATGAAGGAGGTCTGCATGTTGACCGCCAGCAGCACGCCGAGCCAGATCAGGTCGATGCCCATCTTGTCGGCGACCGGCGCCAGCAGCGGCACGATGATGAAGGCCAGCTCGAAGAAGTCGAGGAAGAAGGCCAGCAGGAACACCATCAGGTTGACCACGATCAGGAAGCCGATCTGTCCGCCCGGCAGGTGCAGCAGCAGGTGCTCGACCCACAGGTCGCCGTCGACGCCGCGGAACACCAGGCCGAAGACGGTCGCGCCGACCAGGATGAAGATCGCGAAGCAGGTCAGCTTGGCGGTCTTGTCCATGGCCTGGCGCAGCAGCGGCAGCGAGAGCTTGCGCCGCGCGAGCGCCAGCAGCAGCGCCCCGGCGGCCCCCATGGCGCCGCCCTCGGTCGGCGTCGCGATGCCCAGGAAGATGGTGCCGAGCACCAGGAAGATCAGGACCAGCGGCGGCACCAGCGTCGTCAGGACCCGGAGCGCCAATGCGCCGCCGCGCAGCGTGCGCGCCTCGGGCGGCAAGGCGGGCGCCGCCTCCGGCTTGAACATCGAATAGACGAAGACGTAGACCGCGTACAGGCCGGTGAGCACCAGCCCCGGCACCAGCGCGCCGGCATACATGTCGCCGACCGACTTGCCCATCTGGTCGGCGAGCACGATCAGCACCAGCGACGGCGGGATGATCTGCGCCAGGGTGCCCGAGGCCGCGATCACGCCGCTGGCCAGCCGCTTGTCGTAGCCGTAGCGCAGCATGATCGGCAGCGAGATCAGGCCCATCGAGATCACCGAGGCGGCCACCACGCCGGTGGTGGCCGCGAGCAGGCCGCCGACGAAGATCACCGCGTAGGCCAGGCCGCCGCGCACCGGCCCGAACAGCTGCCCGATCGTGTCGAGCAAGTCCTCGGCCATGCCGCTGCGCTCGAGGATCAGCCCCATGAGGGTGAAGAACGGGATCGCCAGCAGCGTCTCGTTGAACATGATGCCGAAGACGCGCTCGGGCAGGGCCTGGAACAGCGAGGGCTCGATCAGTCCGAGCGCGATGCCGACGAGGCCGAAGATCAGGCCATTGGCGCCGACGGCGAAGGCCACCGGGTAGCCGATCAGCAGCAGCAGCACCAGGCACGCGAACATGATCGGCGCCATGTAGGTGGTCAGGAATTCAATCATCGTGGACTTCGGAGGGGTCGGGGGGGCGCGGCCGTCTCAGGCGGCCGTCGGGGCGCTGCGGTCGAGGCCGCGCAGCTCGGCCACGTCCTTGATCAGCTCGGAGGCGCCCTGCAGCAGCAGCAGCCCGAAACCGACCGGGATCAGCAGCTTCACGGGCCAGCGGATCAGGCCGCCGGCGTTGGAGGAGACCTCGCCGCTGGTGTAGGCGTCGACGAACGGCGCCCACGAGAGCACCAGGATCAGCAAGGTCACCGGCGCCAGGAAGAACAAGGTGCCGAAGATCTCGACCCACAGCTGCTGGCGCCGCGAGAGCCGCGAATGGATCAGGTCCACCCGCACGTGCTCCTTGTTCAGCAGCGTGTAGCCGGCGCAGAGCAGGAACACCGCCGCGAACAGGTACCACTGGATCTCCAGCAGCGAGTTGGAGCTCATGTTGAAAGCCTTGCGGACCACCGCGTTGCCGCTGCTGACCAGCACCGCGATCAGGATGAGCCAGTACGAGGCCTTGCCGACGGCCGTGTTGAGGGCGTCGATCAGGCGCGAAGCGCGCAGCAGCGAGTTCATGACGATGGTCCCCTCGGCCTCGCTCAGGCCTTGTTCTTCGCCAGCTCGGCGAAGGTGAAGTTGTCGAGCGCGTTCTCGGCCACGCGGAACCAGCTCGCCTGGTTCTGGCGGAACTGCTGCCACTTGGGATAGATCGCCTTGAACTCGGGGTTCTTCGCCGACAGCTCGCCCCACAGCTCATCCGAGGCCTTGAAGGCGGCGACCATGACGTCGCGCGGGAAGTACGACAGCTTGGCGCCTTGCCCGATCAGCTTCTTGAGCGCCTCGGGATTGCGGGCGTCGTAGTCGGCCAGCATCTTCAGGGTCTCTTCCGAGCAGGCGCACTCGAAGGCCGCCTTGTATGACGCAGGCAGCGCGGCCCAGGCCTTTTCGTTGACCATCGAGGTGATCGAGGCGCTGCCCTCCCACCAGCCCGGGGCGTAGTAGTGCTGCGCCACGCGCTGCAGGCCGAGCTTCTCGTCGTCGTAGGGGCCGATCCATTCGGCGGCATCGATGGTGCCCTTCTCGAGCGCCGAGTAGATGTCCGACGCCGGGATCTGCTGCGGCACCGTGCCCAGCTTCTCGAGCACCATGCCGCCGATGCCGCCGATGCGCATCTTGAGCCCCTGCAGGTCGGCCACCGACTTGATCTCCTTGCGGTAGAAGCCGCCCATCTGCACGCCGACGTTGCCGCTGACGTGGTTGACGATGCCGTACTTCTTGTACATCGCGCGGACCAGCGCCATGCCGCCGCCGAACTGCATCCAGGCGTTGTGCTGGCGGGCGTTGAGGCCGAAGGCCAGGCCGGTGTCGAAGGCGATCGCGGTGTCCTTGCCGATGAAGGCCGACGCGAGCACGTGGTTGCACTCGATGGTGCCGTTGCTCACCGCCTCCATGTTCTGCGCCGGCGGAACGATCTCGCCGCCCGCGAACGGGCGGATCTCGAAGCGGCCCTCGGTGAGTTCGGCGACCCGCTTGCACAAGCGGTCGGCCGAGCCATAGATGGTGTCCAGGCTCTTGGGCCAGCTGGTGGACATGCGCCACTTGACGGTCGGGGCGGTCTGGGCGAGGGCGGGGACTGCCAGCGTGGCGAGGCCCGCCAGGGCTCCGGTCTTCTCGAAAAAGCGACGTCTTTGCATGGATGACTCCTGGGGTGTGGGGCGAATAATTGTCAGTATGCTGACTTGATTATTTCGTGTCAACGACATTTTCTTCGTGTTTTCCCGTGCACCAGGATCTGGTCTTCCAGGGCTGGTTTCGGTGCATGTTCATAGGCGATTGCACTGAATAAGTGCAAACCCTGGTCGCCCGACACGAAACTCAAAACCGCTTGCGCCCCTCTTATTTTGTTCAGTACACTGACGATATCAACTCAGTGTACGTTTCAAAGGACGCCCACCATGGCCTGGACCCGAATCGCTGCCGCGAACCAGTTGCAAGACGACGAAGTCATGCCGATCGCGCTTGGAGACACCCAGCTCGCGCTGTTCCGCAGTGCCGGCGAATTCCACGTGACGGACAACGTCTGCACCCACCAGTACGCGCTGCTGTCCGATGGCTACGTCGAAGACGGCTGCGTCGAATGCCCGCTGCACCAGGCGCGCTTCGACCTGCGCACAGGCGAAGCCCTGTGCGCACCCGCGACCCGGGCGATCCGGGTCTATCCGGTGCGGGTCGAGGACGGCGATGTCCTGGTCGATGTCCTGGTCGATGCCTGAGCGCGCCGCCATGACCGCCGCCGCGCCCTTCCTGATCGTCGGTGCGGGCCAGGCCGGCGCGACCGCCGCCGCCGCCCTGCGGAGCCTGGGCCACGCCGGGCGCATCGTGCTCGCCGGCGACGAGGCATCGCTGCCCTACGAGCGGCCGCCGCTCACCAAGGCGGTCCTGGCCGATGCCGGCATGGACGGGCGCATCGGCATCCACCCCGCGGGCTTCCATGATGCGCAGGCGATCGAGCTTCGGCTCGGCGCCGGCGTCGTGGCGATCGATGCCGCCCGCCGTCTGGCACGCTTCGGCGACGGCAGCGAGCTGGCCTTCGGCCGCTGCCTGATCGCGACCGGCGGGCGGGCCCGCACCCTGCCCTCGCTGCCGCCCGGCACGCCGCATGTCCACCATGTGCGCACGCTGGCCGACGCCCAGGCGCTGCGCGCCGCGATGGCCGGCCTGCGGTCGCTGTGCGTGCTCGGCGGCGGCTTCCTCGGACTCGAAGTGGCGGCCACGGCGCGCGCGGCGGGGCTCGCGGTGAGCGTCATCGAGGCCGCGCCGCGGCTGTTGTCGCGCGCGGTGCCGCCCGAGTTCTCGGCCTGGCTCGCCGGGCGTGCGGCGGCCGCGGGCGTCGCGCTCCGGCTCGGGCGCAGCTGCACCTCGATCGAACCGAAGGCCGACGGCGTCGCGCTGGCGCTCGACGACGGCAGCACCCTCCATGCCCCGCTGCTGGTGGTGGCGATCGGCCAGACGCCCGAGGTCGCGCTGGCCCGCGACTGCGGCCTGGCCCTGCATCCGCACAACGGCGGCATCCGCATCGATGCGCAGTGCCGCACCAGTGCGCCGGACATCTACGCCGCCGGCGACTGCGCCAGCCAGGTCCAGCCGCTGGCCGGCGAGGAACTGCGGCTCGAATCCTGGCAGAGCGCCAACGAGCAGGCGCGCATCGCCGCCGCCGCGATGCTCGGCGTGCCGACCGAGGCCGCCGCCACGCCCTGGTTCTGGAGCGACCAGTTCGGCTGCAACATCCAGATGCTCGGGCTGCCCGGCGCGGCCACCACCTACCACCTGCGCGGCGAGGCCGCGATCGACGGCACACCGAGATTCATGCTGCTTGGCCTCGATGCCGATCACTGCCTCGGGTACGCGATCGCGGTCAACGCCGGCGGCGACCTGCGGCCCCTGCGCGCGCTGGTCGGGCAGCGCATCCCCTGCGACCCCGCGCAATTGCGCGACGTCTCGATCCCCCCGCGGCAACTGGTGCGCAACGCACTGTCCGCCGCGGCCAGCCCTTCACTTTCCTGACTGGACCCCCGCCATGCACAGCACCCACGCGGTCATCAACCGCACCCCGAAGGCCAAGGACGCCGAACTCGCCGCCTGCAAGTGGCCCGAGGACGCGGCGCATTTCATCCCCGACTGGGTCTACACCAGCGAAGCCGTGTACGACCAGGAGATGGACAAGATCTTCCGCGGCCGCTCCTGGAACTTCGTCGCCCTCGAGGCCGAGGTGCCGAACACCGGCGATTTCAAGCGCTCCTACGTGGGCGCGACGCCGGTCGTGGTGTCGCGCGCCGCCGACGGTTCGATCAACGTGTTCGAGAACCGCTGCGCCCACCGCGGCGCCGAGTTCTGCCGCCACAGCCAGGGCAACGCGACCGAGTTCGTGTGCCCGTACCACCAGTGGTCCTACGACCTCAAGGGCAACCTGCAGGGCGTGCCCTTCAAGCGCGGCGTGAACCGCGAAGGCGGCATGCCGAAGGACTTCCGCAACGAGGACCACGGACTGCGCAAGCTGCACGTCGCGACCCGCAACGGCGTCGTCTTCGCCTCGTATGCGGCGGACATGGAATCGCTCGAGGACTACATGACGCCGGAGATCCTGAAGGACTTCGACGTGGTCTTCAACGGCAAGCGCCTGAAGGTGCACGGCTACTACAAGAACGAGTTGCCCTGCAACTGGAAGATGTACCACGAGAACCTCAAGGACCCCTACCACGCGACCTTGCTGCATTCCTTCCTGGTCGTCTTCGGGCTGCTGGTGGCGGGCAACGACGCCGCGATGATCGCCGACCCGGTGCACGGCCGCCACGGCACCATGGCCTCGGCCAAGAAAGAAGACAAGTACGCCGCGGTCAGCGACGAGAACAAGAAGGAGATGCGCTCCTACCACGAGGGCATGCGCCTGCAGGACGAGCGCTTCCTCGACTTCGTCAAGGAGTTCGACTCGCCCTGGTCGGTGACCATGCAGACCATCTGGCCCAACCTGATCGTGCAGCGCGAGATGAACACGCTGGGCGTGCGCCAGATCGTGCCCAACGGCCCCAACAGCATGCTGATGCTGTGGACCATGTTCGGCTACGAGGACGACACCGAGGAAATGACCCAGCACCGCCTGCGCCAGGGCAACCTGATGGGCCCGGCCGGCTTCCTCGGCCTCGAGGACAACGAGGCGATGAAGTTCGTGCAGGAAGGCGTGCGCCGCTCCAGCACCGACACCAACGTGCTCAAGCTCGATGCCGGCAACGTCGGCACCTCGAGCTCGCTGATCTCCGAAGCCGCGATCCGCGCCATGTACGGCTACTACCGCGAAGTGATGGGGTTCTGAACGCCATGAAAGCCACCATCCAAAGCCTCTTTCGCCCACGCGACATCGCCCCCGCACGCGCCACCGCGCTGCGCCACGAGATCGAAGACTTCAACGCCGACTACTGCGCCGTGCTCGACGCCGGCCAGGTCGAGGCCTGGCCCGGGTTCTTCGCCGCCGACGGCATCTACCGCGTGACCGCGCGCGAGAACGCCGAGCTCGGCATGCCGGTCGGACTGGTGTATGCCCAGGGCCGCGGCATGATGCACGACCGCGCGGTGGCGATCGCCAAGACGCAGATGTTCGCGCCGCGCTACAACCTGCACCTGGTGACCAACACCCGCGTCAGCCGCGAATCGGCCGACGGCGAGGTCGAGGCGCAGGCCAACTTCCTGCTGCTGCAGACCCTGGTCGAGGGCCCGAGCACGGTGCACATGGCCGGCACCTACTACGACCGCTTCGTGCGCATCGAAGGCCGCCTGCTGCTCAAGGAGCGCCAGGCCATCTACGACACCACGATCATCGCCAACGACCTGGTCTACCCGCTGTGAACGGCCCGGCTCGCATGCCCTCAGATCGCGCGAAGCACCGTGCGGCTGTACTGGTTGTTGGCCTCGACCAGGATCTTCATGAGGTCCATCAGCATCGTGCGCTCGGCCGGACGCAGGGGCGCCAGCAGGCGCTCCTGGGCGCGGGCCATGTCGCCGCGCAGCGCGTCCACCACCGTCTGCCCTTCGGCGGTCAGGCGCACGTGGCGCGTGCGCTTGTCGGAGGGATTCGGCCGCCGCTCGACGAGGCCGCGGTCCTCGAGCCGCTTGACGACGTCGGCGGTGGTCGTGCGGTCGAGCCCGACCTCCTGGCCGAGCGAGGTCTGGTCGAGGTCGGGCAGCACCGAGACCGCCGTGAGGATCGCGTACTGCACCGGCGTCACGTTCTGCGACTTGCACTCCTCGAAGAACATCGCGACGTGGATCTGGTGCAGCCGGCGCACCAGGAAGCCCGGCCGCGCAAAGAGCAGTTCCTTGGCGGGATCGACCGTGGTCATGGGGGTTTCGAGGTCTTCGAGCGCGGGCTCCTGACCGGACTGACGCTTCTTCGACGACACCTGGGCTCCCCGTTTGTTAGCACACTGAGAATTGTATAGACGCCGTGCAACCGCCACCACGTCCGCAGACCCGAAGCTTGAGCGAGCGCAATGTCCGCCGTGCCCATCAGCGCGGCGCGATGGAGAACGACTGGCTGCAGGCGCGCTTCAGCTTCAGCTTCGGCGACTACCAGGATCCGAACCACACGCACTGGGGCTCGCTGCGAGCGCTCAACGAGGACCAGGTCGCCGCCGGCAAGGGCTTCGCATGGCACGGGCATCGCGACATCGAGTCGCTGACCTATCCGATCGAAGGCCGCATCCATCACACCGACAGCCTGGGCAACGACTATGTCTTCGGCCCGGGCGAACTGCACCGCATGACGGCCGGCAGCGGCATCGAACACGCCGAGATGAACGCCTCGGCCGTTGCGCCCGAGCGGCACCTGCAGATCTGGCTCTACCCGCAGACCCGCGGGCTCGCGCCCGGCTGCGAGCTGGTGCGCATCGACGCCGCGGGCGCACACGACGGCTGGCGGCTGATCGCGTCGCCCGACGGGCGCGACGGCTCGGCGACCGTGCGGCAGCGCGCGTTCCTGTTCGTCGGCCGGCCGGCGCTCGGCAGCGCTCTCGGCTTCAGCCTCGAGGCGCACCGGCTCGGCTACCTGCACGTGGTCGCCGGCGCGGTCGCGGTCGCGCCGGGCCTGCAACTGCGCAGCGGCGACGGCCTGCGCTTCACCCACCACGAAACGCTGGCGCTGGTCGCCGAGGCCGAAGGCAGCGAGCTGCTGCTCTTCGACCTCTAGCCCCGCCCTCCCTTCCACACCCCTACCAGGAGAACCCCAGGATGACCCGAATTCGCAAGATCGCGCTCGAAGAGCATTTCATGGCGCCCGGCTTCGAACGCTACTCGAAGTCCTTCCTGCA
>Ga0182008_10001616_pt1 | contig 14926 bp, 7 predicted proteins | sample Sormic07211129_1_FD_120482 | JGI IMG/M metagenome (GOLD analysis project Ga0182008, IMG submission 120482) | Rhizosphere microbial communities from Sorghum bicolor, Mead, Nebraska, USA - 072115-129_1 metaG | ecosystem: Host-associated > Plants > Roots > Rhizosphere | place: USA: Nebraska...
ACACCAGGCCATCCCGTTCTTCCACTATTGAAGGCGAAATATCATAACCCATATTGCGTTCACCTTTCCATGTAATTTTCATGGTATCTGCTTTGGTATCTACACCCAATACATCACCGTCCATCGTTTTAACAAAAACCAGGCTACTATCGGCTGAGAGGCCCATGGATTCCCTTACTTTGATCTTTGGATCGCCGTTGCGCCAAATTACCTTACCTGTTGCAGCATCAAAGCAGGTCATATACCGGTCTGGTGCTACAATAAATAAACGGTTACCTGCGGCTACCGGGTTGCACGCCGCTGGTGAAAACATACGATTTGTATATCCATCAAACCAGTTCCAGATCAACGATCCGGATTTTTGATCAAGGGCATACAAATGATTGCCCCAACTGCCAAAATAAATCCGTCCATTATACAGCAATGGCTTGGTTTCAACAAAGCCTGCTACCTGATTAAAATCCCACTTTAGTTTTCCTGACGAAAGTTCAAAACACCTGAAATGACCATCGGAACTACCGCAAAATACCCGTTCATCAGCAATTACCGGGGATGATACCAAAGGTTTTTGAGCTTCCGCCTTCCATATCACTTTCCCTGTATTTTTAGCGAGGCAGTATAAATAATTATCAGCACAGGCCACAACAATGGCATTGCCTGCGGCACAAGGTGTGCTGTATATTTTTCCGCCTGTTTGAGTAGCCCATATTTTTTTTCCGCTTTTTACATTATAAGCGTTAATCCAGCCTGCCGTATTGGTAATGATCACCAGGTTGCCGGCGATTACTGTACCTGCACCAATATCATTGGCATCCTGCAAGCTCCAAACCTCTCTGACCTTATTGAAATACTGATTTACGGCATAGGAAGGGCGCGGATATTTGTGGCCCCTGAAGTCGTGCTGATACAATCGGTCCTGGGTCCAGGTAGCTTGGGTCAATACCCCCGGCTGCCTTTCATTATAAAAAACAGAATCCGCCTTCACCGTTACAATATTATAACCGCCAACGGTATCTTTAGCCCTTAAATTTGAACGCCCCATTATACCAGGTATACCCTCAAAATTTAAATGGTGATTGGAGTGGCCATGACCGCAAATAACCAACTGTATGTTGTGTGTTTTAAGCCGGTCAATGATCTCATACCAGTTGTTTAGTGAAGAATCCTGTGGGTAATGATTCACAAATATGATAGGTGTTTGCTTTGGTGTTTGCTTAAGCACCGAGTCCAGCCATACGATGTTTTCACGCGGCACCTGCCCGGGGCTCATACGCATGTTCGGGCCGCAATTGGTTCCCAAAAACAAAAAGCCGTTGCTTTTAAAAGCAAAAGTTTCAGCCCCAAAAACTTTCTTAAAACTATTCCCCCCGCTTTCAGACCATTTCATATCGTGATTTCCAGGCACAATATACCAGGGCTTATTTAAACCATTAAAAATGGTTTTGGCAGTATTCAATTCCTCATCCGATCCAAATTCCGTTATATCTCCTGATATCACAACAAATTGCAGGTCGGGGTTCGCATTAATATCTTTTACTGTACGCTGAAGATCTGCAACCGAAGTTTCATTTCCGATATGGGTATCAGAGACATGTGCAAATTTCCATGGCTTAATCTGTGCATTTGCCTGTACCAGGGTTAAAATAAACGGTATTGCTATCCAAAATATCTTTTTCATCATGTTGTTTTATTTTACCAACCTGGGTTTTGTGTTAACTTAGGATTAAGAACCAGTTCTGTCGTTGGCAATGGGAACAGGTAGTTTTTAGGTTCTAGAAATGTTTTGATAATGGTGGGGTGAACAATAATATTACCGCTGCTACCGCCTGATAAAGTATGATCTGAGCCCAAAACATAATATTGTATAGTTTTATCTGGATTTGCAGGCTTAACATCTACAATAGCGAAATCGTTAACACCGTTGCCATCCAGGTCAAAAATCCCTTTATGGCTAAAATACATACCCTGGAAAATATCAGTGAGCAGATGGCCCTCCTTCCAGCGCAAAACATCATAATACCTAAATCCTTCCATGGCCAATTCTACCCTTCTTTCGCGCCTTATCTCTATAATTTTCGGGTCGTTTACATAGGTATATAACTTTTGCTGATAAGGATCAGCCTGAATATTGGCCACTTGAAGTGGTGCAACACCAACGCGGGCACGTAATAAGTTGATACTCCTGTCCGCATCCTGCTGGGTAAATTCCCCGGCTTCGGCTTTTGCTTCGGCATAGTTGAGCAAAACTTCGGCATAACGAAATACAGGCAGATCATTGGTATTGGTGGTAAAGCCATCCTGGTTGGTCCCTGTTACATACTTTATACATTGGTAACCGGTTAAGGCATTTGTAAAATCAGGAATTAAAATAGCCGTAGTGCCGGTGCGTGCGTATCCTGGTGTCCGTATGGTTTGGGCCAGTCTTGGGTCGCGGTTTTTAACTTCATCACTAAACATTTCGGTATCATATCCAGGCTGAAGTGTAAATGGCGTGCCATCCTTCATCAGGTAGCTGTTGATCAATGGTTTGGTTAACCCTGGATTGCCCAGAGTTGCTGTGATATAAATACCGTTTGCCGCATGCAGTTTATTAAGTGTGGCATCATATACTTCGGCCAGTATAATTTCATCGGCAATAGCATTATCGGCAATAAACAAATTCTGATAATCTGTATTCGGATGGCCGGTATTGTACAGCTTATAAACTCCGCCGGTCATCAGCTGATCGGCAGCCTGGGAAGCTTGCATTAGCAGACCGGCAGCAGATGGTTGCAGGTTAATTTCTGTATGGTATTTACGGTAAGTTCCCTCAAACAAACATACCCTTGATTTTAAAGCCAACGCAGTCCATTTGGTTACTCTTGATACGCTTGTTTTAGTATCCAACGTCTGAATAGCGTAATTAAGATCTGCAATTACAGAGTCAGTAACCAATGTACGCGAATCTCTGGCCTTGTATAATTCCGTGCTGTTTACATCAAGCGACGTTGAATACCAGGGCACATCGCCAAAGCGTTTCATTTTGTTAAAATAAAACCAGGCACGAAAAAATTTAGCCAGGCCGGCATATTTTTTTTTCAGCGGATCACTGATCTGGGCGTGATTGTAGTGTTCTAAAAAGTAATTGATGTTACGCAGGCTGCCCCAGGTCCAGCCTGCTGATGATGCATCACCCGGCACCGTCGTTTTACCCGACATGAGCGTACTTATAGCTGATGGCTCAATATTATCACTGTTAACATCATCAGAATAAACTGAAGAACCTGGCAGATCATTATAAAAACTATTGCTATAGATGATCAGGTCATTCTCCGTATTAAAAAACTTTTGGGGCGATATGCTGCTCTCCGGCAGGCGGTTCAAAAAATCTTTTTTACAAGAAGTAAAAAACGCCAGGGCTATGGTCAGTATATATAAATATCTTTTCATGATTAATTATCTTTTAAAATTTCACTTCAACACCTGCTACAAACGTTTTTTGAATAGGGTAAACAAAACCATTTCCGTTGGCGGTTGAAGTACCCGGGTCCTGCCCTATGCCTTCAGGGTCAAATGCTTTATTGAGCTTTGTCCAGGTAACAAGGTTTTGACCTGAAACAAATAACCGGATGCTGCTGATGTTCAAGCGGTGCAACAATGAAACAGGAAGCTGATATCCAACGGTAATATTTTTAAGCCTCAGATATGAAGCGTTTTGGAGGTAACGTGTCTGGGCATTGCCTAATGAATTATTGCTTGACAATGCTTCATAAGCCCTTAGTCTTGGAAAATAAGCATCCGTGTGTTCTGGTGTCCAGTAATTATTTACTATAGTTGTATAAACCGGCTGGTTCCATCGGTTATATAACCCCCAGAAAACGCCCGATTCCTGGCCGGGCCAAAAATCACGCTTTCCTATCCCCTGAAAAAAACCACTCACGTCAAAACCCATCCAGTTAAAACCTAAGTTGAAACCATAGCTATAACGCGGTGTAGTATTACCAATTACTTTTAAATCGCCATGATTAGCCAATGTATTAGTACCATTATCAATTTTGTTATCTCCGTTCAGATCTGCAAACTTGATATCACCAGCAAGGGAGTGACCGTTGATCTGGTATTCAATCGTAGAAATTTTTGACTGATCAGCTGATGTTTTCCATTCATCATCTGTTTTAAAAAAGCCTTCTGTTTGATAACCCCATATCTCGCCAACATGTTGCCCGGCATAATAATCACCCAACAAACCGTTAGGGTTATCATATTTGGTAATCTTTGACTGGTTATCAGACAGTACAGCAAAAATATTGTACCTGAAGGTTTTGCCAGCCAACAGGAACTGATCTTGCCATTTCGCGGATAACTCCCATCCTTTTGTACTGAGGTCCGCGGCATTGGTTTGTGGCTCTGAAGTACCTATAACTGCTGGTAAAGATTTGCTCTTGGTGAGCATATTTTGGGTTTTACGGTTATACCAGTCAAAACCAAGCTCCAGACGGTTATGTAATAAAACCATATCGGCACCATAATCAACCGTTTTGGCTGTTTCCCAGGTTAAACTTGGAGAAACGAGGCCAGGAGCTGATGTGATTAGCGGTTGGCTGCCATCAAGTATCACCTTGCCCTGGGCAACATTCATGGTGGTGATATAAGGATAAGCACTTACCTGCTGGTTACCTAATGAGCCATACGATGCACGCACTTTAAAATTGTCAAAAATGTTAGTTAAGGGCTCAAAAAACTGCTCTTTTGATAATACCCATCCACCCGAAACTGAAGGAAAAAAACCAAAACGGTCATTAGTCGGAAAACGAGAACTACCATCGTAGCGTCCGTTAAGCTCCAGCAGGTATTTCTCGTTAAAGCTGTAATTAGCCCGGTAAAACAAACTTTCAAGCGCCCAGGTTTCTTTCAAATCGCCCACTTTAGCTGCACCGGTTGTAAGGTTTAATGAACCCAGTGAACTGGTGATGTTGTTTTCGCGGTATGCATTAAACAGGTGGTCCTGGTTTAATTCGCGGCTGGCACCACCCAGCAATGTGAGTTCATGCTTGCCAAAAGATTGTTTATATTCTGCATACAGATTGGCCACAGAATGAAACACCTGCTCATAAGATGATTGGTAATAATCAGGATTGGGGTATGTCGTAAGCGCATTTGGTTTGTTTTCATAGCTTACCCCAAGGCTTTGAACATCGCCGTTTATTTGGTTGTAGGATACCGTATAATCGCCATTTATGTGCAATTTATCTTTAAATAATTTAAGCTGCAGGCCTGTGGTGTTGCGGATAATACGATTTACGGTGTTTGACCGCCCGCCATCCTGTAGTTCGCCAAAAGTTAAGGCGCCGGCTTGCGTCCAGTTGTCATTCGCTGTTTTTATTGCCTCATAGGGGTTGGCAAATAAAGAAAGGTAACGGTAAACGTTATTTCCTGATTTATTTACATAAGTATTTGGAGAATCATAATGACCTTCGTCAAATTCGGAGTTATTATATAATGACAACCATGATTTTAAATCGATATTTATTTTGCCACGCAGGTTATAGCGTTTGTAATTGTCAGTTTCCTGTTTAAAGATACCGTCCTGATCATTAAAACCACCGCTCAAAAAATAGGTTATTTTTTCGGAGCCGCCGGCTATGCTCAGGTAGTTTTTGCTAAAAAAAATGTTCTTTTTGTAAAACGATCCGTACCAGTCTGTATTTGCCCCTCTTATAAAGTTCCCGCTTGGATCAGTACCCAGTTCAGGCAGAGAAGGATTGGACAGCCTTTGTTTCAGATAATCAATTACCAGCAGCATGCTGGCATTATCGGCTCCTGAATAACCTTTATATGCTTCGTTTTGTATAGTTGCATCTGTAAGCGCGTCAACTACGGTTGGGATACCCAGTGGTCTGCTCACTCCGAAATTATTGGAGTAACGTACGTCCAGCTTTCCTTTTTTTCCATTTTTTGTTGTCACTAATACAACGCCAAAGGACGCTCTGGCACCATAAATGGCAGCAGATGCCGCATCTTTTAATACCGATACTTTATCAATGTCCTCTGGATTAATGAGGTTGATATCCCCCGGTACGCCATCGATCAGGATCAGCGGGCCACCTCCGTTGATTGAAGTAAAGCCGCGGACATTGAAACTGCCGCCCCTGTCAGGTCTTCCATCCGAAAATGAGATATTTAAATTGGGGATAACCCCCTGAAGTGCCTGGGCGGCATTGGTAACCGGTCTGTTTTCAAATACTTCAGCACCGATCTGGTTAACCGCACCGGTTATAGTAGAACGTTTTTGGGTACCATAACCAACAACGACAACCTCGTTAAGACCGCTGTTTGATGCTTTAAGCCTGATGTTTACCTCTGTACTCCGCTCTTCCTTGACACTTACAGAGAAAGTTTCAGTCACATAACCTATATAACGGGCTGATAATTCATAATTACCCTTAGGCAGGGTAATTTCAAATTTGCCCTGGTTATCGGTTTGCGCACTAATCATTTGACCTTTTACAGAAACAATAACACCAATCAAGGTTTCCCCGGTTTTATCATCGGTTATCTTTCCGGTTATTTTGCCGGGAACCACCTTTGGAGGTTTCTCACTTATGATGATATATTTATCCGACTGGGCAAACCGCAGATTTGTATTTTTTAATATAAACCCCAGTATCCCGGCAATGGTATATTGCCGGGCCGAAAGGTCAATCCGCTTGCCTTCTTTGGCGACAGCCATCTGGGGAAAAGAAACCTTGAGGCCACTTTGCTGCTCCAGTAAAAGCAGGCTTTCTTTAAGTGTAACCCCATGGAGTTCGAGGTTGATTTTGGTGGTTTCAATACTCTGGCCTTTCGCAGGCGATGCGATAAGCATTGAAGCGCTTACGATCTGAATGACTGCTACAACTACAGAAATTTTCATAATCTTATAAATACATGATTTGGCATGCAGTACTTTTTGCATAACTTTGAAATAGTTAAAAGTTAATTGGACAAATAATTAATTTTTAGATGTCCCCTTTGTAGGGGACTAAGGATAAGTGACGTCTGGTAAACGTTACTTATCCGTAAATTGCCGCCTTGCTGATACAGGGCGGTTTTTTTTGCTTTATTTTTTTTCCATTTTTTGTTTTTTGAGGTGAATTATTTGGTTATTTATGGTGTAATGCAGGCCCGCAGTGCGGGTAATTACTGCTAATATTTCGTTAATACTGGCTTTACCAAAGGAGGCAGACATTCGGTAATCTTCAAATCCATTTTCGATTATTATAGTCATATTATACCATCTTTCAAGTCGCAGACATATTTCGCCTAGTGTCATATCCCTGAAAATCATCCCGCCTTCCTTCCATGCTGCAAGGTCATTCACCATTAGCTGGTTAGTAATAACCAGTTCTGTTTTATCATTATAAACAATTCCTCTTCCGGCTGTAAGAACTGCCAGTGGCTTGTATGGTTTGCCTTTTATAACTTTACCCACACTTACCTTACCCGTGGCCACACTTACACTTATGATATGGAGTTTAAAGGTTTCTATTTTGAAAGAAGTACCAAGTACTGTGGTAGCAACCTCATTACTGTGAACTATAAATGGCTTTTGTATTTGGTGTTTTACCTCGAAGAAACCTTCACCTTGCAAACTAACCTCACGTTTATGACCACTGAAATTCTGAGGAAACTCCAGCCTGCTATCGGGCCCTAGATAAACAATTGAACCATCTGGAAGCGTAACTATAGAACGCTGCCCACGCGGATTGTATTTCTTAATATAAACTACAGGTATATCCGTTTTTACTGAATAAGTTTTCAAAAAGTAAAAGACAGCACCTATACCTAAAAGCAGAACAGCGGCATATTTTAATAAATAATTTGGTGACCATGCAATATGTTTTTTAACAGGCGGGTGTATGCTATATCGCTCCTTAAATTTGATATAGTAATTATTTACCACTGGAAAATATTCTTTGCTATCCCGGGATGACCAGTACTCATCCAAAAGCTCCCCAAAAAGTTCGTTTGATTTTCCTGACCTTAAAAACTCCTCAACTTGCGATATTTCCGAAGGCGTACAAGTTCCTTCCAGGTAACGGTGCAATAATTCTTTATTGATATCAGACATACAACCCTAGTGCTTTGAACCTTTACACGTAAAACAGCAGGGCTACCACTAATGGAAAATTGAAAAGTTATAAAAAAAAGATGTACAGTGAAATTAGCGTACTTAGTATGATGTCAACTTTGGTGAGATAAGCCCTTAAAAATTGCAACGCTGCTGATATATGATTTTCAACTGTGTTTACCGATAAACCTGTATGAGAGGCAATTTCTTTATAACTCATTCCCTCGATTCTGCTCAACTGGTAAACTTCCTTGCGTTTAGGACTTAACTGGCTGATGGCATATTGATAATGCTGCTCTATTTCTATATTGATGATTCTTTCATCACAAGCAGGCTGAAAACTATCTGTATTATTGAATACCTGAAACTTCGGTACTCTTTTACGGTAATGGTCAATGATGGCATATTTTACACACTTATATAGATACTGTTCAATATTACCCTGAATGGTAAGTACATTTTTTTTATTCCATATCTTAAAAAAAACATCCATTACAAGTTCTTCGGCCAAGGCATCATCTTTAAGTGCCCGGTACGCAAATTTTAACAGTGTAGGAAACAATTGATTAAAAATTTTTTCAAATGACTTTTCATCCCCCTCTTTCCAGCTTTCAAAAAGTTTATTCAAAATTTCATATGGGGCCATTTTCATCTTAAAAGCAATGACACAAAATTATAGGTAAAGATGTATGAGCATATTAACCCAAGATTAAGCTTTAATCAATTATTGATCTCTTCTTTCCCTAGCCTTCGAAGCTGGCTTTAACTCTAAATCTTGCTCTCTCGCCAATGCACCAACTAAAATATGTATCCCCTAACTAAATTCCTCGTCCAGCAATTTCAACATCCTAACCAATAACACCCTGACCCGCATGGCCGTACTCTGTACCACTTGCTTATACTTCGTCGTTAAACTGTTCGGTGAGATATATCCATCACCTATTCCCGGAGTAATGAAGTTCTTCGAAATCGCCAAAATCAATTGCGTAACAGGCCCAGCATCCAAGCCACCAGCCTTATTCAACAACTTAAAGAAATAAGCCAGTGCATCAACAGAAAACAAGACCCGGATCCTGGGATTACTTTCTACTTTAGGCAAAAGAACAGATGCCTCTTTTGCCCAGTTAAAGAAACCCGCATAGCGCACCTCAATATGCTCCAGCAATTGCTCCAGGCAATCCCCGGCAACGGCATACAATTCCATACAAGCAACCGGTACCTTCTGGTATTTAAACAAAGCTTCCGTTAAATAGCCGCAATCATACTGAATTTGTTTCAAATGCCGCTCCACCAAACTATTTGAAGTAACACCCAACATCTCCTCTTGCATAGACCTAAAGATCTGCTCTCTAATTATAGGCAGCTCTGCTATCCAATACAGCACTTGCTGCTCATCTAAATTGAAATAAGTCGGATCCAGGTGCTGTAAAATTAATGTCCGTAAAGTATTCATTTCTGTATTCATGGTTCTATCCTCCCTAAATAAATACTATCTGAAACCATTTTCCCATTCAAAGTATAAGTGCTCACATACACCTCAAGCGCTTTATTCGCCAACTTTGGATTCAGTTTAAAGCTGCATTTGTGCTCCGCCCTTTTAACACCTCCTATAAAACCATCAGCAATTTTAAGATCCGGACTATACAAAACCAACATCAGCTGATCATCAAAAGACACCTGGCGAAGCTGGCTGTTTTTTTCCCAGGTCAATAAAACGACATTAGGCTCAGGCCTTGAAACTTCTGCCCCCATTAAACCGGGTAAATTACCCTTGCTGAGCACCACATCAGGATAACTGATACTTAGATCCGGGTAAGCTCCCTTTACTGCCTGTTGATAGTTCAAAGAAAACGCCGCATTGATCTGCGTTCTCTCTTGAGCCAGGTGCCTGAAGCCATTAGAAACATAGGGGTAAAAAGGCACCAGCCATTCAGTCACGAATTTAAATTTCATTTGATTGGCAATTTGCGCAGGGGTCCTTGCGGTCTTTTGCTTTTTCCTCCTGGGCATAGACCTGAGATAAGCAATACTTTTCCAGCTTGCCCCAACTACGGAACCGATTCTACCTGAAACCGGTCCAAAAATTCCTTTTGATAATTTTGCCATGATAATTCTGTTTTAAAAAGTTTAATTTTTGCTTGTTAACCAGATCATTCTTGCAGCGAACAAACCACATACAAGACATGTTGCTGTTGTTTCACTCCGCCCCCGCTCTTATTTACATTTTTCGCTAACCGATCGGAACCATAGTCGAATAAGAGTAGTACAAGAACCGAATTACTTATAAGCCAAACCTAAGGCCCACTCTTGCGCAGAACTCCAGCAAATGATGTTGATTGATGTGATTCCATGATTTTCCGGTTTTAGATTTCAACCGAGCCCATCGGCTCAATTGCTTAACCGAATCTATACAAGAATAAAATAAAGGGTCGCGTTTTTGGCGCTTCTGGCGTTTTTATACGTAATTGGCGTAATTAGACCTATTTGGCGTTTTTATACTCAGTTCTAAAAAACATGTAAACCATTATCTATAAAAAAGCCAGCAATTGTAATTTACTGCTGGCTTTTTTCAGGAATGAACGTTTATAACCCTCTAAAAGGTATACCTGGCCCCAATCTGCATCTGCCACCGCGAAGCCAGTGGATCGATAGAATAAGGTATCCCAGGATCAACAAACTGATAAAGAGGATAGCCTTGAGAAGACTTCGCCGGGATATATGGAATTAACCCCACACTCGACGTAGAATTATAGGTATTAGGAGAGAAATATACCTTTCCCCAGTTCTTATTGATCAGATTTGTTAAATTCATAACATCAATACTGAATGTTAAAGTACGGGCGCCCAAAGAACTCTTTTCAGAACCAAAGTTTATATCCTGGGCAAAATGAAAATCAGCATTATTATTCCATGGTGTCCTCGCTGTATTTCGTTCAGTAAATCCACCCCTTCTGGAACTCAGATAAGCATTATTATCAATAAAATGATCAAAAGCATCCGCCTGCTGCTGCGCCGTTTGACTGGGTGTAGCAGCGAAAAAGTTAATAGTTTCTCCTTTTGCCGGAATATAGGCAAGCCCAATTTGCTGCGGTGTATTTTGCGGAGTGTAGTTCACAAATCCATAGGTAAAGGGACTTCCTGACTGCGCGGTAACAAATAAAGAAAAATTGCTTACCCACATCTTATTCCAGGCTTTACGATAGTTAACACTTACCACAATGCGGTTGCGGATATCAAAATTGGAATTAGCCAATTGCGGATCATTAGGATTTAAAGCCTGGTTCAGCTGCCAGTTGGACTCGAATGAGTTCCTGATTCCGTTAGATACATCCTTTGATTTACTATAAGTATAAGCTGCTGAGAACGCAAAGCCATTATCAAAATTTCTGGCTACCTGGCCCGTAATACTGTAACGATAGCCCTGCGATGTATTTGACATTTCATAAGCATTCGCAAATTGAGGATTTCTGGAATTCTGTCCAGGAAAAATAGGCTGCTTTCTCTGTGTAGCTGCGGTATCATAAGCAAAATACGTTGGGTTATCGGTCAGGTTCACCTGCCTGAAAACAACATCTTTTACAGTTTTGGTATAAATTCCCTCAATGCTGTATTTAAAGCCTGCCTGGTCTTTATAATCCAATGCCAGGCTTCCACGCAACACTTTAGGCATGCTAAAATCGTTGTCTACCACATCAACTTGCGTTTTTCCAGCGTTAACATCATTGGTGATCTGGCCATTTTGCCCGGCAAAGCCACCAATGCCCGTGCCCGGCTGATGTTTAAGCGGGTTCCCATTAAACACATATGGCGGATTCCCGTCGGTTTTCTGATCGTATGAACCGTAAGTATTACCATTGTTATAAAACGCATAACCTAACCATGCAAAAGGGATGCGGGAGGTAAACATACCTAGCCCCCCACGCAACACTAAACTTTGATCACCATGAGCATCAAAACGGAAACCTATCCTTGGCGAGGCCTGCATCCGCCCAAGATATTTACCCGTGATCTGGCTTAAAGGCGTATAAGTGTAGCTCGTTCCGAAATAAGGATCAGTAAATGCGTTTGTTGTTTTATCACTTAAAAGCTGTTTGCCAGGTACATCCTGGTAGTCAAACCGTAGACCCGGCGTGATCCTGAATTTATCACTGATTTGTATCTCATCCTGAACATAGGCACTGTAAAAATTGATATTAAAAACAGCACCAGGATGGGCTAAAATATAATCGCGGCTGTTATTGGTATAATTGTAGCTGCCCTGTACCCGCTCCGGATTATTATTTAAAAAGTCGTCTATGCTTTGGTAAGTTACTCTACCGTTCCAGGCATTCACAAAACCATAATTGATCTTATACAATTCATTGTGCGTACCCACGATCAGCGTATGTTTACCGAGGTTCCATACCAGGTTATCGGTCAGTTCAATAGTGCTTTGCTTCATATTAAAGATGGAAGCCTCCCTGTCCGTACCAAAAAAGATGGTCGTACCCGGGGTACGGCCAACAATCTGCACCTGCGGAAAGGATGGATCACTCAGAGGCGTCCGGTAATCATGGATATTGGTATACCCTATCACTGCACTGTTGGAGAAATTATTGGTAAAGCGGCTCTTCAACTCAGCCACGGTAGAATTTTGATTGTTGTTTTGTTTATAAGCAATACTCCCAAACCGAAAATCAAACTGGTCACGCTCCATATTCACTGCATCAGAACGAATATAGTTATTGCGGATGGAGAGCTGGTTTTTCTCGTCAATGTTCCAGTCCAAACGATTAAAGAATTTCAAAGAGTTGGATGAGGAATTGTACTGCCCTGCCGCTCCTGGGTCAAAACCATAATTTTTGATAGAATAATCGATGATCTTCTGCGCGTCAGCTGTACTCAATATACCGATGGTTGCCGGGCTCCCCGCAACCTCCAGTACCGGGTCACGGCGACGAGTGAGTTCTTCATTGGTAAACCAGAATAACTTATTTTTGACAATGGGAAAACCTAATCTGAATCCAGTCTGATAATCATAAAATGCGGAGGGTAGCTTTTTATCCAATTCGGTACCTGTGCGGTCGGGCCCTATCAAAGTAGCGTTGCGGCCAAAACCATATACAGAACCATGCACCTGGTTGGTACCTGAGCGAGTAACTGCGTTGATGCTGCCCCCAGTAAAATTGCCTATCTTGATATCGTAAGGCGCTATATATACCTGGATATCCTCAATGGCGTCCAAGGATACAGGATTGGTCCGCGTAGAAGAACCTGGCATTCCGGAAGCTCCTGTCTGCCCCCCTGCAGACGGGCTAAAACCTATCGCGTCATTATTAATCGCACCATCAATGGTCACATTGTTATAACGAAAGTTGGTGCCTGCAAAAGAATTGTCTTTTGAACCCTGAGGAACCAGTTTGGTAATATCGGTAATACTGCGGTTGATCGTAGGCTGATTCTTGATCTGGTCCCGGGATATGTTTTGCCCAGTTCCGTAATTATTGGCTTTAGCCCCTACCTTTTGCCCTTTAACCACCACCTCATTCAAGGCTTTAGTGTTATCAGTTAACACAAAATTGAGTGTAAGGGTTTCACCAAGACTTATTTGTTGTATGCTTCTGGTCTCCGTGTTCATACCTACAAACTTCACTTCAATAGTATATGGCCCTCCTACCCTTAATCCGGGTAGGTTGTAGCGACCATCATTACCAGTAGCCGTACGGTATGTTGTACCCGATGCTGTATGTATTACAGTGACCGTAACACCGGGTACATGTTGTTTGGTCACATCCGATATCTGCCCGCGAAGGCCACCGCTGGTTTCCTGAGCCAACGTCTTTTGACCTGCGAAGCAAAACACCAGACAAAAGCAGGTTAATATGAAATGTATCTTTTTCATTAATTTTAAGATTATTTAAATTGAGGAAACTAATTACTATCGCTGCACAATAACCTGGTCTACTATTTGCATTACACCATTAGTAGCGATGATATCAGGTCCTATAATATGCGTTGGCAATACGTTACCCTTAGTGATGATGGTAAAACCATCGGCCGCCACATAATAGTAATCGTAGAAAAAAGAGTATCCGCCTTTAAATCCCGATGTAAGATATTTACTCCTCATAATATGAGTCTCGGTAATCAGCCGCTGCAATGTTGATACATCGGAATTTTCAATAGCGGCGACATCCGGGTACCCAATATTTTTAAAGGCATCGTTTGTTGGCGCAAACACGGTGTAATAAAGTCCACCATCGCCCTCATTGGGATTATATGGATTTTTTGGCGGTGGTACGGATATCACATCTGCCTGCCCTATCTTTTTAAGCACCGCAGTAAATATTGCAAGGCTGGGTATTTTATTAATAGTAGCAAATAAGTTGTTGGTTGGCGGCAAGGCTACACGGGTTAATTCGTGCAAAACGCCATCGTTTAAATCAGTACTGCCATTGGTAACTAAGGGTATACCATCAAAATAAATACCATAATAGTTTTTATTAAGGCGAGGCTTATAGGTTGCATTTTTGCTTAAGGCATCCTGCTGGTAAAAGCCTACAAGGCTTTGGCTGCTTATTTTACCATAAACCAGCGTGTATTTCATTACCTGCGATAAAGCCTGCGGATCATATTTACCAATACTATCCAAAGTTAAACCAGCCCTGGTAAATGCCGAATCTACCGGAGCAAACACGGTTAGCGGACCCCCAGTACTAAAAGCTTCTGCGTTATCCATACGAGCCCTTTTCAGCGCTGCCCGGTACAGACCGAGGTCCTTATTATTGCTAATGTATTGAAAAAGCGTTGGGGTAGCCTTATTAAAACCTGTATCATCGGTTTTTTTACAACCTACAG
>Ga0182008_10001617_pt1 | contig 14926 bp, 13 predicted proteins | sample Sormic07211129_1_FD_120482 | JGI IMG/M metagenome (GOLD analysis project Ga0182008, IMG submission 120482) | Rhizosphere microbial communities from Sorghum bicolor, Mead, Nebraska, USA - 072115-129_1 metaG | ecosystem: Host-associated > Plants > Roots > Rhizosphere | place: USA: Nebraska...
GGCGCAGGCGCTGTCGAGCAAGACCTTCGATTTGAACCTGTGCAGGTTTGGTCGAAGCGTTCGCAAGTCCCCGGAGTCACCCGGCGTCTTCGTTTCCTCGCTTTCGACCAGCCCCGCGCGGGATGAATCGAAACGCATCGGTATGCGCCTGCCCGTCGCGATCCACGCAAGGAACGGCAGGACGGCGCGAAGACAAAGAGGAACCTATGGAACAGTTCATGACCCCGGAATTCTGGGTCGCTGTCGGTCAGATCATCATGATCGACATCCTGCTCGGCGGCGACAACGCCGTCGTCATCGCGCTGGCGTGCCGCAAGTTGCCGCCCGCCCAACGCACCCAGGGCATCCTGTGGGGCACCGCCGGCGCGATCGTGCTGCGCGTGATCCTGATCTTCTTTGCGCTCACGCTCCTTGCCATTCCGTTCCTGAAGCTGGTGGGTGCGATCCTGCTGCTGTGGATCGGCGTGAAGCTGCTGGCTCCCGAACACGACGACGCGCACGGCAACATCGCCGGCAGCGACAAGCTGTGGGGCGCCGTCAAGACCGTGATCGTGGCCGACCTGGTGATGAGCGTGGACAACGTGATCGCCATCGCCGGCGCCGCACAGGGTGCGGGCGAAGGCCACCAGATGCCGCTCGTGATCTTCGGCCTGCTCGTGAGCATTCCGATCATCGTCTGGGGCAGCCAGCTGGTCATCAAGCTGATGGACCGCTTCCCGATGATCATCACGCTGGGCGGCATGCTGCTCGGCTGGATCGCCGGCACGATGGCCGTGTCCGACCCGGCCCTGGCGAACCCCGCCAACTGGACCTGGGTGCCGAAGGTGCCGCAGACCGACACGATCAAGTACGCAGCCGGCATCGGTGGAGCACTGCTGGTGCTCGCGATCGGCAAGTGGGTGGCCATGCGCCAGGCCCGCAACAAGCCGGAAACGGCTGTGACGACCGGCTGAGCACTGGCATACCCCATTGATCGCCAGAAACTTCGCTGAGAAACTTTCCTGTCCAAACCAGTCTCTGCCACTCTAACTATCTGAAGGAGCACTCATGGAAAAGATCATTCTTTATGTCGACGACGCCGTGTATGCCAGCGAGCAGTTCGCCGAACTCGCGCCGGATGCCAACAGCGTCGTGGCGCGCCATTGGGTGCTCGTGGCCTGCGCGCCGCGCATGACGCATCGCATCAGCAAGTGGGTGAGCCACAGCGCACGCGAGAACTGGCGCGCCAAGTGGTTCAGCAAGGTGCAGGCGCAGTTGCTGCCCCTGCTCGAGCGCAACGGCGGAGAGGTGACGGCGGTGCTGGCAAAAGGGCCGCTGGCGGACCTCACGGTGCAACTCAAGCGCGAGCACGGTGCATCCCACGTGGTCGATGCGCGTCGCCCGAAGATCGGCGTCGACCTGGAGCCGGTCACGCCCGACCAGACGCCCGCGCATCAATCGGGCTGGGCCTTTCCCGGCGCCGTGATGGGCATGGGCGCATTGCTGGTGCTGGCGAACGAACTGGCCGAGTAAGCCGCAAGGCGACCCCCTTCTTACGAGCCCCGGTGCGGCAACGCACCGGGGCTCGTTGTTTTGGGAGCGCTGGGGTATCCTGCGCCGCATGCGCATCATCATCAAATGGCTGCTCAGCGCCGTCGCGCTGCTGGCGGTGGCCTATCTCTACAGCGGTGTCCAGGTCAACAGCTTCGGCTCCGCGCTCATCGCGGCCGCAGTGATCGGATTGCTCAACATGATCGTGCGGCCGGTGCTGGTGGTGCTGACATTGCCGGTCACCATCGTCACCCTCGGGCTCTTCCTGTTCGTGATCAACGCGCTGCTGTTCTGGGCCGCGTCGGGGCTCCTCGGCGGCTTTCACGTCAACGGCTTCGTGGCCGCGCTGATCGGCTCGTTGATCTACTCGCTGCTGGGCCTTCTCATCGAGACCGCGCTGGGCGGCCTGCTCTCCAGGCGCTGAGCAGCAGCAACACGGCTACTTCAGCGGCGGCTCTTCCGCCTGCTGCTTGACCAGCACATCGACGGCCCGTGCGCGGGTGTCGATGATCGACGCCTCGTAGTGATCGATCGGCGCACCCGAAGCGCCCGACTTGCGCACCAGTTCCTGCGCCGCCTTGAAACGATCGCGCGCCGCGGGGTAGTCGAGGATCGCCACGTTGGCTTCGGCGTCGGCGCGCACCGCGCGCAGCGTGTCGTTCTGCGCGCCATACAGGTTGCTCAGCACGCGCCACGCCGTGGCATCGCGCGGATTGGCGGCCACCCAGTCGCGCAGCACGGGAATCATCGGCCCGGGCTGGCGCGTGGCGGTCGCGGCTTCGGCTGCGAGGATCATCTCGGGCCGCTCCTTCGACTTGGCATCGAGGAGCGTTGCCGCCTTGGCCGGGGCGCCGGCGGCCAGCTCGATCTCGGCACTGAGCCAGCGCGCCTGTTTCGCCGCGGCCGGGTCTTCCGTGGTGCGCGCGACGAGCCGCTCGGCCAGCGCGCGCGCCGCCTTGTAGTCGCGCAGTTCCTTGGCTGCCAGCGCCGCCGCGTAGAGCGTGCCGGCCTGCTGGGCCGGCGTGCTCTTGGCGAACTCGCCGCTCGCGGCCGACTGGATCCAGAGCCGCAGCACGTCGACGCCCGGCCGCGTCAGCACGCGGGCACGCGAGGCGATCATCGCGTGGTCCATTGCGAGCGGCAGCGCGGGGGCCGTGTCCATGCGGAACTGGAAGCGGCCCTGCATGTCGGAGATGCGCTCGGTCGTGAGCGGGTGGCTCCGCAGGTATGGGTAAGAGCCGTTGTCGTTCAGGCGCGAGGCGTACTGCAGCTTCTCGAACATGGCCGCCGCACCCTGCGGCGCAAAGCCCGCCTGCGTCATCACGCCAAAGCCGATGCGGTCGGCCTCGCGCTCCATGTCGCGCGAGAAGCTCAGTTGGTTCTGCATGAAGAGCGCCTGGCTGCCCATGATCACGGCCTGGCCGGCGTCGCCGTTGCGGCTCTTGCTGGCGGCGATCATCCCGAGAATGAGGCCCGCGATCATCAGCGGCATCTGCTTGCCCTGCTTGCTCATCATCCGGGAGATGTGGCGCTGCGTGACGTGCGAGAGCTCGTGCCCGAGCACCGTCGCCAGCTCGTCGCGGCTGCCGACAGCAGCCACCAGCCCGAGGTTCAGGCCCAGGTAGCCGCCCGGCAGCGCAAAGGCGTTGATGTTGCGGTCGCGACCCAGCACGACGGTCCAGGCGAAGCGCTCGTCCAGTTCGGGCGTGAGCTCGCCGCGCGCGCGGGCGGCGGCCAAGAGGCGCTGCCAGATCTCCTGGACATAGGCGGCGATCACCGGATCGTCGATGTAGTCGGTGTCGCGGTACAGCTCGCGGGCGATCTGGTCGCCGAGGCTGCGCTCGGCGCTGGCGGTCATTTCGCCGCCGTCGCCGAGGCCGGGCAGGATCGGCTGCATCTGCGCGCCGGCGGGTATCGGCAACAGGGCCTGCGCCGCTATCAAAACGGAAGCGCATAGCGCGCGCAGGGTGGGCGTTGCGGTGGTCTTTGGCTTTGCGGAGGGAGTCAAGCGCAGCATTCCTCGTCCATGGCTCGGGCTCGTATGATGCATCTTCAAAACGAACGTTCACCCATGAGCGCCGCGCCGGGCCGCCCCAAGCAAGCAAGCGCGCACCGCAGTGCGAAGTACGAAGGTACCCAACCCATGAACACCCTCACCCATTTTGACGCCCAGGGCCAGGCCCACATGGTCGACGTGGCCGCCAAGCCCGCCACCCACCGCGTGGCCGTGGCCACGGGACGCATCGAGATGCAGGCCGCGACGCTGGCGCTGATCGAATCCGGCACGGCGAAGAAGGGCGATGTGCTGGGCATCGCGCGGATCGCCGGGATTCAGGCAGCGAAGAAGACAAGCGACCTGATTCCGCTGTGCCATCCGCTGGCCTTGACGCGCGTGGCCCTGGCGTTCGCGCTGGCGGAGGGCGGCAGCACGCCGCAGGTGGCCTGCACGGCGACCGTCGAGACGGTCGGACCGACCGGCGTGGAGATGGAAGCGCTGACGGCCGTGCAGGTGGCGCTATTGACGATCTACGACATGTGCAAGGCGGTGGACCGGGGGATGCGGATCACCGATGTGCATGTGTTGGAGAAGCATGGGGGGAAGTCGGGGAGTTGGGTGGCCGAGTGACTCCTGTCGCCCGCAGCAACAGAAAAAAGAGTGCTAAAGGCCTCTTGCCGGGCTGAAATCGGGGGACGAGCGGCATATCGCCCCTGACAAGCGGCTTTGGCGGCGCGCTAACAGTTGGTGACAATCTGTGACTACTGTCACTAGATTGCTTCCCCTCGATCCGAGCGGGAAACACCTCAGGAAAGCCCGCCGTGAATCATTTGCCTTCTTGCAGCCGCATCCTTTCGCTCCGCCAGCGCACGCGGGGCTTCACCCTGATCGAAATCATGATCGTGGTGGTGATCATCGGAGTGCTGTCAGCGATTGCCATTCCACTGTACGGCGAGTACGTGCTGCGTGGGCGCATTCCCGACGCCACGTCGAATCTGTCGGCGCTGGCCGTGAAGATGGAACAGGGTTTCCAGGACAACCGCAGCTATAACCTGAGCGGCTCGACGACCAAGTGCCTGATCGATGCCGCTACCACCGGCGACATTACGAAGCTCACCAACACGAACAAGAGCTTCGATTTCAGTTGCGTAGCTACCCCCGCTACCGCCACCACGCCCGACACCTTCACGATCACCGCCAAAGGCAAGGCAAACACCATGCCAGGCTTCGAGTTCACGATCAACCAGTCGGGCGGCAAGACCTCCAAGGGCAAGACGGGTTGGACCGCCGGCACGAACTGCTGGATCACCAACAAGGGCGGGTGCTGAATGCCCAGCCTTCGACTCCGTCGCCCGCAGGCGGCCTCCGCCATCCGGGGCGTGTCGCTGATCGAGCTGCTTGTGGGCATCGCCATCCTGGGGATCGCCGTGGCGCTCGGTGCGCCGGCCTTCTCGGAATGGATCGCCAACTCGCAGATCCGCAGCACCGCCGAATCGATTCAGAACGGCCTGCATCTCGCGCGCGCGGAGGCAGTGCGACGCAATACCTCCGTGCAGTTCCAGCTAACCACGACCCTGGACAACAGCTGCGCCGTCAATGCTGCGGGCGCGAACTGGGTCGTGAGCATCTCGTCGGCGACGACGCCCGTGGCAAGCCACTGCGGCGACGACATCAGCGACACGGCCTCGTCGATGCTGCTGCAAAAAGGCAGTCCGGTCTCGGCCAATGCCAACGCGACGATCAGCGCCAGCCAGCCGGCGTTCGGCTTCAACGGCCTCGGGCGGATCGTCAAGACGACGACGCCGGCCACGGAGGTCGTCAACTCGACGATCGACATCAGCTCCACCCGCGGCGGCTGCCTGGGCACGACCGGCGGCACGCTGCGCTGCCTGCGGCTCCTTGTCGCAGCGGCCGGCCAGATCCGGATGTGCGATCCCCAACGCCCCACCGGGGACGCCATGGCCTGCCCCAAGTCGTGATCATCATGCACCCCACCTTCCGTCGCCCCCTCCGCCCCACCCGCTCGCTCAAGGCAGCGGCCTCTCAGCGCGGCATCGTGCTGCTGGAAGCGCTGGTTGCGCTGCTGATCTTCGCCGTGGGCGTGCTGGGCCTCGTCGGCCTGCAGGCCACGTCGGTCAAACAGGCCGCCGCTGCCGAGTACCGTTCCACAGCGGTGCTGCAGGCCAATGACCTGATCAGCCGCATGTGGACCGCCGACCGCTTCGCCACCGACTGGAACAACCAATTCGACAGCGCGACCGCTGGCGCCGGCTACACCGCCTGGAAGAGCGCCTGGGCCAATGCCCTGCCCGGCGCCGGCCTCACCGGCAACGAGCCGAAGGTGAGCTTCAAGGCAGTGCCCGGGGGCATTGCCGGCACGCGCGGGACCATCCTCGCCACCATCGTCATCCAGTGGAAGGCACCGAGCGACGACGACACGCGCAACTACACCGTCGTTGCACAACTGGACCAGCCTCAGAAGTAAGCGCGCAGTGAAAAACTCCACCCTCCATTCCAGCGGACGCCGCGCCGCCTCGGGCTTCAGCCTGATCGAGATCCTGGTCGGGTTGCTGATCGGCATGCTGTCGGTCGTCGTGATCATGCAGGTCTTCGGTGCCTTCGAAGGCACCAAGCGCTCCACGACCGGCGGCGACGACGCGCAGATCAACGGCACCATCGCCCTGTACGGTCTGGAACGCGACGTGCGCGAGGCCGGCTATGGCATCAACACCTTCAACCTGCTGGGCTGTAGCCTGAGCTATACGACCACCGGCGCCACCAAGTCGACGGTCAAGCTCAGCGCGCTGGCGCCCGTGGTCATCAACTCCGCGGACGTGCCGGCAGGCGACGCCAACACCGACACGCTGCTGGTCTTCTTCGGCAGCAGCCACAGCCCGTCCGAAGGCGACCTGATCAGCACCGCACCCTCTTCCGGAAGCTACCCGGTCACCACGCCCAAGTCGTTCGCGGTGAACGACAACGTGATCGCCCAGCCGGCCGTGCGGCCCAGCGACTGCGCGCTGACGGTCGACAAGGTGAAGGCCGTCTCCGACACCGTCCTGACCGTGGAGCCCGGCACGACCAGTGGCCTGGCACTGGGCAGCGTCGTCTTCAACCTGGGCCAGACACCCGTTGCCACACAGCCGTTCACCGTACGGGCCTATCGGGTGCTCTCGGGCAGCCTCACGGTCTGCAACTACATGGAAGTCAACTGCGGCGATGCCTCGAAGGCATCCGATCCCGAAACCTGGGTGCCGATCGCCAGCAACATCGTGAGCCTGCGGGCGCAATACGGCCGCGACATGACGGCCACCAATCTATCGGGCACCGTGGGACGCTACGACCAGATCACGCCAGGCAAGAGCGACGGCCTCGGTTTTGCCGTGCAGTGCAGTTGGGCACGCACGTTGGCCGTGCGCCTGGCCATCGTGGCCCGCAGCGGCCAGTACACCAAGTACGACGCGGCCAACGGCGAAGCGCCTTCCACGGACAAGGCACCGACCTGGGCTGGTTCGGTGGCCAGCACCAGCGCCGTCCCGGCCAATCCGACGGCCGTGGCGATCGACCTGAGCGCCAACGGCGAATGGAAGAACTACCGGTACAAGAAGCTGGAAACCACGGTGCCCATCCGCAACATGGTCTGGCAGGGATCTCAAGGCACGATTCAAGGAGGGTCCGGCGGATGCTGAGCAACTTTCATTTCCCGGCACCCCGTCTGTTGGCGGCGCGGCGACGACGCGCGTCCGAGCGCGGCGTGGTGCTGATCCTCGCGCTCATCGTGCTGGTCGCGCTCACGCTGGCGGCCGTGGCACTGACCCGCTCGGTGGGGACCTCCAACGTCATCGCCGGCAACATCGCCTTCCAGCAGGCGGCGACCCATTCGGCCGATGTCGGGATCGAGGCCGCCGTCGCCTGGATCGAGAAGAACAGCATCGCAACGGGCACCGGGGCCTGCGCGGGCATCACCCCGCTGGGCTGCACGCAGGCGAGTGAAGGCTACCAAGCGCTCAGGGCCGACCCGACGAGCTCGCAGGACTGGAAGGCGTTCTTCCTGCAGAGCGTCAAGGACAACAAGGTCAAGAAACTGGACGCAGACACGACCACGGGCAACACCGTGAGCTATCTGGTCCAGCGCATGTGCGAGAAGGAAGGCGAGGCGAACACGGACATCAATTCGTGCGCCAGCTCTCCCTTCGCCTCCGCAGGCAGTTGCCCGGGCGGCACCACCTGTACCGGCGGCGGCGGCCGTGGCGGCACGGGCAGCAACGTCAATGCCTCCAAGCAAACCTACTACCGCATCACCGTGATGGTGAGCGGGCCGCGCAATACGCAGAGTCTCGTGCAGGCCATGGTCTCGCTCTAGGTGCATCTCCGGCAGTCAACGATTCAGTCTTTCTCGGGCCCCGTGAGTGCGGTGGCCCCCTACGGGACACACTCACCATGAAACTTAACTACAAGACCATTTCGCAAAGCGTTGCGTGCGGCGCAGCGCTGCTGGTCGCCATCTACAGCGCACAGGCGGCGCAAACCGACCTCGCGCAATCCCCGCTCGAGACATCGAGCCCCGCGGTGGTCAAGCCCAACATCCTTTTTGTGCTCGACGATTCCGGGAGTATGGATTCCGACTACCTCCCGGACTGGGCCGCGAGCAGCAATGCCGCACTGCGCTACAACAGCCGCTACAACAGCATCTACTACACCCCCGAGACGCTTTACAAGCCCGCTTCGGGCTTCGACGGGACGCCTTTCCCGCAGATGAATTCTGCTGCGACCTCGGCCTGGACCAGTGTGCCGGACGACAAGTACCGGATCCAGTCGACGGGCGTCAGCGACTTGTCGAGCTCTGCGCAGTACTACACCTTCACGCCCGGCGAATACTGCACGGGCATCGACCAGCGGACCTGTGTCGTCCAGGCGACCCCCTCGGCCACCCACAAGTACCCGGCCTATGTGCGCTGGTGCAGCGACGCTGCGCTGACCGACTGCCAGGCCGTGCGCATCGAGACCGCGCCGACGGGCGGCAAGACCTATAGCAACGTGCGCTATCCGGGCCAGTTGCTGCTGGCATCGAAGTCCACGATAAAACTCAGCGGAAGAGGGGCAGCGTCGGTTACGGCGATCAAGGTCAACAGCCAGCAGATCCTGTCCGGTACCGCGGCGATCGGCAGAAATGACAGCCTGAATGATTTGGCCAGCAACATCGTCGCAAACATCAACGCATGCACGGTAGCGGCCGTGGGGAACTGCACCGTATCGGGCTACAGCGCCAGTCGTTCTGGCAGCGATGTGATCATCTCGGCGCCAAACACCGGGGCGGGCATCACCTTCAAACCTGAGGTAACCACAACAGGCAACGCGAGCGCCACCGCCGGGGCATTCGACGGAAAGTACTCTGGCATACCCGGTACGAACACCCGCACCGTCGTCGACTCCAACAGCGCGGCCGGCTACACCAAGTACCCGGCGCGCACCGACTGCGCCGGCACGACCTGCACGGGCGTGGAGGAAATGACCAACTACGCCAATTGGTGGGCGTACTACCGCACGCGCATGCAGATGACCAAGACGGCCGTCAGCCTCGCCTTCAAGGACCTGAGCACGAGCTACCGATTGAGCTACATGAGCATCAACAACGGCACGGGCTCCGACTTCCTGGACATGGCCGACAACACGCTCGAAGCCAATGGCCAGAAGAACAAGTGGTACAGCAAGCTCGTCGCCGCCAGCCCGGGCGGCACGACGCCGCTGAAGAAGGCCCTGTCCACGGCCGGGCGTTACTACGCCAACAAGCTCACCAAGGTCAATAACGTGACGGCCAAGGATCCGATGCAGTACGCCTGCCAGCGGAACTACACCCTGCTGTCGACCGACGGCTACTGGAACGAATCGACCGTGCCGACGGACATCAACGGCGACACGATTGGCGACGTGGACGGCAAGACCGGTGTGGACCGCCCCAATTTCGACGGCAACGCGACGGCAAGCACGCTGGCCGACATTGCGCAGTACTTCTACACGACCGACATCCGGTCGACGGCCTTCAACAATACGAATGGCATCCTGGGCACCGACGTCGCCAACGACAAGACTGCGACCGGCCCGCAGCGCATGACGACTTTCACCATCGGCCTCGGCGTCTCCGGCTACATGCAATACCAGCCGGACTACAAAGAAGCAACGAGTGGCGATTACTTCGACGTGCTGAAGGGGAACACAGCCGACAGCACACGTTGCCGCTGGCAGAAGGACGGTGCATGCAACTGGCCTGAGCCGAAGAACAATACACAAACGGCAGTGGACGATCTGTGGCACGCCGCGGTCAATGGCGGCGGTGCTTACTACAGCGCAGGCGATCCGAATGCATTGAAGAGCGGCATCAACAAGTTCCTCGTCAACGTCGATGCCCAGAACAGCGCCAGCGCTGCCGTGACGCCGAGCACGGCCAACATCACGCCCGCAGACAACTTCCTGTTCGACTCCAGCTTCTGGTCGGTGCAGTGGTTCGGCGAGCTTGCCCGTTACACCATCAACCCCGACACCGGCGTGGCCTCGACCGTGCCCGACTGGGCGCAGTCAGGAACGGCAGCAACCTCTTCGACGACGCCCCCGACACCTTTGCTGGACAAGGCCAACTACGCGACCCGCAAGATCTACACGCACAACGGCAGCGGCGGGCTGATCGACTTCACCTGGGATTCGCTCACCACGGACCAGAAGAAGTTCTTCACGGTATCGACCATCGGCACCTCGCTCTCGCAGATGTGCACCGACGCCGACAACTGCATTCCGGAAGCCCAGAAGAAGGACAGCACCACGGAAGGCACCGATACCGGCTTCGGCGGCCTGAACCTCGTCAACTTCCTGCGCGGTGACCGCCGCAACGAAGATGGCGCCGGCGGCAAGTACTACTTCAAGCGCACGCACGTGATGGGCGATATCGTGGGCTCGCAGGCCGCCTATGTGAAGAAGTCGACCTTCAAGTACCCCGACCTCAACTACGCGAAGTTCAAGGCCGACAACGAAACACGCCAGGGTATGGTGTACGTCGGCGCCAACGACGGCATGCTGCACGCCTTCAACGCCGATAACGGCGCCGAGAGCTGGGCCTACATCCCGTCGATGCTGCTGCCCAAGCTGTACAAGCTGGCGGACAAGAACTACGGCAGCAATCACACCTACTTCGTGAACGGCTCGCCGCAACAGGGCGAAGCGTATTTCGACGACAAGTGGCACACGCTGCTGGTGGGCGGGCTTTCCGCCGGTGGACGCGGCTACTACGCGCTGGACGTGACCGACCCGGCCTCGCCGAAAGTGCTGTGGGAGTTCACTTCCGATACCACCAAGGGTGCACCCTACATTAGCGACGCGGACCTGGGCTACTCCTACGGCATCCCGATCATCACCAAGCTGTCGGACGGCACATGGGCCGTGTTGGTCACCTCGGGCTACAACAACGTCTCGCCGGGCAACGGCGGCGGGCACCTCTGGGTCCTCAACGCCAAGACGGGGGCCATCATCAAGAAGGTCAGCACCGGCGCGGGCAGCGCATCGGCCGTGGTCGCGGGTTCGGGTTGCACGGAAGCGCCGTGCCCGAGCGGCCTGTCGCGCATCAGCGCCTGGATGGACAACGTCAACATCAACAACACCGTGACCCAGGTCTACGGCGGCGATCTGTTCGGCAATGTCTGGCGCTTCGACCTCAGCAAGCTCAAGGCCACCGGCGGCGACGCCACGGTGCAACTGCTGGCCACGCTGCAAGGCCCGACCAACGCGCCGCAACCCATCACGAGCTGGATCGAGCTGGGCTTCGCCAACAGCAGTCACATCGTCTACGTCGGCACGGGCCGCTACCTGGGCGTGCCGGACATCAACAACAAGGAAGTGCAGACGATCTACGCGATCAAGGATCCGCTCACCGGCAGCAGCCCGACCGCCAGCCTCTACGGCAGCCCCCGAGCCACCGCCTGCAGTGCGACGCTGAAGACCAACTGCTTCATGAAGCAGGCGTTCACCGACAGCAACGGCGTGCGCACCGTGGCCAGCTCGATGAGCTACGCGACCAACCTGAGTGCCATGAACGGCTGGTTCATCGATCTGCCGCAGCAGGGCGAACGCATCAACACCGACGCCACGCTGCAGCTTGGCCTGCTGGTCTTCGTCTCGAACATTCCGAACAATTCCAACGCGTGCGGCACCGGCGGATCGGCGTACCTCAACTACCTGGACTACAAGACCGGGCTGACGGTGCGCACCGCGACCGATGCCGGCGTGTTGCTGGCAGGCGGCGCGGGCCTGGGCAGCGCGCCCGCGGTCTTCGCATCAAAGGGCGGCAAGCTGATTGCGAGCGTGAAGCTGACTTCCGGCCAGCGGATCGACGTACCGCTGCCTCCTGGCGCTGGGGGGCTGGGTACGCGCCGCATTTCGTGGCGCGAGTTGATCTCTCAATGATCGACCGGCCTCAGCCTCGCTAGGGAGCCGGGGACTCGACGACAGGTTGATCGTCGAGCCAAAGTGCGTATTCCTTCGGAAAGGCCCTGCTGAAGCGCTCCGCTTCTGCCAGGGCCTCTTCATTGAGGCCCAGCAACTCGGCGCTTTCGATCAGTTTGACGATCACGCGAGGCTCGGGGGAGAAATGAAGAATGCGGCGAGCAAGGGCGTGTACTTCGGCGGCGTTGCTCCTGGTGACAGCTGTCAACGTGAGTTCGGCGAAACCCACCTGGTTCGCGAACAGCCATGAGCCTCCGACCTTGCTCAAGGTGTTCTCTTCATAGGCCTGCAGGCGTTCGTCGCGGGGCAGATAGAGCTGGCTGACGCGGATGTAGTCCCAGCTCGCGTAGCCGACGATTGCGATCAGCACCGCGGCGGATGCTGTGCAGAGGGCTCGGCTCCAATGCTGTGCAGGGGCACCCCGGCGATTCGTGCCTGGCCACAGGATGCCGAGGCACAGACCGAACACCATCTGGAAAGGACCGTACCAAAGCGGGTATTCCAGCATGCTGTGCAACACGATCACGCCGAGCAGTCCCCAGGCCATGAGCCGGAACGGCTCACGCTCGCGCCACGGCCTCGCGCGAATCACCAGCCACAGGAACCCTCCGCAGATCAATGCGGCTGCGGGGATTCCGAGCTCCACCGCAAGATGCAGCGGGAGGTTGTGTGCGTTATCGAGGATGGGGGCGAAGCGCGGCCCCGCATAGAGCGTGCTGTGCATGTAGTGGGCGTAGCTCAATTCACCCCATCCCCAGCCGGTCCACGGACGTTCGGCGATCAGCGTGAGTACGTTGCGCCAGAGGATCATCCGGCTGCCCCCGCCAGCAAGCGCGACATCGCTGAGGCGTTGCATCATGCTTACTGCACCCCTGCCCGCGAGCTGAGGCAGGAGCCAGGCGATGGCGAAGTACAGCGGGACCCACGACAGCAGGAGGAGAGGCGCCGGCAGTCGAAGGACGGTCGTCGGATCGAGGCGCTGCGCCTGCCGCTCGCGCAACGCGAGGAAGGCCGCAACGCCGACGATGCCGATGACCTCGAGCAAGCCGGTGCGCGATGTCGAGGCCGCGGCGGCGATCAACAGCAGCGAGACGATGCCAATCCAGATCAGCCGTCGCTGCAGCGAGCCGCTGCGATAAGTTGCATAGAGACACAGCGCGGCAATCAGCGCCATGCCGATCAGGCTGGCGAACTGGTTGCGCTGGCGCAGATTGCCGAAGGCCCGGCCGGGGCCGGGCTGGGTGGTCCACGAGTGGAGAAAGCCGGCGAGGTCGTAGTACTGGAGCAGGCCGAGCACGGCGCTGATGGCGCCTGCCAACAGCAGGCCGCGAGGCAGGGCGGCTTGCAGCCGGGTGTCATCCTGGGCGAGGTTGGCGCCGGCGAAGGCGGCCATGCCGGTAGCGCAGACGACTGTGAGGGCGGAGAGCCAAGGGGTTGTGCCGAGTTGAGGGCTGTGGAAAGCTGCGATGAAGAGTGCGCTCGTTGCGAGCCACGCGAGGACTGACGGGTGGGGCTTGATGTACTTCGCCCCTGTCAGAAGGAGCAAGGCCGCGAGGCACAACCAGGATGCCAGTTGCTGCCATACATTGACCGAAGGGCCGGCTGTGATCGGGAAGAGGAAGGGCAGCGCGATCAGAGCGCTGCGGATCGCGGGAGAAAGGTTTCTCTTGGCGATACAGTCCGCGCCAGCGTGCGTTGCGAGGGAACTCATTCAGGTGATTCTGCCTATGCCCACTGGGCAAGGCAGACCACTAGCTACAGCGGGCAGGCTAGCGAAACGTACCTGGCATCGATGTTGGCAGCCTTGCAATTCCATGAGCCATTGAGCTCGCGTACCCATGTGATTGTTCCGGCGGGCGCCCCCTGCAAAGGAGCTCCAGCCAAATTTCCAAACGTTGCGACGATCGTCGAAGGGACGGTTGTCGATAGGAACACCTGCGGAACCCCGGTTCCAGTCGTCGACCAAGTCTCAGCGATGGTGGGAGCGGCGTTTCCCGCTGTTGTCTGGAGATTGGAGCCAGTCGCTTGGGGGTCGCAGTTGCCAGCTATAGCTGGGTCGCCGACTTTCGTCTTACCGTTCAAAAGACAGATTTCAACTGCTGCCTTGATCGCGCCTGATTCACCAACTACACGCTGTACCTGCGATCTAAAGACATAAAGCTGATATTGCGGAATAGCGATCGCTGCTAGCAGCCCGACGATGGCGACCACGATCATAAGTTCGATCAGTGTGAAGCCGCGAACGTGCAATCTTGACTGAGCCATGGCAATCCTCAGTTGACATAAAAAAGCCGCCCTTGGGCGGCTTTTGCTTGCTGTGGGAATCGCTTAGACGATCGTGCCAACCGGGCATGCGGTCGGGGCATACTTCTGATCCACGTTGGTCTTGCAAGACCAGCTGCCATTCGCATCGCGCGTCCACTGTACTTTCTTGCCAACCAGAGCTGCAGCTGCGCTGCCGCCAAACGTGCCAGTAATGGTGTCGGAGCCGGCGCCCGTCAGGGTACCCAGCACTTGAGGTGCGCCCGTGCCAGTGGGCAGAGTGCCAGCGCCTTGCAGAGCGCCATCCAGCAGATTCGAGCCAGTAGCTTGGGGGTCGCACTTGTTGGGGTTGGTCGCATCAGCGGCACCGACGGTGAGCTTGCCGTCCAAAATGCAGGTTTCGACGGTCGTCTTGATGGCGCCAACTTCGCCGACCACACGGGTCACTTGTGACTTAGCAACGTAGGTTTGGTATTGGGGGATCGCGATAGCAGCCAAGATACCAATGATCGCCACAACGATCATCAGTTCGATAAGGGTAAAGCCGGCCTGTGCGCGGCGGGCAATCTTGCGAACGTTCATGAGAAAACTCCAGGGTTGGTTGGTTGTTACGCCCGGGAACCAGCCCGGAGCGAAGTACCTTCCGCAGCA
>Ga0182008_10001618_pt1 | contig 14925 bp, 13 predicted proteins | sample Sormic07211129_1_FD_120482 | JGI IMG/M metagenome (GOLD analysis project Ga0182008, IMG submission 120482) | Rhizosphere microbial communities from Sorghum bicolor, Mead, Nebraska, USA - 072115-129_1 metaG | ecosystem: Host-associated > Plants > Roots > Rhizosphere | place: USA: Nebraska...
CGCACCGCGCCTCTACAAGGAAGCGCGCCCCGGCAGCGACTACCAGTTCAGCCTGAACCTGCTGAAGAAGTTCAAGGCGCTGCACCCCGACGTGCCGACCAAGAGCGGCATCATGGTCGGCCTGGGCGAGACCGACGAAGAGATCCTGCAGGTCATGCGCGACATGCGCGCGCACGACATCGACATGCTGACCATCGGCCAGTACCTGTCGCCCTCGAACTCGCACCTGCCGGTGCGCCGTTACGTGCACCCCGACACCTTCAAGATGTTCGAGGAAGAGGCCTACAAGATGGGCTTCAGCCACGCGGCCGTGGGTGCGATGGTGCGCTCGAGCTACCACGCGGACGAGCAGGCGCACGCGGCCGGCGTCTGAGCCAAATGCTCGCCGCAGGCAGGCACATCACAGGTCGGCGAGGCAAGTGGTGAGGGCCACGTCAGCCATGCAGTGCCTCGCTTGGCGAAAAACCGGCGGCTGAGCCCGCGGGGTCTCAGGTGACGATGCTCAACTGCCAGGGAACAAATTCCTGCTGGCCGTACCCGTGCCGCTCACTGCGCGAAGGCTCGCCGGAGGCGGTGACCAGCATCAGCTTGAACAGTTCGGCGCCGAGTTCCGAGATCGAGCGACCGCCACTGAGCACCTCTCCACAGTTGAAATCCATGTCGTCGCCTTGACGCAACCAGAGCGCGGTGTGGGTGGCCAGCTTCAAGGATGGCGTCGGCGCACAGCCATACGCCGACCCGCGGCCTGTAGTGAAGCAGATCAGATTGGCACCGCCTGCGACCTGGCCGGTGGCCGAAACCGGGTCGTATCCCGGCGTGTCCATGAACACCAGGCCGCGCGCGTAAACCGGTTGCGCGTACTCGTACACCTCCACGAGGCTCGTGGAACCCGCCTTGGCGATGCCACCCAGCGACTTCTCAAGCACGGTCGTGAGTCCGCCGGCCTTGTTGCCGGCCGAAGGATTGTTGTTCATCGCTGCGCCGTTGCGAGCGCAATAGGCCTCCCACCACCGGATGCGATCGACCAGCTTGCGGCCGACGGCCTCCGATTGCGCGCGTCGGGTCAGTAGATGCTCGGCGCCATAGATTTCGGGGGTTTCAGAGAGGATGGCCGTGCCACCGTGGCGCACCACGAGATCCACCGCCGCGCCGAGGACCGGGTTGGCGGAAATGCCCGAGTGGCCGTCGGAACCACCGCACTGCAGGCCCACGACCAGATGGCTCGCGTCCACAGGCTCGCGTCGCACCTCATTCGCGACGGGCAGCATCCCGCGCACCAGCTCGATGCCGCGCGCCACGGTGCGTGCGGTGCCACCGGTGTCCTGGATGGTGAAGGTCTGCAGGCGCTGCGTCTGGACCAGCGATGACAGCTGGTTGGTCTCGCAGCCCAGCCCGACGACGAGAATTCCCGCAAAGTTCGGGGGCCTCGCGTAGCCGCCCAGCGTGCGCTGAAGAACCTCCAGCCCTTCGCCCTGCGAATCGATGGCACAACCGGCGCCGTGCGTCCGCCCGTCGGCCGTTGTTGCCATCACGCGAAGCGCAACCGACCATTGCACCTGTCCAGGCGATTCAGGCGCCGATTCAATCGACGCTGGATCGTATTGATGAGCTGGCAGACTACCTGGCACTTCGCCACAAGTCGTTGAATCGGCTTGTTCGGGAAGGTCAGATCCTTAAGGAAAAGCATCACCAGACCCCTGATCGGAAAGCAAGGCTCGCCCAGGCGATACGGGTTGAAATTGAGAACATGACGCCACCGGGGATTTTCGCGAGCAAAGCCACGCGGGAAGCTCACGAAGCCCAGCCCGCCGAGTTGCGATCAAAGGATCAGATGGCCATGAACGCCGCGCACGAAGGTAAGGTTCAACTGGAACGGGCCCGCCTGCTTCAGAACCCGCAGCCGGACTTGGTGGATCTGGTGATCGAGAAGCAGCAGCCTGGCTTGGCGATACGCATGCGGCCGCTGCTCGCGGATGCAGGCCTTGGTCGAGCAGGCAGAAGCGCGAGGCAAGCAGCGGCTGGCGCAAGCCACAGCGCAGCAGCGGGTCGACCGGGTGTTCGATGAGATTCGATCGCACGCCAATGCACGGCTGACCAAGGCCATCGGTTACGCCGACGATGGGAAGCGGTGGAATGCCTTGCCGTCGTCCGTTCAGAAACTTGTGGAAGGCATCAACCATGCTTGCCGGCGAACGGCGCGAGTTCGCGCTGCGCAAGGTTCAGGAAAATTTCCGCGCGGCCCCTGCATCCGCCTTAAAGCTGGAGGCGGAGATGAAAGCGGCCCAGCGAAGTCGGGATCCCGGCATCAGCCGATGAGGGGCCGTGGCTGAGGGTCACAATTTCAGCGTCGCTACGAATGGTGACGCTCAAGAGCCCGCCCTGAACAATCCCGTTTTCAGGCAAGCCTGGTCTGAGCGACGTCGTTCGATGCGACCTTTTCGTCATGCTATGCCTCCAACACAAAATTCAGGACAGGCTCCCTTGTCCCAGTTGAACAAGGTCTGCTCGACCACGCCTAACGTGCGCGCCGCCGCGAAGCCGAACGGCCTCCTGCTTGAATTCGAGCCCGAGAAACCAGTCCAACCTCCTCGAAGGCAGCCCCGATGGATGCTTAAGCGCCCGAATGGAGCCTCCGCTCTCCCATCTTGAACCAGGCCTTAGCGATCTTGCCGTGTTCGACCTCGTAAATGCAAAGTACATCGATCTCCCCAGGCCCCTCGGGGAATGTGCGCGTCACGGTCTCGTGATCGACCACGACGTTACCAACAACCACCCGCGTCAACAGCACACCATGGAGGTTCACCTCCTTGAAACGCTCGACATGCCGCTTGCGAATTTCGGCCGCACCGTCCGCCAGGAGCGTGGACGGGAAGGCATGGTATTGGCAGTCATCCGCCCACCATGCCATGAAGCCATCGATGTCGCGGGCGTTATAGGCTTCAAGTTGCTTTTGAACGGGAAATTCGATTTGACCAGTGCTTGCGTTCGACATGAAACACCCTGTGCATCAATGATTCTTTACCTCAACAAATTACCCTGCGCATTATATACGTCGAAAACCTGCTTTTTTAACCCAGGCAAACCAATCAACGGGGGCAAGCATGACGATAACGCCCAAAGCGACAAAAAAGAACCGAGAACCGCCAACAAACCGATCTTCTCATCGAGGAAAAAAACACCGAATACGATTCCGACAGGAAGCCTCAAACAAACCTGGGACGAAGCTGCCACCGAACCCAGTGAATTTCTAACCTTGAAAAGGATCCAGAACCCGACTCCCGTGCAGAACACTCCCAGAATCAATACAGTCGACATCGAATTCAAGGTGAATCTGGCAAGGCTCCAATCCTCGAATAAAGCGCTCATTGCGAGAAGCACGAGCGAGGCCCATAGCATAGAGCCTGCTGCAGCAAAAAGAGAAGGTACGCGAGCCAGGTTTTTTGCATAGATCGCAGCCACGGCATAGGACAGGCTCGATAGCAACAGCGCGGCATAGGGCAGGATGTCTTCCCAGGTGAAAGTTCCGATCCCCTCACCCGTAGCCAAGACGACGCCCAAAAATCCAAAAACCGCGCCGACGCAGGTTTTGATTGAAATCTTCTCGTCCCCGAAGAATGCCATCAGGAATATGAACAATGGAATCGTGCTGCCGAAAACAGTTGCAATGGCGCTCGGGATGCTTTTTTGAGCCCAGGCAACGAGCAGCATCGGAATCGTGTTTCCGATCAGGCTTTGCCAGAGCAATGTGCGCCACAACTCAACGCTATGGTCCACGCGAGACCGTGTCATGGAAAAAATGGCAAACAGCACAAGGCAGGCCACAAGACTTCTCAAAGCCATCAAAGTCACGAAGGGGAAATCCCGCAAGCCAAGTGCAATCAAGCCGTAGGAGCACCCCCAGAGCAGAGACAGGATCAACAGCAGAGCGACATTCAATGCCATCGAATCCTGAAATGGTTTCGCTCGCATCATTTTCATCAACCTCTGTAGCGATCGATAAATGAACCGATCGCAGCAGCCCCTTTTTCCAGCCCGTCCACCGGCACGCGCTCATCAGCCCCATGGATGGTCGACATGAAATCAAAGTCCGACGGCAGAATCGTCGGAAGAAAACCGTACGTCTGGATATCAAGCGAAGCAAAATGCCGGGAATCAGTCACAGCCGGTAGAAGCATGGGTATGGGAGTCACGTCCGGGAAAAACTCTTGCGCGATTTTCGCTAGAAGAGAGAACTGACTGGAATCGACCTTCTTCGCGATTCGCGCGGAGGGCCTTATTTCTATTTCACAATTCGACGGTACGTGACGTCGAATGTAATTCTCCAGATCCTCCAGCGTGTCGCCCTGTATGAGTCGGCAGTCACACTTGACCGATATCGAATGGGGCAGAACATTTCGTGAAACCCCACCAGAAATCAGGGTCGGCGTGATGACGGTTCGCAAAAGTGGCTCAATGACGCGCCGCAGTTGCGGACCCATCGCACGAAGTACGAAAGGCGCGAGTGCCTTGCTCTTGAGTTGAGTGAAAAGAATTTTCTTCGACGGGCTTTTCATCAAGTCCGCCAAGGCGGACAGCATCTGCCGAGCGGGTTCCGATACACGTATGGGCATCGGATGCTTGGCCGTGGCAACGAGAAACCTTCCAACATCCGAAGCAGCCGTGGTCGAAGGTGGTGTTGCCGCATGCCCACCAACGCCATGAAACACCAAATCAATGCAGCAATAGGCTTTCTCGGAGATCTGGATGGGCATGATCTTCCGGCCGCCAATCGACATGGTGAAACCACCGAACTCCCCGATCGCGTGCTTGACTCCTTCAAAAGCATCGGCGTGATTCGCAGCCAGATATTCCGCACCGTATTGCCCGCCTCTTTCCTCATCGCCTACCACCGCCAGGATCAAATCGCCTGGAGGCGAAGTCTTCGCGGCTTTCAGAAAAGACACGATCAGCATGGCGAGGCCACCCTTCATGTCGAGAGCGCCCCGCCCCCATACGAATCCATCCTGAATCCGCCCCTCAAAAGGGGGAACCGACCAGTTCTGTCCATCCACCGGCACAACATCGGCATGCCCATACAAGAGCAGCGGCGGGGCCATACCTGCACCGGGAATTCTGGCAACGAGATTCGGCCGATTCTCGTCGAGAGGCGCTCAGCGTGGCGGCGCTGGCGCGATCCGGCGCGGAGCGCATGCCTGGCCGGCGGCAATGCGCTGTTGCCGCGCCAGAAGAAGGCAGGTGTGCGCCAATGCAGCGCAGCCACAGCGCGGGACGGCCACTGCGCCTCGACAGCACAGACGCCAAAGTGCGAGCGAGGCATCAGCGCCTGAGACGAGCCACACAGATGCGCGTCGGTGCGCCTGTCACGCGCGGGTGGCGTTCTCTTTCATCCTCGCCAGCGCGATGGCCAGCGCCGCGCCACCCAGCGTCTTGATCAGCCCCGCGTGCTGCGCGTAGAACTGGCTCACCTCGTCGATCACGCCCGCATGCTGCTGCTGCGCATGCTCGGCGATCTGGGTCACCTGGTCGGGCGACAGCTGCGAGGCCTGGTCGGGCGTGAGCTGCGTCTGGCCGGGCTGCAGCACGCGCCCCAACGCACCGCCCGCCAGCGCCGAGGCGGCGGCCGGACCGAGCGTGGCCAGGATCTGGTTGAGCAGGCCGGCCTGCTGCTGCGGTGACGAGTTGCCGAACAGCTGGCCCACCATGTCGCCGAAGGGCGGCGTCTGGTCGGAGCGCATGGCCGCGGCCAGCCCGGCGCCGATCTCGTCGGTCGAGGCGTGCTGCGTGACCTGGTCGATGTGGGCATCGGCATTGTTGCCGCCGATGGCCTGCTGGAGGATGTCGAGTAGACCCATGAGAAGCTCCTTGCGTGAGGGACGAAGTGGCCCGGGTTATTTCGAAAGAAGATGCCAGACCCCGAGCAGCACGACCGCGCCCAGCACGGAGGCGATGAAGCCCGCACCGCCGCCCACGGCATAGAGCCCCAGGGCCTGCCCCGCATAGGTCGCCGCCAGCGAGCCGGCGATGCCGAGCACCACGGTCAGGATGAAACCCATCGCGTTGTTGCCCGGCAGGATCGCCCGGGCCAGCAGCCCCGCGATGAAGCCGATCAGGATCGTCCAGATGATGTGCACGAAACCCCCCTGGGTCAAGGATGCGCGCCAAAGGGTTCTCCGGCGCCGCGCCATGTCCGCGCGCAGGGAGATCGTGGGCCGCACATCCTGAGCGCCAGCTGACGGCGCGCCTGCATGCCCAGGGTCGCCAACGTGATGGCGTCCGGCGGGCGCTTCGCTATCCTGCGGCATCGCCCTCGAGCAAGGATTGATTTTGCAACTGCACCCCACCCTTCAGGCGGCCATGGCGCGCCCCTTCGTCGCCATCGCCGACCTGGTTCGCCTCCACGCGCAGCACACGCCCGAGCGCCCCGCGCTCGCCGACGCCACGCACGCGCTCGACTACCGCGCGCTCGACGCGCTGATGGACCGCGTGGCGGCCAGCCTGCAGCGCGACGGCCTGCGGGCCGGCGACGCGATCGCGATCTGCGCGGCCTCGTCGGTGCACTACGCGGCGGTGTTCCTGGGCGCGCTGCGCGCCGGCGTCGCCGTGGCGCCGCTGGCCCCCGGCTCCACGCCCGCGAGCCTGGCCCGCATGATCGCGGACGCCGATGCACGCATCCTGTTCAGCGACGCTTCGGCGGCCGAAGTGATCGGTCCTGCGCAGGCCGGCGGCATCGTGCGCGTGGCACTCGACGGCTCTGCCGTGGGCCTCGGCCTGGACGCCTGGCTCGCGCCGGCCGGCGCGCAACCCGCGCCCGTCGAGGTGCAGCCCGCGTGGCCCTTCAACATCATCTATTCCTCGGGCACCACCGGCGAGCCCAAGGGCATCGTGCAGGGCCACGGCATGCGCTGGGCCCATGTGCAGCGCGGCGCGAAATACGAGTACAGCCCCGACACCGTCACGCTGCTGTCGACGCCGCTGTACTCCAACACCACGCTGGTGGTGTTCTTCCCCACGCTCGCGCTGGGCGGCTGCGTGCTGCTGATGCCCAAGTTCGATGCGCTGGGCTACCTGCAGCTGGCCGAGCGGCAGCGCGTGACGCACACCATGCTCGTGCCGGTGCAGTACCAGCGCCTGATGGCGCACCCGGCCTTCGACGCGCACGATCTCTCGTCGTACCGCTTCAAGTTCAGCACCAGCGCGCCCTTCCATGCCGCGCTCAAGGCCGATGTGCTCAAGCGCTGGCCCGGCGGCCTGATCGAGTTCTACGGCATGACCGAAGGCGGCGGCACCTGCGTGCTCGAGGCGCACCTGCATCCCACCAAGCTGCACACCGTGGGCCAGCCCGCCGAAGGCAGCGACATCCGCCTGATCGACGAGGAGGGCCGCGAACTCTCGCGCGACGACATCGAAGCCGCCGGCGAGGTGGTGGGCCATTCGGGCGGCATGATGACCGGCTACCACCGCCAACCCGAGAAGACGCGCGAGGCCGAGTGGTTCGACGCCACCGGCAAGCGCTTCATCCGCACCGGCGACGTGGGCCGCTTCGACGCCGACGGTTTCCTCACGCTGTTCGACCGCAAGAAGGACATGATCATCAGCGGCGGCTTCAACATCTACCCGAGCGACCTCGAGGCCGTGCTGCGCGGCCATGCGGCCGTGGCCGACGTGGCGGTGATCGGCGTGCCCTCTGAACAATGGGGAGAGACGCCCGTGGCCTTCGTGGTGCGCCGCGACAACGATGCCACCGCCGAAGACACGCTGCTGCGCTGGACCAACGACCAGCTCGGCAAGACCCAGCGCCTGGCGCAGCTGCACTTCATCGACGAACTGCCGCGCAGCGCGATCGGCAAGGTGCTCAAGCGCGAGCTGCGCGAACGCGTGGGCCGCTGAGGCGCGCGGCCGGCTACCGGTAGTCGAGCGTGAAGGTGGCCGTGCCGTTGGCCTGGCCCGGCGTCACCCTGTTGCCGGTCTGGTAGTAGCGCGCGGTGTAGGGCAGCACGTAGCTGCCGTCCTTCGACGGCCCCACGTCCACGGTGTCACCAAACTTGACGGCCGCCTGGGTGCTCGCGTCGACGATCTGAATGCCGATGCCGCCCGCGGTGTTCGTGCCGGCGGCCGCCGGGGTGAGGCGCAGCACGCCATCCACGTTCGCGGGGTCCGCCGTTGCATCCATCTTGATCTGCACCGTGTTCTGCGCGTTCTGGCCGGCGCTGCAGTTGAGCCGGATGTTGAAGTCGCGGGCGCCCGCCGTGCTGGTTGGGCCCTTGAAGCTGGACGTCGTGACCTTGCCGAAGTTCACCGGGATGTTGCGCGAGCCGGCGTCGACCGTGCAGGAGGGCGTGATGATGGTCGTGCCGGTGCCGGTGAGCACCGAGGTCAGCATGGAGACGCCGTCGCCGTCACCAGAGAGCCGGGTGTAGGTTCCCGTCGCCAGCGGGCCGTTGCCGGTGACGGCCGCGGTCTTGATCAACTCCACCGTGAATCGATCGCCTGGCATGAGGTGGATGCCCGCACTTTGGCGGTGCACAGACTGAAACGGGTAGATGCCTCGCCCGCCCATCACCGTCGACAAGCGTATGCCGACGCCGGGCACGCCCGTTGTGTAGATCTTCGAATCGTTCTCGATGGGCATCCCCTGCAGCATCACGCCGCTCAGCGTCCCGCCGCCAGGGCAGCCCCACAACTGCTCGGTCGCACCGCGGACAGGGATGGGGAAGTCCCTGGTGGCGATGACTGCATTCACGGCAAGCTCACTCGGGATCACCACCTTGCCCATGTTCATGGTGACGGACTTTGCGGTCGCCCCCGCCTGGCGAAAGCACGCGGCTCCAGCGTCCTGCACGCTCAGCAGCAATGTCGCCGCCGGAAGGGTCATGCACAGAACGCCACGCATGCGCGGCCTCGCGACCGAGAGAAAAAAACTGCGTTTCATTTCACTCCCTTGGCTTGCCTATTGTTCGGTGACCGGCCCGCACGCTTCGCTTCCATCCAGCCGTCGAGCCCTGCGGTGGCGGACGCAGACTATCTGTAGTCGAGCGTGAAGGTCGCCGTGCCGTTGGCCTGGCCCGGCGTCACCCTGTCGCCGGTCTGGTAGTAGCGCGCGGTGTACGACAGCACATAGCTGCCGTTCTTCGACGGGCCCACGTCCACCGTGTCGCCGAACTTGACGGCCGCCTTGGTGCTGGCGTCGACGATCTGGATGCCGATGCCGCCCGCGGTGTTCGTGCCCGCCGCGGCCTGCGTGAGGCGCAGCACACCGTCGACGTTCGCGGGGTCCGCCGTTGCGTCCATCTTGATCTGCACCGTGTTCTGCGCGTTCTGGCCGGCGCTGCAGTTGAGCCGGATGTTGAAGTCACGGGCGCCCGCCGTGCTGGTTGGGCCCTTGAAACTGGATGTCGTGACCTTGCCGAAGTTCACCGGGATGTTGCGCGAGCCGGCGTCGACCGTGCACGAGGGCGTGATGATGGTGGTGCCGTTGCCGGACAGCGTGGTGGTCAGCATCGACACGCTGTCGCCGTCGCCGTAGTACTGGGTGTAGGTGCCTGCCGCCAGCGGACCATTGCCGGTCACGGCCGCGGTCTTGATCAGTTCCACCTTGAACTTCGTGCCTTCCGGAAAATAGATGTTGGAGGCGGTGCGCGCGAGCCGGTGCGGATAGATCACCGTCAAATCCGAACTGATCACTCGCGACAAACGGATGCCAACCCCCGTCACCGCGGTCGAGTAGATCGTCGACCCGCTCTCGACCGGGCTTCCTTGCAACATCACGCCAATGAGCGTTCCGCCGCCACGGGTGCAGTTGAACACGAACTCCGAGATACCTCTGGTCGGAATGTCGAACTCTCTGCTGGCGATGCTGCTGCCCACCGCAAGGTCGTTGGGAATCAGCACCCGCCCCATGTCCATGGTGACGGACTTCGCCAGCGTTCCTGGATAGCGCACGCAGCTGGCCCAGGCCCCGTGCGCGCCGCACAGCAGTGCCAGTGCGGTCACCGCAAAGCCTGTGCGACGGCAACGCTTCGTCGTGAAGATGAAGATCGGATGGCTGATGAGGTTCATTGGATTTCTTTCGCAGGCGTTTCGCCCGACACGGCGGCCGCGCACTGCCCCGTCAACTCACGAATCGGCGGCGGGTTCTTCTCCTCGGGCAGGCTGTAGGGCACAACGCATTGGTCGCCCGCGCCCTGCCCCCAGCGCACGGTCAGCCGCCCGCTCTGGCCCGCGCCCGTCACGAAGGCCTGGCCCTCCGGGCCGACGATGCCGACCTCCTGGCCCGCCTCGCTCTCGATCTTCGAGCCCAGCGGCAGCGCACGGCCCTTCGGGTCGCTCAGCGTCATCAGCAGGCGGTAGCCCACCGAGGTCTCGAAGCTCGCCACCACCACCGCGCCGCGCGTGGGCACCACTTCGGTCACCGCGTTCTTCACCTCCACTGTGTCGCCCAGGTCGGCGGTGCGCAGCGCCAGTCGGTTCAACCGGTATGGCGTGAGGTTGGGCACCACCGCATGGCCCGCGCCGTCGGTCGCCACGCCGGGCTGGGACTCGACGCCCACGCCCTGCGCCTTGGGCGCTCGCACCAGGCCGATGGTCTCGCCCAGCGGCTGCGACAGCGTGAGGCCGCCACCATGGAACAGCATGCCCCCGGCCATGCCGAAGTTGCTCTGGCCGTAGCCCCGGCCCTGCGAATGGCCGAGGTCGAAGCGGCCTACCGGCGACAGGTAGCTCGCGCTGCCGCTGCCGGTGCTGCCACCGCCCTGGTTGGCCGTGCCGGCGGTCACGTTGTAGGTCAGGCGGCTGTCGTCGAAGGCGCTGCCATAGAGGCTGGCCTGCTGGCTCACGCGGCCGCTGTTGTCGCGCGTGGCCGTGTACTGCGCACTGGCCCGTGTGTCGCCCAGCGGGATGCTCAAGGTGAACATCAGCTGGCGCAGCGGCGCGCGGTTCAGGCTGGTGCTCTGGTTGTAGAACACGCTGTAGCCGAACTGCTTGTAGTTGCCCGAGTAGCCCACCTGCACGAGGCGGTCCTTGGCGTCGGTGCCCCAGTAGCTCTGCTGGCGCGCGGAGGCGAACACCGAGCCCTTGTCGCCGATCTGCTGCGAGAGCTCGAAGCGCAGTTCGTTGCGCCGGCTGTTGAAGGCCTCGAAGGGCTGCAGGTCCTGCATCTGCACCGCTTCCTGGAAGGTGCGGAAGCCGCTGGTCGAGTAGCGGTAGCCCGCCACGCGGAAGTTGGTGCCCGAGTCGAGGAAGGACTTCGAATAGAGGAAGCGCAGCGACTGCCCGTCGAAGCGCTTCTGGCCGTTGAAGGGCGTGCGGTCGGTGGTGCGCGCGCTCGAGAGGTCCACCGACACGGCACCGAAGTCGCGCAGGTTCTTGCCCACGCCCACGAGCACCGACTGGTACATGTTCGCCCCCAGCAGGCCGCCGTAGAGCGTGAACTCGCGGCCCAGGCCGCGCGCCAGCGTGGCCTGCAGGAAGGTCGGCTGCGACAGCGAGGGCCGCCCGCCGATCACGCTGCCGTCGTAGCTGTTGCGGTAGCGCCCGACGGTGGCCGAGTAGCGCCAGGTGCCTTCGCGCAGCAGTGTGGGCACGGCCGAGAAGGCCTGGATGTACTTGGTCTGGCGGCCGTCGGCCTCGGTGATGGTCACCTCGAGGTCGCCGCTGGAGGCGGTGGGGTACAGGTCGTCGATCACGAAGGCGCCCGGCGCCACGAAGGTGCTGTAGACCACGTAGCCGTTCTGGCGCACCGTGACGCGGGCGTTGGTCTGCGCCACGCCGCGGATGGTGGGCGCGTAGCCCTGCTGGCTGTCGGGCAGCATCGCATCGTCGGAGGAGACCTGCACGCCGCGGAAAGGCAGGCTGTCGAAGAGGTTGCCCGGCGTGCTGCCGTCGCCGATCAGCAGCTGGCCCCGGATCGAGGCCAGGTCGCGTTGTGCGTAGCTGCTGACGGCCTGCCAGCGGCCCTGGCCGTCGATGCCGCGGTTGTAGGTCGAGAAGTGCCGGAAGCGCCAGCCGCCGTGGTTGAAGCCCGCGCGCAAGCCCGCGAACAGCGTGTTGCGCTGCAGGGCCTTGGTGCGGTCGTCGAAGGGGTTGCCGTCGAACACGTTCTGCGGCGTGCTCGAGGGCTTGGGGTCGTTGCGGTAGTTGTCGCCGCTGTAGCGCGCGAAGTTGAACTGGTAGTCGAGCATGCCCGCGGTGATGCCCTGGTGCCACTTCTCCGGGCCGACCGCGCCGCGCGCCGAGCGCTTGAGCGCCGCCTGCGGGATGCTCACGAACAGCCGCTGCTTGCCGCCGTCGTAGCTGAAGCTGGCATCGGGGATCGCCGCGCCCAGGTCCACGCAGGCATCGTCGGCCAAGGCCACCAGCGCGGGGAACACCGCCACGTTCACGCCCCAGTCGTCGAGCATGCGGCGCGTGAGGCAGGGCACGGCGTCGGTCTTGCCCTCCTTCTCGGCGAAGCGGATGTCGGCCTGCCCCGCGCCGCGCTCGTTGAGCGAGACGTCGACCCGGTACTGGCCCGCGAGCACGCGGTTGCCGAAGGAGAACAGCGACAGGTCGGCATGCGGCTGATCGCCGCCGATGCTCAGGAACTCCTCGTTGAAGTTCGAGGCGACCGCCTGCGCTTGGGCATGACCGGACACGCCCAACGTGCCGAGCAGGGTGGCGCACAGCGCGCGCCGGAACGGGACATGGAGAGCACGCATGGCAAGCAAGGCCCCGGCCTCAGCGCTTCGCCGCATCGGCGGCCACAGGCACGGGTTCGGCCTTCACCGCCACCGGCTGGTCGCCCACCGGCACCTGCACACGCTCCTCGGGCGTCTCGGCGCCGTAGTCGTTGAGCGTGGTGAAGCGCACCTGGACCGCCTGCGGCGCCTTGACGGCGGTGAGTGGGTACGTCATCTCGCCGAAGGGCGGCACCATGTCGGCGTTGATCTGCTGCTGGCCGTCGTTGACGTTCAGCGCAGTAAAAGTCACGTGATAGGCCGTGGGATTGCCGACCTTGAGCACGGCCCCTTGGCCTGACGCGCCAGGACCGACGGCCCAGGTGAGCCGGGTGCGCGCCTCTTCCTGCTTGCCCGCCAGCTTCGCCGGCCGGTAGAACAGCTTGATGCGGCTGCGCACCGCGATCTGCAGCACGTTCTCCTCGGTCGGCTTCTCCGGGATCTCCTTGACGTTGAGCCAGAACACCGACTCGCGGTCGGCCGGCAGCTCGCCGCCCACGCGCAGGATGCGCAGGATGTTCTCCATGCCCGGGTCCAGCCGCGACAGCGGCGGCGTGACCAGCAGCGGCGTCTTGTTCCTGCCTTCGCCGGCGTCGATCCAGGCCTGCACCACATAGGGCGAGGTGCCGGTGTTCTTCACCGGGATCGAGGCTTCGCGGTCCTTCTCGCCGAGGATCACGCGCGTGCCGCCCAGCGTCACGCCGGCACCGGCGGGCCATTGGAGGCCCAGCATCAGCAGGAAAGCGAGGGCCCAGCGAAAGCGATGGTTGCTGCACATGGAAAGAAGTCCTGGATGCGGTGGGCGGATGCGGCACGCGCTCGCCCACTCGGCAGCGCGCAGGCGCAGCCGAACAAAGGGATGAAATTGGGAAGAGATGCCGGCACCGGCCGGACCACGCGGTCCGGCCGGTGCCGCATGGATGGCGCACCCGGCGGGCGGCCGAAGCGGTGGTCGCTTCAGCCGCGGGCCGCAGCGGCCACCAGGGACGCCGTTACTTGTAGTCGACCGTGAATTGCGCGGTCGAGTTGGCCGGGCCGGTGGTCACGGCGGTCTTGGTCGCGACGTACGACGCCTTGAACTTGAGCGAGTTGTCGCCCTGGCCCAGCGTGTACTGGCTCGAGGCCGAGCCCAGCGCGATCTTGGTGCCGGCCGAGTCGCCGATCTCGATCGCCACACCCGAAGCCGCCGTCACGCCGACCTGGCCGGCATTGGCAATGCGCAGCACGGTGGCGTCGGTGGCATCGGCCGTGCCCGAGAAGGTCACGGTCGCGCCCTTGGCGGTGGCGCCGCAACCGAGCAGGTCGATGGTGAAATCGGCGGCGGGCGAATGCTTGCCCACCGTGGCGGTGCCGGCGGTCGCGCCGTCGAAAGCGGTGCGCGTCACCTTGCCCAACGGCACGGATTTGTTCTGGCTGCCCGCGGAGATCGAGCACGGTGCGTCGACGATGTCGCCGGTGAAGTTGATGGTGCCGCTGCTCTGCGCGAGGGCGCCCTGCGAGAGGGCGGCGATTGCAGCCAAGGCGGCGATCTGGATCAAACGATTCATTTGCATTTTCATTCCCTGAATTGGATGTACTGAACTCAATAACTGACTGCCCGCTGACGCGAGGCGATCGGAGTTTAGCGACTCAAGTACGAGAGAAGAAGTACATTGCTGTCTATTTAACAGTAGTTAGCAATGTTTCGCGTCAGATGTGTGATTTGCCCGCTTCAAACGATCACAGGAAACTTTAGTTTTCAATCAGTGGTCTGAGCGCAACGGATTTTGTGCGCCTGTTCCGCACTGTTGGTGAAGCCGAACGCGAAGCGCGCATGCCAGCCCTTGGCCGCTGCTGGTGCCGGTTGAGCCCGACGCGCACGCTGCAGCCCGCGCCTGTCTCAACTCTGCCGCGAGGGTGGGCCAAGGGCGCGTGATGAACGCGGCCCGGCAGCAGACGCCGGCCGGCTGCGAGCACAGCGTCCGGTGGGCTTGCCGTCTATTGATAGATGACCGTGAAATGCGCCGCCGCGTTGGCCGGACCCGGAGTCACGGTAGACCGCCTGGAACTGGAGCGAGTTGCCGCCCACGCCCAGCGTGTCAGGGCCCGCTGGGCCCACGCAGTTCAATGACCGCTCACAGGCGGAAGAAGCATGTTAGCACCCACTTAACCATCGTTGGCAGCAAGGTGCCAGATCATCGGGGCCGATGCCTCAGGTCGCGACCTGCAGCACCAG
>Ga0182008_10001620_pt1 | contig 14903 bp, 13 predicted proteins | sample Sormic07211129_1_FD_120482 | JGI IMG/M metagenome (GOLD analysis project Ga0182008, IMG submission 120482) | Rhizosphere microbial communities from Sorghum bicolor, Mead, Nebraska, USA - 072115-129_1 metaG | ecosystem: Host-associated > Plants > Roots > Rhizosphere | place: USA: Nebraska...
CCTCGAAGGCGACCCCGACCAACCCCTCGTCACCGGCTGCCTGTACCACAAGGAAAACCCGGTGCCGTACGCCCTGCCGGCCAACAAAACCCGAAGCATCTTCAAAACCCTCAGCTCCCCGGGTGGTGGCGGTTACAACGAACTGCGCATTGAAGACAAGAAAGGTGCGGAGCAGATCTACATCCACGCCCAGCGTGATTGGGACGAGAACATCGAGCATGACCAGAAGATTCGGGTCGGCAATGAACGCCACGACACTGTAGTGAAGAACACCTACGCCGAACTCAAGGCTGAAGAACACCGCACGACGATCTCCGACCGCAAGGTTGAAGCGAAGCTGGATGACCACCTGACGGTTGGGCAGAACCAGCATGTGAAGCTGGGCACGGCGCAGCTAACCAGCGTGGGGAAAGAGATTCATCTCAAGGCTGGGGACAAGATTGTTATTGAGGCGGGGACGGAGCTGACCATTCTTGGGGGTGGGAGCTTTATCAAGCTGGATGGCGGTGGTGTGACGGTGGTTGGGCCGGTGGTGAAGATTAATGCGGGTGGCTCGCCGGGGAGCGGCACCGGGATCGGGATTAAACCGCCGGTGCTGCCGGGGGCGGCGGATAAGGATAAGGCGGGGAGTTTGATGGATCAGGCGTTGGGGAATGCGGTGCCTGAGAAGATTAAGCCGAAGGCTTTTTTTGTGTTTTCAGAGTAAGGATGAAGCGAATGCTCAACATCAGAACATCTCAGGCAATGCAGCGATTCAAACGGGCTCCGCTGCTTATTGCTCTCTTGGTATTAAGCGCTTGCTCCCAAATGACGCTGGAGGAGCAGTTCACCGGTATTGAAACGTGCAACATCCATAACATTTTTCTCGACCCGGTTACCAACAAGCCAAGTGGCCAATATTTTATAGATAAAAAGCTTGAGCCTTGTCGGGTTGATGAAGCAGCATTTTATTGCGTGAACGATAAATTCTATGGTTTGACGGTCAGCCAGATTGCCATTCCGTATAAAGGCCCTTTCAGTGTTCACGCCATCTACTTGAAAGAAAGTCCAGTGGTTGTTGAAGCCGCCTTACGTGAGCGCTTCAAAGACTTAAAAATAAATCAGGGTGAAGGTAATGCTCCGATTTTGATCGCCGACCCAAAGCAACAAGGAAGTTCGGTCTTCTACTGTGATGAGTACAGTGAGTAATCAATATGGAATATTTTAATCCAGGCGCGCCATTTCATTATACGAGTGCGTGGAACCCTACTCGAGTGCATCCGGTGAGCGGGTTGGTCAGACCACACCGGGGTGAAGACTGGGCGGCACCTGCTGGAACACCCATTCCAGCAGCCGGCGCGGGAAAGGTTGTTTATAAAGGCGTCATGAATGGCTACGGCAATGTGGTCGTTCTAGAGCACGCGAATGGCGCGGAAATCGTGCATACGCTTTATGCACATATGCGCTCAGCATCGCCCTTGGCGATGGGGGCAGCGGTAGCAAAGGGTGGAACGGTCGGCCCGTGTGGTAACACCGGTATCGGAACCGGTGCCCATTTGCATTTTGAGGTTTTGAGGAACGGCACCAAAGGTCACCCCAACCTGGCGCAAGGGCATGCGACGGTGAACCCTCGTGGGTTCGATATCTCGAATCTGACGCATCCGGATAATGCAACGGCGGCCGCTCCTGCGGCAACACCTGCTGCCGCTGCGTCGACGCAAAAAATGAACTTCCAATACCCGATCAGGAAGCATGGCGGCACCCAGTTTGAGGATGCAGAGGAACTGTACAAAGCCTTGGAAGGCGAGACAGCCGGGCACTATTTGCTCGGAAGCAACCATTTCTGGCACGGTGGAATCCACATCACTAACGCCAGTGCACCACAGTGCATCAGGGACGAGCCTGTGCGCTGTATGGCCGATGGGGTAGTCGTCGCATATCGCTTGAACAAGAACTATCTGACGTCGGATTTCGAACCGGCCAAAGGCTTGCAGTACTCCACTTCATTTTGTCTTGTTCGACACGAGTATGAATCACCCGCGAATGAAAAGTCCGAGGGGGTAAAAACCAATAAGCTGGTTTTCTTTAGCCTTTACATGCACGTGTTGCCCTATGAGCTTTATACGGCAGAAGAAGAGAAAGCCCCTAGAGTGGTTGCCGTTGTTAACGGTGGCTGGCCTGCTCGAACACATCATAAAGACGATCCACAAAGTAAGGTCGTGGAAAACATACCGTCGGGTGTCGAGTTTGAAGTACTAAAAGAGCAGCCGACGGCTGACGGTAAATACAATTTTGCTCAGGGCAAAATCCTCAAGGGCAAAATTGGTGAACTCAAGAAAGATGATATCGTCTGGTTCGCTATCGAAGAAGACGGTCAGCCCATTAAGAACAGCAAAAACAAGGAACGCTTGAAAACAGTGCTCCCACCCGAGCGCAAGGTTCCTGGCTACTGGAAAGGCATGGTGGAGGCTACGATTACAGCTCCACGTGGTCTGAAAGTTCGAGGTGCTCCATCCGGCGATAAAGCAGGAGAACAAGTAGCTCCCGATCAAGTGCTGTGTACCGGAAGTACAATCCGCTTTGACAGTGACAAGATCAAATGGCTGTTAGTGGATGGTAAAAAGTACCCCATGGCAGAATGCACTTTCGTTCCGTCGGGAGGCACAGGCCTAAAAGGCGAGGGTGTTTTGCCTGCGACGTTCTGGTGCAGTGTGGACGATGTCGGGTCAGGTGCTGTTATCAAGAGAAAAAGCACAATTCCTACTGTTTTTGACAGTGTTGTGGTGTGTAATTCAGCAATCAAGGCGGGTGAGCCGATCGGTTATCTAGGTCTCTACGAAACACCTGCGGACGATAAAGGAAATATCAACAAGAAACATCAGGTTCACATCGAGATTTTCAGCTCGGATGAAAAACTTGAAGAGTATTTGAAAAACCCTGCGGCATTGGTTGAAGGCAAAAAATATCTGAAGTTGAAAAAGGGTCAGGTATTAGCTGCCAAAGGTGGTACCGATCAGGCACCGGTATTCACTCCTCAGGAGCCCGGGTTACCAGCAGACACATTAGTGCCCGTTGATCGCCCAACCATTATTAAAGACAGTGCAGGCAAGGAATGGGTTCGGGCCGCATTTCAGAGTGACGGCAAACCGCAAACCGGGTTTATCGAAAAAGAAAAACAGGAAATCATCTGTCAACATGATTGGGAAAAGCTTGGCTTCAAAATCGTCAAAGAGAGCAATTCCACGGCTGATGGGTTTCTGGATCCGGATGACATGCCCGCGTTCTTTAAGGAGTTGTATGCCAGGATTGATGCAAAAGGTACTCAGGATAACGAAGTTACGTCTGCTGAATTGCAAAGCGCTTTGCGAGATCCTGAGATCCGCAGCGAGTGGTCGAAGCTAATTGCTTACCATCCTACGGAATGGCAAGCGAAATCCAGTGAGCCCAAGTGGGAGCGGCTGAAAAAATTGATGAAGGACTCGCCTGAATTACTCAAGCATGAGCAAGAGCGAATAGATAAGCTCGTGTTCTGGGATGAGATGGCAGGTGCCATGCAAATCCCATTGCCAAGTCAGATTTATCATTTTCACCCGATAGAGTTCATTGGTAATTTCAAGGCCAAAGGTCCTGTTGCTCATGCTGGATTATTTACAGTCGCAGATGGCAAGGCCGCAATCAAAGTAATTTACGAGAAATACGGTAAAGAGATGGCGGTCATTATTGAGCGTATGTACCGCGATGAGACCGGCCACTTTGAATCCGGTCAATACGCGCATTGCGGAACCGGTGGTATGGAAGCTTTTGGTCAACCTCCATATTATGGTTGGGACAGTTCTATTTTTGAGGCCAATCCTGAATACACCCCCACCGGTACGTGGTCGGCATTTGAAAACAAAGGGATGAGCGGGCAAGGCGGCAACGCACAAATCACCGACAAGAAGAAAGTTTTTGTCGTATTGCCTTCGGTGATAGCGGGGATGGAGTATAAGGCGGCCTATATCAAGCGGCACAATGGTCAGTGGGCACGCTGGCACTCTACCGATACGAATGTGCAAGCAGTATACAAAAAACACATTGAGGCGATTCGCGCTCGTTTTGTAGAAGCATTGGAGAAAGGTGAATAAATGAAGGTCATGAAATATAAACGTATCAGCTTGAACCTGTTTTTTTTATTTGTTTTTTCGGCTTTCGCCAGTTTGGTGTTTGCAGGTAACGATGAAGCTGTTGATGCGCGCTCAGACAGTGCGGGTTGCTATGGGTATCTGACAGAGCTGGTTAGAAGCAGTAATTTTCCATTTCGTTATACAAAGAAAGAAAACATCAACTTGCTGATTGATGATGACAATGGAGAGAGAGTGCTCGCGCAGTTGCACTATGATACGTCGGGAGAAGGTATCGTCGGCTGGATCAAGTATTATCCGCAAGACAAAACCTTGTTTAATGCCTCGGCTGATCTGGATGAGCCGGTTGAATTGGTGTACGACAAAAAGTATTCAGAGCTTTATGAAAAGTGCGTTGCCAAGCTGAATAACTGACCGAAAAATAGCTTAACGGAGGACGGATTTATTTGAAACCGTCCCCTTCTTATCTTTACGTCTTCACTTCCTGCCTCGCCGCAGTTAACTCCTCCAGATGATCCAGCGCACGCTTCACCATAAGCTGCGCGCCATCGGCAATTCGGCTAAGGGCTAACGCTACGGAGCGGTTTGAGCCTTCGATATCGTCGGCTAATTTGGCAGCGATGGCGCTGATGGACAACATGTCTTCGGAGGCGTTGGCCAGGAGGTCTTCCGAGTCGATGTCATTGGCGACGGTGAAGAGTCTGCCTTTGCGGCGTTTGGACTGTTTGTCGTTGGTAGGCGGGAAGGAGTGAAATAGGGCCAGACCACCTTTTAGCAGTATCCGAAAAACGTGGTCTGTCCCCAATTTCCCCAAATGGTGAATGGCGGCCAAAATGGATATGCGGACAGGAACAGTAGGTTTCAAGCACTCGCTGCACTTATGAACATTAACTAAGAGGTCGTTCTGCTATGCTCCGTGTATTTATGTTTGCTTTTGTTTTCCTTCTGGCAAACTCCAGCAGTGCGCAAGATGTAGACTATCTTCAGGGAACGGTAATCCAAGGACCATTTAGAACTGACGTCGTAAATGGGGGTGAATTATCATTCCTGCAGACGACGAGCGAGGAGTTTCCTGTTTCTCTGGTTCTGGATGTTGTTGGGGGCGACAATAAAAAAAATAGAAGTCTTGTCGATAAATACGATGTGGCTGGGTCAGACCCAAAAATTGAGTCGATTTTCTTTTATCCAGTTAAGGGTAAGAAAAATGTGCTTGTTTTGGTTTCTTGGGAAATTACGAGCAGAGGAATTAGAACGTACGGGACCCTTTATCAAGTTTATGGGTATGAAAAAAGTGCGGACAATAAATTGGTTGTGAATAAGCTTGTCCGATTTGATAAGAATCTGAGTGGGATGGAAGGATATCAAGAAGGTGAGGAGCAACATTTTCCTTATGTTAATGCAGGGTTGATAAAGTCTTATATCAAGAAAATAAATGGCGCTAAATAGCGATGGCTGCCAATGTTTTGCGTTTAATAGGGCAGGCTACTCTTTATTATGCGTGAACGTGGTTTGGCCCCGGCTCGCCGAGCGCAAAGCCTGAATGACTCAAGGATGAACACAGTGAACCGCTTTGTTTTTACGCTGTTGGTCGCACTACTACTGCCGGTTTCAGCGGCCTATGCGCAGGACGACTGCAGCCATGTAGCCTCAAGCCTGGAAATGGTGCCCTGCACGGAGGCGGCGAAGAAGGCTGCCGATACGCAGTTGAACCTCAGCTACAAGCAATTGATGGCGCGGCTTGAGTCTGACTATCGAGCAGATCCGGCGTTGGGCGCAGAGTACGCGGCGAAGGTCAAAGAGTCGCAACGTGCGTGGCTGAAATTACGCGATGCGAACTGCCCTTTGGAAGCATTCGAGATCGAGACGGGGATGCCTGCGCATGTGTTCGCTGTTAACTCGTGCATCGCCAGAATGAGCCGCGAGCGCTCGGCGTATCTGGACAAGATTGTGCCGGCACAGTCGGCGCAGTTATCCGAAAAAGTCGGCGCCAGTAATGCTTGCCCATCCGAGGATTTCTTACCCTTCCTGGCAGTGTTTTCTGCCGATATCGAAGCACAGCGCCGGCTCACCGCGTTTACCGTCAAGTCGATGGTGTTAAAGCCAAAAGCCGAGCCGGGACGTTTCGAGCCTGTGACCACGGGCGAGAAGGGCGCCGGATTGGCCTATCCGTTGATGGCATCTATTGAATCTCGCAAAACCCCGGGTGTTGTGATTTGGGAATACGACGACAGCCACTCCACTGTTGTGGATCGACGCGCCGGCTGGAGCAATGTCAAAGCCTTCAATTTTTCCCGTCAGGCGTGCTGGGTGCTTGAAGGCGTTGAAGACTGGTCTATTCGCGAGAAAGACCTGGTCGCGGCCAGTACGCCGACGATGAGCAAGGAAGAGAGTTACTGTTTCCAGCGTGCCGAGGCGTTCGAAGCATTGGGTGCACCGGAGGACCAGCCTCGTACCGTTGAGTTGTTTGAGCCCACGCTAGAAAACTTGTTATGTGCAGCGCACTCCGGGGACCCACTCGCCAGTTATAAAGGCGCTGTTTTGAGCCTCTCGGGCATGGCACCGCAGGTGCCGACGGATACTTTGGAGTCACTATTCAAAGCAGCGGCCACTACGTTGCCGAACGGTGCGATGGGACTTTCCGAGTTTTACTGCGATGGCAACGAACTAACATCCGACGGTCCCTGCAAAAATCCTGCGCTTGCTGAGCAAGCACTGATGGGCGCCGTGAAAATGGGCAATGCCAACGCGATCAGCAAGTTGGGATCTACCTTCGCGAGCGGCGAATGGGGTACCAAAGATCCATCCCGAGCCATGGCCTGTTATCAACTGGCTCTCGCGAAGGGTAGCGAAGGCGCGAGTTTCGGTTTGGAACACTTGAAGAAAAACTCCACCACACCAATCAAACCCAGCTACTGCTACTGACAACCCCCGAAATCCCACGCATTTCCTTTAAACTCCCCACTCCCAAGGAATGCGCTCAGGACACGGAATGCCAGCCCCCTCGATCTCCCTTCGCTTAGCGCTAGTACTCTGGCTATACGCCGCCGCAATCACGCACATTCTCGCTGGCCTCACCCTGACTTGGGCCGGTCACTCCGGTTTACTTGACGGCTATTTGTACACCCTCGAACTCGCATTCTGGGGCGCCGATGCGGTACCTGCGGCCGGCCACGAACAACAAGTCTGGTGGCTCGCGCTGTTTGGCGCGACGTTGCAAAGCTATTCTTTGTACATGCTCGCGCTGGTGCACTTGGGCAGTCGCTTGAAAGCCCCGGCAGTGTGGGGATGGTTGATCGCCGGCATCCTATTATGGGCGCCGCAGGACATGTGGCTGTCTTCGCAAAAGCAGGTCTGGTCGCACCTGTGGCTTGACGGTTTTGCGCTGCTGATGCTGTTGCCGCCGCTGATCTGGCTGTATCGCCATGACCGCCGGAAGTCTCCTGCAGTAAAGACAACGAGCCTGTCCAACTCGTTTGCCGGCGGCGCCTTCAAGCGCGTGCTGATCACCGGCGGCACCGGGTTCATCGGTGAAGCCTTGGTCAATCAATTACTCGACGCGGGCCACTCGGTCAGCGTACTGACGCGCGATCCATTGAGCGCGGCCAATCTATTCGATGGTCGCGGCCGCTGTGTGCATTCGCTTAGCGAACTCAGCCGCGGCGAAATCTTCGACGTGGTAATCAACCTCGCAGGCGCACCCGTCGCCGGTCCACGCTGGAGTCCCAAGCGTCAGGCGCAACTGCTCGCCAGTCGAGTCGGCACCACCGAAGCCCTGATGATCTGGCTGAAGAACACCAAGCTAAAACCACTGCTGTGGATTCAAGTCTCAGCCATCGGTTTCTACGGCGTGCGCGATGCCAGCGAAAGCCTCGCCGAACACGCCAGCAAGGGCGACGGCTTCATGGCCGAACTCTGCGCGCGTTGGGAAGCCGCCGCGCAACCGGCCACCGAGTTTGGCGTGCGTCAGGTGGTGCTGCGCCTCGGTGTGGTGTTCGGCCCGGGCGGTGCGTTGACGCCGTTGCTGCTGCCGTTCCGATTGGGCTTCGGCGGACGCATGGGCGATGGTCAGCAGATCATGAGCTGGGTGCATCGCGACGATGTGCTTCAGGTGATCGCAAGGGCTTTCAATGACGACAGTCTGCGCGGCACCTACAACATGGTCGCACCGGAAACGGTCAGTCAGGCAGCCTTTGCCGAGAACGTTGGCAAGGTCCTCAAGCGTCCGGTGTGGTTCCACATTCCAGCCGCGCCAGTACGTGCGCTGGCAGGGGAGATGGCGCAGTTGTTTTTTGACGGTCAGCGCGTGGTGCCGCAGCGTTTGACCGAGGCCGGCTACACATTCCGTTATGCAACCCTCGACGCCGCTCTGCGCGATCTGACCTGAGGATCGTCCATGAGCAAGCCCTTGATGTACCTGCTGGCCGGCAACGGCAGCGCTGCCGATTGGTGGGATGACGCGCTGCCGCACTTTCAACGCTACGACGTGGTTCCGCTGGAGTTGCCGGGCTTCGGCGCCAATCCGCAGCCGCCCTGTGAGGATCTGGCGGACTACGTGCAGACCTTGCTGGCGATGACACAGCAGGGCAGCGCGATCATGGCAGTCGGGGTCAATGCGTTGCTGGTGTTGCATGCGTTGCAACGTCGGCCGGGTCACTTTTCCCGCAGCGTTTTGTTGGCGCCGGTCGGTGCGTTTCTGTGGCAGCGGCGGCTGCCGGCGCTGATGTCGCCGCTGCCGATTCGCAAGACCATTCACTGGCTACTGTCGAACAAGCCGACGCTGTTCGCGCGCAAGTTCTCCAACCAGACCTGGACGCCCGCGCAGTACCAGCGTATGGGCGCCGGCTATGCGCGCTGTCGTGCGTTCGTGCCGCACTGGGATCTGATTCGCGCCGACACCGCGCTGCCACTGCTGGAGTGGATCACCGATCCGGTCGAGTTGGTTTGGGGCGATCAGGACGCGGTGCTTGGCATCGAGCAAGCGGCGGCGTGGTCGGCGATTCTCGCTCGCGCTGATCTGACTATCAGCCTCAAACCCGGTTGGGGCCATTACCCATGGATCGACTCGCCAACGCAGTACGCGCAATGGCTGGAGTCGGGCGAGCGCGGGTTTGTTGCGCACACCAAGGGCGGGCGTTTGCGCCTGGCTGAACTGGCGCGGCAAGCGGTGCCGGCAGCGCTGACGCTCAACGATTGCAATGATCCGCGTCTGCCAGCATTTCTCGCTGCCCAACCCGACGTTACCTGGGCGGTGCGCTCCTCCAGTTATGGCGAGGATCAGGCCGACTCGGCGAACGCCGGTTTGAGCACCACCTATCTGCGCGAGCCGACCGCCAATGTGCCGAAACGCATCGCCGAATTGACGGCCGAAGGTGTCGAGGAAGTGGTCGTGCAGCGCTTCATCACCCCCGTAGTTTCCGGGATCGCGTTCGTGCGCCATCTCTCGGTAGAACTGGAATGGGTTGAAGGTCATCTCGAATCACTGGCCGATGGACGCGTCAGCCCCTCACGAGCAACGCTTTCGCGACTGGGCGATGCGTGGCGCAGCGGTACGTTCACGCCGTCCCACGGCTTGACCGAAGACGTGCTGTGGCGCTTTCTGCAAGACGTGTTGCGCGTGTTCCACTACGTGCCGGGCGATGTCGAATGGGCCTGGGACGGTACGCAACTGTGGCTGCTGCAATACCGGCCGATCAGCGACTACGGCTGGCGCCGGCACCTCACCGCCGCCAACATCGCCGAGATCCTGCCACCGCAACCGAGCGTGCTGGTGGAGTACGCCCAGCGCCGCGCAGCGGCGAGTATCCCGGCGATCATGGCGCGCTGGGATGCGCGAGTGTTGCAGGACAACGAGCCGTTCACCGCGGTGTTCGGCGGTGCGTCCTACATCAACAATGACCTGTTTCTTGCCCGGTTGGCCGACTGGGGCATCAGCGCCGCTAACTACGCCGGTGAAGTTGGCGGGGCGACGCCGCATCTGCCGTGGCAACCGCTGAAGATGCTGCGTTCGTTGCCGCTGTTTTTGCGTATGCAACGCAAGGCTCGGGGCCATTTGCTGAACCTTGAAAACGGTTTGCAGCGCTTCGATCGGGAGCTGGCCGAACTGGTCGCCCAAAGTGCCAATGGCCAACAACTCGCGGACTGGTTCACCCGGTTCTATGTGTTCGTGGTGCAAGGCAATCTGTGCATCGCCACGGCGCTGGCCAGCAGTGGCGGCGACTGGATGGGCCGCCCGCCGACCGCTTACGACAACCTGGAAAACAGTCCTCATCGACTGCCATGGGAAACCGATCCGGCCACGCCTCGACCTGCGTCGAGCGAGCTGCCGCTACAGCCATTCCCGCAATGGCCCGGACTGATCCGCCTCGCGCATTCGACCGGCCTGCCGGGCCTGCGCGGTTACTACCTGCAAGTACGCGAGTGGTATCGCGACAATCTGATGCGCATCTTCTTCCGTCTGCACCACGCCATGCCGCTGGCGGATCGCGAGCACTGGTTTGCGCCGCATCCGGATGTGCGCACTCGCGATGGCAGCTTCTGGCAGGACGGTCGCGAAGGCGCGGAGCAGGCGACCGGGTTCATGATTTATCCGGGACAAGTGCAAGGCATTCTCGGCGAGGATATTTTGCTCGAAGACACCCTCGATCCGGGGCGGCACGCGCATTACCAAACGGCGCGAGCAGTGATTGCGCGGATGGGTGGGCGGTTGTCGCATGGCTCGACGTTGCTGCGCGAATTGCGAAAGCCGTCGGCGGTGATGCCACAGGTGGATCCGGCGTGGGTGGGGTGTGAGGTGTTGTATCGGGATGCTGAGTTGCAATTGATTAATTCGAAGGATAGGAAGTGAAAACACTATTGTTGCGTATGAACTGGCTGTCACTGGTAGCGGGCAGTCTCTTGGCAATTTCAACCGCCATGGCCTTCGCTGCAGATCCAACCTTCAAGGATTACACCGTCACGCCAGTTTTCAACGGCCCCAACCATAAGCTGGTGCCGCAAGAAAACAGCAGCCCAATGATGGACCAAGCGCGGGCACAAGCCCTGAAAGGCAAGGTCAACTTCGCCGGCCATTACATCCTGCACAGGCTCGGCTGTGGCGGTAGCGCCATTTGCGGCGAAGTGCTGGACGCCCAGACCGGTGAAGTAGTTGGCGGTCTGCCGAATGCTTACGACGGCAGCACGTTCGGTATGGTTTACCAGCCCGACAGCCGCTTGATCATCGTGTCCGGCATCACGCTCGACGGCGAAGAAGATCCGCAGGGGAACGCTTTGGAAAGTGGTAACCGGGACCGTTACTACGAATTTGTGAACAACGAATTCCGGCTGCTGAGCATGACCGATGTGGAATCGTCGCCGATGGATGAGGAGTGAGTGGATGAACCGTCTTCTCGCGGGCAGCCTTAAGTGGTTGATGATTGTCATGAGCCTGTCAGCTTCAGCCAATGCCTTGTCTGAAAATATTCAGATCGTGGGGGTTGGCGGGCACTTAGTGACGCTGAAGGACAAGACATGGGGCAGGTCTGCTCCGGAGTCTGCGGTCGCCTCGTTTACCGCCAGTGGAAAAACGTTTCCCCTCTACGTACCCGAGGTGGGTACTGAAACGCATCAGGTCTGGCTAAGCCCTGACAAGAAAACATTGCTCCTCCTTCAGACTCTTTATGGCGTTGTCATTGGCCAAGAGGGTGAAGAAATCTCCACAGAGGAAACTGGTTGCGGGGTCATTTCAATGGAGACCGGTTGCGTGCTCAGTCAGCACGTAGCCAGGTTTTGCTACGGCAAGTGGGAGGGCAATCGGTGGATTTCTGGGGAAGAGGATGTGCCTGATCTCGTCATGCAGACTCCGTCTCCAAAGGAATTATTGAAGCTGGTCTCAAATATTGAGATGCCGCAATCTCGCGTGGAAGAACTCGAATTCAATCTTCGCACTATAAGTCCAGAGTCCTATATGGCTTGTCATCCACCGGCGCGCGATGTTCAAGCATTCAACGACTTGGGTTTCCACCTGGCAGAGGGCGGCAACGATGCACTGGCGCTGAAGTTGTATCGCGGCATTGAGGCCGTTGGTAAACGCACGGTGCTGATGTTGAACATCGCCGACTCGCTCTGGCGCCTTGATCGCAAAGATGAAGCGCAGCGCTATTACAGCCAATACCGCGACGCGATGAGCGCCGACGGCAAGGCGCAGAAAATACCTCGACGCGTAGTTGAGCGATCCGCAATTCAGGGAATGAAAAATTGAACATGTTTGTGCGTTTTATCGCGTTTTCCTTTGGATGCCTGTTTGCCTCTTTTGCGATGGCCGAGGACGACTGCAAAGAAATCACCGTTAGCGCCCAGGTCGATCGGTGTGTGGAGGCAGCCCGCAAGGAAGCCGACACGCAACTCAATGCCAGCTACAAGAAACTGCTGGGACGGTTTGAGTCTCAACAACGACGCGATCCTGAGCAGGGTAAGGCGCTGGTCGCCATGGCCAGAGAATCCCAGCGCGCCTGGATCAAGTTACGCGACACTACATGCCCGCTTGAAGCCACGGAAATGGAGCCTGGGGTGGCAGCGCATGTCACGACGATCAACAACTGCATGGCCAGAATGAGTCTGGAGCGTGCGGCTTACCTGGACACAATCGTCGCTGATGAGCCGATCTCAACAAGGTGTACCTGTCCGGCTCCCAGCGCTTCGGCGATGTCGTGGCGCGCTATGTCAGCACGTTTGGCAGTTCATGCCTGACAGTCCAGATACTGGCGCCCAACAGCGGTTGGAAAGTGCTGTCCTCCAAGCGGTTCTGCAGTTTCGAAGGCAAGGCATTTTGGACGGACTATGCCGATGCCGGGTTTGAGGATCATGCGTTTGCTGAGGATGGGTTGCACGTGACGCTCAGTTTGACGGAGCTTCGTGGACTCGGAGAGAAGCGTCTCGTTTGTTTGATTCCGATTCAGAGCGAGCAAATCAAAGAACTGAAGTGTGATGGGGCTGAGCCTGGTGCATAGCTGGCCCGAAATATTCAGAAAGGGGACTTAACGTCCCCTTTTTTCATCCGCAAATTTCGCTAGGACTTGGCTGCAACGTTCCGCACTTCAATGTGGTCGAGCGTCCCTTCCACCATCAATCGCACCCCATCCGCCATTCTGCTCAGGGCCAGTGCAACCGAGCGGCGGGAGCCGTGGAGGTCGTCGGCGAGGTCGCAGGCGATGGCGCTGATGGACAGGAGGTCTTCGGAGGCGTTGGCCATGAGGGCTTCGGCGTCGGTGCCGGGGGTGAGGCTGAAGAGGCCGGTTTCGCGTTTGGGTTGGGATTCGGTGCGCGGTTTGAAGTGGTGGTCGAGGGCGCGTTCGGCGGCTTCGTGGAGTTTTCTTGAATCGACAGATTCGTAGGGCGAGGTGTCCTCAGTGTTGGGTGTCGGGTTGGTCATCGGCGTAAATCCTTTGGAGTTAGAAGAGATTTGCTCCGGATTTCGGACTTGCACATCCGGTCACCGATTTGGCGGTGACAAGCAAAGGCTATCGACGAACTGCCAACCTGCCTAGTTCATAGGTATCGCGGCACTTTGCAGGAAATTTCCCATAGGTTTGCAGGCCGGAAGATCAAAAGATCGCAGCCTTCGGCAGCTCCTACAGGGATGTGTTTCAACAGGTGTAGGACGGTGGGTGCAGAAGTGTGACTTGGCGGTCATCGTGCGGGAAATTGGCTGCATCATCTTCCAATAGCGGCAGATAGTGGCGTTATCGTCTGAATCCCTTACACTGCCCCGGCCGTTCATTTTCCTTTTGAGGCTGTGCGCATGAAATTTCGTTTTCTTCTGTGGATGATGGGTTTGTTGATGGGTAAGGCCAGCCGGACAAATCCTGCGTTCCAGCAGCAGTTGGGTGACAAGGATCTGGTGTTTCAGCTGCAGACGCTGGACGGGAAAGTGGCGCGGCATTTCGTGGTGAAGAATCAGCGCGTTACCAGCAAGTCTGGGGTGGTGGCGGAGCCGGCGTTTGCGATTGCGTTCAAGGATGCGGGTTATGCCTTTGCCACGATGCAGGCGAAGAACAAGCAGCTGGCGTTTATGCAGGGGATTCAGGACAAGTCGATTCAGCTGAAGGGGAATCCGGCGCTGGTGATGTGGTTTCAGGGGTTGATGAAGTATTTGAAGCCGAGGAAGGCGAAGCCGAAGGCTTGAGCCGAGTCTTGATGAGAAGAGCTTTTGTGGCGAGGGAGCTTGCTCCCGCTGGGCTGCGGAGCGGCCCTGAACCCTGAGGCCTTGTTGTGTCAGGCATGCCTTGTTGGCTGGATTTGCGACTGCTGCGCAGTCGGTCGGGGATAAATCCCCTCACCACAGGTTTTGTGTCAGGCAGGTAGATTGGGGTGGATTCTTCGCGAGCAAGCTCGCTCCCACAGGAGGTCACCGAAACCTTGTGGGAGCGAGCTTGCTCGCGAAGTTTTCAAGCCTGGCTGAATTGCGAAGCTAGCTCACGCAGCAGGACTTCAGCCTCAAGCACTTTGCTGACGACGTCGTTGGCTTTGTCGCGGGTCAGGCCGACGCGGTCGAGCAGGGCGTCGGGGATGTCTTCGTCGGGGCCGGAGCCGATGCCGCGGCTGCGCAGCAGGCGCACGGCCAGGCAGACGAGGTTCGGGTATTCGGCGTAGGCGCCGTCGTAGCTTGGGTCGTGCTGGAAGCGCAGGGCGGTGGCCAGTTCATCGGGCATGTCCCAATAGCGCATCAGCCACGAGCCGATCTGTTCGCGGCTGATGCCCAGCAGGTGCTGCTCGATGTAGCTGTGGCACAGGTGCGGGTTGACCTCCAGGTGGCGGCAGATCAGCGAG
>Ga0182008_10001621_pt1 | contig 14897 bp, 4 predicted proteins | sample Sormic07211129_1_FD_120482 | JGI IMG/M metagenome (GOLD analysis project Ga0182008, IMG submission 120482) | Rhizosphere microbial communities from Sorghum bicolor, Mead, Nebraska, USA - 072115-129_1 metaG | ecosystem: Host-associated > Plants > Roots > Rhizosphere | place: USA: Nebraska...
ATTTCGGGGCCTGCGCTAGTGTCCACCCAAAGGCTCTGGACCGAGGGGGACACAAATGCACGCTAAAAAACAACGGCTGTTGCTTAATCTCGTTACCGACGCTCAGGCACAAGAGAAGACACTCGGCAAGGTCAACTTCATCACTGCCATGGAGCAGTTGGGCATTGGGTCGGTATTCGACATCGTAGGCTATTCAAAGCCCGAGTTTATCGAGCGTCTGGGTGCTATTTGCGACGCAGACGCTGCAGCCGCTTACGACAACGCCATGTGCTATGCCGTGCAGATCGGCCGCCTGTATCGCGAACAGCGCGTGTCCAGCGGTCAATACCAGCACCTTACCCGCCGTACAGGCGTGCGCGCACTCACCGAAATAGGCCCCAGTTATCCGAACCTGTTCAAGGAAAACTGGGACGCGTTCTGCAAGGTCGGCGCCCTGGCGGCAATCGATTCACCGGTGGCTTACCTGCGTTCGCTGTATCACTTCGCCACGCGTGTGTTGGAGGCGTCGGGGCAGGGAAACCAGCCCAAGATTTTATTGAATACACGCCGCCCGGATATCGCAGCATTGCTGATAGACCAGCACAGCACCTTTACTCCCAGGCCCATGCTGGATCAGGTCAATGAGGTGCTCAAGACTGATATCGAACGTTATTTGCCGAGCATCCCCGGTGCGCCGCAGCCCATTTATGACGTGCTCGCCGATCGTCGCCATCCGTTCATTTTTCCGTATCACTTCGCACACCACCAATGCCGGCTGGGGCTGGGTGAGAAGAAGCTGCAACTGGGCGAGTTGAACTATCGGATCAGCTTTTCGCTACCGGCCACCCAAGGCGGCCGGAATAGCTACGGTATGCTGCAAACCACCTCCCACGAAGCGCAATGTCTGTTATCGGGGTTAAGTCCGGCGCAACAGCAACTGTTGATAGAACCTTCGTTGTTCACGACGTTTTATGTGTCGAAGGCGAACCTGGATCAAAATGCGACCTGGATAGCCCCGGGGACATCGCACCTGATACCGCACAAGCCAACGGGTGTGGGCTTTCTGTTACTCCGTGGGCAGCCCTCTGTTGTCAGTGCCAACCCCGTTGCGGACACACTGACCAATACCTACACCACCCTGAACGATGTTCAGCTCGCGTTTCAGAACGCAGGCGCTGATGCGTCCATTGAACAGCCTTTCGTATTCGCTATGCGGTCTTTCGTCAACAATCGTTTCAGTCTCAATTATCTGTACGGTTCCGATCCTGAAATGCGCACTCCCTGCATTGGCTTATCTTCCAAGCGATCCTTTCCAATCAAGCCGGGGTACAGCGCCACATTCACGATCACCCCTACCGGCGGCAGCTTTGCAGCTCCAGTGTATCTAGCGGCTTTCCGCGTAACGTTGATGCTGGATGAACAAGTGGTCTGGTCCGCCGAGCAGCAGGCGTTCTGGAAACGTAACTACGGTCTGATCACAGCCACTTACGATAGTGGCGAGGGACTGGTAGAACTCAAGAGCTTTATGCAGCACACCGACCTTAACGCCGAGCAGGTCGAGGCGCTATTGTCACAACGTGCGCATTTTCCTCGCTTGTCTCCCCATTGCCCCAGTACCAACCCGCAGTGCGACGGTGGCCGTGAGCGCATGGCTTATCCCCATCCTTCGCACTATGGCGCCTGCTACGTGAATGGTCATGGGTCAGATCGCTATGACAGTGTCTTTCCGCCGACAGCCGCTTCCATTTACCGCGATATATTCGATAACTCAATGGGCTTCAGAGAACAGCGGCACGGTGAGCGTACAATCTGGTACCTGACCAAAACCTCCCCCCAACGCTTCGACCGCCTGCAGCGCATGATCCGTCTGCAGCGCTGGCTCGATATCCCCTTCGCGCAGCTGGACACACTGATCATCAGTGCCATTCGCAGCGAAGGTGAGCATAACCTGGGCATGGAGCTTAACAACAACACGTTGCGTGCCCTGGGGGTGTACCGCTATCTCAGTGGGCGTTACCGGATCAGCCCCGAAGAGTTCGCGGCCTTCATGCACTACCTCACGCCGTACGCCGGTGGTGAGGGCGTGGCGTTGTTCGACCAGGTGTTCAACCCGGTGGCGCTGTTTGATACACCGCTGGTACTGGATCAGAAGGCGTTCAATGCGCCAGGCACCGACGATGCCTCGAAAAAGACCGTAGCGCAACTGTGCGCGGGCCTTGGCTTGCAGCCAACCGAATCATCGCTGTTGCGCCTGTGTGCACAAGTGGTGCAGTACGTTGGCCCGTTGCGACGTGACCTGGAAACGGTGTCGTCGTTGTATCGCCAAGCCCGCATCCCGCAATTGTTCGGTCTCTCTGCGCCGGACGGATGGGCACTCCTGGACCTGCTGGGCGGGGCGCCTTATCAAGAGGTGGTCTGTACCGGGCGGTTGGGGGCGACGATAGCGCAATCAGTCAAACCTATTATGGTTTCGGCGGTCAGCGGCCAGGGTTTGAGCGTTCGATTGGCACTGTTGACGGACCCCGATGCGCCCGGTGAGCTCTTGCAGTTACTGCCCGGGTCCAAGTTGTGGGTCGAGGATGGGGGCGATTTTGAGCAGGCAACGGCTGCGCGTGTGTTTACCCTGGAACGCGCGCCTCAGTCACCAGACGTCGTGGAGTTTTTGAAGAACGCCAACGGCAGCCTGCTCACCTTGGCCCCATTGAGAGCGGGGCAAAGCACTTCCCTGAGTGACAGGCTGATTACGCGCAGAGCGTGGGAAGCCATCACCCAGGAGGCTGAGTCCATCAAGTACCTGAAGATCAAGTGTGGGACTCTGCCCAATCGCCTCCTGGACGTAACGGAGATTGCCGAGGGTGATCTCGCAACCCTACCTGCGGACATCCTCGACGTATTGATGCAACTGGATTGGGCGGTGACCTGGCTCAAAGACAGCAAGCAGAGCGTCAACCAGGTCAGGCAGCTTCTAGGCATTGCTCCAGGCGACTATCTGCCGCCCGAAGGCTTGACCGACCGCCTGACCAAGCTGGCCGAGGATACTCGCGCAGTACTTGTCACCGATCAGCAGATCCAGGCACTGAACCTGCCCACCCATGAGCGGGCCACCAAGGCCCGCGGCCCAGGCGACCTTATCAACTGGCGTGCGGTGCTGCTGCCGCTGCTCGATGCAAAGGGCCTGGTAAAAGCCCTGCCGCTGGAAATCGTCGATAACACTCAGGCGCAATTGAACCGTGCGCTGAAGGAGGCGCTGCGGCCGCTGGCCCTGAATGACGCGGACAGGACCGCCAGCCTGGAAAAGCTCGGCGCGTTGCTGCTCAACGGACATGATCAGCAATTAAGGCTGATCGAAGGCCTGGCCCAGGAAATGGTCAACCTGCCCATGGACCGTACCCAGGTGGTCGTGGTGTGGGCACAGACCACGGTGTATCGACTGCTGTCGGGCGTGCTGCAACTGGGCAATCTCGGCGTTTCGGCGGGGGCGCTGATCGAGGATCTGCGGACCATTCTGCGTCATGCCCAGGCGGCCCTGCACCTGGGCCTGAGTACCCGCGCCCTGCGCGTATTCCTGGCGCGGCCACACTGGTTGACCGGCACCGACAGCACGGCATTGTCCTGGGCCAGCCTGTATTTACTGGGCCGCTACACCCAATGGTTCAAGGGCCAGAGCCAGGCCGAAGAAGCGCTGCTGGGTTACTTCATCAGTGCCAACCCACCCACGGCCGCGCTCAAGAACAAAACACTGCGCAGCGCCGTAAACGCGCAATGCGCTGAGGTGCTGGCCAATATTCTGAGCTGGCACAGGCAAGACGTTGGCCGGTTGTTTGAAGAACTGCCGCTGGGCCGAGCGGTATCGATGGCCGAAGTGGATTGGGTGTTGCGCTGCCAGGAAAACTGCCGCGCCAGTGGGTTTGGCGCGAGCGAGCTATTGGCCTTCACAGCGTTGCGCGCTGACAGCGCCAGCAGCGTTTGGCAGGCAGTCGGCGAAGCTGCCGTGGCCGCCAGCCGTTAACGCCATTACCTTGCGAGGCTAGAACATGTCCAAGCTCATTGACCGGCAGCTCAACCAAACCCTGCGCGATGCGCTGGTGGCCTATTACCTCGAGGAAGTTGTGCCGAACGCCCCCGAGTTCGCCGACGCGCGATTGGCCGACAAGCTCAAGACCGCCAACGACCTCTACGAATACAAACTGCTGGACGTGCAGGTCAGCCAGGACGTGGACACCAGCCCGGTGGCCTCGGCGATCGCCAGCCTCCAGCAATACATAAACGGCGCGTTGATGGGTATGGAGCCGGGTTATGAAACCAGGGTCATGGAAGATCGCCTGATCAGCCAATGGCGCGAGATTAACAGCCAGTACCCGATCTGGGCCGCCAACCAGCAGTTGCAATACTACCCCGAGGCGTACATCGACCCTTCATTGCGGCTCAGCAAGTCGAAGTACTTCCTGCAACTGGAAAACGACCTCAACCAGAACAAGATCCATATCGATACGACCCAGGAAGCTGTATTGAGCTACCTGGCCGGCTTCGAGGAGGTGGCCAACCTCACCATCATCAACGGCTACATCAACACCGATGACTTCAAGAACGGTAAGTATTACTTCATCGGTAAATCCCGCGCCGAGGGGGCGTACTACTGGCGTTCGGTGGACATGTCCCAGCGCACCTACAAGAACCTGAACGGCACTGACCCCGACCGCCCCAAGTTCGACTACCCACAGCCGGGCGCTTGGTCGGATTGGTATAAGGTGGTGCTGCCGGTTTCGGCCAGCGCCATCGAGCGCACGATTCGGCCGGTGATGTTCAATAACCGTTTATTTGTGTTCTGGGTCGAGTTTATTGATAACAACCCGGGTGCGATCACCCCGGCACAGGATATGCCCTCTGCTCCGGGCACGCGGGTGCAGATTAATCCGATGCTGCGGATGAACATGATCTATAAAAAATACGACGACACGTGGAGCGTACCGCAGACGGTCATCGAGGCGTGGAGTGAGGCGCAGGAGTTCAAGCAGGGTGGGGTGTCGATTGGCAGTATTGTGGCACACGACAATTCAACCTCGCCGGACGCGATGTATGTAGCGATGTATGCAGGGTATACGGCGGGCAGTGCAGGGGATGGCTCGGCGGATCGCTATGTATTTTTGAAGACGGCCCTGATTGATAAAAGCTTCAATGTTAAACCGTTATTTCCCTCGCTCGGTTATGTCCCCAGTGTCGAGGGGCCAGAAGATAGCAGTAAGGCGCATGTGTTAAGAGTCGGGCGGTTGTTTGCGCATGACAATGTTGATCGTTTTCAATTCAGGTTGCCGGTATTCAGTGAGTTGCAGAAAACCGTTGAGCTGAAAAGTGTGACGACAACTTCACCGAATAGTGAAACTGCAGGCTGGAACTACCAGGGCTGGCAAAGCAAAATTGCTAATGCTGTCAAAAATGTGAGTGTGCGGTATAACCAGCAGCTTAGACGTATTGAATTCGAATCGAGCATTACTGGCTCTTTTGTTGGTCACCGAACGATGACAATAGAGATGACTCATCGAGACGGGTATCTCCAATCCCGACTGGTATTGGTATTGCCAGCGTTCCCGGCGGCGGGTGCGTATGAAACACTGTTGGCCGGTTCAGAAATAATTACAATCAATCATCCACCATTGGAAACGACCGGCACGAAGAGATTTTCCCTGGCACTCAAATCCTATCAAGTTCTAACGGGTTATCTGCGTGAGAGTGAAAATGTTGATACTGTCGAGTTCGGCGTAATACAACCAGGGGCGCCGGTTTCAATCGCGGGTAGAAAGATAAGTAAGGAGGCGCTCTCGATATTTCGAGATGATCTCTCGTCGCTTTGGTGGACATCGGTTTTTGCCGTCGAGCAAGAGCAATCTATGACTTCCAATAGCTGGGTTGTTCGGGCATCGGAAGCTGAAAAATTTTCCCATGTCATTTGCCGGCCGGAAGATATGAGCCAAATGACTCCGGTCAATGGAAAGATGGTGACGCTGATAGAAACCGCCAGCACTACGGAACGGTATGCGCCAGACACAATTAATACGTTTATTCCCATTAACCCTGACACGTTGTTGCCTGATTGGAACGTTGCCTGGCCAGCCAATGTGAAAGTCATTCCATTCGTGCACGGTATAAAAGTCGTCAGGGACGGTTCAGTAATAGGCTTCGCCCAAAAAATCACGCTGGTGGAACTTGAGCACCACGTTCTGAACCCCAAGGAGCCCCTGATCGCTCCCCGTATCAATATTCGAGCCAGTCCGACCTTGGGCGTCGCCGAATTCATCGATTTCATAGGGTCCAGTATTCATTTTAGCGACGACAAAAGCGCCATTCGCCGGCCCATCCGCATGAACACCCTGTTCGCCCACGAACTCATCAATCGCGCCAACGCTGCTCTGGAAAACCTCCTGACCTGGGAAACCCAAGGCCTGGAAGAACCACCGCTGGAGCCTCCGGCGGCCGTTAACCGCATGGATTTCCACGGCGCCAATGGCAAGTACTTCTGGGAGTTGTTCCTGCACCTGCCCTTTCTGGTCAGCCAGCGCCTGAACCTGGAGCAGCAGTTCGACGAGGCCGAGCGGTGGCTGGCGTTCATTTTTGATCCGTCACGCAAACAGGACAGCAATGGCCGCCCGGACTACTGGAGCGTTCGGCCGTTGATCGACGACTTTGTAGAGATGGACTACGCCACCCGCAAGCCCGCCGACCCGGACGGCATTGCCAGCAGCCATCCCGTGCGCTACCGCAAGGCGATCTACCTGCACTACCTGAAAAACCTGCTGGACCGCGGTGATGCGGCCTATCGGCAACTGACCCCCGACAGTCTTGGGGAGGCCAAGCTGTGGTACGTGCGCGTCCTGGACCTGCTGGGGCCGCGGCCGGACATCAAGTTGGTGGACTCCTGGACCCCCATCACCCTGCAAGCCTTGAGCGACTCCACTAACACACAGCTGCGGGCCTTCGAGCAGCGACTGATCGAACAGGATCACCTACGTGACGAGAGCGCCTTGGCCAACGTGTATCAGTTCGCCGAACCGCCGTTGCACCTGCGCACCTTTTCACACGACCCGACCTTGGCTGAGCTGGACAGCGACCACCTGCGCCTGCCTATCAACAAAGCATTGATTCAAACCTGGGACATTGCCGAATCACGGCTGGATAACCTGCGCAACAACCGCACCCTGGATGGCAAGCCGCTGTCGTTGCCGCTGTTCGCCGCGCCGTTGAACCCGCGCGATCTGCTGGCGGCTTACGGTCAGGGCGCGGCGGCGGGAGGCAGTGCCCGATTGCTGGCCCAGGATGTGCCGCATTATCGCTTCAGGGTGATGCAGGAGCGGGCTGTGAATGCAGCGTTTATGTTGAGTCAGTTCGGTGCCACCTTGTTGTCGTTGATTGAGCGCAAAGAGCAGGCGCAGTACCAGGAACTGCAGTCCCGGCAAGCCTGGGAACTCGCGCAGTGGGCCATTGACCTGCAACAGCAGGCGCAGCTTGTGAACGTAGAGAGCAAAAACGCTTTGGAGGCAAGCAAAGCAATCGCGCAGAAGCGTTTGAGTTTTTATACGCAACGGTCGGATCAGGGCGTGAGCGCTGGAGAGGCCGCCGCTGGAGCCCTGCATCTGGTAGGGCGAGTCGCCGAAGTTGCGAACTCGGCAGCCACCGCTCTGGCTGAAGGGTTGAAAGTCGTGCCGAATGCGGTGGGAGGGGGTGGGGGCGCGATCGGTGGTACGGCCAATGGCGCCATTGTGGTCTCCCATGCTGGCGGATGGCGGCTGGAAGGTGGACCCAAAGCGTTTGCTGCGCTGGCCTCGGGCACCGCGGCGCTCAGTCATGGCTCTGCGGATGCAATTGATCGTTCCGAACAGTATCGCCGCCGCGGTGAGGAATGGATGTTCGAACGCGACAAGGCCCAACTGGAGATCGACCAGATTGATGCGCAACTCAAAGTGCTTGAGGCACAGTCCGTTGCCACGGATAAGCAATTGTTGCAGTCCTTGGCCGCCCAGGAGCATGCATTGGCCACCTACGAGTTCTTGGGCAAGCGCTTCACCAACGCGCAACTGTACCAATGGCTCAACGGCCAGCTCGCGACCTTCTATTACCAGGCCTATGACGCCACCCTTGCGCTATGTCTCGCGGCCGAAGCCTGTTGGCAGTTTGAGCTCAGTGATTACACCAGCCGCTTTATCCAGGCCGGTAGCTGGAACGACAGTTATCGCGGCTTGGGGGTCGGTGATGCACTGCGCTTGCAGTTGTTGAAAATGGACGCCGCTTACTTGAGCCGCAACGAACGACGCCTGGAAATCACCAAAACAATTTCCTTGCGCCAATTGCCGGACAAGGAGGCTCCCTCCGCGCTCAATCTGGACTGGAGCACGCTCAAGCACCGTCTGGCCGAGGACGGTCGCGTGGATTTCGAGCTCGACCAGCCGTTGTTCGAGAGCGATTATCCAGGGCAAACGGTGCGGCGGATCAAGCGGCTCAGTATTTCCCTGCCAGTGACACTGGGGCCATATGAAGATATTCGGGCCATCTTGACCCAGACCTATAACGCCGTGCAGATGCCCGACGGCAGCCTCAAGCAAAACCTGCGGGCCAGCCAGCAGGTGGCATTGTCCGGGGGAGTGGACGATGACGGCTTGTTCACCTTTGATTTCAACGATGAGCGTTACTTGCCGTTCGAGGGCACTGGCACGATCTCCCGCTGGTCATTGGAGTTTCCCAACCATACAGACCAATTGCCCATGCTTGAGAGCCTGACCGACATCATCGTTCACCTGCGATACACGGCTCGAGCAGCGTCATGAGGACTGACAAGGCAGTGGATGCCAACCCGCCGTCGTTGCCCAAGGGAGGCGGCGCCATTCGCAGCATTGGCGATGGCGCGGGTGCGGTGGGCACCCAGGGCACCGCATCGTTCGAGCTGGCGTTGCCGATTTCGCTTGGACGCGGTTTCTTCCCCGCCTTGACGCTTGTCTACAGCAGCAGCGTGGGCAATGGCCCCTTTGGTATCGGCTGGGGCAACCCGGCCCCTGCCGTGACGCGGCGTACGTCCAAAGGCGTGCCGGCCTATACCGATGACGACTTGTTCGTGGGGCCTGACGGCGAGCTGTGGATGCCTGAGCGCAGCGCAGCCACCGCGGCGCCTTGATCGGGCGAAGCGTGACTCACTACAACGGGGTGCGAGTGGGCAATTTTACCGTCGTACGCTATTGGCCCAGGGTCGAGCACAGTTTTGCACGGGTTGAGCACTGGTCAGATGAGGCGGATGCGGCAGGGTTTTGGCTGGTCCACGCTACCGACGGCAGCCTGCACCTGTATGGGAAAACCGTCGCGTCGCGTCGGGCCGACCCCGACAAGCCGCACCGGGTGGGGGCGTGGTTATTGGATGAAAGCCTCAATTGCCGGGGCGAACACATCGTTTATGAATACACCCGCGACGACCACGGACCTGAGGCCGATCAGCTCCGAGATTACCGCGCACAGCGATACCTGAGTCGAGTGCTGTATGGCAACGTCCAGGCCAGTGATCAGCTCTATGCATGGCGTGACCAAGGCTGGCGAGACGTGCAATGGCTGTTTCACCTGGTATTCGATTATGGCCAGCGCGCCGACGGGGTGGTGTCGGTACCGACCTATGCACAGGCGCGGCCGTGGTCGGTGCGCAGCGATCCGTTCTGCGGTTTCGAGTATGGCTTTGAGGTGGCGACACGCCGGCTGTGTCGGCAGGTCCTGATGTTTCATCAGTTTCCTGATCTGGGGCCCGAACCGGTTCTGGTTCAGCGCCTGCTGCTCGAATATCGCCAAACGGCGTTTGGTTATAACCAGCTGTTCGCGGCCCACCATCAAGGCTATGACGAGGCGGGCGCGGTACAGAGTCGACCGCCCCTGGAGTTCACCTACAACGCTTTCGAGCCACGCCTGGATGCCGCGTGCTATCAACCTTTTGCGTCGATGCCCGGCTTGAACGACGGGCACGAATACCAACTGGTAGACCTTTATGGTGAAGGTCTTCCCGGCGTGCTGTGCCAGATGGATAACGCCTGGTATTACCGCGAACCGCTGCGGGCCGAACCGGTGGCCCATGCCGACGCGGTGGCCTACGGCGAATGGAGCGAGTTGACGCAGACGCCGGTGGTCGACAGCACTAAGCCTCTGCAGCAGTTTCTCACCGACATGACCGGTGACGGCGTGCTGGATTGGGTGGTGGCGCAGCCAGGCCTGGCCGGTTTTTTCAGTGTTCGACCGGACCGCGGTTGGTCGAACTTCGCCACGCTCGCGGCGTTTCCCCAGGAGTTCTTCGAGCCCAAGGGGCAACTGGCCGATCTGATGGGCAACGGCCTGGCGGACTTTGCCATGATCGGCCCACGCAGCGTGCGCCTGTATGCCAATCGCCGCGAACAAGGTTTCTTTTCGGGGCAGGAAATCCCTCATGAAGCGGATGAGGATGCCCTGCCATGCCTGAGTAACGCCCCCACCGAACTGGTGGCCTTCAGTGATGTGCTGGGCAGTGGCCAGCAGCATCTGATACGCCTGCGCCATAACGAACTCAAATGCTGGCCCAACCTGGGGCGTGGCCGGTTCGGCAGAGGCTTTGTGTTCAGCACGCTTACCTTTGATTACGCCGAGTTCGACGTGTCACGCGTGCTATTGGCGGACCTGGACGGTTCCGGCGCCACCGACCTGATCTACCTCACGCCGCACGGTGCATTGATTTTCATGAACCGTGCCGGTAACGGCTTTTGCGCGCAACCGCTGACGCTGCCATGGCCCGACGATGTGGTCTACGACCGCTTCTGCCAGGTGCATGTGGCCGATCTCCAGGGGCTGGGCTGTACAAGCCTGGTGCTCACGGTGCCCCATATGAAACCCCGGCATTGGCGCTACGACTTTGTCAGCGCAAAACCCTATTTGCTCTGCGCAACCGACAACAACATGGGCGCGGTGTCGACCATTGGGTATCGCAGTTCGGCCCAGGAATGGCTGGATGAAAAACGCCTCCGGCAGGCTGCTTCCCGAACACCTGAGTGCCGCCTTCCGCTTGCTGTTCCACTGGTCAGTACGCAGACGCACTACGATGAAGTGACGGGCAACCGACTGACGCGCCGCTTTGTGTATCGAGAGGGCTATTACGACCCTGGGGAACGTGAATTCCGGGGCTTCGGGCTGCTGCTGTCAACCGACTGTGAATCCTTCGCCGATGGGCCTGCGAGCGAGGGGTTCAGTGCGCCGCTGCTGAGCAAGACCTGGTATCACGTTGGCCGTGAAACCCACCTGTCGAGCGAAGACTATTTCAACGGGGACCGGGTGGCCGTTGCTCTTGAAGGTCATTTGCTCAGTCGCTACCACGAAGCGGACGACAGCGATGAAATCATCGAGCCGACGGCGGCCGAACTTCGACAGATGTGCCTGGCGCTGGCAGGCCAGGTGTTGCGCGTAGAGACCTTCGCGGCGGATGGCATTGTGCCCTATACCGTAGAACACAATCGCTACCTGATCCGCCGATACGATCGGCCCACGGGCGATGACTTCGCAGCATACGCCACGATGTTCGTCACGCCGGTGGAGTCCATTGTCTATCGCTACGAACAACGCGCCGACGACCCCGTATGTGTGCATGTCATCAATCTGCGCTGGGATGCGTTCGGCTATGTGACCCTAGCCGTGACGGTCAACCACGCACGCCGACTGCGTGCCGGCGATGACCCGGATTGCCAACGGGACGGTAATGCCATCGACGCTGAGAAACGCTGGTGGTGCGATGCCCACGACGTGACGCAACAGGCGTACTACCTGACGCAGACCCGGGCGCGGTTCATTCACCTGGACGACCCGCAGGGTTGGCATCTGGGGCTGCCTTACCAGCAGCGTGTTGACGCCTGGGCGCTGGACAAAAACGCTGGCGTGACGGCGCAGACCATCAGCTACGAGCGGTTCACGCGTCAGGGCATCCCGCAGAATTTACATACGGGACCCACGCTGGTAGGGCAGTCGATCCAGCGTTATCGAGATACCTCGGCGCTGTCTTTGTACCAGCCTTTACCGGACAGCACGGCCAGTTTCCAAGCGTTGCCGGACCACGAGGAAGTCGCTGAATTGGATCCTGCGGCGCTGTCGGCCTATGACTTGCTGAAAGACCAACAAGGCGAGCTGCCCTTTGACCTTGCACAAAAACTGCAGGCGGCGGGTTATCACGCCATGCATTGGTTATTCGAACCGGAAGACCGGGTGCAGCCGCCGCTCTGGTCGCTCAAACGTGGTTTCAGCACGTACGCGCCATTGGCGGGCTTCTACCACGTGCTCAGTGTGCGGCCGACCATGAGCCACGGCGTGACCGACCTGCGTTACGACCCTTTCGCTTGTCTCACTACCGGCGTGAAGCTCGCGGATGGCTGCGAAACACGGGTCGAGAAAATCGACTATCGACGGCTGCTTCCCACGCGGATCGTTGACCCGAATCGCACTGTCAGCGAGGCACGCTACGGTGGCTTCGGGCAAGTGCTGATCAGCACGTTCCATGGCTCGGAGTGCGGCGCGCCGGTAGGGTTTGCGCCGCTCGCTGAGAACCAGCGACCGGAATCCGAGGCACCGTCTGACGCCATTGAGGCGCCGGCGGGCGCATTGCAACAGGCTGCCGTGGCGTATTTCGAAGACGCTTTCAGCTGGATGGGGTGCGTGCCCGAGGAGAGCCGGCAAGACCACGCCTGGTTTTGCGCCTGCGTGAGCCGCGGTGACGTGCTGCCCAGCGGGCATATCCGCGCCTCGGCCCGCCGGCTCAGCGCCCCCCAGGCAGAATCGGCTCGCCAACGTCTGCAAGCGGTAATCGCCACAGTGGCCAGGGAGCCGGTGTACGCGGCCACGTTACAGGCCGACCGCTATCCCGGCGATCCGCAACAACAGATTCGCATCATCGTGACGTGCTGGGATGGCTTCGGTCGCGCGTTGCAACACAAACAAAAGGTCGAGCCTGGCCCGGCGTACCAAGTGCTGGAAAACGGTGCATTGGCGCTGGACCCGCACGCGCTGCCCGTCTCGGTATACAGCGAGACGCGCTGGCGAGTCAGCGAGCGCGTCGAATACAACAACAAAGGTCTGCCGGTACGGCTCTATCAACCTTACTTCGCTGATCGTCATCGGTACGTCGACGATGCCGGTTTCAGGACGTTTGGGTTTTATGACCAGCAGTTCTACGACCCACTCGGCCGACCGACGCGGACCTTGCTGGCCAAAGGCTTTATGCGGCGTCATCGCTATCTTGCCTGGTACAGCATTGATGAGGACGAAAACGACACCTGGGAAGAGATGATGAGCGCCCGCGCGACGACCAAAGGAGTGCTGTGATGGAGCGCTCGGTGCATACCCACACTCCGGTGTTGCAGGTCAACGACCCGCGAGGGTTGACGGTGCGAACGGTGAATTACTGTCGCAGCGCGACGCAGCCATTGGCGCAGGCCCGAATCGAGCTACACCGCTACGATGCTGCCGAGCGCACGATCGCACAGTGGGACCCGCGCTTGGCAATGGATGCGTCGGCACCGGCCAATCTGGTCACCGTTCGTGCCTTGAGCGGCGCGCAACTATCAACCCAGAGTGTTGATGCCGGGTGGCGCGTCACCCTGTTTGCCGAAGGTGGCCAGGCTGTCCAGGCATGGGACGGCCGAGGCAGTGAGCGCGTGATCGAATACGATGAGCTATTACGCCCCGTGGCCGTCTTCGAGCCCGGCTGTACGCAGCGCTACGTGTATGCGGGTGCCGAGGACCACTTTGCCGATCACAACCAATGCGGGCAATTGGTGCGCCATGACGATACCGCCGGTACTCGGCACTTCGAGGATTATGGGGTGACGGGCGAGGTGCTGACGTTGCGTCAACATTTTCTGCAAGCGCTGGACGAACCGGATTGGCCGCAGCCGATCAATCAGCGCGATGCGTTGCTGGAACCGGGCGACGGAGCGACTACCGCGTTTCGTTTCAACGCGCTGGGTGATCTGCTGACACAGATTGATGCCCAGGAAAATCGCCAATATTTCACGCACACCATTGACGGCCATCGGCGTGATGCCTCGCTGCATATTCGCGATGCTGCGGCGGCTCAAACGCTGGTGCATGAAATCCGATATAACGCGCGAGGGCAGGTAGAGCGACAAACGGCGGGCAACCGGGTGGTCAGTCTGTTTGACTACTGCCCTCAAGACGGTCGATTGACACGCTTGCGTGCCCAGCTCCCCGGTGGCGAGTGCGTGCAGGACCTGAACTACTTCTACGACCCAGCGGGCAATATTCTCAGTATCGAGGACAAAGCGTTGCCCATGCGCTTCTTTGCCAACCAGTGCATCGAGCCGATCAAGCGCTATGTCTACGACAGCCTTTATCAACTGACCGAGGCTACGGGGTGGGAGGCCGGCAGCGCCAGCAGGGGCCCCGCGCACCTTGAAGACCCCTGTGCCGTAGCTAATTACCGCCAGACCTATCAGTATGACGAAGGCGGAAACCTGCTGAGACTGTCCCACCATGGACCGCAGCAACACGGGCGTGTGTTGACGGCCGCGAAGTATAGCAATCGCTGCCTGCCCGAGCAGGAAGGGCGCCCGCCTACAGAGGCTGAAATAGCCGCCGGGTTTGATCGGAACGGCAATCTGTTGGCGCTCGAGCGAGGCCGGGCACTGTACTGGAACCCGCGCAATCAACTGCGGCGAGTCACGCCGGTAGAGCGCGAATCCCACGACGACGACACTGAGCGCTACGTCTACGATGCCGATGGAATGCGCCAGCGAAAGGTGCGGTCCATGCGCACCGATGCTCGCATGGTGATCAGCGAAACCCGTTATTTGCCTGGGCTGCAATTGCGCAGCGTCGATGGCGCCACCCTGTATGTTATTACCGCCCAGGTCGGTCGGGAAACGGTGCAGGTG
>Ga0182008_10001622_pt1 | contig 14896 bp, 12 predicted proteins | sample Sormic07211129_1_FD_120482 | JGI IMG/M metagenome (GOLD analysis project Ga0182008, IMG submission 120482) | Rhizosphere microbial communities from Sorghum bicolor, Mead, Nebraska, USA - 072115-129_1 metaG | ecosystem: Host-associated > Plants > Roots > Rhizosphere | place: USA: Nebraska...
CTGCGTGATCATTTGAAGAGCAAGGGTATCGAAACACGCCCGCTTTTTGCTCCGGCTAACAGCATGCCACATTGCAAGACGGATGAAATCTTTCCAGTCGCGCAGGACCTTAGCTCGCGTGGGATGAATCTTCCGAGTTATCCGACTTTGACTCGTGAGCAGGTGCAGCACGTAGTTGACGAGATTCGAAGCTACTTCGCCGACTAAAATGCAGGAAATCGGGGTTGAGTAATTAACCCCGATTTTCAAATGGAATTCAGAATATCAAATTGAAACTGAATTTCTGAGTTTAATTCTTTACTCAGGTGAAAAAATGCTTTCGTATTTTTCTCGTATATGGGCCGCCCGGTATTTTTGGGTACACCTCGCGCTGGCAGATTTAAGATCCAGATGGAGACGTTCTTTTTTTGGAGTGACTTGGTCAATAATTCAGCCGCTTGGATTGACTTTATTGTTGACCCTCGTATTTAGTAGGCTCTTTAATACAGATATTGTTACATACGCGCCTTACATTCTTTCCGGGATTATCGTGTGGGAGTATATCTCGGCAAATACGGTAGGGGGCTCGTTATCGTTTGTTCAGGCGGATGCATATATAAAGCAATGTAATCACCCGTTGGCGATCTATACCCTCCGTAGTGTTGTTAGTAGTGCGATCGTTTTAATGCTGGCAAGCCTGTCTCTCTATAGTTGGGTTGCGGTTGTCTCCCCGCAGAATATTGGTTGGAGCTGGTTGGCAACGTTGACAATATACCCGATATTGGCCCTTATTGCGTGGCCGGTATCGACTATTCTTGCATACGCAAGTGCTCGGTTTAGAGATATTCCTCATGCACTTGGTCTGGTAATGCAATCGTTGTGGTTTGTGTCTCCGGTATATTTTGAAGCGAAAATGTTTCAAAATGGCGGACTACACGCGCTCGTAGATTACAATCCGATTTATCATATTCTCCAATTGATTCGCGCACCTTTGCTGCAAGGACAATGGCCTACAGTTTCTAATTATATGTTCAGTATTGGTACGGCAGTTTTTTTTGGCGTCGTAGCAGTTTTGGTAGGATATAAGTCCGAACGGAAAGTGATTTTTTATCTATGAAAAATAATAGGATTTTATTAAGTAACGTAAATCTTCACTACGCTTCTGTCGCATATCAGGAGCGCTCCTTGAAGTCTTTGATGGCGGGTATGTTTAGTAAACGCCCCAAAGCTTCAAAGGCGTGCGATATCCACGCGCTGAAAAATATTAACGTTGAAATCAACAGCGGAGAGCGCGTTGGTCTTTTAGGTCACAATGGTGCGGGTAAAAGTACCTTTCTTAAGACTGTTGCCGGGCTTTATCCGATCTCAAGTGGAAGTTTGAAAGTTGAAGGGCAGGTGCGTTCGCTCTTTGATCTAAGTTTGGGCTTCGAGCCGGATGCTACTGGTAGAGAAAATATTCTCTATCGTGGTCTACTGCTTGGTTTGTCGCCGAAATTTATGCGTGAAAAGGAAGCTGAAATAGTTGAATTTGCCGGTCTTGATGAGTTTATCGATTATCCGATTAAGACTTATTCTGCCGGGATGCAAGTGCGATTGGCGTTTGCGATTTCTACTGCAGTAGGTGGAGATATTTTGCTGTTGGACGAGGTTATAGGCGCTGGTGATGCCAACTTCATGTCGAAGGCTAAAAGTCGTATAACAAGCCTAATTGAGCAGGCGGAAATTCTTGTTTTGGCCTCCCATGACTTTAGCGCTCTAAAGTCGATATGCAATCGAGGACTAGTATTTCATCATGGTGATCTCGTTTTTGATGGAGAGATTGCCCTCGCAGTGAATGAATACAATAATATAAATGGCCTGTGAAATGTTAAATAGATCCCTCAGAGTAATGTGGCTTCTGAATCACACGTCTGCTCGAAAATTCGAGCTTCAGATGCTGAAGAGCATAGGTGTAACAGGGGTTTTTACTCCAAAAAATTACCCTCAACTACCTAGCTTTCGCTCGGCTTCTGTTACATATTCTGAGGATGATGCATTAGATATACCAGAAGTTGAACTACAAGTATTGAATGCTCAGGATTGGTATGGCGCACCGACAATTGAAGCATGGGCAATAGCAAACAAATATTTTGATGTCGCTTTTTTTATTGTAAATAAGCCGGATATCGTTCGGAATATATCGAATAATTTCAAGGGGGCGATCCTGTGGCGTGCTTATGGGCAGGTACAAGGTTTGACTCATGGCGATATCCTTAAACTTACTTGCCCGGATGACGGAGTTTTTAAACTGAAGGGCTTGGGTGAGCGGTTCTGGTTTGCGCAGGCCTATCAGAATCTTCACGCAAAAGAACCGGAGTGGATGGCTAAAAGAAGCCTCTATCTTCCGTTAGGGATGGCCAACTCATCAATCGTTGATGGATGGGTTGGCAGCGAAAAGAAAATTTTCTTTATTTGTCCGGACATCGAGACAAATAGCTATTATTCGAATGTATTCAATCAGTTCGAGAAAAACTTCAAGGATTTACCTTATGCAGTAGGTGGTGCTCAGTCAATATCTAGTTCATCAAAGGATGTTCTGGGAGTTGTCACGGATGAGCAGCACCAGCGAAATATGCGTGAAATGAGGGTCATGTTTTACCATTCAACTGAGTTGACTCATGTTCATTATCACCCGTTTGAAGCTATAAGGGCGGGAATGCCTTTAGTATTTATGGCTGGCGGGATGTTGGACTCTTTAGGCGGAAAGGAACTCCCTGGTCGATGCCTAACCATTCAAGACGCGCGAGATAAGCTCATACGCATTCTGAATGATGATTGGAAGTTAATTAATAGCATACGTGCCACCCAAGGTGTTCTTTTGGAGCCTATGAAGGCTGAGAATTGCAAGCCTAGTTGGAAGCTTGGGTTTGACCGAATGCTGACAGAGCTTGCAATCAGCAAAAAAGAACAACTTCTTCGCCCGGTAAAAGTTAAGCGTATCGCTATTATTGTCCCTGTAGGATACAGAGGAGGTAGTCTGCGAGGAACCAAGCTACTTGCTGAAGCCTTGCTGGAAGGTAGCAAGCAATGGGGAGAGCCCGCAGAAGTTGTACTGCTGCACCTTGATAACGACGAGGTGTATTCGCCTGAAGAGTTTTCTGATCTACATAAAGATGTGAAGGTCAGATCTTTTAAATGGAAAGTCTTGGATCAGGACGCGGCCCGTAGAGCTATGCATTATTCGGGGCATGAAGGCTGGGAGCCGGTTTCGGGTAGCTATGTAGTCCCTGATGACGGCATTAAGCAGCTTATGGATTGTGATGCGTGGGTGGTCATTTCAGATCGTCTTACAGCACCACTTCTTCCGCTTCGACCCATACTGTTGATGGTGTATGACTATCTGCAGCGCTATGTACCACTGTTAAGTAGTGGTGCGGATTTGCCATTTATTAATGCTGCCCGATCTGCTCAAAAGATACTAGTAACAACAGAATTTACAAGGTTGGATGCTCTTCAGTACGCAGGTGTAACGGAAAGTGCAGTCTCTAAAGTTCCCATGCTGGCACCGATATTTTTCAACAATACAGAAAAGTGTGAAAGTGAACCTGGTTTTTTGTGGACCACAAATTTGAGTCTGCATAAGAATCATAAGAATGCATTAAAGGCTCTGAAGATTTACTATGAAGAGCTAGATGGAAAGCTAAATTGCCATGTGACCGGCGTCAACACAGATGTATTGTTAAAAAGCTCGCTTGATCATTTGAAAGGGCTAGCAAGTCTGGTTAAGAGTAGTGAAAAGCTGAACGACAAGTTGAGAATTTTAGGTGAGTTGTCAGAAGTAGATTACACAAGGGCGCTTTCTAGGTCAGCGTTTTTATGGCATGCGGGTACCATTGATAATGGAACCTTCAGTGTTATTGAAGCTGCGTGTCTTGGGGTCCCTTCACTAAGTAGTGACTATCCACCTATGCGCGAAATTGATATTCAATTTAAAATTAACTTAACTTGGATGGACGCGAGTTCTCCACGAAATATGGCTCAGCAGCTTAAATATATGGAGGAGCGTCATTCAGTTATTAGAGATTCTTTGCCTTCTACATCTGATTTTAGTGAGCAAAGTGTTTCTAAGCTGGCAAGTAAGTATTGGGGAGTGGTGCGAGAATGCCTGTAAAATATTTCGGTATCTATTTGGCCTACGCTCCTGGAGTTGACCTTCGTCATGAGGGGTTAGGGCGGTACTTGGCAGCTTTTTTAAAAGGTGCTTCGGAGCGAGAGGATGTTCGCTTCGTTTTAGTTTGCCCTAGCTGGTCAAGGGAGGGATTGGCTGATTTGTTTGAAAGTGAGGGGGTGGATAGTGCTTCCTTTGATGTTGTTGCACCTGATAAAGAGCCGATGCTGCTGAGACTTTATCAAGCGTATAAAGCAAGAAAGGAGAGAAAGGCTGAAATTGGCGTTATGCGTCGTATTTCACTATTTGGGATCTCGGTCAAGAATAAATTGTTAGGTCGGGTAGTGCGACGATTAGTTGAGGCTACCTCCTATATTGATGTGTTATTTGTTTTTATAGAGGGGCTTCTACTTAGTATTTTGTTGGTTTTGATTTCGCCTCTCTTAATTGTTGGTTTGGTATTTTATTTATGCTTTTTAATTAAGTCCAAGTTTCAAAGGTTTTTAAAGCCCGTTAAAAGGAAAGTTGCGCGGTTTAGACGCCTATTGAAATCCCCCAAGGATGATGCCTTGGTACTGCGCCTTTACAATGGAATTGCTCGGGTAGAAGCTGAAAGAATGTTGAAGTTGGTTAATGGGTTGTCTCATGTTAAAGCATGGTATAGCCCAACCGCGTTTTGGCCTGCGTTCAATAAAATTAAAGCTCCCCGGGTAATGTGTGTGCCCGATGTTGTTTTGTCAGATTTCCCCGTTGCATTTTCTAATATTGGGGGGAACAGGTTTGCCCAAGTATATTATGATGTCAAGTCTGCTATTGAAACGGGGTCGCATTATATAACTTACAGTGAAGCGATTAAGTGGACTACTTTGGTCGATCAATTTGGCGTTCGAGCGTCTAATGTTTCTGTGATTCATCACGCACCAAATGATCTCAAGCCTTGGGTGGCTGTCAGTGGATATCCAGATAATGAAGTAACGTCGATTAATTACTGCGAGTCCCTTTTTAGATCGGCTTTGAAGAGGTCGTCAAATCCGGATTATACTTACGGGTTTGAGAATGTGAAGGTCAGCTTTATTTTTTATGCAAGTCAGTTTAGGCCAAATAAAAATGTAATTTCATTGCTTCGCGCATATGAGAGTCTTTTAAGAAAGAGACTGATCAAGCAAAAGCTAATACTGACAGGTCGCCCTGAAACATCTCCTGAGGTAAAGTTATTTGTTAAGAAACATCAGTTAGAAAATGATGTGCTGTTTTTGCATGGGTTAAGTATTCAACAGTTGGCCGCATGTTATAAATTGGCAGATTTAGTAGTTAACCCAAGTCTTAGTGAAGGTGGGTGTCCTTTTACATTTACTGAGGCTTTGTCGGTGTCAACTCCGGTTGTGATGGCGAGAATACCTGTAAGTGAAGAAATACTAACAGACCCCGATTTGCAAAAAGTCACTTTTTTTGATCCTTATAGCTGGGAAGATATAGCTGATAAAGTTGAGTGGGCGCTCGATCATAGGCAGGATGTATTGAGTATTCAATCAGTTGCTTATCAGTCTTTGGCCAGGCGGACATGGACAAATGTAGTTGATGAGCATATCGACGTCTTACTTGAGATCTCAGATAAAGATAAATTTGAAGAGGATGCATAATGAAGTTAATGAGCGGGGTGTTGATCCTTGGTTATGGCGGTCACGCCCGCAGCGTTGCGGATGTAGCGCTGTCGCTTGGTGTAAAACAGCTCCTCTTCGTAGACAGTAATGCTCGTCCCAATGAAAAATTCGGTGCGTTCCCGGTTCTATCTGATTGGATGCAGGAACTGCCGGAGGGATGGGCTGTAATGCCTGCATCGGGTGACAATGCCAATCGCGAAGAGCAGATTGAGCAGGTCGCCAAGCGCGGCTGGCCTCTTGCCACACTTATTGCGCCCACGGCGACTATCGGATTTGGCGCAAGTGTTGGTGCAGGTACGCTGGTTGCGCACCATGCACATGTGGGGCCCATGGCAAACTTGGGTGTTGGATGTATTATTAATACGGGTGCAATCATTGAGCATGAGTGCACAGTTGGTAACTCAACGCATATTTCTGTTAATGCGACTGTGGCAGGTAGAGTTCGGATAGGGAGCCGCTGTTTCCTTGGGGCGAACTCCACTGTTATTGATGGAGTAAACATTGTTGATGATGTGACATTGGGGGCCGCCGCTTGCGCACACCGTAATCTAGTTGCCCCTGGAACTTACGTTGGTGTTCCCGCCCGGTTACTTGCAAGGGTAGATAAAGATTGAAAGTCTTACATTTTTTTAAAACCTACTACCCTGAAACAATGGGGGGGGTTGAGCAAGTTATTTTTCAGCTTGCGGAAGGCGGTGCAAAACATGGCATTTGTTCTGAGGTTTTATCGTTAAGCAAAAGGGGCGCTTCACGCAATATTCCTCTGGAAGGGCATTTGACACACACATCGAAATTGGACTTGCATGTTGCGTCTACTGGATTTTCCGTCTCCGCATTCAGGGACTTCGCTGAGCTGGCCAAGAAGGCCGATATTATCAATTATCACTTTCCATGGCCCTTTATGGACGCGGTGCATTATGTTTTGCGTATACATAAGCCTACCGTTGTTAGTTATCATTCGGATATTGTAAAGCAAAAAACTTTGCTGAAGTTGTATCAACCATTGATGCATGGTTTTTTGGCGCGCGTAGATTGCATTGTAGCGTCTTCTCCAAAATATATGGAGAGTAGTTCGGTGCTTCAACGTTTCAAAGATAAAGTGACTGTAATTCCTATTGGCTTGGATAGGAACACTTATCCGCATGTTTCATCTGAAAAACTAAGCTATTGGAAAGCACTGCTGCCCGAGCGGTTTTTTCTTTTTGTCGGGGCGCTGCGTTATTACAAAGGTCTGGATTATCTCCTTGAGGCAGCTTGCAAGGCGCGCTTCCCAATCGCTATTGTGGGACAAGGGCCTATGGAGTCAGAATTGAAGACCAAGGCGAAGAAGTTGGGTCTTACAAATATTTACTTTCTTGGTGGTTTACCTGACATTGACAAAACTGCACTACTAATGTTGTGCTACGGCTTGGTCTTCCCCTCTCATCTTCGTTCCGAAGCATTTGGCATTTCACTACTTGAAGCCGCCATGTTTGGCAAGCCTCTTATTTCTTGTGAGATAGGCACGGGCACAACGTATATAAACATTGCCGACGAAACAGGATTGGTAATACCTCCTTGTGATTCCGATGCACTGGCGCAGGCAATGATCACTTTATGGGAAAATCCTGAAGAAAGTAAAGCTATGGGCCGGCGGGCCGAATTGCGTTTTGAACAGCTTTTTACAGCGGAGCGAATGGTTGAGTCTTATGCGAAAGTTTATCGATCTTTGTTGAGTAAATGGGAAAAATAATCTGTACGCGATAGGTGCTTGAATTTTTCAGGTTGCGGCTCGTGGGCTTGTTAATTATCGACGAGCTACATTACATTTCATCTAACCATTCTTCGAGTTTCAAGATGATCCCCAAGTCCATTCTAGTTACTGGTGCTTCCGGGTTTGTAGGAAAGGCTGTAGCACAGCGTCTTGCATTGATGGGGATGTATAAACTTATTCTCCCTCTAAGAACTCTTAGCAAAGATCTTCCTCAAGGGATGGATGTAATACCTATTTCCGATATTCATGGTCAGTCCGACTGGAAAGAGATGCTCAATGGGGTAGATCTCGTGGTGCATGCCGCCGCTAGGGTTCATGTGATGCGAGAGCAGGCTCCAGATGCCCTTGCTGCGTTTCGCAAGGTTAACGTCGAGGGTACATTGAATCTCGCTCGACAAGCTGCCGAAGCGGGAGTCAAACGGTTTGTCTTCATCAGTTCTATCAAGGTGCTCGGAGAGGGCACATCGCTCGGAATACCTTTTACTGCCGAAGATGTTCCGGCACCGAGTGATCCCTACGGGATCTCCAAGTTTGAGGCAGAGCAAGGTTTAAAGGCTCTTGCGATGGTTACCAATATGGAACTAGTAATTATTCGTCCCGTCCTGGTGTATGGGCCCGGCGTCAAGGCTAATTTTCAGAAAATGACATGGTGGCTTTATAAAGGTATACCATTGCCTTTCGGTGCTGTTCGCAATCGTCGGAGTCTTGTTTTCCTTGATAACCTCGTAGATTTCATAGTGACTTGCATGAACCATCCCGCAGCTGCAAATCAAACATTTCTGGTGAGCGATGGTGATGATGTTTCTACCTCTGATCTTTTGCGCAAGCTTGCCAGAGGTCTAGGGAAACCCGCACGCCTGGTACCTATACCCGTATGGTTAATGAGCGTTGGGGCATCTGCGTTGGGCAAGCAAGCCCTTGCTCAACGCTTTTTTGGGTCCTTGCAGGTGGATCTCAGCAAGAATCAACAGCTCTTGGGTTGGACCCCTCCAGTAAGCCTTGATCATGGTTTGAGTCTAACCACACAACATTTTCTGGATTCTCAAAGAACATGAGTAGCGCGTGGATTATCCCCATAATCACTAGCATTTCTTTTTTTCTGACCGCGTATCTGCGTAATTATGCTCTGACTCGTAGCTTGATGGATGTTCCCAACGCGCGAAGTTCCCATTCGGTTCCAACCCCTCGCGGTGGCGGGGTTGCCATTGTTGTGACGTTTCTTCTGTCGTTGGCTCTTATGTTTTTTTTCGGTGTGATTCCATCGGCTGATGCACTGGCTATTGCTGGTGCGGGCTCGGCGATTGCAGTTATCGGTTTCATGGACGACCACGGCCATATCGCAGCACGCTGGAGATTGCTGGGGCATTCCGCTGCCGCGGTATGGTTGCTAAGTTGGATGGGGGGGGGGCCTCCTTTTGAGCTATTCGGGTTTCCCTTCGATCTGGGCTGGTGTGGTCATGTGTTGGCGGCTATTTATTTAGTGTGGCTGCTCAATCTTTACAATTTCATGGACGGCATCGATGGCATCGCCAGTGTGGAAGCCATTTGTGCTTGTCTCGGGGCCTGTCTACTTTATTGGTTATCAGGACTGAACAATCTGATCTGGGGTCCACTGTTGCTCGCGGCCTCCGTCGCCGGTTTCTTGTACTGGAATTTCCCCCCCGCACGCATCTTCATGGGCGATGCAGGGAGCGGGTTTCTCGGTATCGTGCTGGGAGGGCTTTCCCTACAAGCCGCTTGGATAAACGCGTCCATGCTATGGGCGTGGATAATTCTGCTTGGGATTTTCATTGTTGATGCAACGTTCACGCTGTTTCGTCGCTTGTTCAGAGGCGACAAAGTTTATGAGGCGCATCGTAGTCACGCTTATCAGTTTGCGTCTCGTCATTACGGGACGCACCTGCCCGTCACACTCGCGGTTGGCGCCATCAATCTTTTTTGGCTGTTACCTGTTGCCATTTGTGTTACACAATTCGGTTTGAGCGGGGTTTGGGGAGTGATTCTGGCTTATCTGCCGTTGATCGTCCTGGCCATAAAATTCCGTGCAGGGGATCTGGAGGTTCCAGTGGTCAAGAACTAAGCAGTAACTAATATGTCATTTAGGTTTAGAGTGATTGCGGGACGCTCCTAGGATATCGCTACGGCGTAGGGGTAGCTGAAGGAGAGATTGAGATGTTTGAGGGCTTTATGGATAAAATGAGAGGGTATCTGGTAGGGCTCCCCCGGCGCCGAAAAAGGTTGATTCAGGTCGCCACGGATATTGTGCTGGTCTGGGCAGCGCTGTGGTTGGCTTTCATCGTCCGACTGGGGCTGGACGACATGTACAACCCATTCAAGGTACATTTCTGGCTCTTCGTTTGTGCACCTATAGTTGCTATTCCCTTGTTTGTCCGTTTTGGCATGTACCGTGCCGTCATGCGCTATTTCGGTAATGACGCGCTCATCGCCATTATCAAAGCCGTCAGCCTTTCGTCGCTGATCCTAGCGCTCGTGGTTTATTGGTACAGCAATCACGAAGCCGTCGTTCCGCGATCAATCGTTTTCAACTATTGGTGGCTTAGCCTTGTCATTATCGGCGGACTGCGTCTCTGCATGCGCCAGTATTTCATGGGTGACTGGTTTGCGGGGGCCCATCACGTTCCGTTTATTAACCGTGATGATGGTCTCACCAAGGTAGCGATCTACGGTGCTGGTGTCGCTGGCAATCAGTTGGTCGCCGCACTTCGGATGGGACGGGTCATGCGTCCAGTGGCATTCATCGATGACGACTCGAGCATCGCAGACAGGTCTATTGCCGGTCTGCAGGTCTATAAGCCCAAACATATTCAACAGATGATTGATGAGACTGGTGCTCATGAAATTTTATTGGCGCTACCGTCATCCACGCGTGCGCGACGTCGTGAAATCCTGACTTTTCTGGAGCGTTTCCCGCTACATATCCGAAGCGTCCCAAACTTTACCGACTTGGCCAGTGGCCGAGTAAAGGTCGAAGACATCCAGGAAGTGGACATCGCCGACTTGCTCGGGCGTGATTCGGTGCCGGCTCAGCCTGATTTGCTCGAGCGTTGCATCAAAGACAAGACGGTCATGGTGACCGGCGCCGGTGGTTCGATCGGTGCGGAATTGTGTAGGCAAATTTTCTCTCTTGGCCCGACCACGCTTTTGCTGTTTGACCACAGTGAATTCAATCTCTACAGCATTCTGACGGAATTAGAGAAGCGTGGTTGCCGCGAGGCTGTTCCTGTTCAGCTGTTGCCGATTCTCGGCTCCATCCGACATCAAGATAAACTGCTGGATGTCATGAAGACTTGGGGTGTGGACACGGTTTATCACGCCGCGGCTTACAAGCACGTGCCTATGGTTGAACACAACATCGCCGAGGGCGTGCTGAACAATGTCATCGGCACGCTCAACACTGCTCAGGCTGCATTGCAATCGGGAGTTTCCAACTTTGTGTTGGTTTCCACCGATAAGGCGGTTCGTCCGACGAATGTAATGGGCAGTACCAAACGCCTGGCCGAGTTGACGCTTCAAGCCTTGAGTCGCGAAATTGCCCCGGTTCTGTTTGGCGATAAGGCCAATGTGTCCCGGGTCAACAAGACTCGTTTCACCATGGTTCGTTTTGGCAACGTACTTGGGTCGTCAGGTTCGGTGATTCCGCTTTTTCACAGCCAGATCAAGGCCGGTGGCCCGTTGACGGTAACTCACCCTAAAATCACCCGATATTTCATGACAATCCCGGAAGCTGCGCAATTGGTGATCCAAGCCGGTTCGATGGGGCAGGGCGGCGATGTGTTCGTGCTCGACATGGGCGAACCGGTGAAGATTGTCGAGTTGGCTGAAAAAATGATTCATCTGTCTGGTTTGAGCGTTCGTTCTGAGAATAACCTACAAGGTGATATCTCGATCGAATTCACCGGCCTGCGTCCTGGCGAGAAGCTTTACGAGGAATTGCTGATTGGCGACAACGTATCTGCAACTCAACATCCAATGATCATGAGTGCCAACGAAGATCACCTTGCTTGGGATGTCCTCAAAGGCCGTTTGCGGGAGTTGCTGAATGCCGTTGATCAGGACGATTACACACGCGTTCGTCATCTCTTACGCGACACCGTCAGCGGCTACACCCCCGATGGCGATATCGTTGACTGGATCTACCAGCGACGTCGTCTCGAACCCTGATTGTTTCACCTTCGGTAACGTTGTCACTTTTGACAAGTTCTGCACATCGCCTGTGTTTTGGGCAGCAGCTTTGGAAAAACTGCTATATCAATCAATGATATGGAGCATCAATCATGCGTCTGTTTTTTTCGCTTCTCTAGTTTTTATCCTCCTCACTAGCTTCTCAAGTTCTTTGATTTCGCTCCTGCTGTAGAGACTGGAGACGGTACTGTAGAGGGGATATGCAAGAAGTCTCCCGGCATGCACAGAGCAGCAAGAATTATTTATACGCGGCGGATGCATCTACTTTGCAACGTGAGTTGGCTGAAATTGGTGAAGCCAAGGTCAATGCGATTGTTGCGTATCGTGAGATAATCGAGATGGTTTCACCGGTAGATGAGGCGTTGGAAGTCATGGTGTTTGCAAGGCGATTTTGGCTCGCAATATTGAGAGTTTGGAAGTGAAATAAGCTGATTTTCTAACACCAAAGGGCCGGTCATTGACCGACTGTGTCTGAGTGCGCCATGCATGGCGCGTTGCACTCAAGCGCAACCAGTTTGGCTGTGGTGGCCGCGCTGATGGCTTGTATTTGATTCATAAAGGCTACCTATCTCCAAGCAAACTTCACATGAGGTAGGGGATTCAAGGCAAGCTGGTGCGGAGACTCATTCACTTGGTATCACGTTGCCATTGCAGACGTCCGTAGATTGTGCCACATGGGCGTAGTACCATGAGCCAAGGTTTAAAAGGCCATCGTACAACAGGGTTGGGATACACGTCCGCCAATTTTGCCGCGCTGACGATTTCGATCAAGTTTGTAGGCTAGCTCCATGAACTAGCTAATTTCCTGATACTTGCGTTTTAAAGGTGATTTCATAATGCGTACATGCTTTAACGATAAAGTATTGTTGATTACGGGGGGGACGGGGTCCTTTGGGAATGCGGTACTCGAGCGCTTTCTCCATACTGAGATTGGTGAGATTCGCATTTTCAGTCGTGACGAGAAGAAACAAGATGATATGCGCAAGAGTTACGACAACCCTAAGCTGAAGTTTTACATTGGTGATGTCCGGGATGAGCGTAGCGTGGACGCTGCAATGCGCGGAGTCGATTACGTTTTCCACGCTGCAGCACTGAAGCAGGTCCCTTCTTGCGAATTCCACCCCATGCAGGCGGTGCGTACTAACGTTCTTGGTACGGAAAATGTCCTAAGCAGTGCTATTGCGGCTGGTGTGAAGCGTGTGGTCTGTCTAAGCACCGACAAAGCAGTATATCCAATCAACGCCATGGGTATCAGCAAGGCGATGATGGAAAAAGTGATGGTAGCTGCCAGTCGAAATTTAGGTAGTTCAGAGACGGTTATCTGCGGCACTCGTTATGGGAATGTGATGGCTTCGCGAGGATCTGTTATACCGCTTTTTGTACAGCAGGTAGCACAGGGTAAAGAGATTACGATTACCGACCCATCTATGACACGATTCATGATGACATTGGAGGATGCAGTAGATTTGGTACTGTATGCCTTCGAGCACGGTAAGAACGGCGATATTTTTGTTCAGAAGTCGCCCGCCGCGACCGTGGATACACTCACCAACGCGATCCTTGAACTGATGGAAAAACCTAGCCACCCTGTGGTAGTTATCGGTTCTCGACATGGTGAGAAGCTATATGAGTCACTGCTCAGCAAGGAGGAGCGTGCGCGCGCTGAAGAGTTGCCAGATTACTTCCGTGTTCCGCCGGATGGACGCGATTTGAATTATGCGAAGTTTGTTGAGGAAGGTGAGAGTCGTATCACGCAAGCCCTGCATAGTGAAGAGTATAACTCGCACAATACCACGCGCCTGGATGTTGAGGGGATGAAGGAACTGCTACTCAAGCTGGACTTTATGCAGAATATCGCTCGCAGTGAGCATTCCTTTGCGGGTAATGACTGGATGAAGCAATGAGGGTTTTAATTACCGGCTCTGACGGCTTCATCGGCAAGAATCTTTGTCAACATCTTGCCGAACGCCCGGATGTAGAAATCGTGTGTTTTGGCTCTGGGAATAGCATCTCACAATTGCCTGCTATGTTGCATGGAGTGGAGTTCGTGTTCCACTTCGCCGGGGTAAACCGCCCTCAGGACCCGATAGACTTTGCTACGGGAAATCATGGGTTAACGCAGGCGTTGTGTGAGGCGGTATGTAAAGCAGTCGAGACCACCGACAAAAAAATACCGATCCTTTTGACATCGTCCACTCAAGCCAAACAAGATAATCCTTATGGGCGAAGTAAAAAAGGCGCTGAGGATTCCGTTTTTGCCGCAGCTGAAAGTCATGGAGTACCTGTCCACGTTTTCCGCCTGCCTAACGTGTTCGGTAAGTGGTGCCGCCCAAACTACAACTCCGCGATAGCTACTTTTTGCTACAAGATAGCTCGAAGCTTACCCATCGAGATTCATGACCCGATGGGACCTCTGACCCTGGTCTATATCGACGATCTTGTAGCGAGATTTATCCAGTTGATGGATGGAGCCGACGTTTCATTGGACGCCGACGGCTTTGCAACTGTGACGCCCCAATATTCCACTACTGTAGGTGAAGTTGCAGAGCTTATCCATTGCTTCAAGAAAAGCCGCGAAACGCTAACGACTGAGCGTGTAGGTACTGGCCTTGTAAGGGCTCTATACTCCACCTATGTCAGCTATTTGCCAGTGGAAGAGTTTTCTTACTGTGTGCCACGCCACGCCGACTCGCGCGGTGTATTCGTCGAGATGCTGAAAACCGCGGACTCTGGTCAGTTCTCTTATTTTAGTGCGCACCCGGGGATCACCCGTGGTGGCCACTACCATCACAGCAAGACTGAGAAGTTCCTGGTAATCAAGGGGAGCGCGCGCTTCAAGTTTCGTCATATTCAGACTGGCGAAACTTACGAACTGATCACAAGTGATGCTGAAGCGAAAATAGTGGAGACTGCTCCAGGATGGACTCATGATATTACGAATATCGGCAACGACGAGATGATTGTGATGCTTTGGGCCAACGAGGTCTTCGATCGCGCTCTACCTGATACGTATACTTGCCCGCTATAGAATAAGTAGGAAATGATGAAGAAACTTAAAGTCATGTCGGTAGTAGGTACGCGCCCCGAGATTATTCGACTCTCGCGAGTGTTTGCTGCGCTGGATCAGTATTGCGAGCATATCCTGGTTCACAC
>Ga0182008_10001625_pt1 | contig 14883 bp, 14 predicted proteins | sample Sormic07211129_1_FD_120482 | JGI IMG/M metagenome (GOLD analysis project Ga0182008, IMG submission 120482) | Rhizosphere microbial communities from Sorghum bicolor, Mead, Nebraska, USA - 072115-129_1 metaG | ecosystem: Host-associated > Plants > Roots > Rhizosphere | place: USA: Nebraska...
AAAATCCTCAGCTACCCACCCGAACCACTATCCACCTTCCCACCTTCTTCCTGATCGAAGAACTGCGGAATCTCATGCTCATAACTCTTCAACCACCGCTGCATGCTCAACTCGCGTTCCGTCGCCGTCGAAGTCTGCGGTTTGGTCGACGCCGCTTTATTGCGGCTTTGCAGCAGCAGCCAGCCTTCGGTTTCCTGTTGTTGCGGCGAGGCAGGTCCAGCGTCGATGGCATGGGCGAAAAGCGGCGAGGCCAACAGGGTGAAACAACACAGAACGGTGGTTTTCATCAACGCCATCTCCCTATTGAATGCTCGGCGCCACGACCACCGCGACCTGGTTTGCAGCGGTCGCGGCAGGCTTGGACGGTGCCTTGAGTTTTTCCGCACGGGCCTGGGCTTCGGTGACTTGCGCGGGGCTCAGGCCGAGGCGGCTGACCAGTTCGGCGGCGCGGCTCCAGTCGTCCTGGTAGATCAATAAGGTCACCAGATTCAGTGCGGCCAGCGGGTCGCTCTGCTTGAGTTCCATGGCGGTCAAAAACTCGAAACGCGCGTCCTCGACGCGCAATTGATTGACGTACACCACGCCCAGGTCATTGCGGATTTTTTCGTCGGTCGGTGACAGTCGCGCTGCCCGTTGCAAGTGAACCTGAGCCTGGCCGTTATCGCCCCTGGCGGCGGCGAGCTGGCCCAGGCCATGTTCGGCTTCGGCGGCCATGCAACTGCCGAGCAGGCTGCGGTACAACGGCTCGGCTTCGCTGCGGCCCAGCAGCCGATACACCTTGGCCTGGCGCAGGCGTACCTCCGCCAGGTTGTCCGGCAGGCTTTGCAGGTTGGCCAGGCTGGCGTGGAGTTTGCCTTCGTTGGCCATGTCATCGGCCAGGTTCAGCGACAGCTGTTCATCGGAACTCAACTTGCCGCAACTGGCGGTGTTGGTCAGGGCGCTCCAGGGTGTCTGGCCGTTGCTCGCGCAGCCGCTCAACAGCAGCAGGCTCAAACCGGCGATCATCGCTTTCATCAGGTTCCCTCTAAGAAATAAAGGCGTTGGCCAAGGCCGTAAAGCCAGGGCCGGCCAGCACGATCAATAACGCCGGGAAGAGAAACAACATCATCACGACGGACATTTTGGCGGACATTTTCGAGATGTATTCCTGCAGGCGCGTCAGACGCCGGTCATCCAGCAATTGCTTGAGCGCCAGCAAGGATTTCATCGCGCCGCCGCCCTGATGAAGCAACTGCTGGAGGATCACGCAGGTGTCGGTGAACTCTTCCACGGCCAGCAACCGCGAGGCCTTGTTCAACTCTTCGCCGAGCTCCAGACCGGAGTCGACGCGGGCCAGCACCAGGCGCAATTCATGGGTCAGGGCCGGCAGGATCTGTTTGCCTTCGTGGCTCAACACGCGCAATGACTGCTCCACGGCCATGCCCGATTCGAAGAGGATGCGCAGCAACGGGATGAAGGTGGAAATCTCGATGGCCAGTTGTTTTTGCCGACGCTGGGCGGCGGCGGCCAGCAGGCGTTTGGGCAGCAGGTAACCAATCGCGGTGGCGAAGGCCGGGCCGATCCAGTGGTTTTCCACGTTCGGGAAAAACAGGCTCTGGACTAACAGGCTCAGGGTCAGCGCGAGCACCGGCGCGCCGACCTGAAAGGCCGCGAACAACGAGCGTCGCCGGGCGCTGCGCCACCCCAGGCGGTTGAGCAGGGTCTGCGTTTCGTTGTCCAGGTTGACCGAGCGCTGGCCGATCCGGCTGCTGCCCAGTGCTTGCAGCCAATGGCCCATGCGGTTGTCATTCAGCGGTTTGCCGTCCAGCCGTTGCGCCACTTGGCGCACCCGGCGCCGCCGTTCCAGCAGGCTGCTGAGTAATAACAGACCTGCCCCGAGAAACAGCAGGGCGCTGATCAACAGGGGGATTTTCATACGCTGCGCAACATGCGCCAAAGCGCCAGGCTGCCCACCACTTGCAGGCCGAAAGCGGTGGCAAGCATGATTTGCCCCGAGTGATCGTTCCACATGGCGAGCAGGTAGTGCGGGTTGGTCAGCAGAAAGTACCCGGCCAGTCCCACCGGCAAACTGCCCAGCACCCACGCCGTGACCCGGGTTTCGCCGGTCATGGCGCGGAGTTGGCGTGAGGCCTGCTCGCGCTCGCGGATCATCTTGATCAGGTTGTCGAGCAACTCGCTGGCGTTACCGCCGTAACGATGATTGACCTTCAAGCCGAGGGCGAACAAACGCAGTTCGTCTTTTTCGTACAACTCGGCGAGGTCCGACGCGGCGTCCGGCAGGCTGACGCCCAGCTGCACATTACGCTGCACCCGGCCCATGGCGTCCTTCAACGGTTGCTCCGCGGTGTCGATCGCGCCCATGACTGCATCGGCCAGGGTTCGACCGGACTTCAGGCTGCGCACCGCGTGATCGAGCAGCTGCGGCAGTTGTTCGATCATGCGCCTGAGCCGCCGCTGATAACACCAACTGACATACAGCCGCACAGCCAAGGGCGGCAGCAGCAAGAACGCCAACGCGCCGACCCAGCTGCCGAGGGCAAAACCGAGCACGATGCCGAACACCCAGAGTGCCAGCCACAGGCCGATGCGCTCGGTGGGGCGGCCCAGACCTGCGCGCAAAAACGCTCGTTCCAGCCCCGCCCAGGAGGATTTCTCGACCACCAGTTCCGGCTGACCCTGAGCCAGTCGCCCGAGCACTTTATCGGTGCCGGACTGGCGCATGCCGCGATAGAACAAGCGCACCGACAACCCGAGCAACGCCAGGCAAACGAGGATGAGCAGCAGCGGTTTGAGCATGCCGAGGCCTTCAGTAGGCAGTGGGAGAAAGCGCCGAGCCTCGGCGCAGCTTGTCGCCAGCGGGATTGACCGCTTCGCGCATGAAACCGAAACCGGTGCGCCGGTCGAGCCGGAACAGCGTGTTGGTGACGTAGACGTCCTCGCGGATGCCGATCACCTCTACCACTTCGCTGACGCAACGCCGGCCATCGGGCATGCGTGTCAGCTGGATCACCACGTCCAGCGCCGCACAGATCATCTGCCGCAGGGTGCGTTCGGCGATCGTGCGACCGGTCAGGCCCACCAGCGTCTCCAGGCGCAGCAGCGCATCCTGGGCGTTGTTGGCGTGCACCGTGCTCATCGAACCGTCGTGACCGGTGTTCATCGCCGTGAGCACGTCGACCACTTCGACGCCTCGAATCTCGCCGAGGATGATCCGGTCCGGACGCATCCGCAGGGCGTTGCGGATCAGGTCGCTGGACTTCACTTCACCGTGGCCCTCGGCGTTGGGCGGGCGGGTTTCCAGGCGAACCACGTGAGGATGGCCGAGTTGCAGTTCGGCGATGTCTTCGATGGTGACGAGCCGTTCGTGCGGGTTGATCAACTGACTGAGGATGTTCAGCAGGGTGGTCTTGCCGGTGCCGGTGCCGCCGCTGATCAGGATGTTGCAGCGCTTGCCCACGGCCTCTTCAAAGAAATCGAAGATCGGTTGGTCGAGGGTTTGCATCGCCACCAGATCTGCGCTTTTGAGCATGTCCTTGCGGAATTTCCGGATCGACAGGCACGGCCCGTCGAGGGCTATCGGCGGGATGATTGCGTTGACCCGGCTGCCATCCGGCAGTCGCGCATCGACCATCGGCGACGACTCGTCGAGCCGCCGCCCCAATGGCGCAAGAATGCGCTGCATGACCCGTTCGACGTGATGCGCATCGATAAATCGCAGGTCACTTTGATGCAGCACGCCGTCGCGCTCGATGAACACCCGGTGCGGTCCGTTGACCAGAATCTCGGTCACTGCCGCGTCGCGCAGCAGCACTTCCAGCGGGCCGAAACCGGTGAGCTCATCGACGATCTCTTCGGCCAGGCGCTCCATTTCGTAACGGGAAATCGCCAGGTGCAGGCGGGCGATGTATTCGGCGACCTTGTCGATGACGAACTGCGACAGCACCTGCCGCGAACCTTCCAGCAGGTTTTTTCCGGACTCTTCGATGGCGTCGATGATGTAGCGGTGCAGCACCAGTTTCAGGCCTTCGTGGTCGGAGTTGCCGGACGTGGTGCGCACCGGTGCGCCAAACAGTTTCTCGCTGTTCATTGCGCGCCTCTCAAGCGGTCGAACCAGCCAGCCTTGGGTTTGGCCAGGCCTTCGGAGCGTTTGGCCAGGCGTTCGCCGAGGGTGCGCAGGTTTTGAGTGATGTTTTCGCGTGGCGCCAGCTCGAACAGGGTGACGCCCTGGTTTTTGGCGTTGAGGCGCACTTCCGGGCTGTAGGCGAGCGTGGCAATGACTTCCATGCCGAAGGTTTTGCCGAGGGTGTCGGCGTCCGGGGCGACGTTGCGCAGGTAGCGGTCCACCAGCAGTTTGGCGTGATCGAGCTTCATGCCTTTTTCGCGCCAGACATTGAGCACGGCCAGGTTGCGCCGGCAATCGAGCACGTTCTGATCGGTGTACCACAGCAGCTTGTCGCAATGGCTGACGAAGGTGCGCAGGGCTTCGCTGTCGGGCTGGCCGGTGAGGTTCACCACGATGTGCTGGAAGTGCTGGCGCAGAGCGCTGAGCAACATGTACAACTCGGCGGCGCTGGTGTGCTCCAGCGGTTCGTCGTTGTAGGCGTAGGCGAGAATCCGCAGCCCGGCAGCGCAATGGGTGAACGCGCTGTCGATCAGCGTGGTGTCGAGGCGTCGCAAGTGGCGCAGGGCGTCGCCGAAGTGGAACGAGCTTTCGAGCCCCAGTAGCGCCAGGCTGTCGCCGCGCGGCAGGCCGAGGTCGAGCAGCAACGTTTGCTGGCCGCTCTTCTGCACCACCTGCGCCATGTGCGTGGCCAGCAGCGCGCCGTCGGCATTGCTTTGCACGCCGTAGAGTACGGTCAAGCCGCCCAGTTGCGTATTGGGCGCCACCGGCGGCAGGCGTTTGCTCAACCGTCGAACCAGGCCGGATACCTCACTGGAGCGCGAACCGTAAGCGACGAAATCCCGGGCCCCGGCGCGCATGGCGTTGAGCACCAACTGGTTGTCCATGCCATCGCCCAGCGCGACGATCGCCAGCATCGGCTTGGCTTCCAGTGCGCCTTCGATCAACGCGCTCTGGGCCACCACGTGCTCACGATCGAGGCCGACGAACACCAGGCTGGCGAAGGTCACGTCCACCAGCGCCAGCAGTTCGTCGAGGCTGCCGCCGCCCGCGCTGACCACCTGGCCCAACGGAGCGAGGGCGCCTTGCAGCCACTCAAGGTCGGTGCTGTTGCGCGTGATCGCGAGGAAGGTCTGGCTCAAGCTTTGGCTCTGGCTCATTGCGATAATCCGCTGCGTTTATCGAAGTTGCCGTTCTCAAGGAAGTACAGGCGATACCAGTTGGGGTCGTAGTTGCGCAGTTTTTCCCCGGGCAACGAAGGCAATTGCGCGTTGGCCGCCAGTGGCTGGACCAGGTGCGGCGTGACGATCATCAGCAGTTCGCGCTCTTCGCGGTTGACCTGCGAGTTGCGAAAGAACGCGCCCAGAATCGGGATGTCGCCCAGTCCCGGGAACTTGCTGACCTGCGAGGCGTTGTGGGTGCTGATCAAACCGCTGATGACGAAACTCTCGCCATCGGCCAGGGAGATGCTGGTGTCGGTACGGCGAATGGTGAACGCCGGCACGGTGGTGCCGCCGATGGTCACGCCGTTGTTGTAATCCAGTTCGCTGACTTCCGGCGCCACTTTCAGGGCGATGCGTTCGTGGCTGACCACGGTCGGCGTGAGGGTCAGGCGGATGCCGAATTCCTTGTATTCGATGGAGTAGCTGTTGCTGTTGGCGCTCGGTACCGGGATCGGGATTTCACCGCCGGCCAGGAAACTCGCGCTCTGCCCGCTGAGGGCCACCAGGCTCGGACGCGCCAGGGTGTAGGCGAAGCCGCTGCCTTCCAGCGCGTTGATGATGCCGAGGAAATTGCCGCCGCCGAATACGATGTTGAAGCTGTCGTTGAGCAGGGGAATGCTCGGCACCGCAATGCGCGGGTCGATGTTGAACAGGGGCAGCACGCCGGGTGTGACGAAGGTATTGGGCACTGTGCCCGGGGAGCCGAACAGAAAGTTGTTCGAACTCTTGCCAAAAATCGAGGTGCCGGCCTGTTTCAGTTTGGTCCGGCTGACTTCGACGAAGCGAATGTCGGTCTGCACTTGCGACGGCAACAGCGGGTCATCGGCCGACAGTGGCGTGGCGGTCATGGCGGCCGTCGCCCGCCCCTGAACGAACACCATGCTTTGACGCGGCGCGCTGGCACAGGCGGTCCAGACCATCAGGCTGGTGGTGCCGGGTGCCATGCCCGTGAGCAGCAACGCCTGATTGCCGTTGACCCGCACGTCGGCGATTTTCGGGTCGCCGACGGCCACGCGGGTGATCGCCACGGGAGATTGCAGTTCCTGTTGCAGCCCTTCGCCGACCTCCAGGGCTGCCGGCAACGGACCCAGTGCGGCGCAGTTGCCGACGGCGGCGACGGTCGTCGCGAGCGGCAGCCCGCTCAACAATGAGACCCAGAACAGGCCTTGGAACAGGTGCGTGGAACGTCTGCGCATTTAGATGCGTCCTTGCTCGACTCAGGGAGTTTGCTGCGTGATTTCGTTACCGCGGATGACTTCCACGCTCGGCTTGCGTGGTGCCGCGCCGCCGGTGGCGACAGGTTTGGGTGGGGCGGTCATGGCTAGTTGATTGAACTGGATCAATCCGCGATTGACGCTGGCCAGGTTGGCCGGTGCATCGGCCTCGCCGGCCCAGTAGCGGGACAGGCGTTTCTCGTCCGCGCTGCGTAGGGCCAGGCGCAAAACCCCGGCCTGTGTCGCCAGCATCAATCGGCTCAACAGCGCTTCGGGGACGGCGAGCAATACGGTCCGGGCATTGGCTCGCGATTGTTCCTGCTTGATCGGGTCTTCAGCGTTGCGCGCCGGGCTGGCGGGCTGACCGTCGTTGGTCAGGCCCAGTTGATCGCCCACCCCGAGCACCCGTAAGGCCGGGATCACCAGCTGTGCCGAAGACTGAGGGTTGTTGGCGTCCATGCGCAGGAACAGCAGCACATCGACGTAGTCCCCCGGCGTCAATTGACCCCCGGCATTGATCACTTCGTCCACGGCCACGGCGAGGGCGCGTTCATCGGGGCGAATCATTCGTGCGAGTTTGCTGCCGGCCTCGAAGCTGTCTTCGTTGAGCCAGCTGCCGGCGGTCAAGGCACGCCAGGTGGTACGACCCACCGCCTGATCGAGGCGGGTCAGGCTGCCGGCCGGGACGATGGCGAGTTTTTCCAGGGCTACGTCGGCGGCGGTGATGTGTTCGAACGGAGCGATGTCCCGCAACAGCACCACCACCGGATGACGGGTGGGATCTTCGACCGCGATGGTTTGTTGGGGGGCAGCGGAGGTGGCGCTTTCAGCTGGCGCGAGCGGGGCGGCAGTTGGCTGGCGGCTCAGCGTCAGCCCCCAATAGCCGGCAAAAATGGCGCCCACCAGAAACAACCCGGCGAGGCCCAGCGTGACACGACTGTTCATGACGGCTCTCCCTTTCCTGCTGCTTAAACAACCCCGTCATTTCCAACGAGACAACTTATCCATCAGGCAGCTATGAACACTGAAATCATTTCGCTATTTGACGGTAGCGCAGCTAGAGCAAAACGCCATTACTGCACTGAAAATTAACCGAATAATTGAGAATTCACCCTGAATCAGGCGATTTTTTGGACGTCAACGAAAGGGCTAATACTTTAGTGATAATTCGTTTTTACAGTTGTTGGCGGAACAAATGCCGACAATGCTGATGCTGGCATAGGGAAATCATGTTGCGGCCGTGCAACACCCGATGCGCCCCTCAAGGAGAAGTCGTCATGTCCTTTAGCAGCGTTGTTAAGCGGATCAAAACCGAAGTCGTTTTCTACATCAATCTGGCGAAAGACACCGAAGGTGCTTCGGGTATCGAGTACGCGATTATCGCGGGGATGGCGGCGGTTGCACTGGCGGCGTTCATGACGCCGATCTCGGGTGCGATCACCACGATTTTTACCGGCATCAAAGCAGCGCTGATACCGACGCCTTGAAACGCAATTTGCCAAGTTGCCTGAGTGGTCCTAACGTCAACGCTTAGTCCATTGCAGGAAAACCCCATGAATGCTCCCGCACTCCCTCGCCAACAGCTTCTTCTGGTCGATGATGAAGAGGATGCGCTGCTTGAGCTGGCGGAGTTGCTGGAGGGTGAGGGCTTTCATTGCCTGACCGCCGTCTCGGTGAAGGCTGCGTTGCAGCACCTGACCCGCCATCCTGATATCGCCTTAGTGATCACGGATCTGCGCATGCCGGAGGAGAGCGGCATGTCGTTGATCAAGCGCTTGCGCGAGCACACTTCGCGTCAGCATCTGCCGGTGATTGTGACGTCGGGGCATGCGGACATGGAGGATGTCAGTGACATGTTGCGCTTGCAGGTGCTCGACCTGTTTCGCAAGCCGATCTACCACGTGCGGTTGCTGGAGACGCTGAACAACCTGTTTCCGCAGCCGAGGGTGAATCTGGTCGGTGGTTGAGCGGGTGTACGCCAACCTGCTTTATGTAGGAGCCGGCTTGCCGGCGATGGCGGCCTCCAAATCACCGCACACTTCAAAACTGATCGCCAGCAAGCTGGCTCCTACAGTAGATCTGCGTGTCTCTTGCCTACAACTGATAACTGAAACTGATGCTGTACCGCGGCTTGCGGTTGAAGGTGTCCAGTGCTTCATCCGACATGGGCTTGGCCGCTTCCAGCGCGATGTTGTAGTACTTGGCATCGCCGAATCGCAATCCCACGGCGGCGGAGGACAGATTGTTGCCCTTGACCGGCAGTTCGTTGAACCAGGTCCTGGACCGGTCCAGCACCGCATACGGTTGCAGAATCCGCACCCAGTTGCCGTCGCGGTTGAAGCTGTAGTTCAGCTCATACGCCACGCCCCACCCCTTGTCGCCCGACGCCTGGTCGTCGGGGTAGCCGCGACCAAAGTTCTGTCCGCCGAACACCGCGCGTTCGCTCTCGGGCAAGGTGTCATCACTCCAGTACAGCGCGGCGGAAATCACCCCCTGCCAATTGTCGAAAAATTTGTCGCTTTGCACCCCTGACAAACGCATCCGGAAGAAGTCCAGGTCCAGGTCGCTGTTGTTGGTGTTTGCCCCCATGCCGTCAATGCCCTGATACAGACCGCCGCTGAGAATCCGCAGTTGTTGTTCATCGGCCTTGCGCCAGTCGCTCTCGAAGGCGAGGGCGCGGATGTCGGAGCGTTGCTCGAAGCTCAACGGGAAACCGACGACCTTGTAGCGGGTCTTGTCGTTGACCGCATACAACCGCGCACCGGCGCTGAGCAATTCGTTGGGGGCGGCGATCAGCGGGTGGCTGAAGCCGATGGAATAGCGATCGTTTTCACGGTGCGGCTTGAGTTCGATGCCGTTGTCCAGTTGCACATTGGTGCCCGGATCCGCGCGGTAGCGCGAGGCGGACAACGCCAGTTGCGTGCCCTCGGCGTTGAGGAACTGGTTGTAGTCGAGACGGTAGTAATGCTCGTCGTCATCCCCCGGCGGAAACAGGCCGCTGAGGCTCAGTTGTTCGCCCATGGCCGTCTGCGAGTTGCTGCTGACCCCGAGCAGGGCCTGGGTGCCGTTGCGGTTGTCCTCGGTGGCGCTGAGGCTGCTGGTGAACGGTTTGCGGCTGGCCTGGGCAACCAGGTACGCCGCGCCGTCGGTGGTGCCCGGTGGCGGCACTTGCGCTTGCAAGGTCACGCCCGGGATGCGGCTCATCAGCGTGGTGTAGCGCTCGAAGGTTTTGCGCGTCAGGGGCCGCTCGATCTGCAGTTTGGCCACCAGTTTGTCCAGCAGACCCTTGACCCGTCCGACGTCGCCCTGCAACCGATAATCCTTGATGTAACCCTCCACCAGCACCACGCGCACCGTGCCGCTATCGAAACTTTGTTGCGGCAGGAACGCGTACGACAGCAGATAGCCGTCCTGTTGATAGCGCCGCGTGATGCTTCGAGTGGCTTCGATCAGGTCGGCGAGGCTGCTTTCGTGGCCGAGCAGTGGCTGATAGAGCGCGGCCAGTTCGCTGAGCGGGTAGATTGTCCCGCCTTCGATCTGCACGGTTCTGATGGTGACTTTGGTGCCCATCATCAATGGTTGAGCCTGGGCTGCACCCGGTTCCGGCACTTGCAGCGGCGCGGCGGTCGGCCGGTAGGCGTCGGCGGGGAGGTTGGGCACGGGGAGGTTGCGGATGGTGTCGTTGCTGTTGAGGAAACTCGGGAGGGTGTCTGCGAGGGTGCAGGTACTGACGGTGAGAAACAACAACGAAGCCATTACGCGCATACGACACTCCCTGTTCAACTCACTTGGACCTTCATGTCCAAAGAAAAAGCGGAAGACTCATTTGAATCTTCCGCCTCCAACCAAGCGTAGGCGCTGTAGGTAAGGCCGTCGAATCGGCCAGGTGCAATTAGCGTCTGTTGCCGGTCAGCCCACCGAGGAGGCCGCCGAGACCACCGCTCGTGCCGGTGCCGCCGTTGACCAGTCCGCCTGCTGCGGTGACGGTGTTGCCCAGCGAGGTCACGGTGTTGCCGAGTGCAGTGGTGACCGGGTTGGCGTTGCTGGCGGCAATCGCACCGCCGAGGTTGGCTACCGTGCCGCCGGCCTGGCCGGTGAGGCTGGCCACGGGACTGCCGAGACCGGTAGCGGCGCCGACGTTTTGGGTGAGGCCAGTGACCGCGCTGGTCACTGGATTGATTGCCGTGCCGATGTTTGCACCGACAGTGGCCAGTGCCGCGGTCGGTCCGAGATTGGCGACGCCGCTGCCGCCCAGGCCACCACCCACGGAGGCCACGAGATTACCGCCAGCGACGCCGTTTTTACCTGCTGCGCCGACCACGCCAGTACTGGCGCTCAGGCCTTGGCCGAGATTGACCACGGCGCCACCGACGGTTTCCAACAGGCCGTTGCCCGTGCCTGAATTCGTGCCATTGGACACCAGGCTGCCCGCCTTGCCGACCGCCGTGCCGGTATTGCTCAAGGCGTTGCCGAGGGTGTCGGTCACTGGATTGCCGTTGCCGGCATCGGCCACTTGGTCACCCACGCCATCGACGGTGTCGCCGACCTTCTTGATGATGCCTTTGAGCGGATCCCCTAAACCTGTGGCGTCACCCACTTTGTCGGTGGTGTTCTCCACCAGGGCAATCACCGGCACCAGTCGGCTGCCGACTTCCTTGGTCACCGAACCCAGCGGGCCGGTGGTGGTGGCGGTGCTCAAGGTGTCGCCGAGCATGGTGACGCGTTCGCCGACGCCATCCAGAGCTGGTGCGACTTTGGTCACCACGCCGCCCACCAGCGGAATGCTGTTGGTGGCGGTGGCGAGTTTGCCGCTGACATCGGAAACGCCGTTGCCGACATCCTGGACCACGCCGCCTACCGCCGACGCCGTGACGCCGAGGCCATTCGGATCGGTGGCCAGTTTGCCAATGCCATTGCCCAAGCCGTCACCCAACGTCGTGACGACGTTGCCGGCGGTGTTGGCGACGCTCTGCACCACGCCACCGACGACTGGAACGGAATTCAGAGAATCGCCGATCTGGCCTACGCCGTCGCCGAGACCGCTGACCGTGGTGCCGACATCTTGAACCAGGGTGGTGGTTACCAACGGTGCAACGGTGGGTGGAGTGGTGCCGCCACCGCCAGTTCCTCCACCTGTTCCACCGCCGGTGCCGCCGCCTGTTCCGGTTCCGCCGGTGCCACCACCTGTGCCGCCCGCACCCGCCGCGGTCGAGCTGTCAGGCGACGAACTGTCGGAGCTGCTGTGATGACCGCCACCGCCGCTGCTGCAACCGGTCAGGCCGAGAGACAGGATGAGCGCCAGTGCGGTTGCCGATTTGTAGATGACTTGAGTATTCATGAGTGAGAGTCCTTGCACCTGTAACAACGTCGTTGTTTTCGATAGCTCGCCGTTTCTGTCGTCGGCGATGCCTTCGTCCGTTGTCCACATAACAATCGCAAGGGCTCTGCGGCGCCATTCTCAAGTTGGTATTAACCCCTTGTATACAGGCGCGCCGATGCCGCCTAAGGACTAATACCTTGGGACAGGCGTCAAAAAATAATCTGTTGTAAATCAACGAAGTGGTTTTTGCGGGGGGAGGTGAAGGTCGCGGGAAAACTTAAGTGATATACACACAATTGACCAAGTTTCACCCCGACGTCACTGACACTCCAGATCCCCCTGTAGGAGCCGGCTTGCCGGCGATGGCGTCCTTAAGAGCACCGCACTGTCGGGATTTTTCGCCAGCAAGCTGGCTCCTACAGGTGATCGGTGTACGCGGGCCTTGTAGGAGCTGGCTTGCCGGCGATGGCGGCCTCAAGATCACCGCACCGTCCGGGATTTTTCGCCAGCAGCCGGCTCCTACAGGGGGGGCAGCGGTGAGGTCAGGCAACCGGTCGCCAATGCCCGACCATGTGCTCAAGATCTCCCGCGCCAACCAGTTGGAAATCGCCACTGGACCCCGCGGCACTGGCGAGCAACGTCACCTCGCCGGGCAGCCTCACCGGTTTGCGAAATTGCACGGCGATCTCGACGTTGGCGGTGGGCAAGTGTTCGCTCAGCGCCGCCAGTGTGCGTGCCTTGTTCCACAGGCCATGGGCGATGGCCGTCGGGAAGCCGAACAGTTTGGCGCTCACGGCGCTGAGATGAATCGGGTTGTAATCGCCGGACACTTTGGCGTACTGCCGACCAATGTCCGCCGGCGCTTTCCAGCGGGTGACTTCAATCAGCGACATCGACGAAGCAAGTACTTCCTCCACCGGCTCGACCGCGAGTTTCACCCCGCGACAGAGCATCCGGCTTTCTGCTTCCCACAGCGGCCCCAACTGATCGTCGAGCGTCGTCACCAGATCGAACGTCGCGCCCTTGGCGTGGGGTTGCAGGTTCTGCACGTGCACGCTGACCCGCGCGCGATTTACCCCGCCCATGGGCCTGAGCACGCGAACTCGGTTGCTCAGGTGAATCAGCCCTAATAGCGGGAACGGAAAGTCCTTCGCCGTGAGCAACTGCATCTGCAAGGCGAACGCGAGGATGTGCGGATACGTCGGCGGCAACAATCCGTTGTCGACAAACCCGCAGACTTCGCGATAGGCCGCCAGGCGTTTCGGATCGACATCGACCCAGCAGCGCAACCCCGTATCGGGCAGCGTGGTGCCGGTGATCTTGCGCCGCGTTGCGGCCTGCACATACAAACCGGGCAAGCTCGGTTCGCGATTGAGTGTGTGCCAGTCAGTGGTCATCGCTATGCCCCCAGAACACTTTGTCCACAGACCCTTAGCGCTTGCCCGGTGAATGCGCCGGTGCCCGGTTGCGCCAGCCACGCTACCGCTTCGGCAACGTCCTGCGGCAGACCGCCCTGGCCCAGCGAACTCATGCGTCGGCCGGCTTCACGCAAGCCGAACGGAATATGCGCAGTCATTTGCGTCTCAATGAATCCCGGCGCCACCGCGTTGATGCTGATCCCGCGCTCATTCAGCAACGGTGCCCAGGCTTCGGCCAGTCCGATCAAACCAGCCTTGCTTGCGGCGTAATTGGTCTGCCCGCGATTGCCGGCGATACCGCTGATGGAGGCCAGCAGAATCACCCGACCGTGGTCGCGCAACGTGCCGCTGTCGAGAAGTGCCTTGGTCAGCACCTGCGGGGCGTTGAGGTTGACCGCGAGCACTGCATCCCAAAATTCAGGGGTCATGTTGGCAAGGGTTTTGTCCCGGGTGATGCCGGCGTTGTGCACCACGATATCGACCCCGTCGGGCAAATGTTCGATCAACTGCGTGGCGGCGTCTTCGGCACAAATATCCAGGGTGATGCTGCGCCCGCCGAGGCGTGCGGCGAGGGCTTCAAGGTCGGTCTTGGCCGGTGGCACGTCGAGCAGAATCACCTCGGCGCCGTCACGGGCCAGGGTTTCGGCGATCGATGCGCCGATGCCGCGCGCCGCGCCGGTGACCAGCGCCTTGCGGCCCGACAATGGGCGTGTCCAGTCCGCCACCGGGGTGTCGCAGGCGTCCAGGCGAATCACCTGCCCGGACACGAATGCGCTCTTGGGCGACAGGAAAAACCGCAGCGGGCCTTCCAGTTGATCCTCGGCGCCTTCACCGACATGGATCAGCTGCAAGACGCCGCCGCTGCGCAACTCCTTGGCCAGCGACCGACTGAACCCTTCAATCGCCCGCTGCGCGCTGGCTGCAAACGGATCGCTCAGTAACTGCGGCGCCCGTCCGAGAATGACCAGGTGCGCCGAGCTGTCGAGGTTTTTCATCAGCGGCTGAAAGAACTCGCGCAGTTGCTTGAGCTGATCGGTGTGCACCAGGTCACTGGCGTCGAACACCACGGCTTTCAGCTTGGGGCCATGACCGGGAATCCACGCCGTGGCCAATGAAGGTTCGGCGCCGTAGCTGTAGATCGCATCGGTCAGGCGATTGGCGAAGGCGCTGACTTTTTCCGCCAGCGGCCCGCCGCCGATCAGCAGCGCACCTTCGACCGGACGCAGGCGGCCGGCCTGCCAGCGCTCCAGCCGCACTGGCGACGGCAGACCCAAGGCGCCGACCAGACGATGGCCGATGGACGAATTGGCGAAGTCGATATAGCGGTCAGACATGGAACGCGCTCCAGCAGCTGGGGTTCAAAGTGTGGACCACGAATGGCATTCAGTCGTTCGATCCGCGAGATAAGGCCTACGCTTGGACAGTGCAGGCAGGCTTTATCCCGGATTTTGCAGCGATGCAATCCCTGTAGGAGCGAGCTTGCTCGCGAAGAACTTCAAAACACCGCGTTAATCCTGGATTCACGCGTTATCGTTGACGTCCATCGCGAGCAAGCTCGCTCCTACAGGGATCGTGTTGATAGTTGGAT
>Ga0182008_10001631_pt1 | contig 14863 bp, 13 predicted proteins | sample Sormic07211129_1_FD_120482 | JGI IMG/M metagenome (GOLD analysis project Ga0182008, IMG submission 120482) | Rhizosphere microbial communities from Sorghum bicolor, Mead, Nebraska, USA - 072115-129_1 metaG | ecosystem: Host-associated > Plants > Roots > Rhizosphere | place: USA: Nebraska...
CCGCCCAGGACATCCGCGGCAATTGGATGCCGTCAATGCGCGCGGCGGCCGGTATGCGCTTCTTTGCGGCCAACTACCGCTTGAAAGAGAACCGTCATATCTCCACCGAGGTCGCCGAGGAAAAGGCCCTGGCCGAGCGCGAAGCCGCCGAGGCGCGCCAGCAGTTCGAGACGCGCATGGGCACCTATGAACAGCTGGTGTCGAATGACGAAGACCGGCAGTTGCTGGACAGCGTGAAAACCGGATGGGCTGCGTACCTGGCCACCAGTAAACAGTTGCTTGAGCTGTCCCGGGAGAACCAGGAAACCCAAGCGCGCGGGCTGCTCAGGGGCGAGTCCAAGACGCACTTCGATGAAGTGACAGCGCGCCTGCAAAAAATGGTCGAGCTCAATGATGCTGGCGCCACTGCTGCCGGTGACAAGGGTTCTGCGTTGTATGAAAGCTCGCGTCTGTCGATCATCGCGGCCTTGGTCGCCGCCCTGTTGATCGGCTTGGGCCTGGCGCTGTTTATCGCGCGAATTATTTCCCGTCCGTTGAGGCTGGCTGCCAACGCCGCCGAGCAATTGGCCGAAGGCAACCTCAGTGCACAGATCGAACCGGGCGCCAAAGATGAAACCGGTATGGTGCTCAATGCCATGCGCAATATGGTCGGCAAACTGGCGCATATCATCGGCGAAGTGCGCAATGCCGCCGACAATCTGGCCAGCGCTTCCGAGCAAGTCAGCGCCACGGCGCAATCGATGAGCCAGGCCACCAGCGAACAAGCGGCCAGCGTCGAGGAAACCAGTGCCTCTATCGAACAGATGAGCGCCAGCATCAACCAGAACACCGAGAACGCCAAAGTCACCGACGGCATGGCCAGCAAGGCCGCCAAGGAAGCCACGGACGGCGGCGAATCGGTGCAGCAGACCGTAGTGGCGATGAAGAAAATCGCCCAGCGCATCAGCATCATCGATGACATTGCCTACCAGACCAATCTGCTCGCGCTCAACGCCGCGATCGAGGCCGCGCGGGCCGGCGAGCACGGCAAAGGCTTCGCCGTGGTCGCCGCTGAAGTGCGCAAGCTGGCCGAACGCAGTCAGGTGGCGGCCCAGGAAATCGGCGAACTGTCCTCCAGCAGCGTGGACATGGCCGAGAAAGCCGGCAAGTTGCTCGACGAGATGGTGCCGTCCATCAACAAGACCTCCGACCTGGTGCAGGAAATCAGCGCGGCGTCAGAGGAACAGGCCGCCGGTGTGGCGCAGATCAACACGGCCATGACCCAGCTCAACCAGGTGACCCAGCAGAACGCTTCCAGCAGCGAGGAGCTGGCCGCCACCGCCGAGGAAATGAGCAGCCAGGCCGAGCAATTGCAACAGGCCATGAGTTTCTTCGTGCTCGACGCCGCGACCAAAGCCACCCCACACAGCAGCACCGACACCACCGGCGGCAAGCCGACTCGCCAGCCGCCACGCCCGGCGCAACCGGCGGCACGCAAGGCCTTCGCCTACAACATGGCCAGCGCCCCGGACGAATCGGAATTCACCCGTTTCTGATCGCAGATCATGGATCCGGGCTCACAGGGAGTAATGAGATGGGCGCAGTGATGACTACCCGCCAGGCCGCCGTCGCGGTCGACGAGGATGCGCAATACCTGACTTTTATGCTCGGTGGCGAGATGTTCGCCATCGGCATTCTGGGGATCAAGGAAATAATCGAGTACGGCAGCCTGACCGTGGTGCCAATGATGCCGACCTTCGTGCGCGGCGTGATCAACCTGCGCGGCGCGGTGGTGCCGGTGGTGGACCTGTCGGCACGCTTTGGCCGCCCCAACTCTGAGATCACCCGCCGCTCGTGCGTAATCATCATCGAAGCCAGCACCGATGACGGCCTGCCCCAGGATATCGGGTTGCTGGTGGACACCGTGTCCGCCGTGCAGGAAATCCCGGCCACCCAGATCGAGCCACCGCCCAGCTTCGGCGCGCGGATTCGTGCGGACTTCATCAGCGGCATGGCCAAGGTCGAGGGCAAGTTTGTGATTGTGCTGGAGGTGGACAAGGTGCTGTCCATCGATGAGATGTCCAACCTCGCCGAGGCCGGCCAGGTGCCAGCCCTCGACTTCGACCCAAGGTGAGGCGCGATCATGCCGGATACCACCCCGCTCGATGACCGCGAGTTCGGCCAGTTTCAATCCTGGCTGTACCGCGCGGCCGGTATCAACCTGTCACCGGCCAAGAAGGCTCTGGTGGCCGGCCGCCTGTTCAAACGGCTCAAGCACTATGAACTCAAGAGCTATGGCGAGTACTTCAAGCTGATCATGAGCGATCAGCGCAAGAGCGAGCTGCAAGTAGCGCTGGACCTGCTGACCACCAACGAAACCTATTTTTTTCGCGAACCCAAGCACTTCGATTTTCTGCGCCAGCAGGTGCTGCCCAAGGCCGCGCCCGGCAAAGTGTTCAGGGTGTGGAGCGCGGCCAGTTCCTCGGGTGAAGAACCCTACAGCCTGGCGATGACTCTGGCCGAAAGCCTGGGTACCACACCGTGGGAAGTCGTCGGTTCGGACATCAGTACCCAGGTGCTGGCCAAGGCACGAAACGGGCACTACTCCATGGAACGCGCCGCCAACCTGCCCCAGCCACTGCTGGTCAAGTACTGCCTCAAGGGCATCGGTCGCCAGGACGGTACGTTCCTGATCGACAAACCGTTGCGCAGCCGGGTCAATTTCGTCCAGGTCAACCTCAATGAACCCCTGCCCGGCCTGGGCGAGTTCGATGTGATCTTTCTGCGCAACGTGATGATCTATTTCGACCAGCCAACCAAGACCCAGGTGGTGGCGCGCCTGTTGCCGCAGCTCAAACCCGGCGGCTATTTCATCATCAGCCACTCCGAAAGCCTCAACGGCGTCAATGACACGTTGAAGCTGGTGGCGCCGTCGATCTATCGCAAGCCATGAAAAAGCCCGCCAATGCCGCCGAGGTGGTACTCGCCCCTGGCCAAGTCAGCTTTGCCACCTGCCCGACGCGGTTGCGCACCCTGCTCGGCTCCTGCGTGGCGTTCACGTTCTGGCACCCCCAGCGGCGCATCGGCGGCATGTGTCATTTCATGCTGCCGGCGCGCAACCGCACGGACCAGCCACTGGATGGCAAGTACGCTGACGAAGCGCTCGAACTGTTGTTGCGCCACGCCCGCGCCAACGGTACCCGGCCGCAGGATTACCAGGTCAAAGTGTTCGGCGGCGGCGAGATGTTCCCCGAGCAGCCGCGCCAACGGCCGGCCCACAACGTGGCCAACCTGAATATCCGCGCCGCATTGGCCCTGGCCGAACGTCACCACCTGCACCTGACGGCCCAGGACATGGGCAGTACCGGTTATCGCACGATCATGTTCGACCTGTGGAACGGCAACGTCTGGGTCCGGCACCAACCAATGGGAACACTCGAAAAACATGCCTACCAAAAAAATCAGCGTGCTGCTGGTCGATGACTCGGCCGTGGTACGCCAGGTGCTGCTGGCGATTTTCAATGACACGCCGGACATCCACGTCATGGGCGCCGCCTCCGATCCGATTTTCGCCATGGACAAGCTTGCCCGCGAATGGCCGGACGTGATCGTGCTGGACGTGGAGATGCCGCGCATGGACGGCATCACCTTTCTGCGCAAAATCATGAGCGAGCGCCCCACGCCGGTGGTGATCTGTTCATCGCTGACCCAGAAAGGCGCGGAAACCTCTCTGCAGGCGTTGTCGGCCGGCGCGGTGGATATCATCACCAAGCCCACCACGGGCCTGAAAAACTTCCTGATTGAATCCGGCCCCGAGTTGGTAGCGGCGATTCGTGCGGCGGCCAACTCCAACGTCAAGAACCTGGGCAAGCGCATCGCCAGGCCGACACCGGCACCCGCCCCCGCCGGCAAGCTGACGGCCGATGCGATCCTGCCCGCCGCCAACGGCCAGGCCATGGCGCAGACCACCGAGCGCATCGTCGCCATCGGTACGTCCACGGGCGGCACCCAGGCCCTGGAAGCGGTGCTCACGGCGCTGCCGAGGGTGTGCCCGGGCATGGTGATCGTGCAGCACATGCCTGAGAAGTTCACCGCTTCCTTCGCCGAACGCCTCAACGGCGTGTGCCAGATCGAAGTGCGTGAAGCGCGCAACAACGACCGTATTCTCCCGGGCCTGGCCTTGATTGCCCCCGGCGGCAAACACCTGATGGTCACCCGCAGCGGCGCCTACTATCACGCTCAGGTGATTGACGGGCCGCTGGTCAACCGCCATCGGCCGTCGGTGGATGTGCTGTTTCGCTCGGTGGCCAAATTCGCCGGCAAGAACGCCACGGGCATCATCATGACCGGCATGGGCGACGACGGCGCCCGCGGCCTCAAGGAAATGCTTGATGCCGGCGCCGCCACGGTAGCCCAGGACGAGGCCAGCTGCGTGGTGTTCGGCATGCCCAAGGAAGCCATCAAGCTCAACGCCGCCCAGCGCATCATGGCGTTGCAGGATATTCACCAGGCGATTTTGCACAAGTAAGGCCGGCCGGCTGCGACGGCGCGCAATCGGCCGTCGCCAAGGGTCAAATCGCTGCGCGCAATGCCCGTGGCGACAGCCCATAGCGCGCGCGGAATCGCACCGCAAACCGTGATGCCGAGGCATAGCCGCAGGCGCCGGCTACTTCACCGACCGGGTATGGCCGCGAGCAACTGATCCCAAGCCTGCGAGATGTGCGTGTCCAGCGGTACGCACGGATCGGTGGTTGATACGCTGCGAGCTGAGGATCAGTTGGTTGAACTGCTCTGTTGCGTCGGTGCAATCAGCCGAATCATGGCTTGTCAGCGTGTGCCTGTGTTGCTAGTGTCGTTTTATGACAAATTATTACCTCACCTCGACCACCCCTACCACGACCGCTGAAAGCGGCGCGTACGAGGTGTCGTGAGCGTATAGCCAACGAACTTCAAAGGCCCGCCAGCAATGGACAGGGCCTTTTTTGTGCCTTGTGTTGCTGGTGTTAATGCAAGGAGCTGCACCCATGTATGCACTGTTGGTACTCGATATCCAAGTCGGCCTGGTTCACGGCCCGGAAAAACCCTGGCGTTGCGGCATATTGCTGGACACCCTGAACAGCCTGATGGAGCAAGCTCGCCGCGCGGGCGCTCCGATTTTTCTCGCTCGCCACGTCGGACCTGCGGAGTCGCCGATGGCGCCGGACAACCCGCTCACGAGGCTGGCACCGGAGCTGATACTTTCAGGTGCAGAGGTGGTTTTTGAAAAACAGCGGCCCAACGCCTTTGTCCAGACCGACCTGGCGGACAATTTGCGCGCTCACGGCGCTACGGGCGTAGTGATTACAGGCATGAAAACTCAGTATTGCGTCGACAGCACGTGCCGCGCCACGCGTGATCTTGGATTCGATGCGGTGCTCATCGCTGACGGGCACACCTGCTCGGACACAGCAGCGATGCAGGCCAGGGACATCGTAGCCCACCACAATGCAACATTGCATGGGCCGTTCTGCCAGGTGATCAATGCTGAGGATTGGCGCTTCTAGACAGCGATAGCCATTGCGGGGAGCAAGCGGGCGCCCTCCCCGCACATGACACATCAGTTGTCCGGGTGCTCACTGGCAACCGAATCAGCCGCGTCGACATCCGACATGTCCTCCTCCAGCGGAGCCTCGTCATCCGGTGGCAATGGCACTGCGTCGTCGCCCTTACGCGGGTCGTGCCCGGTCTCGTTGTCGGTGCCCCGCGTCACGGCCTGCTGTGAAAGATTGCCCGGTGCGTTCTCATCGATTTCCATGCTGGTTCTCCGTTGGTGACTGAGCCACGGAATATCCGCGCTTACACATCAGAGGTGGCATGCAACGGCGAGTGCCGGACTCTGGACGAACGGTGCAAAGCCTCGTGAACGCCAGAGTTGGTCAGGCAAAAAGCGCTGATTCAGCGCTTGAGGTTTCTCACGCTGCCAAAGGTCGCCTCGGTGCGCGCGTGCTCCAACACACTCATGGGCATCGGCGTGCGCGTGACGCTGATGACCGGCTTTTGCACGATCGCTCGTTCAGGGTTCGCCAGACGTTCATCGCTGGGCGGTACGCCGAAATACTCTCGATAACATTTGGAAAAGTGCGGTGTGGACACAAAGCCACAGAGCAACGCCAGCTCGACGATTGAGATCGGCGTCTGCTTGAGCAATTGGCGAGCCCGAATCAACCGCAGCCGCAGGTAATAGCGTGAGGGTGAGCAGTGCAAATACTTCTGGAACATGCGCTCAAGCTGTCGACGGGAAAGGTCTACATACTGCGCCAGATGGTCCAGTTCGAGCGGCTCCTCCAGATTCGCCTCCATCAGCGTCACGATTTCCTGCAACTTGGGTTGCTGGGTGCCCAGCATGTGCTTGAGGGGGATGCGCTGATGGTCTTGCTCATTACGCATGCGCTCGTAGACGAACATGTCCGAAATCGCCGCTGAGAGTTCGTACCCGTGATCGAGGCCGATCAGTTGCAGCATCATGTCCATCGGCGCGGTTCCGCCGGAACTGGTGAGCCGATCCCGGTCGAGGGTAAACAGGCTCGGGCTGACGGTCACGCGCGGAAAAGCCTCTTGCATGGCCGCCAACCATTCCCAGTGGACGCTGCATTCGAAACCGTCCAACAGTCCCGCTCGAGCCAATACCCAACTGCCGGTACAAATACCGCCCAAGCGTTTTGCGTAGCGCGCTTGCGTGCGCAGCCACTTGACCAGCTCGGGGGTCACCGTGTTTTGAATGCCCGTGCCGCCGCACACAAGAACACTGTCGGCCGACGGCGCGGTGCCGACGGCACTGTCGGGCGTGATAGGCACGCCATCGCTGGCCCAAATGGGCGCGCCATCAATACTGGCGGTGTACCAACGATAGAGCTCCTGCCCCGACAGTTGGTTGGCCATGCGCAGCGGCTCTACCGCAGACGCCAATGAGATCAGCGTGAACTGATCCAGCAGCACAAACAGGACGCAGGTAACAGGCCGCGCGCTCATGGTGGCGACACCACGGGCAGCGCCCCGCCTACGGGCTCAGCTTGGCGTGCAGTGACCACACCCACCAGCGCAATCAGCAACGCCAGCCCGATCGTAGATGACACCTCAAGGCGATGCTCGGGCGTCAACAGCATCACGCCCAGCGCAGCGCAAATGAATGCGATGACCAGCCAGGTGAGCCACGGAAACAGCCACATTTTGAACGTCAGTGTGACCTTGCGACGCTGCATGACCTTGCGCATACGCAGTTGCGAAACGGCGATGACCAGGTACACCAACAACGCGATAGCCCCGGAACTGGCCAACAGAAACTGGAACAGCCCGGCCGGCATGAAATAGCTGAGCAACGTCACGCCAGCCCCCAGCACGGTGCTGGCGATCACTGCGGCCCTGGGAACACTGGCTGCGGACGTGCGTTTCATCAGCGTCGGCGCATCCCCGCGCTTGCCCAAGGAATACAACATGCGCGAAGCGATGTAGATGGAAGAGTTCATGCAACTGGCCACGGCGATCAGCACCACCCCATCCACCAGCAATTTGGCGTGGGGAATATTCATCAATTCCAGCGCCCGTTGATAGGAACCTACCGAAGCCAGCAGCGGGTCATTCCACGGCACGACGGAAATCACCACGAAGATCGACAGCACATAGAACACGCCGATTCGCCACATGACCGAACGAGTGGCGCGGGCAATGTTCTGCGCGGGATTATCGGACTCCGCCGCCGCGATGGTGACGGCTTCCGTCCCGATAAAGCTGAACATGATGGTAATGAACGCGCCGACCACTGCTGAAAGGCCATTGGGCGCGAAACCGCCATGCTCTTGCATCAATCGACTCAAACCGCTGGCTTCGCGCTCTGGAATCCAGCCCATCAATACCGCGCCTCCGAGACCGATAAAGCCGATGATTGCGACGACCTTGGCCATGGCAAACCAGAACTCGAATTCGCCGTACTTGGAGACACTGAACAAATTGGTGACCACCAACAAAAAGATCGACAACAAGGCGAACAGCCAAGCGTCGATCTGCGGGAACCACTGGTTCAAAATATGCCCGGCGGCCAGGGCTTCGATGGGGATTACCAACACCCAGAACCACCAGTACAGCCAACCGATCGTAAACCCGGCCCAGCGGCCGATGGCCTGGTCGGCATAGGTGGAGAAAGAGCCAGTGTCCGGGTTGGCCACCGCCATTTCCCCCAGCATGCGCATGACCAGCACTACCAACAGGCCGGAAAAGAAATACGCCAGCATCACCGCCGGGCCCGCAGCCGCGATTGCATGCCCGGACCCTACGAACAACCCAGCGCCGATAATGCCTGCAATGGAGAGCATGGTGACATGCCGCGGCTTGAAGCCTTGCGCCAGCTGGCCGTTCGAATCCTTGGAACTCAGGCTATTCATCGTTTTTTTTATTCTCTGTGATCGACATTCAGACGTGCTGACCAGAAGGTCAGGCGATCATCATTTCTCAATGACGGGTCACAGTACGCGGCCGGTCGCCACTTAAAACAGCCTCATTGCGTCATCCGATCGCCTGATAGCGACACCGAAATCCTACCGGCACCTTTCCTGACCGGGTCGAGTTGGATCCAAATTATTGGAACGCCGGCGTCTTTCAGGAATCTTCTAGAGCAGAGGGCGCAAAGCTCCATGAGAAGGCTTAAAGCCAGCAAGACCTTGTGTGTGGAGTATGAAAAATGGTCGATTTCAACAAAGAACTGCCCGCCGCGGTGAGCCGCCAGGTGGACAAAATCATGGCTGAAATTCAAAAGGCAGGATCAATGATCATGGCGGTGAAGGCCGGAGCGCGGGCCAATGGTTTAGTTATCGGCTTGCTGTGTTCGGGCAGCATTACCGATGAGACGGCGCAAGCGTTGCAGTCGGCGTTCGATGCGGCGACCGAAAAGAAGCTCAAGGAACTGTCCGTATGGTCCGCGCCTCAGCATTGAGCATTGATCGGAGTATCAGCCTACCCCCATTGCCTTGGCTCGACATAGCTGAGGCGATCAGCCCCGCCTCGTGCACAACGGCTCGCGGTCTATCTATAACCCTGAGGTAAACATGTCGCCCTTCGATATTCAGCGAATGTTATTGGATGAGTTCCCGCTGTCGTTTTTGCTGGAGGTTGTACTTCGAGCAGCGTTTGCCTTCCTGGCTGTTTTTCTATTTTTGAAGTCCAGCGGCCGTCGAGGAATCCGGCAGTTATCGCTTTTTGAACTCGTGGTTATCTTGACGCTGGGCTCGGCCGCCGGCGATGTATCTTTTTATCACGACGTGCCGCTGTTACCCGTTGCAGTGGTATTTCTCACCCTCCTGGTTCTATATCGCATGACCGTCCTGATCATGACAAAGAGCAAGCGATTCGAGTCATGGATTGACGGCGTGCCCGTAACGGTCATTAAAAACGGCCTTTATGAATTAAAGTCCCTGGAGCAGGTGAACATATCATCGAGTGAGTTATTGATGGAGTTACGGCAGCAGGGTGTAGAGCACTTGGGGCAAGTCAGGCTGGGGCTTGTCGAAACGGATGGGGACATCAGTCTGTATTTTTATGAACCGCAGGATATACAACCAGGATTATCTGTACTGCCCCTTGAACACCGCACCGAATACCACATCGCTCCCGCGTCAGCGCTGTATTGCTGCGTAAATTGTGGTTTGCCGCGCGATCTCCAGCAGGGGCAACACGCTCGTTGCGTGCGGTGCGATAAAGAAGTGTGGTCAACGGCCTTGACCACGCGACGTTGTCGATAAGTGAGCCTGGTCGCCAACCGACAGGCACACCCGCGAAAAAAAAGCCCGCACAATGTGCGGGCGAAACAGGAGTTGGACTTAGAGTCTGCCCGTAAGAACAGGCATACAGTCTTAGAAAATAAAGAGTGTTCATCAGATCCATTTTTCTCCAAGAGTGCCGACGAGCGGCACCGTTAAAGGGAAGCGACAAACTTGTACAAATCATCCATACAAGTATAAGAAAATATTCTGAATCTTCGATTTTGAATCAAGAACAAAGGTGTTTTAGAAGGAGCTAAAATGCCGAACTTGTTATACATCATCGAATAAGCAAACCACTGGCTGAGCGCTATGGCATCGAAAACGTAAAGTGGCGTATCTCAGGCGATGTGCCCTTTATACCGAAGCCATACGTGCCGTCTTAGGTGTGCAGCAGAAGCAGACCGATGACTACCGGTCGCCTGCTCGCACCACGGTGGTGCTTGAAACATGCTTTTCTGAGAAACTGAAACCCGACCGCGCCGAAAGAAACACCTGCGCTGCCATACTGCTTTCTTCACCTTCAATTTGAATCAGACCGTGGATGACGACTCCATGGCCGTTGGGAGATCCATTTGCTGAATATTCCGGTGGATCTTATCGATGATGACCGCTTGTCCCATGTGCTCAATGCCAGCGAGCGGCTGGCCAGGGCAGCCTCGGTAGACGAAGTCGTCAGCGTGCTGCGGGACACCGCCCGTGCCACGGTTGGCGCCGAAGGCGTGGCGGTAATCATCGAGAACGAAGGCCGCTGCGCTTACGTGGCTGAAGATGCGGTGTCTCCGCTTTGGCAGGGCCAGAGCTTTCCAGCCGATCACTGCATCTCAGGGTGGTCAATGCGTCACCGCGAGACGGTTGCGATCCGTGACGTTCGGCTCGATCCACGCATTCCGCAGGACGCTTATGCGCCCACCTTTGTGCGCAGCCTGGTGATGGTGCCCATCGGCAGGCCGGTTCCGATTGCGGCGTTGGGCGCTTACTGGTCAGACGTCAGCGACCACGACCCCGATACGATCAAACGGCTGGAAAGCCTGGCGCGACTGGCAACGATCGCCATCGAGAATGCGCGTTTGACCCAGGCGCGTAATCGCGGCGAGGCCCTTGGGGCCACACAAAATCGAATTCTCGAACTGGCGGTAGCGCAAACGCCCTTGGACCTCACGCTGGATGCGATCGTCCACGAGGTACAAATGCTGTCCCCCTCGGGTTTGCGCGGAAGCATCCTGCTCCTGGATGAAACCAGCGAGCACCTGGAATACTGCGCAGGCCCGACCCTGCCGGACGCGTTCAAAGCCGCCGTTACAGGCCTTGGCGTCGCCGCGCAAGTGCGCCACCAGGACGCTGAGACCGCCATGGCCGACATCACGAACGATGCGCACTGGGCTGCGTTTCGCGATTTGGCCCTCCAGCAGCGCCTTCACGTTTGCTGGTCAACCCCGATCTGCTCGGCGCAAGGCGTCCTGCTGGGCGCTTTTGTGTTGTATCACCACGAGCTGCGCAAGCCGTTAGCCGCCGATATCGAGATCATCGACTTCGTGGTTCAGACGGTAGGGCTGGTGGTTCATCGCGCCCGCGCGGATTCGGCGATCCGTATCAGCGAGGCGAGATTGCGCCTGGCGGTCGATCACGCCGATGTGGGTTTCTGGGATGTGGATTTCGTTCAGAACACGCTGGTGTGGCCGTCACAGACCAAGGCCATGTTCGGCATCTCGCCCGACGTGCCGGTCACGCTGCAGGACTTCTATGACGGGCTGCACCCCGAGGATCGTGAAGCAACGATTGAAGCCTTCACGGCCGCCGTTGACCCTGAGCGTCGGGCGCTCTACGAGGTCGATTACCGTACGATTGGCCGCGAGGACGGCATCGTTCGCTGGGTCGCGGCCAAGGGTCGGGGCGTGTTCGATGCGGCTGGCCTGTGTTTGCGCGTAACCGGCACGGTGGTTGAAATCACCGCCCGCAAGGCGGCCGAGGAAAAGCTACGCGAGCTTAACGCCTCGCTTGAAGAACGGATCGCACAAGCCATCGCCGAACGGGAAGAAGCCCAAAAGGCGCTGCGCCAAAGCCAGAAGATGGAAGCCATGGGGCAGCTTACCGGCGGTGTCGCCCATGACTTCAATAACCTGCTTACGCCGATTGTCGGCACACTCGACATGCTCCAGCGACGAGGCGTGGGCGGCGAGCGAGAGCAGCGGCTTATAGGCGGTGCAATGCAGTCGGCGGAACGCGCCAGGACGCTCGTGCAGCGCCTGCTTGCCTTTGCTCGCCGGCAACCGCTTCAGACGGCTCCGGTCGACGTGGCGAAGTTGATAAGCGATATGGCTGATCTGGTGGCCAGCACGACCGGGCCTCAGATCAAGGTGGTCGTCGATGCTCCGGCAAACCTGCCTGCGGCCATCGCCGATCAGAACCAACTCGAGATGGCCCTGCTCAACCTGTCCGTGAACGCGCGCGATGCGATGCTCGCCGGCGGGACGATGCGCATATCCGCCAGCACCGCCTCAGTCGGCGAAGGGCACCGGGCGAAGCTGGCGCCAGGCGAATACCTGTGTTTGTCCGTCGCGGACACCGGCACGGGCATGGACGCCGCGACACTCGCCCGGGCGGTGGAGCCGTTCTTCTCCACCAAGGGCGTGGGCAAAGGAACGGGCCTTGGTCTTTCAATGGTGCATGGCCTGGCATCACAGTTGAACGGCGCACTCACGATTCAGAGCTCGCCGGGCCTGGGAACGAATGTGGAGCTGTGGTTGCCGCGCAGCATGAGTGAGCCGGCAGCGACTCTGCGCATTGCCGAAGCGCCGGAGCCGCAATTGACGCACGCAATCGCGCTGCTGGTCGATGATGAAGAATTGGTGCGCGCCAGCACCGCTTACATGCTGGCAGAGCTGGGCTATCGCGTGATCGAGGCCGCGTCGGGCGAGGAAGCCATGCAACTGATGGCCACCGGTGAGCCCTTTGACCTTCTCGTCACAGACCATCTCATGCCGGGCATCAATGGCACCGATCTGGCCAGGGTGGTCCGCACCTCCAGGCCTGGAACCGCGATCCTGCTCGTCTCCGGCTACGCCGAGCGCGAGGGGCTTGACCCGGATCTGCCACGGCTTACCAAACCCTTTCGCAAGAATGAACTCGCGGCAAGCCTCTCGCGACTGCGTGGTGAGTCGCGGGATGAGCACTGACAGCCCATTCTGGAAGATGATTTGTTTCACGCAGAGCGATTTGAATCGCTCAGCAAATGGCGGTGCCTTCCGTCGCGCCATGAATAGAGCGCCCCTGAGCACCGAAGCATTCGCCAGCGCGCATTTCGGTGATGTCCATAACGTACGCGCGAAACTCCCAAAGGAGCTGGAAGTAGCTCAAGCCGCGTTCGGCGTCCGGCAAGCTGTCAAACTGCTCTGCAAACTGCGGATGACGGCATAGGCGCCTGTTGCCTTGAATGTCGGCAGCTTCGCTGTAGAACATCTCGCCTTGCGAATTAATGAGTCGAAGCATCCATTTCATACACACCTCCCCGTCGTAGTGACATCCTGCCTGCGGCATATTTCTAGCGCAGATGATGATGAATTGCCACTACGCGGCCGACCACCGGATTGATATCCGATAAGCGGTGCTCGAAGTACGGCAGGCCCTTGCAATCCGCCTGATGCCTACGTTGCCTGGTGCATTTTCGTAGACATAGGAACCGCCCCCATGGGTCTCAAAAACCTGGCCCATTCCGTGTGGGCGTTGTCATAGCGTGCATTCGCCTTATCCCACTGCGCCCCGCAGGTTTTTCCCGACACCACGAGCATCATGAGCTCAGTGACGGCTGCATCCATTTCTAGCAGGTATTTGTGCGCTTCGAATCGAAAGTCTTCAGTGTTGTCCATGGCTCCGGGCACCCGTGCGAAACATGAGCCGTTGACATTTATTTGTACAAAAAATTCAGTTTTGTACAAGATAAGCAGCGGCTGGCCGCAAGCGATCGAGTTGACCCTGGACCGCTGGCAGATGAGCGCCCAGGGGCAACCGCTTTGAGGGCTGGTTCCGAGGGATCAGTCAGGGCAGACGACCGCGGTGAGGACCGAAAAATACATCCGCAAACGAATAGGAAAAAAGGTCACCCAACTAGGTGAGTTGCGGAGCAACATTTGAAATTGCGGAGCGCAAACAAAAAAGGACCTGCCTGATTAATCACGCAAATCCTTGATTTAGATGGTCGAAGCCGGAATCGAACCTTCCTCTTTGTCGCTGAAAATAAAGGAAATTTTTAAGTTCGAAAATTTCTGTACCTCTATGTGTACCCTCACTGGGCTTCCAATGGTACGACTGGAACGCAGTGGGGCACCGCGTAGAGGAAAATATCCCGGGTGTTTTTTCGCTCCTCGTGGAGTTCAGTCAAACTCCATGGAGCAATATTTGGAGCGGGAAACGAGACTCGCATCTGGCGTCCTACCTGGTTCTACCCGTAGCCAATCGAACTAACGACCAGCAAGCTGGCAGTGGCAATTGCGCGGGCTCAACAGAAGATGAGTTCCCAGCGAAAAGGCGTCCCAACCTCCCCCATTCCTCCGTCAACTCACTACTGACGAAATCGGCCACCGCAGTATCCAACGACGGTATTTTCCTCGACTACGACATTAGGTAAGCGTCAGGAACAACGCCGACGTCCAGACCCGTGACTGATCCCGCTGACGTGCGCAGATGAACAGCGGATGCTCACGGCCAGGTTGCAGCTTGAGTTGCGCCAGCTCGATCTTTCCTTGCAACTCGCGAGGGAGCGGCGCAGCGGTGGTTCTTTCAAGGGAGACTTTCAACTCGGCGCCCGGCAATTCTTCAACCACTTGGGATTGCGCCAGCAGTTCTTCACCGGACAGTTCCATCAGTACGGTCGGCGCGTGCACGTAGGGTTGCGGCTCAGCCGGGTCGCCGACCTTGATGTAGTTGTCGATGCGGCTGTGGATCTGCAACGTCGCGCCGGCCAATTGCGACAGGTCGATCTCGATGCTGTCGGTGTCGCCGTTGGTGTCGGTACGAAACGCCAGGACCGTTACATCCTTGCGCCAGACGGTTTGCTCGGGGTGATCCAGACCCAGGGCACGAAAGCCATTGATGACGGCCCC
>Ga0182008_10001632_pt1 | contig 14859 bp, 13 predicted proteins | sample Sormic07211129_1_FD_120482 | JGI IMG/M metagenome (GOLD analysis project Ga0182008, IMG submission 120482) | Rhizosphere microbial communities from Sorghum bicolor, Mead, Nebraska, USA - 072115-129_1 metaG | ecosystem: Host-associated > Plants > Roots > Rhizosphere | place: USA: Nebraska...
AGCTCATCGAGCTCGGCGTCGAATCCCGGCCGGATCGCTTCCTCATCGCCGATTGCCGCCGGCGGCCGGTCGACGAGCCCCCGCGCGAGCTCGGCGCCCAGCTCCGCGCAGTCATCCCACCTCGCGAGCAGCTCGCCGATCACGCCGGCTCCGCCCACACGTCGCGCCGCGTCTGCGACCGCAGGCATTCTCGCGAGCGATGCGCCGAGCGCGCCGAGCTCGCGCGGGGTGGCCCGTCCGGCAGCGGCCTTGCTCGCGAGGCGTTCGACGTCGCGCACGCCATCGAGCGCGGTGCGCAGGGTCTCGCGCGCGAGCGCATCGTCGAGCAGCGCGCCCACGGCGTCGAGGCGGGCATCGATGGGCGATCGATCCGTCAGTGGCGTGAGCACCCACGAGCGCAACAGCCTCGCACCCATCGGCGTCGCGGTTCGGTCGAGCACATCGATCAGCGTCCCGCTGCGATCGCCGCCGCGCAGCGACTCCACGAGCTCGAGATTGCGCCGCGTCATCTCATCGAGCGGCATCGCGCTCCCCGCCCGCTCGAGCACGGGCCGCGCGAGATGCGGCATACCCTGCGGCTGCAGCTCGTGCAGATACCGCAGCAACGCGCCTGCGGCGCCTATCGCCGGTGCATCGCTCGCGCCGATGCCGAAGGCCTCGAGCGACGCGACACCGAATTGCTGTCGCAGCGCGTCTGTCGCGAGCGCCGGATCGAACTCCCAGCGTTCGCGCTCGGTCACCAATGGTCCCTCATCCGCTGGCCCGCGCGGCGACGATACGCGCTCACCGCGCACGAGCACCATTTCGCTCGGTGCCAGGCGCGCGAGATACGCCTCGAGATCCCTTGTATCGCACACGATGAGCCGGAGCTCGCCGGTGGAGAGATCGGCTGCCGCGATGCCGGCCTTCTCACCGGTCACGGAAAGCGCGCACAGAAAGTTGTTGCGAGCGTGATCGAGGAGATCATCCGCGAACGCTGCGCCGGGAGTGATCGTCTCGACCACCTCCCGCCGCACGACGCCCTTCGCATTCTTCGCGTCCTCCATCTGCTCGCAGATCGCGACGCGATAACCCTGCGACACGAGCTGCCGCAGATATCCGCTCATCGCCTTCGCGGGCACGCCGGCGAGCGGTACGTCAGCCGCCGCGCCGTTGTTGCGCGACGTGAGCGTGAGTCCGAGCACACGCGACGCGATCTCCGCGTCCTCGTAGAACGTCTCGTAGAACTCGCCGAGCCGGTAGAGCAGGATCGCGCCGGGATTGCGCGACTTCATCTCGCGCCAATGCTCCATCAGCGGCGTCTCACGGCTCACTGCGGCTCGGCCTCCGTCACGTAGACGGAAATCTTCTTGGCCCGGAGTCGCTGCGCCGCCGCGTCGGCCTGCGCGCGAGTGCCGTAGCGTCCCACGCGCACGCGATACGGAGCCGATGAGCCGACGACGCGCGCATCGATCCCTCGCGCCACCAGACTCTTTCGATGCGACTCGGCCGCGGTCCGGGTGGGGTACGCGCCCACCTGCACCGTGTACCTCGTGCTGCTGGCAGCCGCGCCAGACGTGGCCGATGACGACTTCGCGGTGGGCGGGGTCCGCGTGGTGGTCGATGCCACAGGTGCCGGAGATGGTGGCGGCGGAGCCGGTTGCGATGAGGAGGCGGTGGTGCTCGGGGCTGCCGTTGACGCGCTGTCGGTCGTCGTGGCCGCGACTGCCGCCGTGTCGGAGCCGTGGCATCGCTGCATCCAGAAATTGATCTGGTTGCGCTGCTCTACCTGTTCGGCCGAGGTGTTGTGCGCGGCGTCGACGAGGCTCCGGCACGCGGCGGGAGTCTGATTCTTGTCGAAGTACACGCGAGCCATCCAGAACGAGGCGCGGGCGCGCGACGGGCTCGTGGGATGATCGATCACGAGCCTCTGCAGATGCGTGAGCGCCTGGTCGTTGTCGCCGCGTGTCATCTCGAGCTGCGCGAGGCGCAGCAGCGCGTCCTCGTTGCGCGGCGATAGTGGGTACTCGATGATGATGCGCCGCAGGTCGCGCTCGGCATCCGCCGCGGTGGCGGCGACCACGGCTCTCCAGTACAGCGCGTCGACGTAATGAGGCGATCCGGCCGGCGAGACATCGATCTCGTGCTGCACGAGCGCGCGCGCGGCGTCGCCCTGCCCCTCCGCAGCCATGCGCTGCGCGCGAACGAAGATCGTGTCGGAGCTCTCGCCGGTCGCGGTCGTGTCGAGCGGTGGGGTCGTCGCCTGGGCGGCGAGAGGAGCGGTGCTCAAGACGAGCACCGCGAGCGAGGCGAGGTATCGAGTCATGACCAGTGAGCGAAGGTGATGCATCACGCCGGGATCGCGGAGAGGAGAAGGCGTGCGGCGTCCGTCGAGCGATCGGCTCCGCAGAGCGCGAGCACGAGATTGGTGAGCAGCTGCGTATCGGATGAGATTCGCGTTTCCTTGAGCGCGATATCGGCGGCGAGCAGCGCATCGAGCGCCGCGTCGATCGCAGCGTCATCCCAGTAGCGCTCGGCCGCGCTCCAGGCGCGCGCTGCCTCGCCCCATGGTCGCATCGGGAACGCTTTCCCGCTCTTGAGCAACTCGAAGTAGTCGGCGCGGGTGCGCGTGATCCCCCATCCGATCGCGAGCATCTGCGCGGTCAGCGCCATCACGATGGAAACGGCACTCGTCTTCGGCTGTGCGAGGATGTGCGGAAGAAGCGCGAGAGCGCCCGCGGCGTCGCGCGCGGCGACGCGATCCAGAAAATCACCGAGCGTTTCGCCCCGCCGCACTCCGACGACGTCTGCGACTGCGGCCTCGTCTATCGTGCCGCCGCCGGCGTAGCTCGCGAGCTTGTCGAGCTCCGCTGCCAGCGCCGCGAGCTCGTTGCCGGTCGCCTGCTGCAACAGCTCCGCTGCATCCGGAGTGATCCGCGCTCCCAGCACCGTTTCGACGTGGTGGGCGATCCAGCGCGGCACTCGATCGCCCGTGAGCGGTGCGAATTCGACCGTCGCCGCGCGTGCCTCGAGCGCCTTGTCCACCTTTGCCTTTTCACCCGCCGGAGCGACGAGGATGAGCAACACGTCGGGTGCAGGATCCTTGAGATAACCCTCGAGCGCGGCCCGAGCGTCCTTTCGCAGCGCGGCGACATCGCGCACGACGACCACGCGCCGCGCGGCCATCATGGGCGGAGTGCCGATCAGGCTTCCGAGCGTTTCCGCATCGAGCTCGGCCGCCGCCCGAATGTCGAGATTGAAGTCGCGCGTTGATGGGTCGACGGCAGCCGCCACGAGCTCGCGCACCGCCTGCTCCTTGAGGAAATCATCCTCCCCGTGGAAGTAGTAGACGCGCTCGAACTCGCCGCGCTGAAGCGACTTCCGGAAGGCGCGTTCCATGACCGCAGGCATCTCGTGAATATAGTGTCCGCGGTGTGGACCGGGGTGTCGGCGTGTATGATGGTGTCGGTTGCCGCAGATGGTCGCGCGTGCTATTTCTCGAATCGCGGTCCGTGCAATTCGCGCGACACCTGCCGGTCGACTCCGGCTCTCTCCTCACCACGAGCTTCCGCTGCATCACTCATTCGCTCCCCGCCGCGTCACGACGTTCGGAGCCGCCATCGCCGCCGCCTGCGCGCTCGCGTGTTATCAGGAGAAGCCTCCGCAGCGAGCAAAGGGCGCTCAGGTAACGTCCTCCTCAGCCTCCGTCGACTCCGACACGAAGCTGGGACTCCAGCCCATACCCGCGACGCACGATACGGCGATTCGCGAGATCGATCAGTATCAGCTCACGACGCAGCGGCTGCAGCAGTGGACCGTGGCGAAGCACGCGCTCGACTCGCTCCACACGACCCACCCGGAGGTCGAGGCGCACATCAGGGCGGGAGAGCGGCCGAAGACGGTCGACGAGGCAGGGAAGAGGTTCGATGCGGAGCCCGCGATGCATGCCGCGCTGCAACGCGCCGGGATGAGCGGCAAGGATTTTCTACTGACGTCGATCGCTCTTCAGCAGGCGATGCGAGGATATCAGCTGAAGTCCCTGGGCAAGCTGGATGCGAGCAAGGTGCCGCCGGTCGTGCTGGGAAACATCGTGTTCGTCGCCGCGCACATGCCGGAGCTCATGGCGTCGATGGCGGGCGGTGCGCCGCGCACTCGCCGCACGCCCTGATCGCTAGCGACCGAGCAGCTCCTCGCTGGCGAAGCGCACGGGCGCCTGGTCGACGAGCATCGCCGCGGGCCAAACCGGCAGTCCGGCGCTCGCGCTCGCGACGAAGCTCGAGCTGGTCGCGGGATACGGCGCGTCGGCGGGTGCACTCGCGACCACGGGTGCGAGCGCGAGATTGCGCGCCTGCGCGGTCCAGTTGAAGGCCACCGCCGCCATGAAGCCGATGCCGACTACGCCGGCTGCTACCGCCGCGAACGAGCCGATCCCGGGACCCCGATAACGGGCCGCTCGCGCCTCCGCGTGCTCAATTCGATGGAGCGTGGTGGTGAGCCGGTCGTAGAAATCGGGCGACGGCTCCACCGGGGGGAGGTTCCGCAGAACCATCAGCCCGCGCCGCATCGCCAGATCGTGGCGTGCGCAGATGCTGCACGATGCCAGATGCTGGTCCGCGGCGGATTGCTCCGCCGGCGGAAGCGTCTGGTCGACAAAGGCGAGGTACTGATTACGAAATTCGAGACAATCCATTCGGGCTACATCACTTCGGTATGGCCGAACACTGTACCCACCAGCATCCGACGGGTTCCGAATGATGTGTGCGGGATCACGCCCCCGCCAGCACTGAGACGCGTTGTGGCGTCCTAGCGCAGCCCTGGCTCGATGATCTGCGCGAAGGCGTTCCTGGCGCGGTTAAGCCGCGACTTGACCGTCCCGAGGTTGCAATTCGTGATTTCGGCGATCTCCTCGTACGACTTTCCTTCGAGCTCGCGCAGGATGAACACCTGGCGGTGATGCTCCGGGAGGCGTGCCACCGAGGCCTCGACGAGCGAGCGCAGATGGCGGCGGCGATAGAGATCGTCCGGGCGCGAGTTCGTGTCCTCGAACTGCAGCGGGCGGTCGTCGTCCTGCCAGTTCTTGCGGATCGTCTGGAAGAAGACCAGCGGATTGCGCGACCGGTTCCGAAGCTCGTTCTTGGCGAGGTTCGACGCGATCGTATAGATCCAGGTGGAGAACTTCTTGGAGCGGTCGAAGCGCGCCATGTGCCGGTAAACCCGGATGAAGACCTCCTGCACGAGATCTTCGCCGCGCTCACGATCGCCGATCGTCCGATAGATGAAGTTGAGCAGGCGGGTTTGATAGCGCTCCACGATTTCCTGGAACGCCCGCTCTTCTCCGCCCAGAAACGAGGCGACCAGCTCCGCGTCTTCGAGCGTCTGCAGCTGGGCACGGACCGACCCCGGTGCCACTGCCCTCGCTTCCATCGCCACGTTGGCCATCTTGGGTGTCCCCCAAACAAATTGAATACGCCAGACGACCTGGAAGCAGTTGCGTGCGCAAGCGGTGCTTCCGTCGCTCGCAAACGAAAGGCAGGGGTCGTGCCCTAATGTTCCCGGTTCTTGGCCTATACGCTAAGTCGGGGGCAGGCAACCGCTTGCGTTCACGGCGCTGGAAGGAAACGTAGCAAACCCGAAAGAGCTTGTCTACTTTAGAGGACGAGGGAAACGCCTCTGGAGGGGACACATTGTGTCCCTTTCAAACGAGCTCAGCGGCCGAGGAAGAAGCCTGCGACGTAGAGAATGCTCAGCGCCGTCTTGGCATCGTTGATCGTTCCGTCCTTGATCAGCCGCAAGGCCGCCGACATCGCGGTCGGTACCGCTTCGACGAACTCATCCTGTTCGAGGGAGCTGTTTCCCCGCTCGAGTCCCGTTGCCACGAACAGATGGATCTTCTCGTCCGTGAAGCCGGGGGTCGTGTACATCGTGTAGAGATGCTCCATCTTGGCCGCCGTACAGCCCGTCTCTTCGCGAAGCTCCCGCACCGCGCATTCCTCGGGCGGCTCCCCCGGCTCCAGCCTTCCCGCGGGGATCTCGTAAATGAACCCGTCTGCCGCGTAGCGATACTGTCGAATCAGCAGAATCGTCGGATCGTCTGCGGCCGGATCTCCGAGAAAGGGAAGCACGGCGCTCGCCCCGGAGTGCCGGATCATCTCGAGCTCGCCAACTTTTCCGTTGGGAAAGCGAACCTTGTCGATGTCGAGATTGATCACCCGTCCCGTGTACTCACGCCGACTGGAGACCTGGCCGAGTCTCTGCGAGTCGGTCACCGCTCCGGCCGTCCTTCGGCGTCGTAGAGGCTCACGGGTCCGGCGTCCAGCTCCTCGAGCGGGGCAGCGATCACGGCCGGATCTCCGACGACGACGAGCTGCAGCAGGTCGGGATGCAGATGCTTGTCCGCCGCGTGCAGCACGTCCATGGCGGTCACGCGGCGGATATTTGCGCGATAGTTGTCGAAGTAGTCGTTCGGCAGATCGTACACCGTGAGCGCGGCGAGCGCGCGCGCGATCGAATCCGTAGTCTCGTACCGAATCGGAAACACGCCGTCGAGATAGCTCGTCGCCAGCGTCAGCTCGTCCTCGCTCACGGCATCCGCGCGAATGCGAGAGATCTCGAGGAGTATCTCGCGCGCAGCGGCGGCGGTGACATCGCTCTTCACCGCCGTCGAGACCACGAACGGACCGGCGCCGCGGCGCCAATCGAACGACGAGTGCGCGCCGTACGTGTACGCGTGCACCTCGCGCAGATTCAGATTGATGCGCGAAGAGAACAATCCGCCGAGCAACCCGTTGAGAATGAGCGCGGGAAAATAGTCGGGATGATTGCGCGGCAGCCCGACGTGTCCGACGCGGATCTCCGACTGCGGTGCATCTTCCTTGCGCACGATGTGGACGGCGCGCGTGGTGCGCGCCGGCTTGTCGCTCACGGCGCTCGTGCTCGCGGCACTGCCGGACCAGCTCCCGAACAGTCGCTGGGCGAGAGCGACGCCCTCGGACACAGCGATGTCGCCCACGAGGATGAGCGTCGCGCCAGGGGGACTGAAGCGCGCCTGATAGAAGCGCTCGACGGCAGCACGATCGATCGACTTGACGGATGCGACGTCACCGTGCTCCGGGCTCGCGTAGCGCGATGCCTTGTCGTACACGAAGCGCGTGAACATCTCGTCCGCCAGACCGCGCGGCTCCGTTCGCAGCTGCAGCAGATCAGCCAATCGTTCGGCCTTGATCCGCGCCAGCTCCCGCTCGGGAAACGCCGGCTCGAGCAGCACTTCGGCGAAGAGCGACATCGCGTCCTCGAGGCGTGGTACGAGCACGGTCATCGAGAGCATGGCGGCATCCCAATCGGCTGAGGCACCGACTGCGGCACCCCAGCGCTCGAACTGCTCGCTCAACGCATCGCCGTTTCGCGTGCGCGTTCCCTCGAGCAGCATTCGCGCGGTGAGCTCCGCCACACCGTACGCGCTCGCTGGCTCCGAGGCCGCACCGGCGTCCGCGACCAGAACAGCAGAGACGATCGGCAGCTTGTGCACCGGTGCGACGATGACACCGAGTCCGTTGTCGAGCGTGACGCGCTCGAAGAATGGAAAGCGATAATCGCGCGGCGGTCCCGGCGCCGGCCGCGTCGAGCCCGTGGTTGGCGCGGTCATCGTTCGGCCCCGACGGGCTCCTGAACTTCGTCCCGCGCGCTTGATTCGGCGGTGCCGTCCGAAGGGACGTACACGAGGCTCACGCGATTGTCTTCCCCCAGCATCTCCCGCGCGAGCCTGCTCACCTGCGCAGCGGTCACGCGCTGATAGCGTTCGGTCTGCTCGTTGACGAGGTCGGGATCGCCAAGGTAGGTCGCGAACATCGAGAGCTTGTCGGCCCGGTCGCCCGCGGATTGCAGCGAGCTCACGAGCGCGGTCTCCAGCAATGCGACGGCGCGCTGCACGTCATCGTCCGTGACACCTTCCTTGCGCACGCGGTCGATCTCGCGCGCGACCTCCGTCTCCAGTGACTCGGCGGTTATGCCCGGGCGCGCCGTGACGTCGGCGATGAGGAGGTCGGCACCCTTCGCGAGATCGAAGGTGAAGGCGGATGCCTCGGATGCGATCTCGCGATCGCGAACGAGCGCGCGCTGGAATCTGCTCCCTTTGCCTGTACCGAGGATTGCTGCGAGCACTGTCGCGACGTAGTGCGCTTCTGTTCCGAACACCGGCGCGCGGAAGCCCAGGAAAAGACGCGGCAGCATCACCATATCCGGCACGACCTGACGCTCCCAACCGCCGAAGTGCGCGGGGAGCTCCATGGGCGGTAGCGGAGGCTTCCCACCCCCGCGCGGAATCGGCCCGAAGAACTGCTCCACCAGCGCGCGCGCCTCCGCAGGATCGAAGTCCCCGGCGATCGACAGGACGGCATTGTCCGGCGTGTAGTACGTGGAGAAGAACTGCGCGATATCCTCGAGACTGGCCTCGCTGAGATCCTCCATCGACCCGATCAGCGAATGGTGAAACGGATGATTCGGCGGAAACGCGAGCGCCGGCAGCCGCTCCCACCACGTGCCGTACGGCTGATTGTCCACGCTCCAGCGCCGCTCGTTCTTCACGACGTCGCGCTGCGTGTCCAGCTTCTGCTGCGTCATCGCCGGCAGCAGCTGGCCCATACGGTCCGCCTCGAGCCAGAGCGCGATCGCCAGCTGATTCGAGGGAACGGTCTCGAAGTAGTTCGTACGGTCGAGCCAGGTTGATCCGTTGAGCGTCCCGCCCGCCCGCTGCACGATCTCGAAATGCTCGTTCGCGCCCACGTGCGCCGACCCCTGGAAGAGCATGTGCTCGAAGAGATGCGCGAAGCCGGTGCGACCCGGACGCTCGTTCGCCGACCCCACGTGGTACCAGAGGTTCACGGCGACGATCGGCGCCGTGTGATCCTCGGACAGCGTCACCGCGAGGCCGTTGGCCAGCCGAAACGTCACGACAGGAACTCGCATCGTCCAAACTTGCATTACTCGCGCGAAGCTTGGAACCCGCCGTCACGCGATCTTCACACGGCTTGTCTTGACACACTGCCCCAGTTCAACCCATGTTCACGGCCCGCTGGAAATGCGCGCTTCTCGTAAGCGCACACGACTGTGCGGAACTACGACTCCCGATGGATTCAACGAGTCTCCACGCGATGGCGTGCGTAGCAATCCTTTCTCACCGGTACGGAGGTAGTGATCATGGCAGCTGATTTCTCGCTGGGCGAATCCCTCGTGGGCGATGGCAATGAGGTCGCGCACATCGATCTCATCATCGGCTCCAAGTCGGGTCACGCGGGTCAGGCGTTCACGAATGCGCTGACGAACAACAAGGACGGCTTCACGACGCTGCTCGCCGTGGTTGCACCGAATCTCCCGGCCAAACCGGACACGATCCTGTTCAACAAGGTCACGATCAAGGGCGCGAAGCAGGCGGTTCAGATGTTCGGTCCCGCGCAGGCGGCTGTCGCACGTGCCGTCGTCGATTCCGTTTCCGCCGGCGTCATCCCACGCGACCGCGTCGAGGATCTCTGCGTCATCGTGGGCGTGTTCATCCACTGGGATGCATCGGACGACAAGAAGATCTACGCGTACAACTATCAGGCGACCAAGGAGTCGATCGCTCGCGCCATGAAGAACGAGCCGAAGGTCGACACCGTCATCTCCTCCGCGAAGACGGCCACGCACCCGTTCGCTGGCGGCGCTGACAGCAAGTAACGGCATGGCGTTTGACGCCACGCAGTTTCCATCGAGGGGCGAGGATATTCTCGCCCCTCGATGCGTTTCGGTCGTAGTAGCTTTCGCATCCGCCTCCCGGCTCAACCTCATTCCGACATCACCATGCTGAAACTCTTGCTGCAGCTCGACAGCTCGCGACTTCCGAGCGTCTTCGATCAGGTCGTTGCGTACGATGCAGGCGCAGATCGCATCATGAGCGAAGGAGGAGTCACCGAGGGTGAGGTTCGCGACCTCGTGCACGGATGCATCTTCACACGCGGCCCGAAGGATCTGAAGAACACCGCGATCTTCATCGGCGGCGCGGACATGTCGGCGGGCGAGAAGCTGCTCATCGCCGCGAACAAGGCCTTCTTCGGCCCGTTGCGCGTTTCGACGATGCTCGATTCCAATGGATCCAACACCACCGCGGTCGCCGCCGTCGTCAAGATCACGCAGGCACTCGGTGGCAGCGTGCAGGGGCGCAAGATCGTCGTCACCGCAGGCACCGGGCCCGTCGGCACCCGCGCGGCTGGCCTCTTCGCAAAGGCCGGCGCCGACGTCACGATCACCTCGCGCAAACCGGAGGACGGCGAGCGCGTGTCCAAGGAGATCTGCAACCGCTTCGGCGGAACGGTGCATTCGCTGCCGCTGCGCGATCCCTCGCAGGCCGCGGGCGCGGTCGAGGGCAACGAGGTGCTCCTCAATGCGGGACCTGCAGGCGTGATGCTCATTCCGCGCGCCGCGTGGGCAGGGAAGCTCAAGGTCGTCGTCGATCTCAATGCCGTGCCGCCGCTCGGCATCGAAGGTGTCGAGGTAAACGATGACGGCGCCACGCGCGAAGGCGCGATCGCGTTCGGCGCGCTCGGCATCGGGAACTTCAAGATGAAGCTGCACAAGGAGTGCATCGGGCGACTGTTCACCCGCAACGACCTCGTTCTCGACGCGGAGACGATCGAGGACGTGGCGAAAGAGATCATGAAGAAGTAGCAGGCACGCACACACGGCATCACGCGTGCTCGCCGTCGGCATCGATCCCGGCACGATCAGCATCGATGTGTGCGCGCTCGATGACGGCGCGCTCGTGCTCGACCGCTCGATTCCCACTGCCGACGCGCTCGCAGATCCCGCATCGTTCGCCGCGATGCTGCGCGACCTCGACGCAGATCTCATCGCGGGCCCATCGGGCTACGGGCTCCCTCTCACCACCGTCGCCGCCGCCGATGCCCGCGCCCTACGCCTCGCCTATCTCTCCGCGCCGGGCGAGCACGGAGGTATCGGCGGGCTGCGCGCACTCGGCGCCGCGATGGCGGAGGCCGAGCTGCCGGTGGTGTTCACGCCGGGCGTGATTCATCTCGCGTCCGTTCCGGCGCATCGCAAGATCAATCGCGTGGACCTCGGTACCGCGGACAAGCTGTGCGCCGCCGCGCTCGGAATTCGTGAGCAGAGCTCCCGGCGCGGCTGCGCACTCAACGAGGTCTCCTTCATTCTGCTCGAGCTGGGCGGTGCGTTCAGCGCGGCCGTTGCCGTGCTCGATGGTCGCATCGTCGACGGGGCAGGAGGTAGCGCAGGACCACTCGGCATGCGCGCCGCCGGTGCGCTCGATGGCGAGGTCGCGTACCTGGCGGGCACGGTCACGAAGGAGCTGTTGTTCCAGGGCGGAGTGGAAAGCATCGTCGGCCGATCGGATGTGTCGCTCGAGCAGCTGTCCACCGGCGCGACACGAGAGGAGAGCACGGCATGGCTGGCGTTCATCGAGAGCGCGATGAAGGCCGTTGCCGCTCTGCGCGTCTCGGTGGCCATTCCCTACGAGATTCTGCTCTCCGGGCGGGTGGCGCGCGCCCCGAGTGTCGTGCGCGAGCTGCATCTCCGTCTGAGCACGATCGCTCCCGTACGCCGTTTGCACGGCTACGCCTCGGTCGCGAAGGAAGCAGCGCAGGGCGCCGCGCTCATTGCGGACGGACTCGCCGGCGGCAAGCACGCAGCACTCACCGACGTGATGGGCATTCGCGAAGCGAGTGGCACCGTGCTCGATCACTTGAAAATCATCACACCGGAAGCAGCCCTCCGGCGGCTCGGCCTGTGACGCGCGCACGCACCTCGGTGATCATCGCAGGAGTCTCCGCGCGAGCGCTCGCCGAATCGGCAGCGCGCGCGGGAGAAGACGTCACGGCGCTCGATGCGTACGGCGATCTCGATCTTCGTCGCATCGCTCGCGTGGTCACCGTTCCGCGCGCGGGCGGTCGTGCATTCGATGCGATGCGCGCGGCGCGGGCCAGCCGGCGCATCGAAGCCGGCGCGGTGGCGTACGTGTCCAATTTCGAGAACGCGCCCGGCGCTGTCGAGACGCTCGCGCGCGGGCGCACGCTGCTCGGCAATCCCGCTGCGGTGCTGCGCCGCGTGCGCGATCCAGTGACGCTCGCGCGCGCGCTCCCGCGACTGGGCGCGCATACGCCCGCCGTGCGGGCATCGGCGCCACTCGCCTCGGATTCGACTCGATGGCTGCTCAAGCCCCGGCGTTCAGGAGGAGGGCACGGCATCGTGCGCTGGGTGAGCGGAATGGCGGTGCCGCGCTCGTCAATCGTGCAGGAGCGAGTTCGTGGCAACGCGGGCTCGATCATCTTCGTCGCCGATGGCGCACACATCGTTCCGCTCGCGATCACGCGGCAGCTCTCGGGCGACGCGGCGTTCGGGGCCGCCGGATTCGCGTATTGCGGGAGTATTCTCGAGCCGCACCATCCTGAGCTCCTTGCGAATGCATGCGAGCTCGCCGCTCTGATCGCGCATGAGTTCGCACTTCGTGGCGCATGCGGCGTCGATTTCATTGCGCGTGGAGCGGTGCCGTTCGCGATCGAGGTCAACCCTCGCCCCACAGCGTCGATGGAGCTCGTCGAGCGCGCGACGGGACACTCCATCTGGCTCGCCCACGTCGCCGGTTGCAGGGGCCGTGCGAGTTCGATCGCGTTTCCTGCCGACTCGGCGTCGCTCGCTCATGGAAAGGCGGTGCTCTACGCACGCCGACGCGTCGTGCTCGGCGACACCGACCGCTGGCTCGCGGACGACGATGTGCGCGACATACCCGCACCTGGCGAGCGCATCGCGCGCGGAAGCCCGATATGCACTATCTTCGCGAGTGGGCGCACGAGCGCGCTCTGTTACGCCGCCCTGGTTCGGCGCGCACGGATACGATTCGCGGAAATTGAGGGACGAATGCGTCGCAAGAGCGCGTGAGCGGATCTGGACGGGTGGAGGAGAACGCCGTCTGCCTTGGATGTGGATGCGCCTGCGATGACATCGCCGTGGTCATCGATGGCGGGCGCATCACCGAGGCGCGCAACGCATGTCCGCTCGGCGTCCGCTGGTTCGGAGATGGCTCGCTTCCGGGTGCCGTGCTCGGCGGACGCTCCGCGGCCATCGAGGACGTGGTCGGAGAGATAGCGTCCGTCTTGCGCGCAGCGCGCGCGCCGCTCGTCTACCTCGCGCCCGATCTCACGTGCGAAGCACAGCGCGCAGCCGTCGCGATCGCGGACCAGCTGCACGCTTTCATCGACGGTGTGACCTCGGCCAGCGCATCGGAGGGGATTCTCGCGGCTCAACGGCGCGGCCGCGCCGGTGCAACTCTCGGTGAGATCCGCAATCGCGCGGATGTGCTCGTGTTCTGGGCGGTCGATCCCGCGCTCTCCTACCCGCGATTTCAGAGTCGCTACGCGCCGAACCCCGTGGGCGTCCACGTGCCGAACGGGCGCGGCGATCGCACGGTGATCGCCGTCGACGTGGGCTCGCAGCGCGGGCCGAGCGACGCAGACGTGCGCATCCAGATGACAGTCGAGGAAGAGTCACTGTTCTTCGCCTCGCTGCGCGGATATCTCGCGGGACGCACCTTTGGTGGCGCGCCGATTCTCGCACGCGTGATGGAGCTCGCGACGCGGCTCACTCGCGCGAAGTACGCCGTGGTAGTGACGGATGCCGAGTCGCCGGCACCGGCCGCCGCGGCACCTGGCAGGCGCGCGGACTCGCTCATCGCGCTCACGCAATCGCTCAACGCGACCACGCGCGGTGCGCTCTGCACCCTGCGCGCGGGCGGTAATCGCAATGGGGCGGACATGGTGCTCACCTGGCAAACGGGATATCCAATGGCTGTCGACTTCTCCCGGGGTGCTCCACGGTACACGCCCGAAGATGCGACGCTCTCGAGACTCGCCCGCGGAGCGTTCGATGCCGTGCTGCTCGTAGGTGCCACCGCCGCGCTGCCCGATACCGTCGCCGCCGCACTACGCGGGGTGCGCACGATTGCGATCGGACCGCGAGCGAGCGAGAGCGCGATCGATGCGAGCATCCGTATCGACACAGGCATTGCCAGCATTCACGAGTCCGGTATCGCCTTGCGCACCGACGATGTCCCGCTGGCGCTTCACGCGGTGCTGCCCACTCCGCGCGATACCGCATCGCTGCTCAAGGCGCTCGGAACCGCGATCGCTGCGACGCGAGGTGCCGCATGACGCAGCTCCGAATCACCGGCGGAGCGATTCACGATCCCGCGAACGGAATCGACGGTGACGTGCGCGACATCTGCGTCGATGACGGGCGCATTGTCGCCTCGCTTCCCGGCGACGCACCGGTGCTCCGTGCGGACGGGATGGTCATCATGCCCGGCGGCATCGACATCCACGCGCACGTCGCTTCCTCGAGCGTCACTTTGGGGCGCCGCCTCCTTCCGGAGGAGCACGCACTCGACCCGGTGCGCGCTCCAGACCTCGATGATGGCACAATCCCGCGCTCCGGCACGGGCGGCACCGTTCCCAGCACGTTCACCACGGGCTATCGCTACGCAGGGCTCGGGTACACGACCGTCTTCGATGCCGCCGTCTCCGCCGCGGGCGCGCGACAGACGCACGCCGAGTTCGATGACACGCCGATCATCGATGGCGGATTCTTTGTCCTGCTGGGCAACGATGAATATCTCCAGCGACAGATCGCCGCCAACGAACTCGGTCGCGCCCGCGACTACGCTGCGTGGGTTCTGAAGTCCACGGGCGCGTATGCGATAAAGATCGTGAATCCGGGCGGCATCGAGCTGTGGAAGCGCAACGTGCGTCAGGTGAGAACGCTCGATGATCCAGTGGGTTCATCGAACGTCACGCCGCGACGAATTCTCGAGGTGCTCGCGGATGCCGC
>Ga0182008_10001633_pt1 | contig 14849 bp, 18 predicted proteins | sample Sormic07211129_1_FD_120482 | JGI IMG/M metagenome (GOLD analysis project Ga0182008, IMG submission 120482) | Rhizosphere microbial communities from Sorghum bicolor, Mead, Nebraska, USA - 072115-129_1 metaG | ecosystem: Host-associated > Plants > Roots > Rhizosphere | place: USA: Nebraska...
CGCTGCCCGAGGGGCCGGTGCATTTCCACTACCCCGCGGTGGCCGTCGAGGCCGATTTCGGCAACTCGCAGGGGGGGCGTGAATGAGCCCCCGCCCGGCCGCTCCGAAGAGGGCTCGCACCGCAGTGCGAAGCACGGAGGTTTCCTCATGACCCCCCGCCCGGCCGCTCCGAAGGGGACTCGCACCGCAGTGCGCAGCACGGAGGTTGGCGTATGAGCTGGTACAAGCCGGCCGACGTCGGCTTCGCCGTGCGCAGCAAGCTGGCCGACCTCGGTCTGGGCGCGCGCCTTTTCTTCCAGCTCGTGGGGCAGGGTGCGCGCAGCCTGCGCCGCTTCGGCCTGGTGCGCGACCAGATCCACTTCCTGGGCAACTACTCGCTGGCGATCATCGCCGTCTCCGGACTGTTCGTCGGCTTCGTGCTGGGCTTGCAGGGTTACTACACGCTGCAGCGCTACGGCTCGTCCGAGGCGCTGGGCCTGCTGGTCGCATTGAGCCTGGTGCGCGAGCTCGGCCCGGTCGTGGCGGCGCTGCTGTTCGCGGGCCGTGCCGGCACCTCGCTCACCGCCGAGATCGGCCTCATGAAGGCTGGCGAGCAGCTCAGCGCGATGGAGATGATGGCGGTCGACCCGGTCCAGCGCATCCTGGCGCCGCGCTTCTGGGGCGGCGTGATCACCATGCCCCTGCTGGCGGCGGTGTTCAGCGCGGTCGGCGTGATCGGCGGCTATGTCGTCGGGGTGCTGATGCTGGGCCTCGACGCGGGGGCCTTCTGGGGCCAGATGCAGGGCGGCGTCGACGTCTGGAAGGACGTCGGCAACGGCGTCGTCAAGAGCATCGTCTTCGGCGTCGCCGTGACTTTCATCGCCCTGCTGCAGGGCTACCAGGCCCAGCCGACGCCCGAGGGAGTCTCCCGCGCCACCACCCGCACGGTGGTCGTCGCCTCGCTCACCGTGCTCGGGCTCGATTTCATGCTGACCGCCATGATGTTCAGCATCTAGGCTCCACGTTCACTGAGAGTGCAACACATGCAACGTTCCAACAATGACATCTGGGTCGGCCTGTTCGTGCTGATCGGCGGCGCGGCGCTGCTGTTCCTGGCGCTGCAGTCGGCCAACCTGCTGAGCCTGAACTTCCAGAAGACCTATGCGGTGACCGCGCGCTTCGACAACATCGGCGGGCTCAAGCCCCAAACCGCGGTCAAGAGCGCCGGCGTGGTGGTCGGGCGCGTCGAATCCATCACGTTCGACGACAAGAACTTTCAGGCGGCCGTGACGCTGGCGCTGCAAAATCGCTACAGTTTCCCCAAGGACAGCTCGTTCAAGATCCTGACCAGCGGCCTGCTGGGCGAGCAATACATCGGCATCGAGGCCGGCGCCGACGAAAAGACCCTTCAAGCCGGCGATGTCGTGACCGATACCCAATCAGCGGTCGTGCTCGAGAACCTGATCAGCCAGTTCCTGTACAGCAAGGCGGCCGAAGGAAGCACGCCATCCGGTAACGCCAACAACAAGAAATGAAACCACGAACTCCTCTCGCCGGCCGGGTCGCGTGCGTGCGCATCGCCAATGGCCTGCGCGCAGCAGGCGCCGCCGGCGTCCTCGCTTTCATCACGGGTTGCGCCACCGGCCCGAACGCCAATCCGGCCGATCCGCTGGAGCCGCTCAACCGGCAGGTGTATCGCTTCAACAACGCGCTCGACGATGCGGTCCTGAAGCCGGCCGCGACGGTCTACGTCAAGGTGCTGCCCTCGCCGGTGCGCACCGGCGTGAACAATTTCTTCGGCAACCTCTCCGACGTCTGGAGCTTCGCCAACAGCGTGGCGCAGCTCAAGCTCCAGGACAGCGCGCAGACTTTCATGCGCCTGAACGTCAACACGTTCTTCGGCCTCGGCGGGATCCTGGACGTCGCGACCGAACTCGGCATCGACCGCCACAGCGAGGACTTCGGCCAGACGCTGGGCCGCTGGGGCGTTCCGGCGGGCCCGTACCTGATCCTGCCCCTGCTCGGCCCCTCCACGCTGCGCGACACCGCGGCCTTGCCACTGGACCTCCGGGGCGACCTGCTGAGCGGCGTGTCGGACATCCCGGTGCGCAACTCGATGTACGCTCTCCGCCTGATCGACATCCGCGCCAACCTGTTGCGCGTCGGCCAGCTGCTCGAGGATGCGGCGCTCGACAGGTACACCTTCACCCGTGACGCCTTCCTGCAGCGCCGCCGCAACGACGTGCACGACGGAAACCTGCCCGACGAGGGCAACTAAGGCCTTGCGCGGGCGGGGCCATTGCATTCGGTTGCAGGCCCTGAGCCGCGATGTGGAACCCTCTGTGTGGCGTGGACTCGAAACCGGTTGGGCGAACGCCTCACTTTTGATGACAAGGGATTGACTCGATGAACCAGATTCTTCAACGCCGCACCCTGGGACGGTTGGCGCTGGGTGGCCTGCTGCTGGCGGCTGCCGCTGCCGGATTCGTGCGGCCGGCCCTGGCCGCGGACGAGGCGCCCGATGCGCTCGTGAAGCGGCTGTCTTCCGACGTGCTGGACACGATCAAGGCCGACAAGTCGATCAAGGCGGGCGATGTCGGCAAGATCATGCAGTTGGTCGATACCAAGATCATGCCGAACGTGAACTTCCTGCGCATGACCTCCTCGGCCGTCGGTCCGGCCTGGCGCCAGGCCACGCCGGAGCAGCAGAAGCGGCTCGAGGATGCGTTCAAGACCCTGCTGGTGCGCACCTACGCGGGCGCCCTCGACCAGGTCAGCGACCAGACCGTCGTCGTGCGCCCGTTCCGTGGCTCGGCCGACGACAAGGAGGTGCTCGTGCGCACCGAAGTCAAGGGCAGCGGCGATCCGGTGCAGCTCGACTACCGGCTCGAGAAGACCCCCGGCGAGGCTGGCGGCTGGAAGATCTACAACATCAACGTCCTGGGCGTATGGCTGGTGGATACCTACCGCACCCAGTTCGCGCAGCAGATCAACGCCAAGGGCATCGACGGCCTGATCGCGGCCCTCGAGGCGCGCAACAAGAACAACGGCAAGGGCTGAGCCGGCCATGCTGGTGCTGCCACCCAAGTTGACGCACGACGAGGCACCGGCCTGCGCCTACATGCTCCAGCGCGGCCTGGCCGGTCAGACCGACACGGCCACGGTGGTCGACGCCAGCGCGCTGGTCCACTTCGACTCCTCGGCGCTGGCGGTGCTGCTCGAGTGCCGGCGCGAGTCCAGCGCGCTCGGCCGCGGTTTCGCGGTCAAGGGCCTGCCGGCCCGCCTGCGCGAACTGGCCGCCCTGTACGGAATCGCAGGCCTTTTGCCCGCCGCGCCTTGAATGGGCTCGCCCCCAGGTTGCCCGGCACTTCGTGTCCGGGCGCCCACCCCCTGCCGGGGGCGCAGTCAGCGGCCCGGCAAGCCGGTTCCGCGACTGCCCACGAACAGGCGTGCGCTGCGCGCCGCCGAGAACAAGCACGACGCCTCTCTTCCATCGGCCGGCGCAGCCAGGCCCGTTGGTGAAACACCGCGGAACCGGCTTCGCCGGGCCGCTGGTGTTGCCCCCGGCAGGGGGTGGGCGGGCTACACGAAGTGAGCCCAACCTGGGGGCGAGCTTAAAATAGCGGGTTCCCATGCCCGCGATCTCCTTCCAGTCGGTCTCCAAGACCTATCCCCCCTCACGCCAGCAACGAAGCCAGGGCAAGCCCGGGCTCCGCGCCGTCGATGACGTGAGCTTCCAGATCGAAGAGGGCGAGTTCTTCGGCCTCCTGGGGCCGAACGGGGCCGGCAAGACCACCCTGATCAGCATGCTCGCCGGGCTGTCGCGCCCGACCAGCGGCGCCATCGCGGTCCACGGCTTCGACGTCCAGAAGGACTACGCCCAAGCCCGCCGCCAACTCGGCGTGGTGCCGCAGGAGCTGGTCTTCGACCCGTTCTTCAACGTCCGCGAGGCGCTGCGGATCCAGTCGGGCTATTTCGGCATCAAGAACAACGACGCCTGGATCGACGAACTCCTGCAGAGCCTCGGCCTGGCCGACAAGGCCGGCGCCAACATGCGCCAGCTCTCGGGCGGCATGAAGCGGCGCGTGCTGGTGGCCCAGGCGCTGGTCCACAAGCCGCCTGTGATCGTGCTGGACGAGCCCACCGCCGGCGTCGACGTCGAGCTGCGCCAGACGCTGTGGCAGTTCGTCGCCAAGCTCAACAAGCAGGGCAGCACGGTGCTGCTGACCACCCACTATCTCGAAGAGGCCGAGGCGCTGTGCCATCGGATCGCGATGCTCAAGCAAGGCCGCGTGATCGCGCTCGACCGCACCAGCGAGCTGCTGCGGTCGGCCGCCAGCAACGTGCTGCGCTTCAAGACCGACGGCATGCTGCCCTGGGCGATCGCCCAGAACGCCCGCATCACGGGCCGCATCGTGCAGCTGCCGGCGCAGAACGCCCACGAGGTCGAGCAGCTGCTGGCCGCGATCCGCGAAGCCGGGCTCGATGTCGAGGACGTCGAGATGCGCAAGGCCGACCTCGAGGACGTCTTCATCGACCTGATGGCCGGCGAGCAGACGCCGCTGGAGGTCGCAAGATGATGATCAACGCTCTTGGGTGGCGCGCGCTTCTGTACAAGGAAACGCTGCGCTTCTGGAAGGTCGGCTTCCAGACCGTCGGCGCCCCGGTGCTGACCGCGGTGCTCTACCTGGCGGTCTTCGGCCATGTGCTCGAGGACCACGTCAAGGTCTTCGGCACCGTGAGCTACACCGCCTTCCTGGTCCCGGGCCTGGTGATGATGAGCGTGCTGCAGAACGCCTTCGCCAACAGCTCGTCGTCGATCATCCAGAGCAAGATCATGGGCAGCCTGGTGTTCGTGCTGCTGACGCCGCTGTCGCACTGGGGCTGGTTCCTCGCCTACGTGGGGTCGTCGATCGTGCGCGGGCTGGCGGTGGGCCTGGGCGTGTTCATCGTCACCGCCTTTTTTGCGCTGCCGAGCTTCGTAGCGCCGCTATGGATCCTGGTGTTCGCCTTTCTGGGCGCCGCCATCCTCGGCACGCTGGGCCTGATCGCCGGCCTCTGGGCCGAGAAATTCGACCAGATGGCGGTGTTCCAGAACTTCCTGATCATGCCGATGACCTTCCTGTCCGGCGTGTTCTATTCGATCGGGTCGCTGCCGCCTTTCTGGCAGACGGTGAGCCACCTGAACCCCTTCTTCTACATGATCGATGGCTTTCGCTACGGCTTCTTCGGCATCAGCGATGCATCGCCCTGGCTGAGCCTGGCGATCGTCGGCAGTGCCTGGCTGGTGGTCAGCGCGATCGCCGTGCACCTCCTGCGCATCGGCTACAAGATCCGCGGATGAAAACCAACCATGACAGCTGACGAACTCCAATCGATCATCCAGGCCGGCCTGGCCTGCGACCACATCACGCTCGAGGGCGATGGCCGCCACTGGTATGCCACCATCGTCTCCGCCGAATTCGAGGGCAAGCGTGCCATCCAGCGGCATCAGCGGGTCTATGCCACCCTCGGTGCGAAAATGCACACCGACGAAGTGCACGCGCTCTCGATGAAAACCTTCACGCCTGCCGAATGGGCAGGCCAGTCTCGCTAGACCTCCGCTGGATTCCTCATGGACAAACTTCTGATTCGCGGCGGGCGCAAGCTTCGCGGCGAGGTACTCATTTCCGGCGCCAAGAATGCCGCGCTGCCCGAACTCTGCGCGGCCCTGCTGACCGATCGCCCCGTCACGCTGCACAACGTGCCGCGCCTGAAGGACGTCGCGACCATGCTCAAGCTGGTCCACAACATGGGCGTGCGTGCCGAGCGCGACGACAACGGCACGGTGCGCATCGACGCCCGCTCGCTCGAGGTGCCCGAGGCACCCTACGAACTGGTCAAGACGATGCGGGCCTCGGTGCTCGCGCTCGGCCCGCTGCTGGCGCGCTTCGGCAGGGCCAAGGTCTCGCTGCCGGGCGGCTGCGCGATCGGCTCGCGTCCGGTCGACCAGCACATCAAGGGCCTGCAGGCCATGGGTGCCGAGATCGTGGTCGAGCACGGCTACATGGTGGCGGGCATCGGCGGTGGCCGCAAACGCCTGCACGGCGCCCGCATCACCACCGACATGGTGACGGTCACCGGCACCGAGAACTTCCTCATGGCGGCGGCGCTGGCCGAGGGCGAGACGGTGCTCGAGAACGCCGCCCAGGAGCCCGAGATCGCCGACCTGGCCGAGATGCTGATCGCCATGGGCGCGAAGATCGAGGGCCACGGCACCAGCCGCATCCGCATCCAGGGCGTCGAGCGCCTCGATGGCTGCACGCACCAGGTGGTGGCCGATCGCATCGAGGCCGGCACCTTCCTGTGCGCCGTGGCCGCGGCCGGCGGCGACGTGTTCCTGAAGCATGGCCGGGCCGACCATCTCGATGCCGTGATCGAGAAGCTGCGCGAAGCCGGCGCCCAGGTGTCGGCGGTCGACGGCGGCATCCGGGTGCAGAGCCAGGGCCGACTCAAGGCACAGAGCTTCCGCACCACCGAGTACCCGGGCTTCCCGACCGACATGCAGGCCCAGTTCATGGCGCTCAACGCGATCGCCGAAGGCACCTCGACCGTCACCGAGACGATCTTCGAGAACCGCTTCATGCACGTCGACGAGATGCTGCGTCTCGGCGCCAAGATCCAGACCGACGGCAAGGTCGCGGTGATCGAGGGCGTGCGCCAACTGTCCGGCGCCACCGTGATGGCCACCGACCTGCGCGCCTCGGCCAGCCTCGTGATCGCCGGCCTGGTGGCCGATGGCGAGACCCTGGTCGACCGCATCTACCACCTCGACCGCGGCTACGACCGCATGGAAGGCAAGCTGCGCGGCATCGGCGCCGATATCGAGCGGGTGGCCGGGCCGGCCGAGGTGCAGCCGTGATCACCCTGGCGCTGTCGAAGGGCCGCATCTTCGAGGAGACCCTGCCGCTCTTGGCCGCGGCCGGCATCGAGGTCACCGAAGACCCCGAGAAATCGCGCAAGCTGATCCTCTCCACCACAAGGCCCGATGTCCGCGTGGTGCTGGTGCGCGCCTCCGACGTGCCGACCTACGTCCAGTACGGCGGCGCCGACCTCGGCGTGACCGGGCTCGACGTGCTGCTCGAGCACGGCAACCAGGGCCTCTACCAGCCGCTCGACCTGCGCATCGCGGCCTGCCGTCTCAGCGTGGCGGTGCGCGCCGACTACGACTACGCCTCGGCCGTCAAGCAAGGCTCGCGGCTCAAGGTGGCGACCAAGTACGTCGGCCTGGCGCGCGAATTCTTCGCCAGCAAGGGCGTGCACGTCGACCTGATCAAGCTTTACGGCAGCATGGAACTGGCGCCGCTCACGGGGCTGGCCGATGCCATCGTCGACCTGGTCTCGACCGGCAACACGCTCAAGGCCAACCATCTGGTCGAGGTTGAACGCATCATGGACATCAGCGCCCGGCTGGTGGTCAACCAGGCCGCGCTCAAGCTCAAGCAAGAGCCCATCCGCCGCATCGTCGATGCCTTCGCATCGGCCCTCCCGACATGAACCTGAAAGCCGCTCCCGCCCGCCTGTCCACCGCATCGGCCACCTTCGAGGCCGAATTCAAGGCGCGCCTGCATTGGTCGGCCGAAGCGGATGCGGCCATCGAGCAGGTGGTGGCCGACATCCTGGCCGACGTTCGGCAGCGGGGCGACGAGGCCGTGCTCGACTACACGCGGCGTTTCGATCGCCTCGACGTCGACGGCCTGCCGGCGCTGGAACTCACGGCCGCCGAGTTGCGCGCTGCCTTCGAGTCGCTGCCGGCGGAGCAGAAAGTTGCCCTCCAGGCCGCGGCAAGCCGCGTCAGGAGCTACCACGAGGCCCAGAAGAAGGCGAGCGGCGAGAGCTGGAGCTACCGCGATGCCGACGGCACGCTGCTCGGCCAGAAGGTCACGCCGCTGGACCGCGTCGGCATCTACGTGCCGGGCGGCAAGGCCGCCTATCCATCGAGCGTGCTCATGAACGCGATCCCGGCGCACGTGGCCGGTGTCGGCGAGATCGTCATGGTGGTGCCGACGCCGGGCGGCGAGCGCAACCCGCTGGTGCTCGCCGCCGCCCACGTGGCCGGTGTCACGCGCGCCTTCACGATCGGCGGCGCCCAGGCGGTGGCGGCCCTGGCCTACGGCACGGCCACGATTCCGGCGGTCGACAAGATCACCGGGCCCGGCAATGCCTACGTGGCGGCCGCCAAGCGGCGCGTGTTCGGCACCGTCGGCATCGACATGATCGCCGGCCCGAGCGAAATTCTGGTGCTGGCCGACGGCAGCACGCCGCCCGAGTGGGTCGCGATGGATCTGTTCAGCCAGGCCGAGCATGACGAACTCGCCCAGAGCATCCTGTTGAGTCCTGACGCCGCCTACATCGAACGCGTGCAGCAGGAGATCGACCGCCTGCTGCCCTCGATGCCACGCGCCGAGATCATTGCCGCCTCGCTCAACGGCCGCGGCGCGCTGATCCACACGCGCAGCATGGAAGAAGCCTGCGAAATCAGCAACCGGATCGCACCCGAACACCTCGAAGTCAGCAGCCAGGAGCCCCACCGCTGGGAGCCGCTGCTCAGGCACGCCGGCGCGATATTTCTCGGTGCCTACACCAGCGAAAGCCTGGGCGACTACTGCGCCGGCCCCAACCATGTGCTGCCGACCAGCGGCACGGCACGCTTCAGCTCGCCGCTCGGGGTCTACGATTTCCAGAAGCGCTCGAGCCTGATCGAAGTCAGCGAGGAGGGCGCCCAGGCGCTCGGGCAGGTGGCCTCGGTGCTCGCCCATGGCGAGGGCCTGCAGGCCCACGCCCGGGCGGCCGAGATGCGGCTGCGCCAGCGCTGATTTCGGTTAGCCTGCGGCCATGAGCAGTTTCGTCAGCTACCTCCGGCGCTACCGGGACCCGCACGGCGCGCTCGGCATGCTCGGGCCGGCCTGCCGGCGCGTCGGCACCGTGCAACTGGTGCGGGTGCCGATGCACCCGGTGCTGGCCGACGTCGCGCCGCTGCCGCGCCGTGCCAGCGGCATGCTGGGCAAGCTCTTCGGCCACCTGAGGCTCATCCCCAGGGCCTGGATGGCGGGCGGACGGACGCTGTTCATCCGCGAGTTCCTGACGGTCCCGCTGTTCCTGGTCGCGCCGGCCCTCTGGCTGCGCCGGCGCTCGCTGTGGTTCCTGTGCCATCACAACGTCGGCCAGGCGGCCCGGCATCCGGTGCATCGCCTGATGCTGCGCATCCTCTATGCGGTCGGCTTTCGCTTCGTCGTCTACGAGACGATCGACACCTGGCGCCCGGTCGCGGCGCATCCGGACCCGTCCCGCATCATCGCCATGCCGACGCCGATTCCGGAGCTCGCGCGCAGCGCGCCGGTGCGCGATCCGGTCGGGCGGAAGATGGTGGTCGGCTTCATCGGCAGCTTCCGGGCCGAGAAGTCGCCGCGCTGGGCGCTCGATGCCATCGCCGGCGCCAGCGCCGAGGGCCGTTTCACGCCGCCGATCGAACTGCTGGTCGGCACCGCCGACGCAGACTTCCTGGACCGCTGGAAGGACCGTGCGACCGTCATCAACACCACCCTGCGCGCCGACTACCTGCGTGCGCTCGAGTCGTGCGACGTCGTGGTCCTGCCTTATGACGAGTCGGCCTACAGCTACCGGATCTCCGGCGTGCTCGCGGAAGCGGTGGGGCTGGGCTGCCTGGTGGTGGCCCCCGACTTGCCCGCGCTGCGCGACCAGGTGGACCTGCCGCTGCCGGCCGGTGCCTGCTACCGCGACCGCGCCGAACTGGTCGAATGCGTGCAGCGGGCGGTCGACATGGCGCGCCAGCCGGCCAGGGCCGAGGCCGTCCAGGCGCACCGGGAGCACCGGTCGATGGACGCCGTGACCCGGGCCATTGCACGGATGGGAGCCGCCGCATGAAGCAGGACGCCATGGACCTCCAGAACAGCAGGCACCCGTGGAGCCTGGGCCACAAGCTGCGGCGGGTGATCTGGATGATCGTCTGGACCCTGCTGGGCAGGCTGGGGCCGCGTGCGCTGTCGCCGCTGCGCGTGCGCCTGCTGCGCCTCTTCGGCGCCCGGGTGGGGCAGGGCGTGCTGGTGTGCCCCGGCGTCAAGGTGCTGATGCCCTGGAACCTGCGCATCGGCGACTACACGGCGATCGCCGAGGGCGTGGACATCTACAACTTCGGAGAAGTCCGCATCGGCTCGAACACCTGCGTCTCGCAGGGCGTCTGGCTGTGCACCGGATCCCACGACTACAACGTGCCCAACTTCCCGCTGATCTGGGACGACATCCAGGTCGGCGACCGGGTCTGGATCGCTGCCCAGAGCTTCATCGGACCGGGTGTCAGCGTCGGCGATGGCGCCGTGGTGGGCGCACGCTCGGTCGTGACCCGCGATCTCGAAGCCTGGTCGGTTTCTGCAGGCAATCCATGCGTATTCATCAAGCCGCGCCGGCACGACTAGGCCGAGGCCGGCGCGCCGCCGTGGCCTGCGCGCTGCTGCTGATACTGCCGGCGCTCGCCCAGGCGATGTCGATCCGCGAGCTGCGCACGCTCGAGGCCAACGAGAAAGACGGCAAGGCCTACGCCAGCTACTACCTGGTGGGCGTCATGGAAGGCCTGCGCGAAGCCAACGACGCCGGACAGCGCGCCGGCCAGAAGCCGCTGTTCTGCATCAACGGCCGCCGGCTCGAGCCCGTGATGGCGCGCTCCCTCTATCAAACCGAACTGACACGCAACGCCGACAGCTACGAGGCCGACATGCCGGTGCAGCTCGTGCTCTCGGCGGCGCTGCGCAACAGCTATCGCTGCAACCCCTGAATCCGAACCAGCCCCGAATGACCGCCACCGACGATACCCGCCGCGCGCTCGGCCGCATCCGCGCCGACGTGCAATCCATGCATGCCTACGCCGTGCAGGACGCCCGCGGCCTGCTGAAGCTCGACGCGATGGAAAACCCCCACGGCCTGGCGCCGGCGCTGCAGGCCGCCCTCGGCGAGCGGCTCGGCGCGCTGGCGCTGAACCGATACCCTGGCGAGCGCGGCGCCGACCTGCAGCGCGCGCTGGCGGCGCACGCCGGCATGCCGGAGGGCTTCGCGCTGATGCTGGGCAACGGCTCGGACGAGCTGATCTCCTTGCTGGCGATCGCCTGCGACCTGCCGGGCGCCACGGTGCTGGCGCCGGTGCCCGGCTTCGTGATGTACGCCATGAGCGCCCAGCTGCAGGGCCTGCGCTTCGTCGGCGTTCCGCTCTCGGCCGACTTCGAGCTCGACGAGGGCGCCATGCTCGACGCCATCGCCCGCGAGAAGCCGGCCATCGTGTTCCTGGCCTACCCGAACAACCCGACCGCCAATCTCTGGGACGACGCAGTGATCGAGAAGATCGTCCAGGCCCAGGGCGCCCAGGGCGGGCTGGTGGTCATCGACGAGGCCTACCAGCCCTTCGCCGGCCGCAGCTACATCGACCGCGTGGCGCGCCACGGCCATGTGCTGCTGATGCGCACGCTGAGCAAGTTCGGCCTGGCCGGCGCCCGCCTGGGCTACCTGATGGGCCCGGCGGCGCTGGTGGCCGAGATCGACAAGGTGCGCCCGCCCTACAACATCAGCGTGCTGAACTGCGAGTGCGCCCTGTTCGCCCTCGAGCACGCCGATGTGTTCGCCGCCCAGGCGGCCGAGATCCGCAGCCAGCGCGCCGTCGTGGTGGCGCGGCTGGCCCGCCTGCCGGCGGTCCGGAGCTGGCCGAGCGAGGCCAACATGATCCTGATCCGGGTGCCCGACGCGGCAAAGACCTTCGAGGGAATGAAGGCACGCGGCGTGCTGGTCAAGAACGTTTCTAAAATGCACCCATTGCTCGCCAACTGCCTGCGCCTGACGGTCGGAACCGCCGACGAGAATGCGCAGATGCTCGCGGCCCTCGAAGCCTCACTATGAACACCCCACTGGCACCCGAAGCCGTCATCGCCACCGGCGCGCGCGCGGCGTCCGTCACCCGCAACACGGCCGAGACCAAGATCACGGTCAAGCTCGACCTCGACGGCACCGGCCGCGCGAAACTCTCGACCGGCATCGGCTTTTTCGACCACATGCTCGACCAGATCGCCCGCCACGGCCTGATCGACCTCGACATCGACTGCCAGGGCGACCTGCACATCGACGGCCACCACACGGTCGAGGACGTCGGCATCACCCTGGGCCAGGCGGTCGCCAAGGCGGTCGGCGACAAGAAGGGCATCCGCCGCTACGGGCATGCGTATGTGCCGCTCGACGAGGCGCTGAGCCGTGTCGTGATCGATTTCTCGGGCCGCCCGGGTCTGGTCATGGACGTGCCCTTCACCAGCGGCATGATCGGCACCTTCGACAGCCAGCTGACCTACGAGTTCTTCCACGGCTTCGCCAACCACGCCTTCGTGACCCTGCACATCGACAACCTCAAGGGCGTCAACGCGCACCACCAGTGCGAGACCGTGTTCAAGGCCTTCGCGCGGGCGCTGCGGGCGGCGCTCGAGCTCGATCCGCGCTCGGCCGGCGTCATTCCCTCGACCAAGGGCTCCCTCTGACCGTGTCGACTGCAAACAACACCGTGGCCGTGGTCGACTACGGCATGGGCAACCTGCGCTCGGTGTCGCAGGCCGTGCAGCACGCCGCCGACCAGGTCGGGGTGGAGGTGTTCGTCACCTCCGACCCCGACGTGGTGCGCCGGGCCACCCGCGTGGTCCTGCCGGGACAGGGCGCCATGCCCGACTGCATGCGCGAACTGGCCGACTCCGGCCTCCTCGACTCGGTGCTCGAGGCCGCCGCCAGCAAGCCGCTGTTCGGCGTCTGCGTCGGCATGCAGATGCTGCTGTCGCACAGCGACGAAGGTCCGACCGATGGCCTGGGCCTGATCCCGGGCCAGGTCCGGAAGTTCGAGCTCGAAGGCCGGCTGCAGCCGGACGGCAGCCGCTTCAAGGTGCCGCAGATGGGCTGGAACCAGGTTTTCCAGACCCGGCCTCACCCGGTCTGGGCCGGCGTGCCCGACCAGAGCTATTTCTATTTCGTCCACAGCTTCTATGCCCGGCCCGCCGATCCCGCGCACAGCGCCGGGGAGGCCGACTATGGCGAGCGCTTTACCGCTGCCGTCGCACGCGATAATATTTTCGCTACCCAGTTCCACCCGGAGAAGAGTGCGGACCACGGGTTGCAGCTCTATCGAAATTTCCTCCACTGGAACCCCTGACGCATTGAACGCCTCCACCGTTCGGCCCGGGCCTGTGCCCGCGGCCCGCCGGGTTCTGAGTACCATCGCGCTTTTCCCCGTCCGCAATCCCGCACCACCATGCTCCTCATTCCTGCGATCGACCTCAAGGATGGCCACTGCGTTCGTCTCAAGCAAGGCGATATGGACCAGTCCACCACTTTCAGCGAAGACCCGGCCGCGATGGCGCGCAAGTGGCTCGAAGCCGGTGCCCGCCGCCTCCACCTGGTCGACCTGAACGGCGCCTTCGCGGGCAAGCCGCAGAACCACGCGGCGATCAAGGCGATCCTGAAGGCGGTCGGCGACGACATCCCGGTGCAGCTGGGCGGCGGCATCCGCGACCTGGACACCATCGAGCGCTACATCGACGACGGCCTGCGCTACGTCATCATCGGCACCGCCGCGGTCAAGAACCCGGGCTTCCTGAAGGACGCCTGCAGCGCGTTCGGCGGCCACATCATCGTCGGCCTGGACGCCAAGGACGGCAAGGTCGCCACCGACGGCTGGAGCAAGCTGACCGGGCACGAGGTCGCCGACCTCGGCAAGAAATTCGAGGACTACGGCGTCGAGTCGATCATCTACACCGACATCGGCCGCGACGGCATGCTGTCGGGCATCAACATCGATGCCACCGTGCGGCTGGCCCAGGCGCTGACGATCCCCGTGATCGCCTCGGGCGGGCTCTCGAACATGGCCGACATCGACAAGCTGTGCGCGGTCGAGGCGGACGGCATCGAAGGCGTCATCTGCGGCCGCGCCATCTATTCGGGCGACCTGGACTTCGCCGCCGCCCAGGCCCGGGCCGACGAGCTCGCGGTCTAGGGTTCAGGTCCGGGCCGACTACTCGGCCTTGATGGCCATCGCCTGGATGATCGTCTCCAGCTGCGGGCTCATCGGCAGGTCGAGGCTGGTGCCGCCGGGCAGCTTGCGCAGGAACCAGCGCTTGTATTGGCGCTCGATCTCCCCGTCCTCGGCCAGCATCTGGAAGGTGTCGTTGACCACCTTCGCCATCTCCGGATCGCCCTTGCGGTACATCACGCCGTAGGGGTCGTAGGACAGGAAGTCGCCGACCACCTGGTAGTCGGTCGGGCCCTGCGCGCTGCCCCTGTCCTGGGCGATCAGGCCATACAGCAGCACCTCGTCGGTCGCGAAGGCCTCCGCCTTGCCGGACTTCACGAGCGCGAACGATTCGGCGTGGTCGCGCGAAACGACCAGCTCCAGGCCCAGCTTGAAGCGCGCCGACAGATCGCGCATCGTCTTCTCGTTGGTGGTCCCGGCGGTCACGGCCACCGGCTTGCCGGCGAGGTCGCGGAAGGACTGGATCGGCGAGCCTTTCCTGACCAGCAGCCGGGTGCCCGAGACGAACAGCGTCGGCGAGAAGGCGACCCGCTTCTGGCGCTCGAGGTTGCTGGTGGTCGAGCCGCATTCGAGGTCGACCTGGCCGCTCGCCACGGCATCGATGCGGGTCTCGGCCGTCACCGGCAGCCACCGGATCTCCAGCGTCTTGTGCACCGCGTCGCCCATCGCCTCGACCACCGCCTTGCACAGCTCGATCGAGAAGCCGATCGGCTCCTTGCGCGGCGACAGGAAGGAAAACGGCACCGAGGATTCGCGGTAGCCGATCACGACC
>Ga0182008_10001634_pt1 | contig 14845 bp, 11 predicted proteins | sample Sormic07211129_1_FD_120482 | JGI IMG/M metagenome (GOLD analysis project Ga0182008, IMG submission 120482) | Rhizosphere microbial communities from Sorghum bicolor, Mead, Nebraska, USA - 072115-129_1 metaG | ecosystem: Host-associated > Plants > Roots > Rhizosphere | place: USA: Nebraska...
GACCCTGTAATTTTGCCTGACGATATTCTTTCGATTTCAATTTTTACGATTGACCCAGCCAGTACCGCAGCAGTTAATCAGGTGAGTCCTCAGCAGGCATTGGGATCAAGCTCAGCAAGCGGCATTGGTCAGCAGCAGATCTCCGGATATCTTGTTGATAAGAAAGGTGAAGTTGAATTGCCTGTTGTTGGCAAGATTAAGCTTAGCGGATTAACTACTTACGAAGCCAGGGATGCTATCCGGGCAAAAGCAAAAGAGTTTTTTAAGGACCCAACCATACAGGTCCGTTTTGCTAATTTTAAAGTAACGATTTTAGGCGAAGTTGCCCGTCCTGCCGCTTATACCCTGCCAAATGAAAAAGTCAGTATTCTTGATGCATTAGGGCTTGCGGGCGATTTGACCATTTACGGGAAAAGAGAAAATGTTTTGTTGATACGGGATAACAACGGCAAAAAAGAATTTGCACGTTTCAGCTTAAATTCAGCAAAATTATTTAACAGCCCTTATTATTATTTGAAGCAGAATGATGTGATCTATATTGAGCCAAACAAAGGTAAGGCTGCTTCACTTAATACCGCAAGGGTGCAGACGCTTGCAATAATTGGTTCCGCTCTTTCTGTATTGGTGGTACTGTTCAGCCGGTTGTAATAAACGGATTCTTTTTAACCTTAAAATATTGTAATGAATACTTCAGATGTGAATAAACGTCAGGGTGAGGAAGAGGTTATTGACCTCAGCCGCCTTTGGACAAAAGTTTCCATAAAATGGCCATGGCTTGTTTTCTCGGTCATTGCTTGTTTGATCTTGTCTTTTTTATATATAAGATATAATACCCCAATGTACAAAGTGACAGCCAGGGTTATGGTGAATGACGACAAAAAAGGCTCTGGCATGATGGGGGCTAGTGAACTGTTGGGTGATCTTGGCGGTCTGCTTGGTGAGAAGAGTACCGTGGATAATGAGGCAGAGATATTTAAGACGCGGCTACTTATGGAGCAAGTAGTTAATGATATGAACCTTAACGTCACGTATTTTAAAAAAGGCAGAGTAAGGGATGTAGAGCTTTACAAGAGTCCGTTTAAAGTTCTTTTGCTGAAGCCTGCGGATACGATTAAGAAAACAGTGGTGGAGCTAAAGCCATTGAAAGATGGCCGAGTTGCCCTTAATGCAAATGACCTGGATACTGTTGTTAATTTCAACCGAGTAGTGGATCTTCCCAAAGTGGGGGCTTTTATGTTATCTAAAGCAGAAGAAATCCCATTTGTTTACGAAGATTATAGCTTTGTTATTTCCAGTGTCGATGAGAAGGTGGCTTCTCTCATGGACGATATGAGTGTTGAGGTGGCCAACAAACAAATTACCATTGTTGATCTCAGCATAAATCATAGTCTTCCTAAAAGAGGAGAAGATATTCTCAATGAGATTATTAAAAAGTATGTGGAGGGAAATTTAAAGGATAAAAATGAGGTAGCAGACAGCACTATAAAATTTATCCATGGTCGGCTGGCGCTTATAGGTGGGGAACTTAGTGATCTTGAAGGAAATATTCAGGGATTTAAACAGAAGAATAATCTAGCAGATATGACCGAGCAGTCGAAATTACTGGTTCAGAATACAAGTGAGTTTATGAATGAGCTATCTAAAGTTGAAACTCAGCTTAATATTCTGACGAGCCTGGAGGTCTATCTGAAAGATGAGAGTGGGCATAAACGCGTACTTCCCAGTGCATTGTTGCCTGCAGATATGGTGTTTAGCGGTTTGATAGAGAAATACAATGCACTGCTTTTGGAGCGGGACAGAAGCTTGCTGAGTGTTACAGAGACCAATCCTGTGGTCGTGAACCTGGATCATCAGATCGCGAATTTGAGAAAGGATATGTTGTCCAATTTGCTGACTACTAAGAATGGATTAACCATTACCAGGGACAAGTACCGGAACCAGATGAATTCGACAGAGGGACAAATCAAGCAGGTCCCCGCAACGGAACGAAACTATCTAAACCTGGCACGGCAACAGCAGATTAAGCAGGAGTTATATGTATTCCTTATGCAGAAAAGCGAAGAAACGGCCATATCTAAAACCTCTACGATTGCTAATTCGAGAACCATAGATCCACCTAAATCGCAGTTTAAGCCTTACAGTCCTAAAAAACCTTTTGTCCTATTGTTTGGCTTATTTGTTGGTTTGCTTATGCCTGTGTCATTTATCGGTGTGTCGGATTTTCTGAATAAAAAAGTTTGTAGCAAAGAGGATATTTTAAGGATTACTCAGGTTCCTGTTATTGGAGAAATTAGCCACAATACCGATGTCAACAATTTGGTGGTAGCCAATAACTCAAGATCTGCAATTGCAGAGCAGTTCAGGGCCTTAAGAACAAATATTGCCTTTTATCTCCAGGATCCTAAAGAAAAAGTTATCCTGATGACTTCGAGTATGGCCGGAGAAGGGAAGTCCTTTGTTGCCATTAATCTCGGAAACATCCTGGCGATAACAGGAAAGAGGGTATTGTTGATGGAGCTGGATTTAAGAAAACCAGGACTTTCATCAAAGCTTAATATCCCTAATAAGGTCGGTTTCACAAATTATGTTATTGATAAGGGGTTAGGCGTGAATGATATTGTTAAACCTCTGGAGTTTCAGGAAAATTTGTTTGTTGTCAGTTCCGGCCCTGTTCCTCCAAATCCCGCAGAAACATTGATGAATGAAAGGACAAAAGCCCTGCTGGATGAATTGAGAAATCAGTTTGATTATATCATCATTGACGCACCTCCAATCGGTATAGTGACAGACGCTCAGTTAATGGAGATGCATGCGGATATATGCATGTACCTGGTCAGACAAAAATTCACATTAAAGAACCAGTTGAACATCGTTGAAAATCTGTATGTAAATAAAAGAATGAAAAAGATAGGGATAGTTGTTAATGACATCTACACCAATGACGGCTACGATTATGGCTATGGTTATGGCTATGAATATGGGGTTTATAATGAGAAGAAGAAGAGCTTGCTCAACAAATTTTTAAAGTAATTATTAAACGTTATGAAATTAGCATATATAATGGTTTTGTTTGTCTGCACATTGATTGTTTCCCGTTTTTCCGGAGATGTATTCAAAAAGCTGGATAATAGGCTTGCCTTAGATAGCCCAAAAGTTTACGTACTGATAAGAGGTGATGTAGATCAAAAAAAAATAGAGGGCATTTTGCAAAATAAACTGGTTTCCGGGATCACCTATTATTTAGGGTGGTCCAGGCTAAACCCACAAGAAGGAGTTTATGATTTTTCTGCTCTTCATAAAATAATAGGACTGGTGGCAAAGGCACATAAGAAAATCAACATTGGTGTGTTACCTGGAAGGTGGACACCATTATGGATTGGTGGAACCGGAGCAAAGTATATGAACTGGATTCATCATGATAATTATGTGGAATCGGGAAATGAAGAAAATTCTAAAGCGCCTGTTCCCTGGGATGAGAAATACTTGTCTCATTATTTTGAATTTCTTCACAATTTTAAGCTTGCCATATTGCCGGACATGGAATATGTAAATTCTATTGCGATTACCGGAGGCAGTAATACAAATGGAATTGAGACAAATTTAATTGCCGATAAGAAGGAGGTCAATAGGATCGGGTTTAATTTTAACAGCTATACCAATAATTGGAAGAAAATAATCGGAGAATTCAAGCAAGAGTTTCCGTCCACTGTACTCACCCTTTCCATTCATAATATTTATGGTGATGAAAGAACTGACCGCGTGTCTAAAGATTTGATCCGCTACATACAGAAAGATGATAAAATTAAGGTTGCGGCCCTGGCTTTTACTGATGATGGCTGGTTTAGGAAAGGAAACCAGTATGCTGACCTGGTTTTAGAAGAACAACCGAATAAAATCGTTTTACAATCCATAAAAATCTATTCAAAAAAAGATAATGAAAGCGGTTTTAAAGCGATGATGAAGAAGGGGGGCGCTATCCATCCGGCATGGATTGAGATTTGGGGAGAAGATGTTGAAAAAGGTTATCTAAACTAGATGTTATGGTAATGATCATCATTTTTTGTCTTGTTTATTTGTTTGGCTTATTCAAAAAAGGCAATAGCGATTTTTTCCAACCGGAAGTTTTTCTGAATCTGTACTTTATTGTACTTATTGGTCTAGGGCCAATTGCACTTTATTTTTTCTCGTCAGAAATGTATCGTTCGGCCAATTTTCAGCATGTGGCAGTCATCGTAATGATGGGCTATGTTTTTATAAATATTGGATTCTATGTCGCGGCTAATACAAAAGATTATAGATTATTCAGGCCTGGGAAGCCTTGGCATTCGATAGGTGAACATCTTGATGCTAAAATTAAAAAAGCAAGTCTTGCCTTTGTGGGATTAGGAATTCTTGCCGGGTTGATTTTTTTTGCCAGGGCGGGAAATATTCCAATCCTGGCAGGAAACAAAGAGCTTGCCAGAGTTGCGGCCCTATCTGTGGGCGGAAATGGTTATTTCTTGTATCTGATGACATTTTCTATGTATGGAATGGCCTTATATGCGACTTATTCTTTTAGCAGAGATAAAGACCGATGGTTTTTGTTCGCAATTTTTGCAGTTGTTGGACTTATTATGACCGGAACTGGCTCCAGGCGTTATTTGCTCTGGTTATGCCTGTATCTTCTGATCTCGAGACATTACCTTGCTGCCCGGCTTTCTAATAAGCTGATGTTTATATACGCAGGTCTGGGGCTGCTTTTTATCAATGTGTTTGAAATGTTCAGGAATCCAGATAGCATGACCACTGTAGATTTGGCTACAACATTTACCTATCGGTTTGTGCTTTATATCTCCAACCTCGAAAAGGTCATTACTGCATTTGTGAGTAAAGGAAATCTGGAATACGGATCTACTTTTTTTATGGACATCATTACCGCATTACCAGGGAAGCAGCTTGATTATCAATCCTGGTTAAAAGAAGTAACAAACCTGGAATTTGAGGGTTTTGGTATCCCTCCGACTTTAATGGGAGACCTGTATATTAATTTTGGTTATGCTGGAATCGTAATCGGATGTGTTTTGTTCGGCTATTTCGTAAGAAAGGCTTACAACAGGTGTATCTTAACGCATTCCGGTTTTTACCATACTTTCCTGTATATGCTCATCCTGGAGGTTGCCTCTAAAGTGATTACATCGGGGATATCAGCACAGTCGGTCAGTATGCTGTGGCTCGTCATTTTTCTCGCCCTGTTGAGGATTGCATTTGCTGTGTTTGCGGCTAAAAGAAATAAATTAATTAGGATTAACCTTGAAAACCCCAGTTTAAGTGCGAAATATTAAAGTAATACGAGTTATTGTTTCCGGTTTTGGTGCTGCTGGCACCACCTTTCTTCTTCAGGTGTTTTTAAGTCATCAGTTGGGATTAGCGGAATTTGGGGCCTATGCTGCAGTGACTTCAATTTTGACAGTAATTGCGCCTTTCATAAGTATTGGCATATCCGGTCTTTTTTTGAGAAGGGCTTGTGTTGACCAGAGTCAGATTGGACAACTGATGCCAATCTCTATTGTTTGTCTGTTGGCAACAACCTTGCTTGCCTACATCTTAAGTGTACTCTTTTTACCTGGTGTATCTGTTGTTCAGTCTATTTGTCTGGCTACTTTTTATTTTCCATTTGCCCTTCAGAATATCACTGTTGCAAGCGCTCAGGTGAAAGAAAGATATAATGTCGTTTCTGTTGCACAGTCGGTTTTACCAACAGTTAAACTGTTGATCGTTTTGTTTTCTTTATTTTTTTTGGTGAATCTAACTACTGTGTCTTATTTTATTGCGGCGGGGCATGCTATAGCCTTTTATGTTTTACTGGTGTTATTTAAGAGGGAGTTTGACTACAAAAAGTCGGCTGATTTTAATATAAACCTCCGGGAGATTTCAGGATTTATGAAGCAGTCTGTTTTTTATGCTTTAAATGGTACAGTAAATGTTGCCCAGATCCAAATTTCTACAATTGTAGCGGTTTTTCTTTTCGGAACGGCGGCCTCCGGCCTCTATTCATCTGCGAGTACGCTTTTGACTGCTTGTTTTCTACTTCCGAATATTGTTTTTGGGACTTATTTTTTGCCTAAATATCACAAGATGACCACGGATCTTTACTCCATAAAAACACCCTTAAAACATGCTTATGTTTCCTTTGCAGTAGGATTGTTTGCAGGACTGATACTCTTTGTATTAACGCCCTTTGTGATTAAAGTTGTTTATCCAGCCTCTTTCTCTAGCGCCTCAGCAATCCTGATGATCTTATGTTTAAGTATTCCATTGAGATTTTTTTCAACAGCACTGGGTGCCGCGATTCTATCGGAAGAGAGTATTCCGCTCAAAGTAGCTGTTTCTTTTCTGTCGATTGTCATACAGGCCATATTTATGTATGTGCTTAGAGGGTATGGAATGCAGTCTTTGGCCATGAGTTATGTGATCAGTGAGTTTTTTGTAGCAGCATTATATTTTATGATTTATCAAAGGTATGTCAATATGGTTAGAATCAAATTAGCGGTATGAAAATTTCATTTATAGGTTATTACGGAGCCAATTTTGGAGATGTATTGATGTTGGATACCCTGCTCGAATATTTCAAGAATCATTATGCTAAAATTGTAATATTCACTTATGGTGATGCGGATTTTCTGAAAATTGCAATCTCGCATCATATCCAGTCTTTTGATATAGAGATTGTTGATCTTAATGCGCATGGCATAAAGGAATTTAAAGACCGCCTTCGTGGCTCGGTGTCATTAAGTTGGGGTGGGGGTACTTGTTTTATGGATCAAAATGGAACCGGTGGAATTAAATATATGTCCATTGCCAGGCTTATGGGGATTCAGGTTAACTATTTAGGAATTGGAATAGACAGTTACAGTAAGTTTAAAACAAAAGCCTGCCTTTTTCTCGCAAATATGATCTCCTCAAACATCTTTGCAAGGGACGGAAAATCGCATGAGGTTTCTAAGAAATTTGATCTCTTTAATCGTGGAAGTAACAAATTAATCCATGATATCGCTTTTAAACATCAGAATTCAGACAAGGCGCAGGCAGGCATAGAAAATAAATATTTGGTTTACAGTTGCAGAGACCTTTCAGGGTATGCACAATTCGATAGCAACCAAACCAATCAGAGCCTTGTTTGGTTGACAATTAAGACCTGCAGGGAACTGGGTGTTTCTAAAGTTGTTAATCTGGTTTGTGATTATGAAGTCGATTTGGAGACGTCAAAGCTTGCGGAAAACCTGTTCTTGGAAAACGATATCATTGTAGAGACGGTTCTTGGGCATGAAATAGAAACTGCTGTTGCGAAAATTTCAGGTGCGGTATACGTAGTGACCGCCAGATTGCATCCCGCAGTACTGGCGCATACATTATCTGTTCCTTATTCGATTTTTAACTATTCGGATAAAAATCTAAAATTCACCAGAGAGGTAGGAGAAACCCAAAGGATAGTCTTGCCTGCAGAGTTGTCTACTCATCGTCCTGACTTCAATGTTCCTACAAGTGAGGGCTTAGCTGGAAAAGCCGAAGTTATAGAATGTGCTTTTAAACAATTATTACCTGTTAGAACATTATGACTAATAAAAAAGAAAACAAAGAATTAGGCTATGTTCATATTGTTGAACCTGTTGGGGGGCATGGAGGGATGGACTATTATGATTATGGATTAGCCCTGGGTTTGGGTGAGCATGATGTTAAAGTTAAGTTTTATACCTGTGACGTAACCCGGACAAGGACATATAAAAATGTTGAGACCGTGATTACATTTAAAGGCTTATGGAAGAAAAGGCTTTTTGCTAAAGTTAATGAATATTTAACGGGTCATTTCAAAGCATTTAACATGGCAAAGAAAGCTGGCGGAAAAATTGTTCATTTGCATTTTTTCACTTTCAGGTCTGTCGATTTGATGGTGATTGCTCTAGCCCGTTCCATGTCATTTAAAGTTATTGCAACTTTGCACGACGTAAGTTCTTTCCATAAACAGGCAAATAGATTTGTGGAGCGGTCAAGCTACAAGCTCATTGACGGGATTATCGTTCACAATCAATCGTCTATGGATGCTTTAAATCAGAAATCTTTTGTCTCCTCACCTGTGCGGATCATTCCACACGGAAATTACTTGCCTTTTATTGAATCACTAATTTATCCGGCTAAACGAAATGTCCCGTTTCGGGTGTTGTTTTTTGGTCAGATAAAGACAGTTAAAGGATTAGATGTGTTGATTAAGGCCATTAAATTGGTGAAGGACAAGTCTTATAATGTAGAATTGGTGATCGCCGGTAAAGCCTGGAAAAGCGACCTGAATTTATATGAAGAGCTGATTAATGACCTGAAGCTTAGCAATGATATTGAAACGCATTTCAGATATATAAAAGATGAAGAAATTGCTTCTTTCTATGAAGGAGCTGATTTGGTGATTTTGCCGTATCGGGAAATTTATCAGAGTGGGGTTTTGTTACTCACGATGAGTTATGGAAGACCAGTGTTGTGTTCCGATCTGTCTCCTTTTAAAGAATTCGTTGCTCAGGGCGAAAATGGCTTCCTGTTTAGAAGCGAAGATCACGAAGATCTGGCTAAACAGATTTGTTACCTCATAGACCATCCCGAAGCGCTTATTAGTGCTGCAAATCAATCAAATCTTATGATCAGACAAAAATTCGACTGGTCAAATATTGGACAATTAACAAAAGATTTTTATGAACAAATTTTATAGATCATGATGAAAGTTTCAATAATTGGAACAAGAGGTATCCCGAACCACTATGGCGGTTTTGAGCAGTGTGCAGAATATTTGGCATTAGGTTTAGTTAAAAGAGGTTTTGAGGTCATCGTATATAACTCCCATAATCATCCTTATCAGGAGAAGGAGTGGAAAGGGGTGACAATCGTACATTGCTACGATCCGGAGGATAAGCTGGGAACTGCGGGACAATTCATCTACGATTTGAACTGCATTCTTGATGTCAGGAAGCAGAACTGTGATGTTATTCTGCAATTAGGATACACAAGTAGTTCTGTCTGGGGTTGGCTCTTACCTCAGAAAAGTGTAGTTACAACCAATATGGATGGTTTGGAATGGAAGCGGACTAAGTATTCGCAAAAAGTCAGGAAGTTTCTCCAGTATGCTGAGCGTCTGGGTGTGAAATATAGTGATCATTTGATTTCAGATTCTATCGGTATTCAGGAATATTTGAAAACTAAATATAAAAAGGATTCTACTTTCATTGCCTATGGTGCAACCTTATTTGAGAATCCCGATGTGAGCGATTTGAAAGAATATGGACTTGTACCTCAGCAATACGACATGCTGATCGCAAGATTAGAACCTGAAAACAGCATAGAAATCATATTAGATGGTGTACAGAAAGCAGGACTGGAGCGTCCGTTTTTTGTTGTAGGAAAACACGAAACCGTTTACGGAGAATATTTAAAACAGAAATTTGCCTCTTCTTCCCAGATTAGGTTTATTGGGGGAATCTACAATATCAATACCCTTAATAATTTGCGCTATTACTCAAATGTCTATTTCCATGGTCACACTGTTGGTGGTACCAATCCATCGCTTTTAGAAGCCATGGCCTCTAGTAGTTTGATCTGCGCAAATGACAATCCTTTCAATAAATATATCTTAGGAAGCGATGCGTTTTATTTTCAAAATGCAGAAGAGGTTGCCGGGCATCTGTTAAATATTGAACATGAGAATGACCATTGTCAGATGATGTTGAAGAAAAACAGAGATAAGATCACTAATGTATATGATTGGGAGCTTATTGCAGACCAATATGCAGATCACCTCTCTAAGGTGAGGGAGAAATTTAACAGATAAGAACTGGGCTTGAAAAAGCATGTGTTAGCCGAATTTTTAGATATTATGATGAATAAAGTTATATCAGCAATTGCATGGATCTTTCTCTCTGTTCTATTCTGTTCATGTGAAAAGGTGATCAATGTAAATTTAGATACTGCACCCAACCAAATTGTAGTTGAGGGAAATATTACAGATAAAAATGAGATACAAACAGTTAAAATCACTCAATCGGTGCCTTATACAGATCAGAATGTTTATCCTGCGGTAAAGGGGGCCTTAGTAACGGTAACTGATAACGTAGGGAACTCTTGGAGTTTTAAGGAAATTGAACCAGGTATCTATACTGTTGGGCCTTTCAAAGGAATAACAGGACGTACCTATATGCTCAATGTGAGCGTAAATAATAAGGTTTATACTGCTCGTTCAGTAATGCCCAGGCATGTTAAAATGGATTCTTTAAGCTTGAAGATCATTACTTTTGAGGCAAAGGACTATAAGCAGATACAGGTACATTATAAAGATCCGCGTGAGGAAGAAAATCAATATCGCTGGATTATGAAAATTAATAATGTACAAACGAGGCGTATTTTTGTAACAAACGATCGTTTTACAAATGGGAATAGGGTTTCTGAGGTACTTTATTATACTAAAGAAGACAATGAACCATTAGTAAAGGGGCATAAGGTATGGGTAGAAGCTCAGAGCATAGATAAAAACATTTTTACCTATTGGTTTACCCTCAGTCAACAGATCATGAAAGGACCTGGAGGAGGAGTGACTCCAGGTAACCCGCCTTCCAATATCAGTAATAACGCCCTGGGGTATTTTAGTGCGCATACTACTGAAGCATTGCTTTATGAAGTGCGGTAGTCTTTTAAAACTTCTTAATCAGTCTGAGCGTAAGTCCTGTCGAGTTGTCGAGCAGTTTTCCCTGATCAAATGCAGCTGCCAATCCTGCACTATAGCCCTTTTTCAGTTCCTTTAAACCTTCGGCATAGAAAGAGAATTGTTGTACAGGGACAAATAAATTGGTTGTATTTATTTCTCGCATATTGCCCATCGAATGTCCATAGGGGCTGGTTCCGAAAGTTCCATAATTCCAGGAGTAAGTAAGTTTGGTTAAAAAAATCAAATCATTTAATGCGCCCTGTAAACCCAGGTGAAGTGCTGCAACCCGGTTGTTAATGAAATAATCTTGCTTATTGGTCGCCTGACCATCCCTGGCATCATCTCTACGTGTAATAAGTGGATTTCCAACGCCCATACCATTATATGACCAGCCTTTAATGTAAAAAGAATTATTATAGTAATCTTCATCTCCCGACTTGGTCGGAGTTGACCAGGGGTATCCAGCCTGGTCTTTGGAATAAAAGAATTCTAAGAGCGCTTTTTTCCATTGGAAGCCGCTATTTTTTGAGCGGTAGCGTTTGTTCTCAATGCTGATGCCGTTTAAACCATCAGCTATATTGGCAAGTTTTGATAAGGCGCCAACGTCATAAAAATTTTGTCGGTAAACCATCACTTTTATTGTGTTAAAGTCATATTCTGCAGCGACATCGAGAGAACCGATCTGGTTCCCGATCTTGGATTGAAGAATACCCTTTGAACCATAGGTTTTTCCTGTAACTACATAGAAAAAGGTTTCAATTGGAGACAACTTATAATTAGGACCATAAACAGATCTTTCATCACCCCAATAAACTTGATGATTAAATCCTCCGTAGAATTTTAATTTCCAATTTGGTTTTCCAAGGCGTATATATAAAGACTTTTGATGGAGATAGCTATTTGGATGAGTGTTGTTGATTTTTACAGTGGTGCCGATCTTATCCAGTACGGTCAGGTTGCCAAGCCAGCCATGTGAAAAAGTGCCTTTCACTGAAAAAAGGCCACTGAAGAAAGGAAGACTGTAATATTCTGGAATGGCGATCTCTATTTTAGGTATGCCGAGGGCATTTCCGGATATAGCAAAATTTCCGGAACTCAAAGTAGTGTCTCCATTTAATCCTGTGACGTCTTTGCTTCTTCCTGCTTTTAGCTGGAAAACTCCGATTCTGAATTTTGCATAAGCTTCTAACAACAGTAAATTTGAATTTTTGCCTCCATTGGCTCGCCCTTCAAATCCAAAACCCCAGTCTGTAAGCCTTTTGTTTCTGGAGTTGCTATCTGTAAACAGCTGCATCTCATAATCCTTGTGTAACCTCGCAATAAAGCTTCCGGAAGCCCCGCTTAAAGGCACAGACCCATATTGGTTTGACCGCATCCAGAAAGGGACCGTACCGCCTGTCGTTCCTGTGGACTGAGCTTCTATTTCGGTTTTGATTTTATTTAAGAATTGCGCTCTCGTTTGGTGGAAAGAAACTAGGAGTACAACCGGGATTAAGAGGAGTTTTTTTGAAGTTTTTGGTCTCGCAAAGTTAAAATACATATAGGCAGATGGATTAACTAATAGGGATGTTTTTCGTAGGTTTATTTATTTTTTTTCTTATTAATTTTATTATGTTGGTGCTTTTTCTTGTTTTGTTCTCATTTTTTTTGTGCTTTTTGGTGTTTGTTTATGTTTACTGTTGTTGTATGTGAATAATTTGTAATCTATATGTGTTTTTTATGTTAATAAAATGTATTTGTGTTGTTTTTGTTTGAATGTTTTCTAATCTGAAACGCATTTTTTATATTGATTATTGTTTTATTAATAAAAATGATAATTATTTATCTTTTTTTGTGCTCTTTGTGGTTGAAAATTTTATATTTGTGTATGCTTTACACTAAGATAGAAATCGTATGAAATAGATAGTAGACCTAATCAAAAAAACATCCCTATGAAAAACAAAATTTTAATAACTGGAGGTGCCGGATTTATCGGCTCTCACGTAGTGCGCAGATTTGTGACGAACTATCCGCACTATGAAATTGTAAACCTTGATAAGCTGACCTATGCTGGAAATCTTGCAAATCTAAAAGATGTAGAAGACAGGTTAAATTATAGATTTATCAGGGCTGACATTACAGACCCCATCGAAATAAATGAGCTCTTCTTAAAAGAAGAATTTGATGCGGTTATTCATCTTGCGGCCGAATCCCATGTAGACCGCTCTATTACCGATCCAACTTCTTTCGTTATGACGAATGTGATCGGAACAGTAAATCTTTTGAATGCAGCGAAGGAGAGCTGGAAAGGTTCTTATGCTGGTAAGCGTTTTTATCATGTTTCTACCGATGAGGTTTATGGGGCCCTGGGAGAAACTGGTATGTTTACCGAGTCAACAGCTTATGATCCCCACAGCCCTTATTCTGCTTCAAAGGCCAGCTCTGACCACTTTGTCCGGGCTTATCATGATACTTATGGCCTTGACACCGTAATTTCTAACTGCTCAAATAATTATGGGTCACACCATTTCCCAGAAAAACTGATCCCTCTGGCTATAAACAATATTAAAAACAATAAAGCTGTTCCTGTATACGGAAAAGGAGAGAATGTTCGCGACTGGCTTTGGGTAGAAGACCATGCCCGTGCAATAGACGTCATCTTTCATCAGGCTAAAACCGGTGAGACCTATAATATTGGCGGTCATAATGAGTGGAAAAATATTGATCTGATCAAGCTTTTGTGTTCTATTATGGATCAAAAGTTAGGGCGGACACCTGGTGATTCTGAGAAATTGATCACTTATGTGAAGGATCGCGCAGGTCATGACCTGAGGTATGCCATTGATTCGACAAAACTCCAGGAAAACCTGAACTGGGTGCCTAGCCTTCAGTTTGAACAAGGGTTAGCCAAAACAGTAGACTGGTATCTGGACAATGAAGAATGGTTAAATGAGGTGACCACAGGTCAATATCAAAACTACTATGCAGGGCAATATATGACGCTTGAATAAACAAATTCAGATAGGAAAAGAGCCGTCTTAAATACATAGTCTAGTTTCCCGCAAGCAATAAGGTGATTTTTTGAAAGTGTCGGCCAAATGCTGGCTTTTCAAAGAAGGAATTGTTCCTGCCTTAATGAGTCGTTTGAACATCTTTTAAAATTAGAGCCACAAAATTGAAAATCTTAGTATTGGGTGCATCTGGTCAATTGGGGCAGTGCATAAAAAAAATAGCTGTAGAAAAGAACAAGCAGAATGACCTTATTTTTCCGGAGGAGCATACAGCAGACATTTTAGATAAAACGATGCTGAAAAGCTTGTTTGAAGAAACAAATCCATCCTACGTAATTAATTGTGCCGCCTATACTGCAGTTGATAAAGCTGAAGACGACATAGAGCTTTGTAGAAAAGTAAATGCCATCGGTGCCCTGAATATTGCCTTGCTATGCAAGGACTTTGGTGCAGCAATGATTCACATATCTACAGACTTTGTATTTAGGGGAGATCTTCCAGACCTTTTGAAAGAGAATGACCCTGCAGCGCCAATCAATATATACGGCCTGACAAAACTGGAAGGAGAAAGAGAGATTCAGGCCAACCTTCCTGAGCACTTTATTTTTCGCACCAGTTGGCTCTATTCTGAATATGGGAACAATTTTGTGAAAACGATGCTAAGGCTAGGGGGAGAGCGGTCTGAATTAAATGTAATTGCAGATCAGATTGGCACACCCACCTATGCAATGGACCTTGCCAAACTTCTGTTGATGGTTGCACAGCAGAATAAAAAAGAGTATGGCCTTTACCATTATAGCAACGAGGGTGTAGCCTCATGGTATGATTTTGCATCAGGCGTGTTTGAACTTGGGAATATGGCTGTAAAGGTGCGTCCTATACCTACCAGTCAATACCCAGCCCGGGCCATCAGACCTAAATTCTCTGTTATGGATAAAACAAAAGTTAAAGAGATTTTCGGTATAGAAGTCCCCCATTGGAGGCAAAGCCTGCAAGAATGCATTGACAAATTAAATGATTTATAGGTACCAATTAAACAAAGAAAAATGAAAGGAATTATTTTAGCAGGAGGTTCAGGTACACGGTTGCACCCACTTACATTGGCTTGCAGTAAGCAAATGATGCCCGTGTATGATAAACC
>Ga0182008_10001635_pt1 | contig 14838 bp, 12 predicted proteins | sample Sormic07211129_1_FD_120482 | JGI IMG/M metagenome (GOLD analysis project Ga0182008, IMG submission 120482) | Rhizosphere microbial communities from Sorghum bicolor, Mead, Nebraska, USA - 072115-129_1 metaG | ecosystem: Host-associated > Plants > Roots > Rhizosphere | place: USA: Nebraska...
CGCCTGCCAGCCATTATCGAATTGCGTTTCCATGACGGCGCACCGTTCGCCAATCCTGCCACCCGCGCCTGGATCAGCGCCTTCGTGATGCCGCATTTGCAAAACCCCAGCGCGCCGCGCAAGACCGAAGTCGCCGACACCCAGCCTGCCTGGGAACTGGCGCTGGAAGACGTCTTGCCGATCCTGCACAAGGACGGCCTCAAGACGGCGGTGCAAATCCTCAAGCAGCACATGCAAAGCGCCCAAGGTGGGCGCGTTCGGTTTTTCTGGCAGTTCACCCTCGCGCAGCTGTGCTTCAAGGCCAGGAAATACGAACTGGCCAAGACCCAACTTGAAAACCTCGACCAGACATTACGCGATGCAGGCCTGCAAACCTGGGAGCCGGCACTTGCGCTGCAAGTGTTGCAGTTGCTGCACAGCTGCTGCGAGTTGCTGCCGCAGAATCATGCGGTGCGCGAATGCAAGGAAGAGATTTATCGCAGGTTGTGCCACCTCGATCTTGAAGTGGCACTCGACTAGGCCTCCGGGCCAAAACCGCAAGGAGAATAGCCATGGCCAAAGAAGGCTCGGTAGCCCCAAAGGAACGCATCAACGTAACGTTCAAGCCCGCCATAGGGGGCGCTCAGGAAGAAATCGAATTGCCGCTCAAACTGGTGGCGATCGGTGACTACACCCAGCGTAAGGACGAACGAAAAGTTGAAGACCGCAAACCGATAAGCATCGACAAGATGACCTTCGATGAGGTGCTCGCAAAGCAAGAGCTTCAGGTCACCTTGAGCGTGCCGAACCGGCTTCAGGACGACGGTACTGAAGAGTTGGCCGTGGGTCTGCGCATCGGCTCGATGAAAGACTTCAATCCGGCCAGCCTGGTCGAACAAGTCCCGGAACTGAAAAAACTGATGGAACTGCGTAACGCGCTGGTGGCCCTCAAAGGCCCGCTGGGTAACGCGCCTGCTTTCCGTAAAGCCATCGAAGGTGTGCTTGCCAACGACGAATCCCGCAGCCGCGTATTGGCCGAGCTGGGACTGGATGCCACAACCGAGCGAGCCTGATCTCACTGCCGCCAAGGAAGCCACATGAGTACCCATGCAGCACAACAGCAAAACACCGAGAGCCGTGAAAACAGTCTGCTCGACAGCATCATTGCCCAAACCCGCCTGACCCCGGACGATGAGGCCTATGACATTGCCAAGCGCGGCGTGTCGGCTTTTATAGAGGAGTTACTCAAGCCGAAGAACAGCGGTGAACCGGTAAAGAAGGCCATGGTCGACCGAATGATTGCCGAGATCGATGCCAGGCTTGGCCAGCAGATGGATGAAATTCTTCACCACCCGGACTTCCAGTCTTTGGAGTCTTGCTGGCGTGGTTTGCAGTTGTTGGTTGATCGCACCAACTTCCGCGAGAACATCAAGATCGAGATCCTCAACGTGTCCAAAGCCGACTTGCTGGACGATTTCGAAGATTCACCGGAAGTGATGCAAGCCGGCCTCTACAAGCACATCTACACCGCGGAATATGGTCAGTTCGGTGGCCAGCCCGTCGGCGCAATCATCGCCAATTACTTCATGTCCCCCAGTTCACCGGATGTGAAGTTGATGCAATACGTGGCCAGCGTTGCCTGCATGTCCCATACGCCATTCATTGCCGCGGCCGGTCCGGAGTTTTTTGGTCTGGACAGCTTTACCGGCCTGCCGGACCTGAAAGACCTCAAGGATCATTTCGAAGGCCCGCAATTCGCCAAATGGCAAAGCTTCCGTCAGTCAGAGGACGCCCGCTACATTGGCCTGACCGTGCCGCGCTTCCTGCTGCGCAACCCCTACGACCCGGAAGAAAATCCGGTCAAATCGTTCGTCTACAAAGAAGCTGTCGCCAACAGTCATGAGCACTATCTATGGGGTAATACGGCATTCGCATTTGGCACCCGGTTGACTGATAGCTTTGCGAAGTTTCGCTGGTGTCCGAACATCGTCGGTCCACAGAGCGGCGGTGCGGTTGAAGATCTGCCGTTGCATCACTTCGAAAGCATGGGCGAAATCGAAACCAAGATTCCAACCGAAGTGCTGGTGTCCGACCGTCGTGAATTCGAGCTGGCCGAGGAAGGCTTCATCGCCCTGACAATGCGCAAGGGCAGTGATAACGCCGCTTTTTTCTCCGCCAGTTCCGTACAGAAGCCCAAGCAGTTCGGCATCAGCGCCGAAGGCAAGGTTGCCGAACTGAACTACAAACTCGGCACGCAACTGCCCTACATGATGATCGTCAATCGGCTGGCCCATTATCTGAAGGTTCTCCAGCGCGAGCAACTGGGATCGTGGAAAGAGCGGACCGACCTCGAGCTGGAACTCAACAAGTGGATTCGCCAGTACGTAGCCGATCAGGAAAACCCGAGTGCCGAAGTGCGCGGCCGGCGACCACTGCGGGCGGCTCAAGTCACTGTCAGCGATGTGGATGGCGAGCCCGGTTGGTACCGCGTCAGCCTCAACGTGCGCCCGCACTTCAAGTACATGGGGGCCGACTTCACCCTTTCTCTGGTTGGCAAACTGGACAAAGAGTAGGCGGAACTGACCCATGGCCGGATACGGCAGCCTCTTCGAACGCCTGAATGGCGATGCAGCCAAACGTGATGGATGGAGTCTGGAAAACTCTGCCATGGCGTCCGTGGCTGCTCATCTGGCCAAGATGCTCAGCACCCGTGCAGGCAGTGTGCAGACGCTGGCAGATTACGGATTACCGGATCTCAATGACATGCGCCTGAGCCTGCACGACTCCTTGAATCGCGCCCGTTTGCACATCGAACGATTTATCGAAGCCTACGAGCCGCGATTGAGCAATGTGCGTGTGTACTCTCAATTACAGCAACACGATCTGCTTCGTTTGGGCTTCTGTATTGAAGGCTTGCTGGAGGTCGATGGTTTCAAGCGTCAGGTCAGTTTTGCCGCTCGCTTGGATGGCAATGGTCAGGTCATGGTGAGCCAATGATATCTGGAGCTCGCCATGTCATTTAATCACTACTACCAAAGTGAACTCACCGCGCTTCGCCAGTTGGGTCGTCGATTTGCCGAGCGCAATCCGGCATTGTCTTCTTACCTGGGGCAGACCGGGCAAGACCCTGATGTGGAGCGTTTGCTGGAAGGTTTTGCCTTTCTGACCGGACGTTTGCGACAAAAGCTCGACGACGAATTGCCTGAGCTCAGCCATTCGTTGATGCAACTGCTATGGCCCAATTACATGCGGCCGGTTCCGGCCTTCAGCATGTTGCAATTCAGTCCCCTGGCACGTTCGGAGCCTGCGTTGACGGTTGCGCGCGACACGCCAGTGGAGAGCGTACCGATCGAAGACGTGCGTTGCCGTTTTCGCACGTGCTATGCCACCGAAGTGACAGCGCTGGATCTCGTTGGGTTGAGCCACTCCGTCAAGGGTGATGGTTCGCTGTTGAGCCTGCGGCTGCAATTGACGGCTGACGGTCATCTGGGCGAGTTGCAGTTGCGTCGCTTGCGCCTGCACTTTGCTGGCGAACGTTACATCAGCCAAATGCTGTATCTGAGCCTTTTGCGGAATCTGCAAGGTGTCGAGTTGATTCCGCTGGATGGGACGGGTGAGCCGCTTGTCGGGGCCAATGATCTGCCAATGACATTGCAGCTAGCAGATGAGTGTGTGCAACCGGTGGGTTTTGCCGAAGGCGAAGCGTTGATGCCATATCCGCTGAATACCTTCCGCGGTTATCGCTACCTGCAGGAGTATTTCGCTTTTCAGGATAAATTCCTGTTCGTCGATATCAATGGTCTCGACCTGCTCAAGACCTTGCCTGAAGAAAGCATCAAGCAAGTGCGAGGTTTGGAGTTGCGCTTCGATATTCGCAAAAGCGCATTGCAACGACTGCGTCCGACCCTTGATAACGTGAAGCTTCACTGCACACCCATCGTAAATTTGTTCAAACACGATGCGATGCCGGTACGACTCGACGGCAAACAGGATGAATACCTGCTTTTGCCTGCCCGGTATAACCAGCAAAGCTGCGGTGTGTACTCAGTGGAAACCGTTACCGGCTGGCGGCCGGGTGGATTGGGTTATCGCCAGTATGTGCCGTTCGAATCGTTCGAGCATGATCCCAGCTTCGATGTGCCGACCCGGCGGCCGCATTACAGCGTGCGCCAGCGGCCGTCCTTGGTGCACGACGGCCTCGACACTTACTTAAGCTTCGGCACGCACCCTGCCGACGTGCAGGAAACCCTTTCGATTGAGCTGGTCTGCACCAACCAGAACCTTGCGCGCAAACTCAAGCTCGGTGACATCAATCAAGCCTGCGAACGGACACCTGAGTGTTTGAGCTTTCGCAACATCACACCGGTCACCGCGTGTTTTGCGCCACCGCTCAATCGGGACTTTCTCTGGAAGTTGATCAGCAACATGTCGCTCAACTACCTGTCCCTGGCGGACGTCAATGCACTGAAAGTGATTCTCCAAACGTATGACTTGCCCCGCTACTACGACCAGCACGCTGAAAAAATCAGCAAGCGACTGCTCGGTGGGCTGAAGTCGATCAAGCATCAGCACGTCGACAGATTGCACCGAGGATTACCGGTTCGGGGTTTGCGAACGGAGCTGACCATCGATCCGCAAGGGTATATCGGCGAAGGCGATCTGTTTGTGTTCGCCTCGGTCCTCAATGAGTTTTTTGCGCTTTATGCCAGCCTCAATTCGTATCACGAGCTGCGGGTCATCAGCACACAGGGAGAGGTGTACCAATGGCTACCCCGCATGGGTCTGCAGCCTCTCCTTTGAGTAGGCTGAGTCAAGTCATACGCGAGTATTCGCTGTTCCAGGCGGTGCTGGCCGTCATGGATCGGCTGCGCGAGGCGCACCCCTGCATGAGCGAAGAAGAACTGTACGAGCAGTTGGAGTTCCAGGCCAATCCAAGCTTGGGTTTCCCGGGCAGTGACGTCGACCGCGTGGAGTTTTTTCAGGAGCACGGGCAGTTGCGAGCGCGATTGCGTTTCAACCTGATCAGCCTGACAGGCTCCGGTTCACCCCTGCCTGCGTTCTATGTCGAGCAGGCCTTGGGTGACAGCGAAGACGGTAACGCGACTCGCAGCTTCCTCGATCTTTTTCACCATCGGCTGCAGCGATTGATGTTGCCGATATGGCGCAAATACCGGTATCGCGCCGGCTTCAAGAGCGGCGCCATCGACCCTTTTTCGGCGCAACTGTTTGCTCTGATCGGTCTGGGTGGAGCTGAAATCCGCAAGGCTGGCGAGCTGAACTGGAAACGTCTTTTGCCCTACCTCGGGCTCCTCAGTTTGCGTGCCCACTCGGCAGCCCTGATCGAATCCGTGCTGCGTTATTACTTCAAGCACGCCGAGATTTTCATCGAGCAATGCGTAGAGCGTCGCGTCGACATTCTGCATGAGCAACGCAATCGCCTTGGTCGTGCCAACAGCACGCTGGGCGAGGATCTGGTACTGGGCGAATACGTTCGTGATCGCAGCGGCAAGTTTCGGATTCATATCCGTGAGCTCGACTGGCAACGCTTTCATGAGTTTCTGCCGGTCGGTTTGGGCTATCAGCCCCTGTGTGCACTGGTTTGGTTCACCCTGCGAGATCCGCTCGACTACGACATTCGCCTGCTCCTGCGCCAGGAAGAGATCCACGAATTCCGCATAGGCGAGCGGAGCGCCTGCCGCCTGGGGTGGACCAGCTGGGTAGGGCGTGAGCACGCCGACGGTCTTGTGACCCTGGGCAGCAACATTCATTAAGGACGTGACTGATGATCAACGTGGACCTGCAACAACTCATTCAGGCGCTGGACGCCCAAAGCCGCCGTGATCTGGAAAGCGCTGCCGAACGTTGCGTCGGACGTGGCGCCGGCAAAGTGCTCATCGAGGACTTGCTTCTGGCCTTGCTGGAGCGTCCGCAAGGTTTGCTCGGCCGTGCATTGCAAGACGCTGAAGTCGATGCGGGGGAGCTGATCAGGGCTTTGCATTTGCCGGCCGAGCATAGCGCTTCACGCAACCCGGTGTTCGCTCCAGAGCTGGTGCAATGGCTGCAGGATGCTTTGCTGGTGGCGAATCTCGAATTGGGGCGCAGCCAGATAGACCAGGCCGCGCTGATTCTCGCACTGCTACGTAATCCAATGCGTTACGCCGGCAGTCGTTATCAACTTTTGCTCGCCAGGCTGAACGCCGAGCGGCTGAGGGAGTGTGCGTTGTCGGAGCAACCGCAGCACGCCACCAATCACATAGCCAAGGGCGGTGAGTCACTGTTGGAGCGATTTACCCATAACCTGACTCAGCAGGCCCGTGACAACGATCTGGACCCGGTTTTGTGTCGCGACGATGCGATCCGCCAGATGATCGACATCCTCGCCCGCCGCCGTAAAAACAACCCGATTGTGGTGGGTGACGCGGGCGTCGGTAAAACGGCTGTCGTTGAAGGTCTGGCCTTGCGAATCGTTGCCGGTGACGTACCGCCGGAGTTGCGCGGTGTCGAGCTGATGTCGCTGGACATGGGCTTGTTGCAAGCCGGTGCAAGCGTAAAAGGTGAGTTCGAGCGGCGCCTCAAAGGTGTGATCGATGAGGTCAGGGGATCGCCCAGACCAATCATTCTGTTTATCGACGAGGCGCATACCCTGATCGGCGCTGGCGGCACTGCCGGTGGCTCCGATGCGGCCAATCTGCTGAAGCCGGCGCTGGCCCGAGGCGAATTGCGAACCATCGCGGCAACCACTTGGACCGAGTACAAAAAATACTTCGAAAAAGATCCTGCACTGGCCCGCCGTTTCCAGCCGGTGCAATTGCTTGAGCCCACCGTCAGCGAAGCCGTGACGATTCTTCGTGGCCTCGCCGTTGTGTATGAAAAAAGCCACGGAATCTATTTGCGCGATGATGCCGTGGTGGCGGCCGCGAAATTGTCTGCTCGTTACCTTACGGGCAGGCAGTTGCCAGACAAGGCGATCGACGTTCTCGACACGGCATGCGCCCGAGTCCGCATCAGCTTGGCCGCTGCCCCGCAAAGCCTGCAACAGTTGCAGGCCGAGCTGGCGGAAAGTGAGCGAAAACGCCAGGCGCTACGCCGCGATGCCGAAGCGGGTGTGTTGATCGATCATCAATCCTTGCACGCTCTGGAAGCGCACCTGCACGATCTCGAAGTGGAAACAGCAGCGCTGCAGACCCGATGGCACAAGCAGGTCGGCATGGCCGAATCTGTGTTGACTCTACGCCGGCAACTGTCCCAGGCGCGGGCTGCGATTGGCATCGACGAGGGTGGCGAATGCTCCGAACGGCACGCCGATGAAATCCAATGTGTGGCGACGTTGGAGGCGGCTCTCACTGAGTCTCATCGTGCTCTGATCGAAGCGCAGGGCAATGAACGACTGGTGAGTTTTGAAGTGTGTCCGCGCCTGGTAGCCGAAGTGGTGAGTGCTTGGACCGGTGTGCCTCTTACGCAGCTGGCCCGAGAGCACAATGCCAAGGTCGCCGGTTTTGCCAATGACCTGCACAAGCGTATTCGTGGTCAGCAACCCGCCATTGAGGCATTGGATCGTGCAATGCGCGCAACGGCTGCCGGGCTGCACAGGCCAGACACACCGGTAGGTGTGTTTCTGTTGGTAGGTCCGAGTGGTGTCGGCAAAACCGAAACTGCGTTGGCGCTCGCAGACCTGATGTATGGCGGTGATCGTTTTATCACCACCATCAACATGTCTGAATTTCAGGAAAAACACACAGTCTCGCGCCTGATCGGTTCGCCCCCCGGTTATGTCGGTTACGGTGAAGGCGGCATGCTCACTGAAGCAGTACGTCAGAAGCCGTATTCGGTTGTATTGCTGGATGAGGTCGAGAAAGCCGATCCAGACGTCCTCAACCTGTTCTACCAGATATTCGACAAAGGCGTGGTCAACGATGGTGAAGGACGGGAAATCGACTTTCGCAATACGCTGATCCTGATGACCTCGAATCTGGGCAGTGAGCAGATCAGCGAGCTTTGCAAAGATGCCGGGCGGCCTGCCGCACAAGTGTTGGAGCAAGCCATTGAGCCTATCCTCAGCCAGCATTTCAAACCGGCATTGTTGGCGCGCATGCGTGTCGTGCCTTATTACCCCGTTGGCGGGTCGGTACTGCGCGAGTTGATTGAAATGAAACTCGACCGTTTGGGCGAGCGCATGCACCGTCGCAAGCTGGGTTTCACCTACGGACAAAGCCTCGTCGATCACCTGGCCGAGCGCTGTATTCAAAGCGACAGCGGTGCGCGCTTTATTGACCACTTGTTGGATCTGCATGTACTGCCTCGAATAGCCGATCGTGTACTCGATTCGATGGCTACAGGACAGTCCCTCAGGCATGTCCATGCGACGCTGGATGCCGATGCCTGTGTTGTCTGCGAGTTTGTCTGAAATGGGGGCGATGCTCGCGAACCTGAAGCAGCCGTTGGTGTACGCCGAGGCCCTGGTGGAGCAGTTCTCCGGGTTGTCACGGGCGGCAGATGGCGACGAGTTGCTGGGGGATTTCTTGCGCGGGGTCACGCAACTGAGTGGTTGCGAGTTGGCGCAGTTATACCTTCTGGACCCGACTCACAACGCCCTCGGGCTCAACAGCGAGTGCCTCGACGGAATTCTGCAACCCCGGGCCGGCTCGAGTTTGCAGGCGGATTACAGTGATCGAGCATTGCTGCACTTTGCGCTGCGCCAGAACCGCGTGGTGTGTCTCGGTTCATTGAGCGACAGCCTGCATGACACGGATTTCCTGCCGTTTCAGCCCAGACCCTGGCAATCGTTGTTGTGTGTGCCGTTATTGAATCAACGAAAAGCGGTTGAGGGTTTAGTGCTGTGTGCCAGCCATCGATCGATCGAACTGCAGGGATTCGCCGGCTCCCTTGGTCAGTTAGGAGCGTTCGCACTGCGCCAGACACAACTGTTGCAGCGCTTGCGCCAACCTGGCGGCAACACGCGGCCTGTGCCGGTCAGTATCCCGAATGCCAGTGGTTATGGACTGATCGGTAAAAGCCCCGCCATGCGTCGCACCTATTCCCTGATCAACAAGGTCGTTCATAGCCCCTATACCGTACTGTTGCTGGGTGAGACCGGTACCGGCAAGGAAGTAGTCGCGCGAGCCATCCACGCGGCTGGGCCTCGACGCACTCAGGCATTCATCGTGCAGAACTGTGCGGCATTCGCCGAGACCCTGTTGGAGAGTGAGTTGTTTGGCTATCGCAAAGGTGCGTTCACCGGCGCCGACCGGGATCGTCCCGGCCTGTTCGATGCGGCTAACGGCGGCACCTTGTTTCTTGATGAAGTCGGCGACATGCCGTTGTCTCTGCAGGCCAAATTGTTGCGGGTTTTGCAGGAGGGAGAGATTCGACCGTTGGGTTGCAACGACACCCATAAAGTCGATGTGCGGATTGTTGCGGCGACGCACCGGGATTTGTCGTTGTTGGTCAGCGAAGGCAAGTTTCGCGAGGACTTGTACTACCGCCTCGCGCAGTTTCCGATCGAGTTGCCGGCTTTGCGCCAGCGTGAAGGCGACATTCTCGACCTGGCTCGTTACTTCGCGGACAAGGCTTGTGCACTCCTGCAACGGGATGCGGTGCTTTGGTCCGATGCGGCGCTTGGCCATCTGGCTGCATATACCTTTCCAGGCAACGTGCGTGAGCTCAAAGCAATGGTAGAGCGAGCCCTGCTCTTGTGTGACGGCGGCGAATTGTTGCCGGGGCATTTTTGCCTGCCCATGGACCTGCATGCTGAAGACAAAAGCCTGCACCTGCGCGAACGGCTGGCGCGATTCGAACGCAACCTGATGATCGATTGCCTGCGCAAAAACCACGGTAATCAGACGCGCACCGCCCGTGAACTCGGGTTGCCGCGCCGCACCCTGCTGTACCGGCTGGGGCGCTTGAACATTTGCGCTGGGGATCTCGATGGATAGCGCGCCGTCACGGTTGCCGATTCGATTGCCTGCACTCACTTTCTTTTTCAGTTCTTCGGAGACTCCGCATGCCTGTTCGCTACTGGCCTGCCGTCTTGCTGACTTTCGTCGTTGTAAGCGGCGTGGTTGGTTGCGGTGGTAATTACAAATTCAACGACAACACCTATCGCCCCTTGGGTGATCCGCATGCGGCCCATCGCGGCCAGTGACTGCAAGGAGCATCAACAAGATGGAGCTGATTCTCGAAATACTGAGCAGCAAGCAGTTCGTACCGACAGATTTGTGCCAGAAAACCTTCACCCCGTCAGGCGGAATGATCGGCCGAGGTGAGGATTGCGACTGGATCATTCCGGACCGCAAGCGTCACCTTTCCAGCCGACACGCCTTGATCAGCTGCCGCGACAATGCGTTCTTCCTGACCGATATCAGCAGCAACGGTATTCAGGACTGCTCAACCGGTACACAACTGCCCAAAGATAAAGCGATGCCTATCGAAACCGGCAGCGTGTATCTGCTGGGTGATTTCGAAATCCGTGCGCGACTCAATGACTTGTCCACGGCATTTGAAACCCAGGCCAGCAGGCCGCGAACGACAGCCAACATCATTCCTGATGAAGTCTTCCTCAATTTCGACCCGTTGAGTGCCGTGGATCAGCAGCAACGTGTTGTCTTCGACATGGACGAGTTCACGGCTCTCGATACGGTTTTTCAGGAGCCGATGCAATGTGCTGACTTTGCACGCATCGACATGGAAAACATGAGAGTGCCGCAGTTGGTTGATGCCCCTCAGGCATCTGAACCGCTAACGACTCACAAACCTGCCGAGCGCCTGACTGAAGATTTCTGGAAGCGTTTTGGTACTGCGCTGGGCGTGGAGCTCGACGGTCTCGAGACTGGCGCCCGCGAAGCGTTGGCCTTGAGAGCCGCGCAATTGCTCAAGCAGAGCATCGGTGGCTTACAGCAAAGCCTGCGCACCCGCAGCGAGCTGAAAAACGAGCTTCGGCTGGCGCAGACGACATTGCAGGGTATCCATTCAAACCCGCTCAAGTATGGGATTGATACCGAAGAGCTGTTGGGCATGTTGCTGGCCAACAAGTCAGGTCAGTTACCGGCAGATCAAGCCATCTCCCGCGCTTTCCGCGACCTTCAGGCGCACCAGGTGGCTTTGCTCGCCGCCAGCCGCGCGGCGGTCAAGGGTGCCGTAGAACATTTTTCACCGCAGCAACTGACGCTTCGTTTCGAGCGTGAAAGCAAGTCATTGCTGGGAACCTCTGGCAGTCGCTGGAAAGCCTATGGCCGTTATCACCAGGCGCTGCTTCAGGATGGTGAATGGACTGAACGTTTGTTGGCCCGTGACTTTTCCCAAGCCTATGAAGAGCAGATTCGTTTGATCTCTACCCTCCACAACGACCTTCAGGGATGACAGGCATGTCTCGGCGTTCGACTGTTTTTATCAAGGCGCTGACCGCGCTGACCGCGCTCATGCTATTGACCGCATGCGCATCGCTAACACCGTATTCCACGTTGTCGAAAATCAATCTGAAGCTGTCCGCGAGTGACCAGCTGAACCCGGACATCAACGGTCGTCCTTCACCGATTGTCGTGCGTCTTTTTGAGCTCAAGCACCCGGTTGCATTCGAGAGTGCCGACTTTTTCAGCCTCTATGAACGAGCCGCGAAGTCCCTGGCCCCGGACCTGGTGGCAAGTGAAGAGTTGCAACTGCGTCCCGGCGAACATCATGAACTCAAGCTCAGCGTGCAATCGCAAAGCCGTTACGTAGGCATTCTCGCCGCTTACCGCGATTTATCGGAAACCCGATGGCGCTACACCGTGCCAATCACAACGGGAGGCGTCACCCACATCGACCTGACTCTTGATCAGGCCGGCATTCATGGCAGCAGCGAAGCGTTTGTACAGGCGGACAATTGAGCATGAACTTCCATAAAGTCATATGGCAGGAGGGAATGTTGCTGCGTCCGCAGCACTTCCAGCACAACGATCGATATCTGGACCATCAAATAAAGTCCCGCACTCAGTTACTGGGAAGTTTCACCTGGGGGTTCCTGAGCCTGGAAGTTGATTCGCAGTTTCTCAATATGGGCAAACTGGTGGTCAACCGTGCCTCGGGAGTCCTGCCGGATGGCAGCCTTTTTGAAGTGGGTGGCAGCACTCAACCGCTGGTGCTGGATGTTCCTGTGAATACCGGCAATACAGCGATTTATCTGGCGTTGCCTCTGGTGACCGGCAACCACATCGAAGCCCGCCGTCAGGAGCAGACGGATGTGTTGGCGCGATATGTCGCGTATGAGCGTGAGGTTGCAGACTCCAATGCCGGTGACGGTGGTGCAAGCCAGGTCAAATGCGCTTGCCCAGACTTTCGCTTACTGCTTGGCGAGCAGCAAGACGATCAGGGTTTTGTGAGATTGAAAATCTGCCGGGTCCTCGACACCACGCCCGACGGGGTCATCAGTCTCGATCCGGATTTCGTACCGACATACATCCAGATGCACTCATCGAGCTACTTGCTGTCGTGCTTGAAAGAGGTGATCAGCATGCTCGGCCACCGGGGTGACACCCTTGCTGAAAGGATCCGTTCGAATGGGAAAGTGGGAGGTGCGGAGGTCGGCGATTTCATGATGCTGCAATTGATCAATCGTACTGAGCCGTTGTTGCGTCACTATCTCAGTCTGCAACATGTTCATCCGCAGGAGTTGTATTGCACGCTATTGACCCTGCTGGGCGAGCTGGCGACTTTTTCCAGCGACAGTAAGCGTCCGCGAGCGGATATCCGTTATGAACACAGTGACCAGGGTGCGAGTTTTCGCAGGCTGATGGAGGCGATCCGTCAGGTGCTGTCGATGGTGCTGGAGCAGCATGCCATCGAGTTGCCGATGCAGGCGCGTCAGTACGGGATCATTGTTTGCCCTCTGCATGACACCCAATTAGCGGGTTCGGCTTCGTTCGTGTTGGCTGCCAGTGCCGACTGCGACAGTGAAGAGCTGCGCCATCGATTGCCCGCGCACCTCAAGATCGGCACGGTTGAGAGCATCCGCCAATTGGTCAATCTGCATTTGCCGGGTTTCAAAATCAGACCCTTGCCCGTGGCACCGCGTCAGATCGCCTTTCACGCGAACAAAACCTATTTCATTGTTGAACTCGGCTCCGAAGACCAGGCACAACTCGAACGCTCTGGTGGGTTCGCGTTTCACGTCAGCGGTGAATTCGCGGAGCTGGAATTGAAGTTCTGGGCCATCAGGAATTGAGCGACATGATCAAGGACATGCAATACGCCCAGGATGACAAAACTGTCCTGCTCGACCGTCTCGGCCGTGGCCCGGCACACGGGCCACTGACTGATTCGGCGGCCCCACCGAAATTCGAGCAACTCGAAGACCGCATGATCTACGCCGCTCGGCAGGCGCCGCAGGACACCTTCAAAGTCAGCCACAACGCATTGGTGGCGTCGGCATCATGCCTGCTCTCGGAAGTGGTGCGGCTCAAGCATTGCGCTAACGGTGAAGACCTGCCCAACCTCAATCGGCGGTTGAGCGCGGCAGTGGAGCACTTTGCGGTCAGCGCATTGCGTGCCGGTGTCGAAAGCAGCCAGGTTTCAACTGCACGTTATGTGCTTTGCACGGTGGTGGATGAGGCGGTGGTGACGACTGCATGGGGCAAGGAAAGCGAGTGGTCACAAATGAACCTTCTCAGCAGGTTTCACAATGAAACCTCTGGTGGTGAAAAATTTTTCCAGCTGCTTGATCGATTGTCGAAAAACCCGGTCAAGCACCTGTCGTTGCTGGAACTGATGTACCTGTGCCTGTCGCTTGGATTCGAGGGTAAATATCGAATTCAGGCGCGCGGTCTTGTGGAACTTGAAAGTCTTCGTGATGCGCTTTTCCGGCAGATTCGCCTGTTGCGTGCAGATGTTCCATACGAACGGGCAACTCGCAGCGACGGCAACGATGAAGGCAAGCGGCAAAAACTTATTCATACCGTGCCGTGGTGGATGATGGCGCTGATCACCGTGATTTGCCTGATGGTGATGTATTCGGGATTCGCCTGGGTCTTGAGTGAGCAGCGAGCTGTCGTTTTGCAACCGCTCCAGCAAATTGACCAGGCCGCGATTCGATCGCAGCTTCAACCATGGAAGGGCCGCGAGTGATGACAAGTTTGTTCGCAAAAGCCGGCGCCTTTCTGCGCAAAACCTGGGTGTGGAGTCTGCTGTCGGTTCTGTTGGCTGCACTGCTGGTCTGGTATGTCGGGCCACTGTTGGCGATAGATGATTTCAGATTCTGGGAAAGCCCGACGTCTCGCTTGCTGAGTATCAGTGTGATGTTTCTGGTATGGGGGCTGACCATGGTTTACGTCAGCTGGCGCAGCGGTGTCCAAAAACAAGTCGAGGGGCGCGAGCAGGGCGTGGATCGTGCGCTGATCGAGCAGCGAATTGATGAACAGCGCCGGGATCTGAGAGCGCGGTTCAAGGACGCGGGTAAAATTCTCAAGACATCGAGTTTCTATCGCAAACACAGCGAGCGGGGGCGACGCGATTTGCCGTGGTACTTGCTGATCGGCCCTCAGGGGAGCGGTAAAACCACACTGTTGAATGTTTCCGGGCTGGAGTTTCCCTTCAACCAACTTGATCGTAAATTGATTGATCAGCCGCAGGAGGCACGCCCTTGCGACTGGTACTTCGCCGAAAGCGGCGTACTCATTGATACGCCCGGACGCTACCTTACCCAACCGGATGTCGACGTTGATGCTGACGGTTGGGTTACGTTGCTGGGATTGTTACGCAAGCGCCGCCGGACCCGCCCGCTCAATGGTGTTCTGGTCACTCTCCCGGTGCAAATGCTCCTTGCTCATGACTCCGAAGCTCTTCAGATGCTGGCGCGTAATGTGCGTGCACGTTTGCAAGAGGTGCAGCAAA
>Ga0182008_10001636_pt1 | contig 14836 bp, 12 predicted proteins | sample Sormic07211129_1_FD_120482 | JGI IMG/M metagenome (GOLD analysis project Ga0182008, IMG submission 120482) | Rhizosphere microbial communities from Sorghum bicolor, Mead, Nebraska, USA - 072115-129_1 metaG | ecosystem: Host-associated > Plants > Roots > Rhizosphere | place: USA: Nebraska...
GTTTTCGTGCTGGCCTATTTCATTTGGGGCGTGCTGCTGGGCGCCACGACGCCGGTGCTGATGGCGCTGATTTCAAAATCGGCCGACAGCTCCCAGCAAGGGCGCGTGCTGGGGATCGCTCAAAGCACCGCGCAACTGGCGTCCATTGCGGGTATCTCGGCTGGCGGTTTGCTCAGTCAGGTGTACGGCCTGCAATACACCTACCTGTTCGTTTGCCTGGCTTATGGGGCCGCCTTGGTCCCAATTGTCGCCTTGCGCTATCGACCGGTGTTTTTCAAAACGGGGGACGCACCCTCCGGCGACTGATCAGGCTCCCTCTTGCGTCGCAGGGGCGCAGTCACTTAGGATTGGGAATACTTCTCAATCGCTAAATATTATCATCCAATGCGCGATACCTTGCCCGCGACTCACAATCACCTGCGCACGATCGAAGAGCTGTACAGCGGCCATCACGGCTGGCTGTACGCCACGCTGCGCAAAAAATTGGGCAACGCCATGGATGCGGCGGACCTTGCGCAAGACACCTTCACGCGCATATTGGCCTCCAGAGTCGCGGTCATCGAACAACCCCGCGCTTACCTGACCTGCGTGGCCAGGGGCATTCTGGTCAACTGGTACCAGCGCAAGGCGCTTGAACGCGCCTATCTGGAAGCCCTGGCGCTGCTGCCCGCACCTGAGGCGCCCTCGCCCGAGCTGCGTTTCATCGTGCTGGAAACCCTGCATGAAATCGACGCGATGCTCGATGCCCTGCCGCCACTGGTCAAACGCGCATTCCTGCTGTCGCAGCTCAGCGGCCTGAAGTACGACGACATCGCTACGCAACTGGACGTGTCGCTGATCACCGTCAAACGCTATATGAAACAGGCCTTCGTTCAATGCCTGCTGCTGGTGGAATGAATGTCGAGCGCTCACGCACGGATTGATCCCGAAGCACTCGACGAAGCCGCCGAATGGCTGATGCGCATCAGCGAAGGCGATCTCGAAGAGAGCGAACGCGCCGAGTGGGAAAGCTGGCGCGTCAGCAGTCCCGAACGCCGCCTCGCCTGGGGCCGGGCGCAACTGCTGCAGAGCAAACTGGGTGGCTTGCCTCCCGCCTTGGCGATGTCGGCGCTGGATCGGCCGAGCAATCCCGAACGTCGCGTGGCCTTGGGCAAACTGGCAATGCTTCTGGCAGTGCTGCCTGCGGGTTGGGGTAGCTGGAAACTCGCCGAGTCGCAGCAGTGGTCGGCTGATTACCGCACGACGGTGGGGCAGCAGCGCGAACTGACCCTGGCCGACGGCTCGCAGATCACACTCAACACTGACTCGGCGATCGATGTGCTGTTCGATGCCCATCAACGGCTGATCAACTTGCGCGAAGGTGAAATCCTGGTACAGACCGCGTCGGATATACCGCTGGCCCGGCCGTTTCTGATCACCACGCGTCAAGGGCGAATGCAGGCACTGGGTACGCGGTTTACCGTACGCGAACTGCAAACGCATACGCGCCTTGCGGTACTGGAAGGCGCCGTCCGGATCGAATTGCCCGCGGGCCACGGCGTGGCGCCGTTGATCGTCAATGCCGGGCAGCGCACTGATTTCTCATCGCAGGCATTCGGCCAACTGAACCCCGCAGAACGCTCCGCCAGCGCCTGGACCCAAGGCATGCTGATGGCCGACAACGTGCGCCTGGCTGACTTCATCGCCGAGCTGGCACGTTATCGCCGAGGCTTCGTGCGCTGTGATCCGGCAATTGCCGATTTGCGCATTTCCGGTGCGTTTCCCGTCAGCGATACCCAGCGCACCTTGGACATGCTCGTGCAAACCTACCCGGTGATCGCCACCGGCCATTTGAGCGGCTATTGGGTGACGCTCTCCCCGGCCTGAACCCCACGCAAAAATATCTGGCCAAGGGGTGATACTTTTTTTGATCTCGACTGGCAAGGAAAGGAAGAACTTCTCAACCTCGTCGAAAGGGTCATCACTCCATGTTCGTTGCACGCCCCCTGCGTTCGGATTGCGCGCTCAAGCTGGCTGTCCGCTGCGCGTTGCTCAGCCTTGCCTTGTCCGGCGCCGCCAGCCCGTTTGCCACCGCTGCGCCTGCGCCGCAGGACGCCAGTGCGGCCCGCGCCTACAACATTGCGCCCGGCCCGCTCGGCGCAACCTTGTCGCGGTTCGCGGTGGACGCCGGCATAGCGCTGTCGTTCCAGCCGTCGATGACTGAAGGCTTGATGAGTCCGGGGCTTTCCGGCACTTATTCGACCCAAGAGGCGACCAGCCGGTTGCTGTCTGGCAGTGGTCTGCAAATGGTTCCGCGCAGTGACGGCAGCTACACCCTCGCGCCAGTTCCGGCAAACAGCAACGGCGGCCTGACCCTGGCCGACACCACGGTCAATGGCGTGGACGAACGACAGGATGGCTTGCCGCCGGTTTACCCTGGCGGTCAGGTCGCTCGTGGCGGGCGCCTCGGCCTGTTGGGCAATAAAGATGTCATGGACGCCCCGTTCAGCGTCAGCAACTACACCTCGACCTTGATGAAAGATCAGCAAGCCGTCACGGTGGCGGATGTGCTGGAGCGCGACTCTTCGGTGCGCTCCACCGGCCAGACTGGCGGCATCGTCGACTCGTTCTTCATCCGCGGCTTCCCGGTGGGCGAAGGCAACCTCGGCGAGCTGGCGTTCGACGGTGTGTATGGTGTCGCGCCCAACTATCGGGTCTTCACCGAATACGCCGAACGCATCGAAGTGATCAAGGGCCCTGGCGCCCTGCTGTACGGCATGTCGCCCAACAGCGGCGTCGGCGGCGTGATCAACGTCGTGCCCAAGCGCTCGCTCGACGAAGACCTGACCCGGTTCACCGCCAGCTATGCAATGGATTCGCAGATTGGCGGCCACATCGATGTCAGCCGGCGCTTCGGCGAAGAACGCCGCTTCGGGGTCCGCGTCAATGGCAGCACCCAACAAGGTGACACGGCCATCGACGATCAGTCCCGGGACGTCGACATCGGCGCCATCTCCCTCGACTATCAGGGTGACCGCCTGCGCACCACCCTGGACCTGATCAGCCAGAAAGAGCAATTCGACGCCGCATCTCGCCCGTTCCTCATCGCGTCCGGCGTGGAGATTCCCTCCGCCGCCAACGGCCGCACCAACGTGAGTCAGGAATGGGGCTGGGCCGAAACCCGCGACAAATCGGCGTTACTCGGTGCCGAGTACGACCTCAACGACGCGCTGACCGTATTCGCCCACGCCGGGGGTGGCCAGTCGGACGTGAAGCGGATGTCCGATCAGACCCCGACCATTCTGAACAACGCCGGGGACACCTCCTCGATCCCGGGTTACTACAAGTTCGAAGTCGAGCGCTACACCGTCGACGCCGGTGCGCGCCTGCGTTTCGACACCGGCCCTATCAGCCACAGCACCACCCTGCAGGTGACCCGTTACCGCGATGAACTCAAGCGCGGGATCATTTCCGGCCCGGCCGTGCGCTCGAACATGTATCACCCGGTTGACCGTCCGAAACCCTTCATCGCTGAACCGGATGCGCTCAAGGTTTCCGAAACCGAACTGTCGGGCGTGGCCCTGGCCGACACCCTTTCGATACTGGACGAGCGCGTGCAGGTCACGGCGGGCTTGCGCAAGCAGAACATCGAATCCGACAACTTCAACACGGCCGGCGTCGTGACCACGTCCTATGACGAAAGCGAGACCACGCCATTGTTCGGGGTGGTCGTCAAACCCTGGGACCATGTGTCGTTCTACTACAACTACATCGAAGGCCTAAGCAAGGGCGACATCGCCCCGGCCACCGCATCGAACTCGGGTGAAATCTTCGCGCCGTACATTTCCCGGCAACAGGAAGTCGGGGTCAAGGTTGATTACGGCACCTTCACCTCCACCCTCAGCCTGTTCCAGATCAAGAAACCCAGCGGTGAACTGGCTTCCGGCGTGTTCTCGGTACAAGGCGAACAACGCAACCGTGGCGTGGAGCTGAACGTGTTCGGCGAGATCGCCCAAGGCACTCGCCTGCTCGGTGGCGTCACCGTCCTCGACGCTGAACTGACGAAGACCGGCACCGCCGCCAATCGTGGTAACAAACCGGTGGGCGTACCTGAAGTCCAGGCCAATCTCTGGGCCGAGTACGACATGCCGTGGCTTGAGGGGCTGACGCTGACCAGCGGCGCCATCTACACCGGCAGCCAATACGTCAATCAGGCCAACACCCAGGAACTCGATCCCTGGACCCGCTTCGACGTCGGTGCGCGCTACGCCACCCGCATCGCCGAACGTCCGACCACGTTCCGGGCCACGGTGCAGAACGTCTTCGACCGCGAGTACTGGTCTGGCGTCGCTTCCTATGGCGCCTTCTCCCAAGGTTCGCCGCGCACCTTGCAACTGTCGGCCAGCGTCGACTTCTGAAATATTCAGCCTCCGGCAGCGGCCTGAGCCGTTGCCCGGCCAGGCTTCCGGCAAAGGTTTCAACCATGGTTTCTGTTTATCGACGTCCCCACGTCTTCATGGCCCTGCTCCTTGCGGGTCTGCTGGGGGCTTTTTTGCCGCCGACGACCGCGCTCGCGGCGAACCCGGATCTCGCCGCCGTCACGGTCACCGATCTTCTGGGCCGCAAGGTCAAGGTTCACGTCCCGGTCAGACGGGTGATTCTCGGCGAGGGACGCCAGCTGTACCTGGTCGCGGCACTGGACACGCAAAACCCGATCGAACGCATCGTCGGCTGGCGCAAGGACCTGATTCAGTCTGACCCTGACACCTACGGCGCGTACCTGCGCCAGTTCCCCGAGATCGCCAGGATTCCCACCTTTGGTGGTTTCGAGGACGGCACGTTCGACATCGAACAGGCGATCTCGCAGCAGCCGGATGTCATCGTCCTCAACATTGAGGCGCAACACGCCACCGAAGACGCGCGCTACATCGAGAAGCTCGATGCGCTGGGGATTCCGGTGGTCTACGTCGACTTCCGCAACAACCCCATGCAAAACACCGAGCCGACCATGCGCCTGTTTGGCCAATTGTTTGGCAAGGAACAACGCGCCGAGGCGTTTATCGCCTTTCGCAATCAGCAGATCCGTCGTGTCACGGACGTCATTGAAGCCAACCACCCGGCCCGTCCCAATGTTTTCATCGAGCGCATCGGTGGCTATACCGACGATTGCTGCCTGAGTTTCGGCAACGAGAATTTCGGCCTTTTCGTCGACATGGCCGGTGGCAACAACGTCGCCAGAAACATCATCGCGAACACGTTTGGCCAGTTGAACCCGGAACAGGTGATTGTCGCGAACCCGGACCAAGTGGTCGTCACCAGCGCCAACTGGCAAGCCTTCGCACCGGGCGGTCGCTGGGTGGGTGTCGGGCCGGGAGCGGACTTGGCGCAAGCCCGGCAAAAACTCGCCTGGTACACCCAACGACCGGCGTACGCGGGCATCAAGGCCCAAAGCGATCAGGCGTTTCACGCCATCTGGCACCAGTTCTACAACAGTCCGTATCAGTTCGTGGCCATCCAGCAACTGGCCAAATGGTTCCATCCTGCGCTGTTTGCCGATCTGGACCCCGATGCCTCTTTTCGAGAACTGCATGAGCGGTTCCTGCCGGTTCCGTATCAACCGGGCTATTTCGTCAGCCTGAAACCTGTTGAGGCCACACCATGAACTCACTTGGCGAAATAGCGATTGCGCAAGGCGCGACTTACCGCCGCCGGGTGCTGCAAAAACGCCTGATTCTGGCCGCGCTTGCCGTGCTGCTGGTGTGCAGCGTGCTGCTCGACCTGGCCCTCGGGCCGGCTCGCTACAGCCTGAGCGAAGTGCTCGGCGCGCTGCTTTCACCGGACACCGCAGCGGCGCAAGTGCGGGTGGTGATGTGGGACATCCGCCTGCCGGTCGCGTTGATGGCGGTTGCGGTGGGCGCGGCGTTGTCGTTGGCCGGCGCGCAGATGCAGACGATCCTCAACAACCCGCTAGCCAGTCCGTTCACCCTGGGCCTTTCCGCCGCGGCCAGTTTCGGTGCGGCGATGGGACTGGCGTTCGGGGTGGCGCTGTTTCCGCTGGCGGCGCAGTACATGGTGCCGGTGAACGCGTTCATCATGGCCATGCTCTGCGCACTGTTGATCCACTTCCTGAGCCTGCGTCGCGGCGTCACCGCCGAAACCATCGTGCTGCTCGGCATTGCCCTGGTGTTTACCTTCAACGCGCTGTTGGCGCTGGTGCAGTTTTTCGCCACCGAGCAAGCGGTAGCGGCCATGGTGTTCTGGACCATGGGCAGCCTGACCAAAGCCACCTGGCCAAAACTCGGGGTGATTTGCGTGGTGATCCTCATCACCCTGCCGATTTTTGCCAGGCGCGCCTGGGCCCTGACGGCCCTGCGCCTGGGCGATGACAAAGCGGCGAGCTTCGGGATCAACGTGCGCAGCCTGCGGTTTCAGACGCTGATCATGGTCAGCCTGCTCGCCTCGTTTCCGGTGGCCTTCGTCGGCACCATCGGCTTTATCGGGCTGGTGGGACCGCACATTGCCCGCATGCTGATTGGTGAAGACCAACGGTTCTTTCTGCCGGCTTCGCTGCTGACCGGCGCGCTGATTCTGTCGGCCAGCTCGGTGGTCAGCAAAACCCTGATTCCGGGGGCCATTTTCCCGATTGGCGTGGTCACGTCGCTAATCGGTGTGCCGTTCTTCATTTCACTGATCCTCGGCGGGAAGAAAAACTCATGGTGAAGCTCCAGCTCGAGAACCTCGGCGCCGGCTACGGTCGGCGCGAAATCATTCGCGGCGTGACCACCGCCACCTTCATCGGTGGCCAGGTGGTGGTGGTGGTCGGGCCCAACGCGGCGGGCAAATCAACCTTGTTCAAACGCATGGCCGGGCTGATCGACGGATCGGGTCACGTCAACCTGCAAGGTTCGGAAAAAGGCCCGCAGGGCATCAGCTATATGCCGCAGGGCTTGAATGCCAGCGCCCGGCTGACGGTCTACGAATCGGTGTTGCTGGCACGCAAGCAACTGACGCCTGGGTGGGTCGTCCACGACGATGAGTTGAAACTCGTGGACCAGATTCTCGGCGCGCTCGGAATCACCGAACTATCCTTTCGCAACCTGGGGGAACTCAGTGGCGGCCAGCAGCAATTGGTGTCGATCGCACAAACGTTGGTGCGCGAACCGGAAATCCTGCTGATGGACGAACCCACCAGCGCGCTGGATATGCACCGGCAGGTGCAGGTGCTCAATTTCATGCGCAGCCTGGCGCGCAAGCGTGGGGTCATTGTGTTCATCGCCATCCATGATCTGAATCAGGCGCTACGCTTTGCCGATCAGGTCTTGGTCATCGCCAATGGTACGGCCCAAGGGAGCGGCCCCAGCGATGAGGTGATCACGGAACAGATGTTGCGCGATGTCTACGGCGTCAAGGCCCGAATCGAGACCTGCAGCCGTGGCCAGCGGCACATTCTGATCGACGACATCGTTTGAAGCAGATCCGCCGGGCAGAGGGCCGAGTCGCTGCTAATCTGAATGGAAATGACATGTATTAACGGTTTATTTAACGTTTTTTTCTCATTGTGCTCTCTACATTCCAGCGACTCAAAGCCTGCAAATGATTCGCATTGATTTGCGATTCTGCGCATGACGCCTAAAATCAGGAGCTGCCCGAAGAATGAATCGCCCTACCCCGTCTTTCCTGAAAAAAGCCCTGCTGGCCACCGCGCTGCTGACGGCCGGTCACGTGTATGCGGCTGATGCCGTCGGCATTGTGGTCTACAACGCCCAGCATGAAAGCCTGACCAAAGCCTGGGCTGCAGGCTTCACTGAGGAAACCGGCATTCCGGTCACGTTGCGCAACGGCGACGACACCGAAATGGGCAATCAGATCGTTCAGGAAGGCGCAGCCTCCCCGGCGGATGTGTTCCTGACCGAAAACTCCCCGGCCATGGTGCTGGTGGACAACGCGGGGCTGTTTGCGCCGGTAGCGCCAACGACCCTTGAACAAGTCGATTCCGCCTACCGTCCCGCCCATGGCAAATGGGTCGGCATCGCCGCGCGCTCGACCGTGTTTGTCTACAACCCTGCCAAGCTGCCGGAAGCCGATTTGCCGAAATCGCTGATGGACCTCGCCGATCCGAAGTGGAAAGGTCGCTGGGCCGCCTCCCCGGCCGGCGCTGACTTCCAGGCTATCGTCGCGGCGGTGCTTGAGCTCAAGGGCGAAGCGGCCACGCTTGAATGGCTTAAAGGGATGAAAGCCAACTTCACCGCATACCGGGGCAACAGCTCGGTGCTGAAGGCGGTGAACGCCGGACAGATCGACAGCGGCGTGATTTACCACTACTACCGCTTCGGTGATCAGGCCAAGACCGGTGAAAACAGCAAGAACACCGCCCTGCACTACTTCAAGCACAAGGACCCGGGCGCGTTTGTCAGCCTCTCCGGTGGCGGTGTCCTGGCGTCCAGCCAACACAAGGAACAGGCCCAGGCCTTCCTCAAGTGGGTGACCGGCAAGGACGGCCAAGCCATTCTCAAGACCGGCAACTCCTATGAATACGCAGTAGGCAAGAACGCCGAATCCAACCCTAAACTGGTGCCGCTGCAACAGCTCGACGCGCCGAAAGTCGATGCGTCAAAACTCGACAGTAAGAAAGCCGTGGAGCTGATGACACAGGCCGGACTGCTCTGAATTGATGCCTGAAACGTTACCGGCGGAGGTCGCTTCGGCGATTCCCGCACATTTGCGCCGGCGATCCCGCGGTCTGTTCGCGGGGCGCGGCGGTGCGTGGGTGATCGGTCTGTCGGTGCTGGTGTCGTTACTCGCGCTGTTGCCGATTGCCTTCGTCATCGGCGTGTCATTGCAAACCGGCTGGGCAACGCTGGCGGCGCTGGTGTTCCGGCCAAGGGTCGGCGAACTGCTGATCAACACCGTGTTGCTGGTGGTGATCACGATTCCCTTGTGTGTGCTCCTCGGTGTGACACTGGCCTGGCTGACCGAACGCAGCAATCTGCCGGGGCGACGCTGGTGGTCATTGCTGGCCACCGCGCCGCTGGCAGTCCCCGCCTTCGTTCACAGCTATGCCTGGGTCAGCCTGGTACCGTCGATCAACGGGCTGTTTGCCGGCGTGCTGGTCTCGGTGATTGCCTACTTTCCTTTCCTTTACTTGCCGACGGCTGCAACCCTGCGCCGTCTCGATCCCGCCATCGAGGATGTCGCCGAATCAATGGGGCTCAAGCCCTGGGCGGTGTTTTTCCGGGTGGTGCTGCCGCAATTGCGCCTGCCCATCTGCGGCGGTGCATTGCTGGTCGGTCTGCACTTGCTGGCCGAGTATGGCCTGTACGCGATGATCCGCTTCGATACCTTCACCACGGCGATCTTCGACCAGTTCAAATCGACCTTCAACGGACCGGCCGCCAACATGCTTGCCGGCGTGCTTGCCCTGTGCTGCCTGATGATGCTGACGGTGGAATCAGCGGCGCGTGGCCATGCGCGGTATGCACGTGTTGGTTCGGGAAGTGCTCGGGAGCAACGAATCGTTCGTTTGAAGACCACACCCACCGCACTCGCGCTGGGCTTGCTGATCGTCACCTGCGCCCTGGCACTGGGTGTCCCCCTGATTACCTTGGGTAAATGGCTGATTGCCGGTGGTGTGCACGTCTGGCAGATGTCAGAGCTGATCCCGGCGCTGCAACAGACTTTGATGCTGGGCTTCTCCGGCGCGCTGCTCACTACCTGCGCGGCCATCCCGATTGCCTGGCTGTCGATTCGCTCGCCGGGGCGGTTGCAACGGGTCCTCGAAAGCTGCAATTACATCACCAGTTCCTTGCCGGGCATTGTCGTTGCGTTGGCCTTGGTGACGGTCACGGTGCATTTCGCCCGGCCGATCTATCAAACCACTATTACCGTTCTGCTGGCGTACTTGCTGATGTTCTTGCCTCGGGCGTTGGTGAGCTTGCGTGCCGGCATTGCCCAGGCTCCCGTGGAGCTGGAGCACATTGCGCGCAGCCTCGGCCGCTCGCCCGGCCGGGCGTTGTGGTTGATCACCTTGCGCCTGGCCGCGCCCGGTGCAGCAGCGGGTGCGGCGCTGGTGTTCCTGGCGATCACCAATGAATTGACCGCCACCCTGCTGCTCGCGCCGAACGGCACACGCACACTGGCGACCGGGTTCTGGGCGCTGACCAGCGAGATCGACTACGCCGCGGCTGCGCCCTATGCCTTGCTGATGATTCTGCTGTCACTTCCGTTGACCGGACTTCTTTATCACCAATCCAAAAAAACGGCTGGCCGATGAACGCTCTTGAACTGCACTCGATCTGCAAATCCTACGGCGCGCATCGTGCGCTGGAAAACGTCAGTCTGTCGGTGCCGACCGGCAGTCGCACCGTGATCGTTGGCCCGTCGGGGTCGGGCAAAACGACCTTGTTGCGGATGATCGCCGGTTTCGAATTTCCGGACTGGGGCCGCCTGACCCTCAATGGACAGACACTGGTCGATGACACCCACGAAGTGCCGGCGCACCAACGTCAGATCGGTTATGTCCCTCAGGACGGCGCCCTTTTTCCGCACATGACGGTGGCTGCCAACATCGGCTTCGGACTGGCCCTCAAGGGTGTGAAGAAACAGGAGCGTATCGCTGAGTTGATGGACAGCGTTGCGCTGGATGCCAACATGGCCAACCGTTGGCCCCACGAATTGTCCGGGGGCCAGCAACAACGGGTGGCGCTGGCCCGGGCGCTGGCACAACAACCGCGCCTGATGTTACTGGACGAGCCGTTTTCCGCCCTCGACACCGGTTTGCGCGCCGCGATGCGCAAACTGGTTGCACGACTGCTGGCCGATGCCGGGGTCACCACCATTCTGGTTACCCATGACCAGAGTGAAGCATTGTCATTTGCCGATCAGTTGGCGGTCATGCGCGATGGCCAACTGGTGCAGTCGGGGCATCCGCTGGACCTCTACCGCTACCCGGGCGATGAGCAAACCGCGTTGTTCCTTGGCGATGCGGTGGTCATGCCGGCCAGGATCGAAGCCGGCTGGGCTCACTGCGAACTGGGACGGATCCCGGTCAACAATCATCGCAACAATCGCAGCGCACAGATCATGCTGCGGCCCGAGCAGTTGCAACTGGTCGGCATCGTGCCCCACGGTGTCGAGGCCAGCGGGTGCCGCGCCGTGGTGACCGAGCGTGATTTCAGTGGCAACACCTGCACCTTGACCGTCGAACTCGAGGCTTTGGCCACCGCTGACCAGCCCGGTCGCTCCCTGGTGGTGCGCAGCTCCGGCCTGTACGCGCCGCCGACCGGCAGCGCGGTGCACGTGTCCACCATCGGCCACGCCCATGTGTTGAGTGAAGCCTAAAGGTCGAAACGATCCACCGCGCGGCGCCGTTCGTTGTCGTCACGTACATCGTAGTTGGCGGTTGTCTGGATGTTGCTGTGATGGGCGAGCTTTTGCGCGATCGACAGGTCGTGTTCCTCGATCACCCGGGTAATGAACGAGCGTCGAAAGTCGTGGGGCATGATTTTCACCCCGACCTGGGCGCCGCGCTGACGGGCAATGTAATAAATCGCGTGCTTGGTGATGCGCTCGCGGGTGATGTGGCTGCCGCGGCGAATACGATTGAACAGGAACGGATCGTCCGTTTCGCCTTCTTTCAGCTGCGAACGACGCAACTCCAGCCAGGCATCCAGTTTGGCGAAGGCCCAGGCCGGTGCGTACTTGATCAGCTGCTTGTTGCCCTTGGCGGTTACCCGCAGGCTGCGTTCGGTGAAATCCACCTGAGCGAGATCGAGGTTCACCGATTCCGATTTGCGCATGCCAGAACCGTACAGGATACCGATGATCGCTGCGTCCCGCAGGCCTTGTGGCCGTGGATCGGCAGCGCAGACGGCCATCATTTCCTGAATCAGCGAACGCCGAAGGTTACGCCCCTGGGACAGCCGAGTACCGGCAATGCCTTTGACCGAACGCATTTTCAGCAAGTGTTCCTGGCTGATCAAACTCATGCGCCAGGCTTCATTCATCACACCGCGCACGGCGTTGACGTAGAGCGATGAGGTATTGGGCGCATAGCCGTCCTCGCGTAACGCCGCGACCAGCGCAATTACATCCTCGGGTTGCAGCTGGTGCCAGGGAATCTCCTCGACGTTCATGTCTTCGAAGCCCAGGCGGTCGGCGGCATCCTGCAAAACATAGCGCATGGTCAGTTGGCTGGACGGTGCCAGTCGCGCCAGATACAGCGGCATGGGATTGGTCTTTGCACTACTTGAATCAACAACAGGTAAGTCAATCAAAACAAAACGGCCTTGAGTGGTAGCAGAACAATAAAACAACTAAGAATTGAAACATTCTTCATATAGCGCGGGACACTTCTGTAGGACTTTTCTATTGAATAGCGCGATGAACGGCAGAAGTCTGAACATCGGCTTAATAGCCTCCAGATAAACGGTTCTACGACCGGTTTTTCATGTTCCTTTCACAAAAACCGGCATAACCTCCTATCAAGCCAATGAACCTGCAAGTGCTCTCAACCTGACGTCCCAGTCGGGAAAAGTCAATGAAAGCGCTTTGTCAGCATGATGATTCAACTCATTGATGCAGCTTTCAATTATTCGTCTACGATCATATTGGATCCAAATGCTTTTGAGTTGAGGACCATCGATCAAATTGCTCCGAGGTGCCCATGACTGAGGCTTTTCTCCCCTTTTCCCGCCCCACTATCGGTGACGAAGAAATTGCCGCCGTAGAGCAAGTATTGCGCTCTGGCTGGATTACCACCGGGCCGAAAAACCAGCAACTGGAGGAACACTTCGCCAACTACGTCGGTTGCAAACATGCCGTGGCATTGTCCTCGGCAACCGGTGCAATGCATATCGCGTTACTGGCCTTGGGCATCGGTCCCGGCGATGAAGTCATCACGCCGTCCCAGACCTGGGTGTCCACCGCCAACATGATCTGCCTGCTCGGCGCGACGCCGGTGTTTGTCGACGTTGACCGCGACACATTGATGAGCAGCGCCGAACTCATCGAAGCGGCAATCACCCCGCGCACAAAAGCGATTATTCCAGTGCATTACGCCGGCGCCGCCTTCGATCTCGATCCGCTCTACGCCTTGGCCGACAAGCACGGCATCCCGGTGATCGAAGACGCGGCCCACGCCGCAGGCACTTTCTACAAAAACCGTCACGTCGGGGCGAACGGCACAGCGATCTTCTCGTTCCACGCGATCAAGAACATGACCTGCGCCGAGGGCGCGATGTTCGTCAGTGACGATACCGCGCTGGCCAACCGCGTACGCATGCTCAAGTTTCACGGGCTCGGCGTCGATGCCTACGACCGCCTGACCCACGGGCGCAAGCCTCAGGCCGAGGTGATCGAGCCGGGTTTCAAATACAACCTGGCCGACATCAATGCCGCTATCGCGCTGGTGCAACTGCAGCGTCTAGACGAAATCAACGCCAAGCGCACCGCGCTGGCCACAGGCTATTTGCAGCGGCTGGAAGGCTTGCCGGTGCAACCGCTGGCCCTTCCGCTCTATCCACAACAGCACGCCTGGCACCTGTTTATCCTGCGCATCGACGCCGAACGCTGCGGGCTGGACCGCGAAGCGTTCATGAAAGCCCTGCAAGCGCAGAACATCGGCACCGGCATTCACTTCATCGCGACGCACCTGCACAGCTATTACCGCCAGCGCTTCCCCAACATTTACCTGCCCAACACCGAATGGAACTCGGCGCGCCTGTGCTCGATCCCGTTGTTCCCCGACATGACCCTCGATGATGTTGATCGGGTGGTCGGCGCCATTGAAACCGCATTGGACACACGCCTGTGAAACCTTATCCAATCCGTTGCGTATCGATCGTCATCCCGGTCTACAACGAGCAAGACAGCCTGCCCGAATTGCTCAGGCGTACCGAAGCGGCGTGCCGGCAACTGCACCATGATTACGAAATCGTCATGGTCGACGACGGCAGTCGCGATAGCTCCGCGCAAATCCTCGAAGAAGCCGCCGCGCGTGATTGCAGCCCGGTGGTCGCGGTGATTCTCAACCGCAATTACGGCCAGCATGCGGCGATCATGGCCGGTTTTGAACAATGCAAGGGTGATGTCGTCATCACCCTCGACGCCGACCTGCAAAATCCGCCCGAAGAGATTCCACGCCTGGTGGCCCAGGCGGAACTGGGCTACGACGTGGTCGCCACGGTGCGCAGCAACCGTCAGGACTCCGCGTTGCGACGCTGGCCGTCGAAGCTGATCAACCTCGCAGTGCAGCGCTCCACCGGGGTCGCGATGAGCGATTACGGCTGCATGCTCCGCGCCTACCGCCGCTCCATCGTCGACGCCATGCTCGCCTGCCGCGAACGCAGCACCTTCATTCCGATCCTGGCCAACAGCTTCGCCCGGCACACCACGGAAATCCTGGTGACCCACGCCGAGCGTGAACACGGTGAATCGAAATACAGCCCGATGCGCCTGATCAACCTGATGTTCGACCTGATCACCTGCATGACCACCACCCCGTTGCGCCTGCTGAGCATCGTCGGCTTCGCCATGGCCGGATTGGGCGTGGCGTTCGCCATTGCGCTGATCGTCCTGCGCCTGGTGTTCGGCGCCAGTTGGGCCGGCGACGGCACGTTCGTGTTGTTCGCTGTGCTGTTCGTGTTCACCGGCGGCCAGTTCATCGGCATGGGCCTGCTGGGCGAATACCTGGGGCGCATGTACAGCGATGTCCGGGCGCGTCCGCGGTTTTTCATCGAAAAGGTCCTGCGCAGCCAGCCCGCTACCCCCGCTCCCTCCGTAACCGTTGACGGCCTCACTTCCACTTCTTCAGATCAGGTTCTCTCATGAGTGCAAAAGCTGTTGTTTTCGCCTATCACGA
>Ga0182008_10001637_pt1 | contig 14811 bp, 21 predicted proteins | sample Sormic07211129_1_FD_120482 | JGI IMG/M metagenome (GOLD analysis project Ga0182008, IMG submission 120482) | Rhizosphere microbial communities from Sorghum bicolor, Mead, Nebraska, USA - 072115-129_1 metaG | ecosystem: Host-associated > Plants > Roots > Rhizosphere | place: USA: Nebraska...
CCAAGCGGCCACATCAACACCGACCCATTCTGGCCCTCGATCGATCTGGACCAGCTGCGCGCCACCTTGCGCATCGACAGCAGCGTCACCCCGGCTCGTTTGGAAACAGCGGTGATCAACGCCGCGATCAGCGTCAACCGTGAGCTGGCTACCTGGCGAATCGACCAACAAGCCGCCGGCTTTACCCGCCTGAGCGAAGTACCGGCCGAGTTGGTCGAGGGTGAGTCCGCCCAGGTCCACCTGTACCGCCGAGCGATCGAGGCAGGAGTTGGCGCTGAGGTGTGTGAGCGCTACCGCTCCTATGACAGCACCAACACCGGCAACCGCAAGGCCGAAGAACTGGCCCCGAACATCGACGACTACCACCGCGACCAGCGCTGGGCCATCCGCGATTTCCTGGGTACCAAGCGCACCACCGTGGAGCTGATCTGATGGCCGTCACCCTTCGCGCCCTGCAAAACGACACCGTCGACGCCCTCTGCTGGCGCCACTACGGCCGCACCGCCGGCGTCACCGAGGCGGTGCTTGAGGCCAACCCCGGGCTGGCTGATCACGGCCCCACCCTGCCGCAAGGCCTCGCCGTTCAAATGCCCGAAGCCCAGACCACAGCCCCGCAGCGGCAGATGGTGAACCTATGGGACTGATCCACTTGAGCCGCCTCCTTGAGACCTACCACCCTGGACCCTGGAATGAAGCGAATGCCTGACCGTCCCGACACCTGGGCCTGGTTCGCCGCCTGGCTCGAACACAACTGGCCGACCCTGTACGCCGGCGTCCTGGCGCTGATCATTGCGGCCCTACGGATCATGTACGGCGGCGGCACCCTACGCCGAGTGCTGATCGAGGCGCCCCTCTGCGGGGCACTGGCCCTGGCTGCCAGCCACGGTCTGGCGTTGCTCGGCATCCCGGCATCGACCGCCCCGTTTTTCGGCGGCGTGATCGGCCTGCTCGGCGTCGAGGGCACCCGCGCCGCGGCCCGCAAGTTTTTCAACCGCAAGGTAGAGCAGCTATGAACACACTCCGGCACGGCGATCGCTCACAGGCGGTACGCACCCTGCAGAAGAACCTCAACAGCCACGGGGCCATCCTGGTGGTGGACGGCGACTACGGCGACGCCACCGAAGCGGCCGTGCGCGTCTACCAGCTCAAGGCCGGCCTGGTGGTGGACGGTATCGCCGGCGAGAAAACCCAAACCAGCCTGGCCGGTGGCGATTGCGCTCTGCTGCTGAAGAACGCCGACCTGGTCAGCGCTGCCCAGCGCCTGGATCTGCCCCTCGCCAGTGTCTACGCAGTCAATGAGGTCGAATCGAACGGCAAGGGTTTCTTCGCCAACGGCAAGCCGGCGATCCTGTTTGAGCGGCACATCATGTACCGCCAGTTGAAGACGCCACGTCACCCAGGCGACGACCCGGCAGAACTCAAGCGCCACGCCGATGAGCTCGCTGCGCAGTACCCGGCCATCATCAATCCGAACCCGGGTGGTTATGCCGGCGGCCCTGCTGAGCATCAGCGCCTGGCCACGGCCCGCCTCATCGATGACACCGCGGCCCTGGAGTCCGCTTCCTGGGGCGCCTTCCAGATCATGGGCTTTCACTGGCAGCGCCTGGGCTATGCCAGCGTGCAGGACTTCGTGACGGCCATGAGCGCGAACGAGTCCCGCCAGTTCGACGCCTTCGTCCGCTTCATCGAGACCGATCCGGCCCTCCACAAAGCGCTGAAGGCCCGCAAGTGGTCCGACTTCGCCAGGCAGTACAACGGGCCGAACTACCAACGCAACCTGTACGACACCAAGCTCCAGCGCGCCTATGAGCGGCATAGCGCCTGCAGCTGCGGTCAGGAGGTACCGGCATGATCGATCTCGAAGCGGTGCACAAGCTCAAGGTAGAGGACGGAGACGTGCTGGTCGTGCCTGAAAACACCGAGCCAGAAGCCATGGAGCTGCTGGCCGAGGCGCTGCAATTTGTCGATCCTGGTTGTCGGGTGATTGTGATTCGCGGCCCGCTCGAACACCTGGACGTCGGCGCCATGAACAAACTGGGCTGGTACCGCGCATGACCGCCAAGATCGCCTACCTCGAAATCTCCGGTCGCCAGACAGGGAAGACTACCCGCCTGGTGAGAATCGCAAACGACCTCACCGCCCAGGGCAAAACGGTGATTTTCGTCACCCTGCAAGCAGAGGATTTACTCGGGCGCCTGCCAGGGGTCGTCGTACTTTCAGACCGTCAGGCCCCTCCTGATGACGTCGACCAGGAACAAGCTATCTGGATCTACGACGAGTTCGACTGGCTCAAGTCGGCCAAGGTCCGTAATAGCGGGTACTACGCAACGACGGCGAGCCGAGTCCGCGACCTGGGGATCGATACCCCGGAAACGGATCTGCTGTTGCAACTGATCGAGCTCAACGGCGGCAGCTATAAGCGCCATCTTCTGACACCGGGGGTAATCGATGAGGCCTACTACGAGGAGGCCCGGGCGGTCTACACCGATGAGCAGTACCGCCAGTTGATCCTGGGGGAGTTCCTCAAATGAGCACCATCCGCCAGATCCTGCTGGGCCTGGCCTTGGTCGGCGTGTTGGGGCTGCTGCTCTGGGGCCAGCAGCAACGCATTGAGGTCGCCGACAAGAACCGAGCACTGGCAGAGAAAAACACCCAGGACGCGCTGGCCGCGGCCGGACGCAGCGAGGGCAAAGCCAACGCCCTGGAGGCTGCTCTTTCCGGCGAACGCCAGGCCCAGGCCCGTCTGCGCACGGAGCAGGACCTGCTACGCCAGGGGCTCGCCAAACGACAACTCACCATCGAGGGGCTGAAACGTGAAAACGCTGATCTGCGCGCTTGGGCTGACCAGCCCTTGCCTGATGTTGCTCGCCGGCTGCGCGAGCGCCCCGCCCTCACCGGCGCCGACGCTTATCGTCAGTGGCTGTCCGGCCGTGGTGCCCTGCAGCCTGCCGGCGACCAGGCCAAACAGTAACGGCGACCTCATCACCGACCAGGACCTTAGCGAGGCCGCCTGGGCCGAATGCGCGGGCCAGGTCGACATGATCTATCGCTACCAGCAGGCCAAACCATGAACAAACCCGACAGCCTGCGGGCCTTCCTGCTTGAACAGATCCCGGAACTGCGCCACAGCCCCGACCGGCTGCTGATCTTCATCGACAACGGCAAGGTCCGCTGCACTGCGGCCCCCAGCCTCTCGTTCGAGTACAGCTACGACTTGCAGGTGATCCTGACCGACTTCGCCGGCCATCCGGACAGCGTCATGCTGCCGCTGCTGGAGTGGCTCCGGGTGAACCAGTCCGAACTGCTGGAGAACCTCGACAAGTCCGCCGACGGCATCAAGTTCGAGGCCGACCTCATCGACAAGAGCAAGGTGGACATGAGCCTGACACTTCCCCTCACTGAGCGCGTGGTCGTTCGTACTGATGATGCAGGCAACACCACTATCAGCCACCCGGGTGAACCACAGCGCAACCCAACATGGCCCGAAAGCGGCCCGGAATGGATAGTGCCCAATGGCTGATCTTGAAGCACTGGAGGACTGGGCCGCGGGTCTGCTGGGGCAGTTGCAGCCGGCCGCCCGTAATCAGCTCGCCCGAAGCATCGGCCAGGCCCTGCGCCGCAGCCAGCAACAACGGATCATTGCCCAGCGCAACCCGGACGGGAGCAAGTATGCACCGCGTAAACAACGGAACCTGCGGGGCAAACAGGGACGCATCAAGCGCCAGGTGAAGATGTTCAAGAAGCTGCGTACGGCGAGCTTCTTGAAGGTTCAGGGGGATGGTAATGCGATCAGCGTTGGGTTTACTGGGCGAGTAGCTCGCATTGCGCGCGTGCATCAGTACGGATTGAAGGACCGGGCGGAGCGAGGTGCGCCTGATGTACGTTACGAACAGCGTGAAATACTCGGTTTCACCGTTGCGGATTTTGATCTAGTTCGCGATGCACTTCTAGCTCATATAGCAGAAGACATCTAAGTTGCGCGTGCGGCTCTAATAATTGCTTTTTGAAGCTCCCCTAACTTCTCATGCAGCGACTCATTAAGATCACCTGCCAAACCCAACAACCTGGTGGAATTCTTAGAGCTCTTATCCGACATATCAAAATCATACCAAATCTCTGCGAGTTCACGTGAGGTATTAAAGGCCGAATTGTAATACTGTAAAACTCCGTCACCATATATCGTAACTATCATATTAATGCGAGTAGATGCCTCATCAGAAATCCGAGCAGGTCTATCTAAAGCGGTAATCCCTAACAAGCGATCGCCATTTACCATTCGAGATTTATAAAAAATAAACTCATTAATGAGAAGTGTACTCCACTCATAAACAAGTACAAACAGTTCCTCTAGCCGCTCTTTGCGAACTACCCCTCTATTGAGTTCACTTTCATGTTTAATCCGCAAAATAGCTTGTCTTTCATTCGATTTATTTGTAAGCCAAACACCCAAAACCGTGATAAGCGAGCCAAATATACCCGCCAAACCAACCCAAACTTCTGATGGCACATTTTTCAACGACTCAACGAACATAACGATTCCTTCTGTTAGGCCGAACGTAAAAACCTCTCAATCAGCGATTGTATAGGGACTTTTTACAAGGAGCCAAAGCTGCACCCGCACGCGCGCGGCGCCACCATCGGCGCTATGAACGATCTAGCCACCCTCGCCCGCCTGATTGAAAACCTCATCCGCTTCGGAGTTGTCGCCGAAGTCCAGATGACGCCGCCGCGCGTGCGTGTGAAAACGGGTGAACTGACTACCACCTGGTTGCCCTGGTTGGCCCTGCGCGCAGGAGCTGACAAGGAATGGGACCCCCCCACCGGTGGCGAGCAGGTCCTGCTGATCAGCCCTTCGGGCCAGCTCGGCAACGGCGTGGCCCTGATCGGCCTGTTCAGCGACAGCGCGCCGGCCAACGGTGACCGCGCCGGCCTGCACCGCCGTACCTACAGCGACGGCACGGTGATCGAGTACGACAGCGTCGCCCATCACCTGAATGCCACCCTGGCCCCGGGCGGCACCACCAACCTGGTCAGCGACGGCGGCATCACCATCGTCGGCCCAATTACCCACCAGGGCGACTACACGCAGACCGGCAATCAGACCGTCACCGGCAAGGTCACCGTTTCAGATGACGTTGTCGCGGCCAACATCAGTCTGGTCAAGCACCTGCATGGCGGCGTGCTGCCTGGTGGCGCCAAGACGGGAGTACCGGAATGAACAGAGAAACCGGCGCCGTGCTCAGCACCGAAGAACATATCGTCCAGTCCTGCACCGATATCCTGACCACGCGCCTCGGTACCCGGGTGATGCGCCGTGAATACGGTAGCGTCCTGGCCGAGCTGGTGGACCACCCGTTCAACGATGCAACCCGCCTGCGCGCCTACGCAGCCACCGTGATGGCCCTGATGCGGTGGGAGCCACGGATTACCCTGAGCCGAGTGAAGTTCGTCAGCGCGACGCTCCAGGGCCAGTCGGTGATGGACATTGAATGCAGCCGCGTCGACACCAACGAGCCGCTCAGCCTGAGCGTTCCGCTGCAACTGGGGGCAAGCGTATGAGCACCTTTGTCGCCATCGACCTGGGCCAACTGCCGGCGCCGCAGATCGTCGAGCAGATCGACTACGAGCAGATCCTCGCCGAACGCAAGGCCTACGCCATCAGCCTCTGGCCCGCGGAGGAGCAAGCCGAGATCGCCGCACGCCTGGCGCTGGAATCCGAGCCGCTGACCAAGCTGTTGCAGGAGAACGCCTACAGGGAAACCATCTGGCGCCAGCGGGTCAACGAGGCATCTGTCGCCAACATGCTGGCCCTGGCCAAGAACTCCGACTTGGACAACCTCGCGGCCAACTACAACGTCGCCCGCCTGGTGGTGCAGGAAGCCAACCCCGCGGCCGTGCCACCACTTGCCCGCGTCATGGAGAACGACGACAGCCTCCGCGAGCGTGCCCAGATGGCCTGGGAAGGCCTGAGCACTGCAGGGCCGCGCAACAGCTACATCTTTCACGCACGCTCCGCAGATGGCCAGGTTGCCGACGCCACGGCAGAAAGCCCGGCGCCGGCAGAGGCCGTGATCACCGTGCAATCCCTGCTCGGCGACGGTACGGCCTCGCCTGCCCTACTCACGGCGGTCAAGATCTACCTCAGCGACGACGACCGCCGGCCCGTGGCGGACCGGGTCACCGTCCAGGGCGCCGAGATCATCAATTACCAGGTCAACGCCACGCTCTACATGCTGAGCAACGGCCCTGAAAACGAACTGGCCCTCGCTGCCGCGCAGGCCAGCCTGCGGGCATTTGTGCACCAGCGCCGGCGGCTGGGTCTGGAAGTGTCCGAATCGGTGGTGCATGCCCGGCTTCACGTTGAAGGCGTTCGCAAAGTTGTGCTGCAGGAGTGGACGGATATCGTTGCGACGCCCTATCAGGCGCCGTTCTGCACCGCCATCACCCTGGCGCTGGGGGTTGAGTGATGACCGACCAGCCCCTACTGCCGCGCAATTCCACGCCGCTGGAACATCAGGCTGCCCAGGCCCTAGCCCAGATCCAGCGAGTGCCGATTCCACTGCGCCAGCTGTACAACCCGGATCTGTGCCCGACTGACCTGCTGCCGTACCTGGCCTGGGCCTTCTCTGTCGATCGCTGGTCAAGCCAGTGGACGGAGGCAGCCAAGCGGGCCGCGATCCGTGCGGCGTACTACATCCATTCACGCAAGGGCACCATCGGCGCCCTGCGCCGGGTGGTGGAGCCGCTGGGCTACCTGATCGAGGTCGTTGAGTGGTGGCAGAAGGTGCCCAACGGACCGAGGGCGACCTTTGCACTCAAGGTCGGCGTGCTCGATACCGGCATCACCGAGGAGATGTACCAGGAGCTGACCTGGCTGATCGACGATGCCAAGCCCCTCACCCGCCACCTGATCGGCCTCGATATCACCCTTGAAACCCGCCTGAACGCCTACACCGGCGTCACCGTTTTCGACGGTGACGAGATCGACGCCTACCCCTGGACCAACCCGGACCTGGACGTCGTGATCCAGGGCTATAGCGGCGTCAGCGAATACACCCTCGACGAACTGGACGTGTACCCCCATGGTTAATCAGAACTCCATTTTCGGCGGCATGCTCACCAGCCTCGGCGCCGCAAAAAAAACCAACTGCGACGCCCTGGGCATCCCGTGGGAGCCCAGCTACATGCTCATCGGTGACGCCAATGACACCGACCCGGTGCCAAGCCCCGGGCAAACGCAACTGATCCGCCAGGTTTACCGCGCACCGCTCAATGCGCTGTATGTCTCGCCGACGGATGACAACATCCTGATCGCCGAGCTCGTGTTGCCGCCGGAAGTCGGCGGCTGGTGGATTCGGGAGCTGGCGATCGAGGATAAGGACGGCGTGTTTTGTGCGGTCGCCAACGTGGCCCCCAGCTATAAGCCGCTCCTCGCCCAGGGCTCCGGGCGGAATCAGGTCGTGCGGATGCACATCATCACCAATAGCACGACCAACATTCAGTTAAAGATCGACCCGAGCGTGGTCCTGGCTACGCGCTCCTACGTCGATCAGCGCATTCTGGAAGAGCTGAACAAGCAGGACTTCAAGCATTCGGTGCTGGTGGCAACCTCTGGAGCCATCACCCTCAGCGGCCTGCAGACGATTGACTCGGTGGCCCTGGCCGCCGGCAATCGTGTCTTGGTCAAGAACCAGACCCAGGCCAAAGATAACGGTCTGTACGTTGCGGCTGCCGGCGCCTGGTCGCGAACTCAGGACGCCGATACCAGCCTTGAAGTTACCCCAGGGCTGTTTGTTCATGTCGAGAAAGGCACAGCCAATGGCGATAGCGTTTGGCAGCTGGTAACCGATGGGCCGATTGTGCTCGGGACCACGGACCTGGCCTTTGAGATGTTGGCCGGCCGCACAGGCGTAAATACTGGGACCTACACCAAGGTCACCGTGGATAAATACGGCCGGGTGATTGCCGGGACCAACCCGACCACCCTGGCCGGGCATGGCATTACCGATACCTACACCAAACCTGAGATCGAGGCACTGGTGGCTCAGGCCTCCTCACTTCCTGTCGGTTCGATAGTGGCATTTCCCAAGTCGAGCGTGCCGCCGGGGTTCCTTGAGATCGATGGCAGCGTGCAGAGCATTGCGACCTTCCCCGACCTCGCGGCCTACCTCGGGACTACATTCAACCAGGGCGACGAGGGCGCCGGAAACTTCCGGCTACCCGATTCCCGGGGTGAGTTCCTGCGCGGCTGGGACCATGGGCGAGGCATGGACCCAGGCCGGGGCTGCGGCACTACGCAACACGACACCATTCAAAATATCGTTGCGTGGTTGAACGCTTCCCCTTCATCGGCTTATCAGTTTCTTGGTGAAGGGGTAACGGCGTTCGGTGCATTTGCATTGACTGAGCGCACCAGCAATTCGATTGGTGATGGTCCTGCTGCAGATAAACAAGTGAGTTCGTTGACTTTCGATGCAAGCCGAGTTGCCCGCACGTCAAACGAAACCCGACCGCATAACCTGGCAGTCATGTGGTGCATCAAAGCGTGGAACGCACCAGTCAACCAAGGGACGATTGATATAGCCGCGTTGGCTGCGCAAGTCGTCGGCTTCTCGGCTCGGGCTACGGCCTTGGAAGAACGCCCCCGAGGCCTTGGCGACGGTCAGGCATGGCAGAACGTCACCGCGTCCCGAGTCTCTGGCACGGTCTACACGAACACAACAGGGCGCCCGATCTTCGTGCAAGTGTCGTTCACAACTGGCGGCGTCTATGTCGTGGTCGACGGTGTGAACTTGACGGTATCCGCATATCACGCGGCGTTCATTGTGCCGGCCGGATCGACCTACAAAGTCACTTACGGCAGTCCCTCCAATCTGACCTGGGTAGAGCTTCGCACATGAAATACTTCAACAACCCGAAAACCAGCGAAGTGCATGCCTACGATGATGATGCCCCGGAGCACTTCATCGCCAGCTATCTGCTGCCAATGTCCGATGAAGCGGTTCGATCGTACATTGCCAGTGCAAGCGCGCCTCTGCTCGACCCAGCAACCGAGGAGCGCAACTGGCGTGATGTCGAGTTAACCTCTGTGCTCTGGCTGCGTGAGCGTCACCGTGATCAGCTTGAGATAGAAGCGCCGACCACACTTACCGCCGGCCAATTCAAGGACCTGCTGGTTTACATGCAGGCTCTGCGCGACTGGCCGCAGTCACCAGACTTTCCCGATACCCAGTTCCGCCCCACTGCTCCCGACTGGATTGCAGAGCAAGTCGAGTAGCCCGGCTCCGCACCTTCTCCCTGTATCCCCCTTCCCTACAACCCGCCGCGCTCGCCGATCCGACGCGCGCGCGGCAGCCTGTGCACTGTCACCCCATTCACTGCGCAGGCAAAACCCATGGCCGATTACCTCCACGGCGTGCGGGTCCTCGAACTCAACGACGGCACCCGCCCCATTCGCACCATCCCCACCGCTGTTATCGGCCTGGTCTGCACTGCCGACGACGCTGATCCGCTGGCATTCCCGCTCGATACCCCGGTCCTGATGACCAACGTTCAGACCGCGGTCGGCAAAGCCGGCACCAAGGGCACCCTGGGCGCCAGCCTGCAGGCCATTGCTGACCAGACCAAGCCCTACGTCATCGTGGTGCGGGTCAAGGAAGGCGAAACCGAAGCCGCAACCACCAGCGCCCTGATCGGCACCACCACCGCCGACGGCAAATACACCGGCATGAAAGCCCTGCTCGCCGCCAAGGCCCGCGTCGGCATGGTGCCGCGCATCCTTGGCGTTCCAGGCCTCGACAGCCTGCCGGTGGCCACCGCACTGGTATCGATCGGCCAGCAACTGCGGGCCTTCTGCTACGTCAGTGCCCGAGACAGCAAGACCAAGGAAGAGGCCGTCGCCTACCGCGAGAACTTCGGCGCCCGCGAAGTCATGGTGATCTGGCCGGACTTCGAACACTGGGACACCACCGCCAACGCGACCACCAAAGCTTCCGCCGTCGCCCGTGCCCTGGGCCTGCGGGCGAAGATCGACCAGGAGATCGGCTGGCACAAGACCCTGTCCAACGTCGCGGTCAACGGGGTCACCGGCATCAGCGCCGACGTGTTCTGGGACCTACAGAACCCGGCCACCGACGCCAACTACCTCAACTCCAACGAGGTCACCACCTTGATCAACGAGGGCGGGTTCCGCTTCTGGGGCAGCCGGACTTGCAGCGACGATCCCCTGTTCGCCTTCGAGAACTACACCCGTACCGCGCAGATCCTCGCCGACACCATGGCCGAGGCGCACATGTGGGCCGTAGACAAGCCCATGACCCCGACCCTGGTGAAAGACATCATCAACGGCATCAACGCCAAGTTCCGCGAGCTGATCTCGGCCGGGTACCTGATCGGTGGCAACTGCTGGTACCAGGACGACGCCAACGACAAGGACACCCTCAAGGCCGGCAAGTTGTTCATCGACTACGACTACACGCCGGTTCCACCGCTGGAAGACCTCACCCTGCGGCAGCGGATCACCGACCGCTACCTGATGGACTTCGCCAGCAAGATCAACAGCTAACCAGGGGCTCCCCCGCGAAGGGAGTCACCCCGTGCCAGGACACCGGAGAACACCACCATGGCCATGCCTCGCAAACTGAAAAACCTCAACCTGTTCAACGACGGCAACAGCTACCTGGGCGTGGTCAAGTCGGTCACCCTGCCGCCCCTCGGCCGCAAGATGGAAGCCTACCGGGGCGGCGGCATGAACGGCTCGGTCAAGGCAGACCTGGGCTTCTCCGATGACGGCATCCAGTTCGAATGGAAAACCGGCGGCCTGGACCTGCTCGCCCTGCGCCAGTTCGGCTCGGTGAATGCCTCCGGGATCATGCTGCGCTTCTCCGGTGCCTTTCAGCAGGACGACACCGGCGACGTCAGTACCGTCGAGGTGGTGGTACGCGGCCGGCACGAAACCATCGAGATGGGCGACGCATCCCCCGGCGAAGACACCGAGCACAGCATCACCACCACCTGCAGCTACTACAAGCTGACCGTGGACAACGAAGACATCATCGAAATCGACCTGCTCAACTTCATCGAGAAGGTCAACGGCGTCGACATGCTGGAGAAACAGCGCAACGCCATCGGCATCTGATCCCCCCCGCCGCTCTCAAGCCGAGAACGGATAACACTGCAACCTGGAGCACTCAATGAACACCGACGACAACACCCAAGCCCCTGCCGAAGTCGAAGACAACACCGTGGTCCTCGACACCCCGATCACCCGGGGCAAGACCACCATCGACAAGATCACCCTGCGCAAACCCCAAGCGGGCGAGTTGCGCGGCGTGCACCTGGTTGAACTGCTGAACATGGACGTTGCCACCCTGATCAAGATTCTGCCGCGCATCAGCAGCCCAGGCATCACCGCCCCAGAAGCAGCAGCCATGGACCCTGCCGACCTGCTGGCCTGCGGCAGCAATATCTCCGGTTTTTTGTTGCAGAAGTCGGTGAAGACGGAAGTATCCCTCGCTGCGTAGAGGACGCCATGGCCGATCTGGCCGTGGTTTTTCACTGGGCGCCGGCTGACATGGACCAGCTGGGCCTGCAGGAACTGATGGACTGGCGCGAGCGCGCCAGGGTGCGGAGCTCCACCGATGGCGAATGACCTCAAACTTCAGGTGCTACTGAACGCCATCGACAGGGCTACCGGCCCCCTGAAGTCGATCAACAAGAGCAGCATCGGTGCTGCCCGGGCATTGAAGGATGCCCGGGACAACCTCAAGCAGCTCAACGCGCAGCAGAAAGACATCAGCGCCTGGCGCACTCAGCGCGCCGCCGCCGAGCAAACCGAGCAAGCTCTCGGCGCCGCCCGTGATCGCGTGCGAGCGCTCAGCCAGCAGTTCGCCGCCACTGGTGCACCTACCCAGGCCATGACTCGGAACATGCGTTCAGCGATCCGAGAGGCGCAGCAGCTCAAGCAACAGCACCAGCAACAGGGCGAGCAGCTCCAGGGCTTGCGCATGAAGCTCTACGATGCCGGCATCAGCACGCGCAACCTTGGGCAGGCCGAGCGTGATTTACGCAGCAAAATCACCCAGACCAACCAGACCATAGAGCAGCAGGAAGCCAAGCTCAGGCGTCTGGCCGGACAGCAACGGCAGCTCGCCAACGCGAAGAGGAGTTACGAGAAGGCTCAGAGCGTATCCGGGGGCATGGCTGCAAGCGGAGCCGCGGGGCTTGGCGCCGGCTACGCCCTGAGCCGGCCGCTGAAGGCGGCAGTAGACGCCTTTGCCCCCGCAGAGAACGCCGCGACCCAGCTGAAGGTGTCGATGATGGCGCCGGACGGCTCCATTGCTGCCGAGTTCGAAAAAATGACGACCCTGGCCACGCAGCTCGGTGACCGCCTGCCCGGCACCACTGCCGACTTCCAGGAAATGATGACGATGCTCCGACGGCAGGGGCTCACGGCAACCAACATCCTCGGCGGTACCGGCGAGGCCGCCGCGTATCTGGGCGTTCAGTTACAGATGCCCGTGACGGCTGCCGCGGAGTTCGCGGCGAAAATGCAGGACGCCACCCGGACCACCGAGGGCGACATGATGGCGCTGATGGACACCATCCAGCGCACCTACTACCTGGGCGTCGACAGCGGCAACATGCTGCAGGGCTTCAGCAAGATCTCCCCGGTGATGGACATCATCAAGAAACAGGGCCTGGAAGCGAGCAAGGTTCTTACTCCCCTGCTGGTGATGATGGATCAGGCCGGTATGGAAGGCGGCGCCGCGGGTAACGCCTACCGGAAGATTTTCCAGGGCGCGATGGCCAACGCGAAAATCCAGAAGTCACTGGATGACCTGAAGGCCGAACGCGGGATCTCGCTGAAGCTCGACTTCACCGACGGCAAAGGCGAGTTCGGCGGCATCGAGAAGATGTACGCCCAGCTGGAAAAGCTCAAGGGCCTGAACACCGAGGTTCGTCTCGACCTTATCAAAAGCATGTTCGGCGACGACAGCGAGACCCTGACCACCCTCAACACCATGATGGCCAAGGGCATTGCCGGCTATCGCGAAGTCGAGGGCAAGATGCAGACCCAGGCCGACCTGCGGACCCGGGTGAACGTGCAGCTGTCGACGCTGGCGAACGTTCTGGAAGCCGCCGAGGGCAGCTGGACCAACGCCATGGCCGACGTCGGCAACGTGATGGCCCCAGAGCTGAAGGAGCTCATCCAGTCGCTGGGAGAAGTGGCAAACCGTGTGGGCGCCTGGGTGAAGGCCAACCCCGAGTTGACCCGCCAGATCGCCAAGACCGTCGCCGGCATCGCCTTACTGATGACCATCATGGGCGGCCTCAGCATCGGCTTGGCAAGCATGATTGGCCCCTTCGCGATGGTGCGCTACGCCCTGACCTTGTTCGGCATCAAGGGCAGCGGCGCCCTAGGCCTGATTGGCCAGGGAGTCCGGGTACTGGCTATGGCCCTGGGCGGCCCGCTGATCGCGGCTCTGCGCACGGTCAGCATCGCTATGTGGGGACTCGCGGCCAACCCGGTAGTGCTGGCAATCGCTGCCGTCGTGGCTGTACTCGCCGGTGCCGCCTACCTGATCTACAAGAACTGGGACGCGGTGAAGGCCTATGTCATCAACCTCTGGAACGAGATCAAAGCCGGGTTCGACGGTGGCATTGGCGGCATCTTGACCATCCTGGCCAACTTCAGTCCCATCGGGATCATCTACCGGGCATTCGCCGAGGTGCTGAACTACCTGGGCCTTGATCTCCCGACCAAGTTCACCGAGTTCGGCAACATGATCGTCAATGGCCTGGTGAATGGCCTCCTCGCCGGCATGAGCAAGGTGAAAGAGACCATCACCGCGATCGGCGACTCAACCATTGGTTGGTTCAAAGAAAAGCTCGACATCCACAGTCCATCGCGGGTGTTTGCCGAGCTCGGCGGCTTCACCATGGAAGGACTGACCCAAGGACTACAGGCCGGCCAGAAAGGCCCACTGAACGCGGTGAACAACCTCGGCCAACAGCTCACCACAGCGGGCAGCATGGGGCTGGGCATTGCTGCCATGCCCGGCCTCTCGGTCGATACCCGGGCACCCATAAGCCCAGCAGTTGCGGCCACCTACGACAGCCACGACAACTACGAAATCAACATCCACCCCACGCCAGGCATGGATGCCTTGGCAATCGGCCGCGCCGTGCGGGCAGAACTTGCGCGCATTGAAAGCGAAAAAAGCGCCCGCAAGCGCAGCCAACTGTCCGACCTGGAGTAAATCGCCATGATGATGGCCTTGGGCATGTTCGTCTTCAGCCTTTCCACTGCCGCCTACCAGGAGCTGCAACGACAGACCGAGTGGCGCCACGTCAGCAATACCCGCATCGGTGCCGCTCCGGCCAGGCAGTTTGTGGGCCGAGGCGACGACTCGATCACCTTGCCGGGCGTCATCCTGCCCGAGTTGGCCGGATCTGTGCTGAGCCTCGACACCCTGCGGCTGATGGCGAATACCGGCAAGGCCTGGCCCATGGTCGAAGGCAGCGGCCGGATCTACGGTTTATGGGTGATCGAGAGCCTGAGCGAGACCAAGACGGTGTTTTTCCGTGACGGCACACCGCGGCGTCTGGAGTTCACCCTCAACCTCAAGCGCATCGATGACGACCGGATAGACCTGATCGGCGCCGCCGGCAGCACTGGCATAAGTATCTTGAGGATGCTGCTGTGATTGATGCCGCCCTCGCCCGTGTTACGGGCTTTATCGAAGACGCTGCCGGCCAGTACCGCCGCGACGCCGCCTACGCTGTCCCGGCCTTCCGCATCACCGTAGA